>ORMF011857728.1_pt1 | contig 30725 bp, 30 predicted proteins | sample 1779871 | NCBI WGS metagenome assembly ORMF01 (sample SAMEA104232316, study PRJEB22302) | groundwater metagenome | biome: forest; feature: aquifer; material: groundwater | place: USA | collected 2011-08-07 | depth 5.4 m | reverse complement strand
TTGGGTGCACCATGCGGGTGGCGGAGCCGATGTTGATCGACAACAGATCGTAGGGCACCAGCGGGCGATCCCGGCAAAGCACCTTGCGCGCGACCCGGTCCAGCCCGAGCGCTTCGTCGCGGAAGAAGCGTGCGCCGGCAAATTGCGCCAGCCGCCGCAGGTCGATGTGCACCTCGTCGTAGCGATAGTGGCCTGCGATGTAGCCGGGCAGCATTCCGGAGTACGGCGTGTGCGTGTCCCGGCAGATGACTGTCAGCCGAACGCCGCGCAGCGGCTGCATCGCGAAGTGCCTGAGCACGCCGACATGGCTGTGGCCGCCGCCGACGAGCACGATGTCCCGGAGGACCGGTCTATCCGGCGATTCCATCGAGGCCCCTCGGGAACGCGTCACGCGAGGTCTGTCGACGTCGCGCATTCACGCCTGCAGTGCTCACTTTACAGGGCTCGCGCGGCGCAACGGCCTCTGCTCCTCGAAAATCGTGAACGGCGAGCGTCTCGAGTGCTCGAGTGCCGCACGGATCATGGGCTTGCCGCGAACCGCCTGGCCGCCCGCGAGCGACGATTCGAAGAACCCTTTGTAAAAAGCGTCCGGTTCAACACGCACCCGATATACGAGAAACCCGGCCAGGCGGTGCACCGGCCTGCGATAGCTCAGTACGGCTTCCTCGTCAGGCGCCAACCGCGTATCGGCAATTTCGCGCGACAGGTCCAATTCGACCAGCCGCGCGATCACATGGACCTGCAGCGTGTCCGGCAGGATCTTTCCATCCGCCGTCGCCTGGTAGATCTCGGCGACCACTTTCGGGGTGACGTAGGTCGGGAAGTAATGCCCGGCGCCGGTGTTGCGGATCGATAGCGACGCCTCGACCGAGTCGCCCGTACTGACCGGCGCAGCGGTACTGATCGCGACTGCCGACTTCATCATCGATTCATCATGCACGCCGCGCCACAAGTGGCGCCGGTCAGGCATGTGACAGGACTGGCAGGATCTCCCTTGGCGCGCATGCCGGCTCGCTTTCCCCTCCTCGTAGGTGTTCTCCAGCAGCTTGCCGTTCAAGGCGAACTCTCCCTCCTGGAACTGGTGGCAAGCGGCGCAGAAACGCGAATCCTCGAACGCGGTGCTCGCTTTCCAGCCCCCGTGCGGAAGCCCCGCATCGCCTGGCCCGGGTGCCGAACCGTCGCGCCGCGGCGGACCGAAGCGCTCATGCCCGCGCACATGGCAGGCCGCGCAGGTGAGTCCCTGTTCGTGGGGCAGTTCCTGCCGGCTGCCGGCGATCGGCCGGGCGATGGCCGCGGAGAGGCTCGCCGCCTGTTCCGCCAGTGGTGCATGACAGCGAATGCAATCCTGATGTTCGTCGGTCGCGTCCGCCGCCATGTCGAGCAGCTGGCCGAGTACGCCCGGCCCCATGGCCCTGGCGTGCAGCGACGTCCTCCAGTCAGCGTGTTGCTGCACGTGACATCCGCCGCACGCATCGGGATCGAGCGAGGCTTCCTGCGGGCTGAATCCGGCGGGTGCTGGACCTTGCGGCACGAGCGGGCGCGCCCAGTGGCGCTCGAGAAAAGACCCGACCGCCTCCAGTGCTGCTACGGGCGCAACTGCAGGCGGCGGTGTCGGTTCACTGCAAGCTGCCAGCAATCCGCAAAGCAAAGCGGTGACCAAACCACTGAGAGCACGCGGTGCCAGCACGGCCGGAAATCAGATCCCCAGAACCCTCTCCGCCAGACGGGTACCATCGACCCGCGCCTTGATCTTGGCGAAAGCGGTCTCGCGCGCTGTCGACGTGTCGTCGCCGAAAGGCGCAAACCCGCAATCGTCCGTCGTACCCAGGTACCCGACCGGCAAATGGAACGCCGCTTCGAGCACGCGATCACGCACGGTTTCAGGCGACTCCACCACGTGGTCGATGGGATCGGTGACCCCAATGAATACGGTTTGCTCCGGCCGGCGGTGTGCCCGAACAGCGTCGTAGATGCGCGGCCGGTCGTGCTCGCTCGCCATCTGCATGAACACGCTGCCCACCTCGATCTTGAAGAGATCCGGTAACAGCGCTGCGTAATCCACGTCGGCGCTGTGCGTGGAGTCGTGGTCGCCGCCGGGACACGTATGCACCCCGATCCGGCGTCTCTCCGCTGCCGAAAAATTCGAAAGTACGCGGTTGATAAGCGCCACGAAGTCGCGCAGCAGTCCCAGCGAGGGATCGAGCTTGACCGAGAGCCTGCCTTCCGTGAAGTCGATCTGCACGCTCGCCGCCCCCGCATCCAGCGCGCTGCGGATGTCCTTGGTCGTTTCTGAAACCAGATCGGCGAGAAAGCGATCCCGGTCGTAGCCGGCGATTCCACCCGCGGGGTAGAGCAGGCTGAGGGCAGAAGGCGAAATCACGGCCTGCTTGACTGCCACTTTCGCATAGCGTCTCGCGGTTTCGACGTAGCGTCCGGAATACATTCCGTATCGAAACGGCCCTTTCGTCAACCGTGGAAGCTGGCGCGTGTGGCCGTCCTTGAACGGAATCACGACGCCGTCGGGCGCAAGGAAGTCGAGTCCGACGAGGGGATAGGTCGCAAAACTGGGCTTGCCCTGCTCCCCGTCGGTGACAACTGGCGATCCAGTCGCCTCCATCGCTGCGATGGTTTCGGCGACCGCTTTCTCGCTTACGGCTCGAAGCGCCGCCGCATCGAGACGGCCCTCGCTGTGCGCTGTCATCGCCGCCAACAATTCGGCCGTCCTGGGGATGCTGCCTATCGGCTCAGTGGGTATCGGCATGAAGTCCTCTCAATTGATCGCGACGGTTCAGTCAACTGACTTTCGTGAAACGCAACCTGGGCAGGCAGACCGAATTTCCTGCCTCAGCGGTTTGCGCGAGGAAAAGCCATAGGCCCCTCCTCGCGCGCCGCCGTCCGCTCAGGAAATGACGCAGTGCGGGATTATTTCTTGGCCGCGCACGGATTCTTCGCCGCACACGGATTCTTGCCGGCACAGGGATTTTTCGCCGCGCAGGGGTTGGCTGCTTTCGCCTTGGCGGCCTTCTTCGTGGCGGGCTTGTTCATTTCCGCCTTGGCCGCGCAGGGATTCTTGGCCGAACAAGGATTTGCGGCCGGTGCCTGCGCCTGAGCCAAAGGTACGGCCAGCGCCAGGACAGCGGCACCAAGGATGAAACGAGCTTGCTTTAGATTGATTTCCATGAACGGCTCCTTATCAGGTCGGGTGACAAAAGTGTAATGCCGCGTAAATCGAGCGGCGCCTATCTGACGGTGCCAGGACCTGAATCCTTACAGGTTTGTGTACCAGGGCGTCGCCCGGTCGACAAGTGCTGTAAGGAATTGCGCCCCTGGTCGGTCAAACCTGGATTCATTGCGGAGGGGTTCTTCGCCAAGCCGTTCGGCTGACGCGGCACCAAAGTTAGAATGCCGCGTCCTCCCGATCATGTGCCCGCCGTCCCGGTTGCCGCAAGGCGATCGCGCTTTCCCGATGACGATCCAGACAACCGCGCTCCGGACCCAATGGCTTCGCCTTAGCGCCGCCTTGCTGGTTCTGTTGGTGCTTTTCACAACGTATCTGGTGCTGCACGAAACCGGAGCGCTCAGCACGATTCTGGACGGTGCGGCGTTGCGAAAGCACGTCGAGCAACTGGGCGCGTGGGGGCCGCTGGCGATCATTGCTCTGATGATTCTCGCAGTCCTCGTGAGCCCGATCCCGAGCGCACCGATCGCGATGGCGGCCGGCGCGGCCTATGGACATGCTTGGGGCACGCTTTACGTCCTGATCGGCGCGGAAACCGGCGCAATTGCCGCATTCGGCCTGGCGCGCATCCTGGGGCATGCCGCGCTGAAGCGATGGTTCGGTGACCGCCTGGAGATGGGGCTCATCGGGTCGCAAAACGCCCTGATGGGAGTCGTCCTGGTGAGTCGCCTGGTGCCGTTCATCTCTTTCGATCTGGTCAGCTACGCGGCCGGCTTGACAGTGCTGTCGTTCTGGCGCTTCGCGCTCGCGACGCTGGCCGGAATCGTGCCGGCGAGCTTTCTCCTCGCTCATTTCGGGCTGGAAATGATGAACGGCGATGGCGATCAGTTCATGTATACGGCCCTGGCGCTGGGCCTGGTCACTGCGGTTCCGCTTGCCTGGGCGCTGATTCGGGATTACAGGCGTCGGCGCTCCAAATAGCCCGCAGGCGCTCCATCACGCGTCGGGCGCCCGCCGGAGCACGCCGTGAGACCACGGCGCGGTCACTACTGCGCGCTCACGCGCCGAGCCGTCCCGCGAGATCCGGAAAACTCTCGACGATGAAATCATGCGCCGGATTCGGCACCGGGTCCGGCGGCTGCTCCGGTCCCCACTCGGTCCTCCGGCGCACGAAGGCGCTCCGGTAGCCACACGCGCGCGCCGCGTTCAGGTCGAAGTTATGGCAGGCGACCATCAGGATTTCCTCCGGGTCGAGCGCAAGCCATTGCGCCGCCTTCTGGTACGCCTCGGGGTGCGGTTTGTGGAAGCCCGTCATCTGGCACGAAATGATCGCGTCCCACTGCAGGAAATTCTTGCGCGACACGGAGATGACGAGCGACGTCGTCAGGAGCGTGAGCGAAACCACGATGAACCGCTTCCGCAGCCGCGCGAGGACTTCCGGGAAATCCGGCCAGGCATCGAGCGTGTGCCACGCGCGCCAGATCGCGACGCGGTCCTCCGCCGTGAGCGCATCGAGCCGAAATTCTCCGACCATCTCCTCGAGTGTTTCGCGATGCACGTCGTCGAAATTGAACGCCGGATCCACCTGGCCGATCATCTTGCGCAGGGAGCGGCGGCGATCCTCGTTGGTGATCGCAGGCCAGTCCGCAACGATGCCGCGTCGCGACCCGGCCGCGGCGAACGCGCGGCTGACGCCGCCATGCCAGTCGAGAATGGTGCCCCCGGTATCGAAGGCGAGCGCCTTGAGCGTCATCAGGCGTCGCCCCTCGCGGGATAATTCTTCGAGATGACGAAATCGAGGCTCTGCAGCACTTCATTGAAATGCGGTCGTCCGAATGGCATCGTCGATGTCGTGCCCCAGTACAGGCGCGCGTCCGGCCGCACGATGAACAGGCCCGGCTCATTGAAAAGTTCGGGCTCGACGACACCCGCAGAGGTCATGCCGTTCGAACGCGAGACGTAAAGACCCCACGCGCGCGCCACCTCGATCGGCAGCCCGTAGGCGACGCGCATCGTTTTCAAACCCCAGCCGGTTTTTGCTTGCTCCGCGCGATCGATCGAGTCCGAGCTTGCCGCAACCACGGAAACATCGCGCTTGGCAAAGTCCGGTAGCAACCCCTCCAGTTCCGCGAGGTATCGCCGGCAAATCGGGCAGTGCAGACCGCGGTAGAACACCAGCATCGTGAACCGGGCCGGGTTCTCAGCTGCCAGGGAGAAGGAGCTGCCGCCGACGAGTGGCAGATCGAGTGCGGGGACCGGCTGGTTGGGTATGAGGGACATGGTGACTCTCCGTAAGATGAGCGACGCGCGCGTTTCGCGCATTGGCGGTTGGTCGAATCAAAGAGCCGAAGTCTTACATTGGAAACCTCGCGCCGAACGCCTCCCGATTCCCTGCTTCGATGGGCGGGTGATTCCGGGCTCGCGCATTGTAAGAAAACGGCACGTGCGGACGACTGATAGCGGTCCGTTCCGATTTGCTGAAGGGGAATCGCCGGTGAAACCACTCCAATTATTGGCTGCACTAGTGCTCTCGGTTGCCGCTGCTGCCGCATCGGCGCTGGAGATCAAGGACTATTCACCCGAATTGCTGGCCGCCACGCAGGCAGCCGGCAGGCCGGTCGCGCTGCACTTTCACGCCGACTGGTGCTCGACCTGCCGGGCGCAGGAGAGCGTTTTCAACGCGCTCGAGCCGGACCCCGCGTTCGCCATGACGCTGCTGGTCGTCGACTACGACAAGGAAAAGGAATTGAAGCGCAAGCTCAACGTGCGCTTCCAGTCCACGCTCATCGTTTACCGCGGCAAGACGGAGACGGCCCGCGTCGTGGGCGAAACGGCAGCGGAAAAGCTCAAGGCAGCGCTGCGATCCGCGCTCTAAAGAGGTTTGCTTGGAGCCGTCGCTTTCATTCGCGCAACTGGGGCTGAGCTTCGCCGCGGGCAGCCTCACCACGCTTTCGCCCTGCGTCTTGCCGGTCCTCCCGCTCGTGGTGGGAGGCGCCATGCAGGGCAACGCGTTGTCCCCCATTGCGATGGGTGCGGGAATGGCCGGATCGTTCGCGTTGATCGGGGTGTTTCTCGGTGCGCTCGGCCCCGCGCTCGGGCTGGACGGCGACTCCGTGCGCATCGCGGGCGCGTGGCTGCTGATCGCCTTCGCCGTGGTGATGCTCGTGCCGCGGCTCAACACCCGGTTCACGGAATGGATGGCACCCATCGCCGCATCCGCAAACGCGGCGTCGGCGCGGCTCGATGGCGGCTCGCTGATCGGTGCATTGGCGCTGGGCGGGGTTCTCGGGCTGGTGTGGAGTCCGTGTTCCGGCCCGTTGCTTGCCTCGGCGCTCACGCTGGTCGCTACGGAAGGTGGCGCGGCACGCGGCGCGCTGGTACTTGGCCTGTTCGGCGTCGGCGCAGCGATTCCGCTCGTGGCTGCTGCCTATGCCTCTCGCCGCGGGTTTGGCGCAGTGCGCGGCTGGGTGCTGGAAAACACCACACGCCTGAAGAACGTGTTCGGCCTCCTGATCGGTGCACTTGGCATTGCGATCCTCACCGGCGGCGACAAGTGGCTCGAAGCGAGGATCGTCCAGATCCTGCCCGATGCATGGGTCACGCTGACAACCCGCTTCTGAGTCCCGCGTGCCGTGACCCTAGCGTGCGCTGCGCGAATTTCTGCGGAATGCGCCAGGACTCGAACCGATCATGCGTTTGAACGCCTTGCTGAACGAAGCCTCCGACTGATATCCCACGGCTGCCGCAATAGCCGCAGTGCTCATCGCGTCGGTGCGCAGAAGTCCGTGCGCTTTTTCCATTCGCAGGAGCGCGAGGTATTCCATCGGCGGCTGTCCGACCAACTGCCCGAATCGGGCCGTGAATGCCGAGCGCGACATCGCGACCTGCTTTCCGAGCGTGGCAAGCGACCAGCCGCGTTCCGGTGCTCCGTGCATGAGGCCGAGCGCCGCGCCGATCTGTTTGTCGGCAAGCGCCGCGAGGATTCCCGTCGGAATGTGCTCCTGCCGGAGATAGGCGCGCAGTACCTGAATGAATAGGACTTCGACGAGCCGGTGCACGACCGCGTCGGTGCCGGGACGGGGCTCGCGTGTTTCGTGTGCGATGAACCTGACCGCGGTCTGCAGCCACTCGAACTCGGCCGCATCAGCCGCGCGAATGTGAATCAGAGGTGGCAGCGCCGCGAGCAGCGCGTGCCGCGATGCACGGTCGAATTCGAAGTAGCCGCAGAGAATGTCTGCGGGAATCCCCTCGCCGCCAAAGACGACCGGGCCGTAGTGTTCGAGGCTCTGCTTGCCCACGACCTCTTCTGCAGGGACCGCTTTGCCATCCGGCGAGTCGACCAGGGCATGCGGTTCGCCGTGGGGAAACACGACGACGTCGCCCGCGAGCAGCGGGATCGCGTCCTTGCGTCGATGCAATCGCAACCAGCACTGGCCGCGCGTAATCAGGTGGAATTCTGCAACCGGGCTCGATTTCATCGCCATGCCCCAAGGCGCGGAGAACTTGCAGCGGAAATGCACTCCCCCCTTGAGCCGAAGCGACGCCAGTATGTCCGTTAGTATATCGAATGTCATATCTTGGGACGATCTGACATGATTTTAGCACCTATTGGCATAGATCATCCTCGTTCCCGGGCATATTCTTCGATCACGATTCTGCGGTTCATCGCCGCTACCAACCACAAGGAGAAATCGAATGCCCAGAATGAATGTCGTCGCAGTAGAGCAAGCCAACGGCCGGGTCCGCGAGTTGTACGACGGACTCAAAAGCGCCATCGGCGCTGTTCCCAACATCTATCGAAGCGTCGCCAACAGCCCCGCCGCGCTGGACATCATGCTCGGCATGGGCGCGAAGCTCCGGGAGGGCGGGCTCACGGGGGCACAGATCGAGGCGGTCAAACTCGTGGTCTCCCAGATCTACGGCTGCACCTACTGCCTCGCGGCCCACACCCTCGTCGGGAAAAAAGCCGGCCTGACCGAGGCCGACACCCTGGCGATTCGGCGGGGAACGATCGCCGATCCCGGTTTATCCGCGCTGGCGCGATTCGTGAACGCTGCCATTCAGCCCGCGGGGCGCATCTCGGACGAGGAGCTGAAAGCGATTCGGGGTGCCGGATTCAGCGACGCGCAGATCACCGAGATTCTGATGGTGCTCGCGCAGACCGTGTTCACCACGCTATTCAATCGGGTGAACCAGACGGAACTGGATTTCCCGGCCGCACCTGGCCTGTGATCCTTTCATCCCCATGCGAACAGTAGAGGAGCCACGATGACAACGACGGTGACGGTATACGGCACCGCAGGATGTTCGTTCTGCCGGCGCGCAGAGCAACTGCTGCACTCCAAGGGCGTGCGCAACTTGAACAAGATCGAGGTGGACGCGCAACCCACACAGCTCCAACGCATGATCAAGCGCTCGGGTCGGCGCAGCGTGCCGCAGATCTTCATCGGCGAGGCGCACGTCGGCGGGTTCGACGACCTCGAGGCGCTGGAGCGCAGCGGCCGGTTGGACGTGCTCCTGGCGGGTCAACCGGACCCGGGATGAGCGCAGCCCCTGGCTTGCGCCGCTGAATCACCCGCCCGTCACATACGGCGTAAGGTTTTGACGCATACCTCGGTCTAAGTGGGAAGGAACCGGTCACTTTGGCAAGGCCGGTTCGGAATCCCAGGGGTGTTGCGGAATGCTGATGACGGGACGGCGAGCGTGAACTGCCTTGATTTCAGACGCGCCGCGATGATCGAACCTCGCCACCTCGGTCGCGGGGCGCTCGCTCACGCCGGGCAGTGTGATGCGTGCGGCGCGTTCCTCGCGAGCGGACTCGAACTGGAGACAGATGTCGAGAAAGCGTTGCGGATTCCGGTTCCTCCCGGTTTGCAGGAGCGCCTGCTGCGAAGTGCTCTTGACGGGCGGCGCATTTCACGGCGCCAGGCGCTTGCCGCGGCGGTCGTGCTTTCGGTGGCCGCCGGCGCCGGCGTGCTCTGGCAGCGCGATGATCCGCTCGCCCTCGCCGGAATCGATTTCGTTGTCTTCGAAGAGGCTCAAGCGATACTCGATGCGAAGCCCGCTGATCCGGCCTCGCTGCAACGCGCGGCCGTTCAGACGGGCATCGTGCTCCCGGCACAACTCGGCGAACTGCGCTACGTCGGTACCTGTCCGTTCGCGGGCGGCACCGCGCATCACGTGGTTCTCAAGACTGCATTCGGCAAGGCAACCCTGCTGCTCTTGCCCGGTCGCTCGCTCGGCGCGCGCCTGATCGCCAGCGCGCGCGGGCTGCATGCCGCGATCGCGCCCGCTTCGGGCGGCAGCGTCGCCATTATCGCAGACTCCTCACGCGGCATCGCGCGTATTGAATCGATTCTGAAATCCGGGTGATTCGCCGGCCCGAACGCCAAACGGCGACTCAATGCAATTCGACCAGGAGGAGTGAACATGAATTTCAATCTCAAACCCACCACCGCCTTGATGATGTCGGCGGGACTGATGCTCGGCACGACGCTCGCGGTTGCCGCTTCCGGCGACCCCCGTGCCGCGGCAGGCAGCGACTCAATGCTGCTCGCGCAGAAGAATCCCTGTGCCGCGAAGAACCCGTGCGCGGCGAAGAATCCCTGTGCGGCGAAGAATCCTTGCGGCGCGGCGGGCGTGGATCCGAAGCTGGTCACTCGGCCCAAAGGCTCCAAGTCTTACGCCGGCGCGCACGCCGAACTGGTGAGGGCCGGGCAGACGCTCTGGTCCGACACCAAACTGAGCAGCAACGGACTGTCCTGCATGACGTGCCACAAGGATAACCAGTCCTTCGCCGATACGTTCCGCAAGCCCTATCCGCACCAGGTGGCGATGGCGAAGGAGCAGTCGAAGATGAAGTCCATCACGATGGAGCAGATGGTTCAGTTCTGCATGGTCGTACCGATGGCGGCGAAACCGCTGGCATGGGACTCGAAGGAGCTGGCGGCGCTGACCGCGTACACTGGCGAAGTGCAGAAAGGCTTCATGAAGACCGCCGCCAAGAATCCCTGCGGCACCAAGGGAGCCAATCCGTGCGCGGCGAAAAACCCATGCGCAGCCAAGAATCCCTGCGCCGCGAAGAAGAAATAGTCGTCCGGCACGCACCGCGAGCGGCAGACGCGACGCTGCAGGCGCTCGCAGCGCCCGATCTCGCGCGTCTGCCGCGCGCGCGACTCCTGGCGATGCGTGCGGCCGGATGCGAAATTCGCGAGTGTTTCCGCGTGCTGCAAAAGGGCGGGCTCAACCTCGTCGGCGAGGTGCTGCGTGGTCAGGGCACGTTCTACGAGATGGCGCATTACCCGGAGAATGACGTGTTCGACGAGGCATCGCACGCTCAGTACTACTATCATGCGCACCGCGCCGGCGAACATGGGCATTTCCATGCGTTTCTGCGCCGTGGCGGAATGCCGCAAGGCATGACGCCGCTCGATCTGCCCCACGACGAGGCCTGGCCCGAGGGCGACGCGCAGCTCGCACATCTCATTGCAATCTCGATGGACGGCTACGGCTTCCCGATCGGCCTTTTCACGCCCAACCGCTGGGTCGTGGACGATGCCTGGTTCAGTGCCACGGACCTGATCCGCATGCTCGATGCCTTCCGTGTCGATCACGCGTATCCTTCCTGGCCGGTCAACCGCTGGATCGGGGCGATGATGGTGCTGTTCCGGCCGCACATCGAGCGACTTCTGCGAGCGCGCGACCGTGCATTCGCCGACTGGCGCACGCTGCTGCCCGGGGAGGACGTGCTGGAGCGGCGCCAAATCGAGATCTTCTCCTCAATGCCGATCGCGGTCGACGACACGATCGCCGCGGTGCACCGGGCACTCGAGGGGAAATACCGTCAGGAGACTCACCAATGAAATTCCCGCTTGCGATGATCGCCGTATGTTCCCTGCTTCCACCCTCCGTTATGGCGGCCGAGCCAGAGGTCATTTCGCTCACCCAGACGCCCTGCCAATTTCTCGAAAGCGAAGGCGGCAGGGACCACGGCTTCAAGTCGGCGAAAGGCGCCGATTGCGAGGCCATCAACCTGCGCACCGGCAAGCAGCGTCTGGCAGAGGCCAAGACGATCGAGCTGAAGCCGGGCAAGTACGTGTTCCGCGTGACCAACCGGAATGTGCCCTACGAACTGGGGTTCTGGCTGCGCGGTGCAACGCTCAAGGACCGCGCGCTGTTGCCGAGCGTGTCCGGCGGCGGTCTCGCCCTCGGCAAGACGCAGGACTACGCGATCGAACTGAAACCGGGCAATTACGTGTACTCGTGCCCGCTCAATCCGACGCCGGATTATCGACTGGTGGTCCGATGAGAGCGCTCGTTGCCTGCATCGCGGCGCTGACTGCAATCAGCCTGGCTTCATTCACGTCCGCACAGGAGCGCGACGGCGCCCGGGTGTTACAGACGCGTCATGCGTTCGGCCAGTTGCTCGAGCGCGTGGAACGCGCGGTCGAAGCCAACGGGCTGGGCGTCGTCGCGACGGCCAGTGCCAGTCGCGGCGCGGCGGCGCGCGGCGTCAAAATTCCCGGCAACGCGGTGGTAATGGTGTTTCGCAATGACATCGCCGTGCGCCTGCTCGCGGCGAGCGTGCCCGCGGGCATCGAAGCGCCGCTGCGACTTTATGTCACCGAAAACCCGGACGGCACCGCAACGCTGAGCTATCGCCTGCCGAGCGAGGTGTTTGCACCGTATCGCCATCCGGAGGTGGCGCGCATCGCGCGCGAACTCGACCCGGTGATCGAAAAGATCGCGAAGGATGCCGCGCGCCGGTAGCGATCGCGCGGCGATCCTCGCCGGCCCGTTCACGCTGGCGGTCGGAGCGGCTATCGCCGTGGGTACCGCCATTTCGATGCAGGGTTCCCGCGCGCTCGCCCTGTTTGCGATCGGCATTGCGCTCGGCGCAACGCTGTATCACTCGGCGTTCGGTTTCGCCTCCGCCTACCGGCGCCTGTTCGAGCAGCGCGGGACGCACGCGGTGCGCGCGCAATTGGTGATGCTCGCCGCAGCGACGGCGCTGTTCGCGCCAGTGCTCGCGCAGGGCGAGTGGTTCGGGAGCGAAGTCGTCGGGGCGATCGCACCTGCGGGGCTGCAAGTCGGCGCCGGCGCCTTCCTCTTTGGCATCGGAATGCAACTGGCGGGCGCGTGCGGCTCGGGCTCGCTGTACGCAGCCGGGGGCGGGCAACTTCGCATGATCGTTACGCTGGCGGCATTCTGCGCCGGATCGTTCTGGGCGAGCCTTCACATGGACGCGTGGGCGCGGCTTCCTGCCCCCGAACCCGTCGCGCTTGGCGAGACGATCGGCTGGCCGGCGGCGCTCGCCGTCCAGCTTGCGGTGCTCGCAGCGCTGTTCTGGATGCTCGGCCGCCTGCCTGGCGCCGAGCTCGACGCGCGCCCGCCCGGTGCGCCCGGCGCGTGGCGCGTTCTGTCCGGGCCATGGCCGCTCGCTGTGGGTGCGCTCGCGCTCGCTGGGCTCAATGCGCTCACGCTCGTGCTCGCCGGTCATCCTTGGACGATCACCTGGGCGTTCACGCTGTGGGGCGCCAAAATCGCTCGCGTGCTCGGCTGGTCGCCGGATGGCGACCCGTTCTGGAGCGCGGATTTCCAGCGCGAGGCGCTCGACTCGAGCGTGATGACCGACGTGACCTCGGTCATGGATTTCGGCCTGGTAATCGGTGCATTGGCCGCGGCTAGCCTCGCGGGCGGTTTCCGGCTGCGCTTCGGTCCGTCGCCGCGTGCCGCGATCGCCGCGGCGCTCGGCGGCCTCGCCATGGGCTATGGTGCGCGAATCGCCTATGGCTGTAACGTCGGGGCGTTTTTCTCCGGAATCGCGAGCACCAGCCTGCACGGCTGGCTGTGGATCGCGGCGGCCCTGCCGGGGAGTTGGGTCGGCCTGCAATTGAGACCGATGCTCGGGCTGGTCGAACGGCGACCCTCGTAAGGGCACGCGGCCGCTCCGCGACCAATGGATTGGAAGGACACGCTGGAGGTGTTGGATTGATCCCGATCGCGAAACTGCGCGAGATGCTCGGTTGCCGGCTGTGCTGGAAGATCACGGCCGGTGTCTTTCTGCTGATACTTGCGGTGGAAAGCGTGATCTTGATGCCGTCGGCGCGGCGATTCCAGCAAGCGGAGTTCGACCGCATCAGCCAGATCGCAATGTTGGCAGTGGAGCCCGCGCTTGCATCGCCGGCAGCCACTGTCGGTCCGCAGCTTTCACACGATCTGGCCCGGGCGATCGATCAAGGACGTGTCGCGGGCGTCGCGCTCTTTCGCCGAGACGGAACGGTATTCGTGCGCGCGGGCGACGCCGAGCGCCTGCGGTTCCCGGCGGATCTGCCGGAGGACGCCGCCGGCGCGCCCGTCATCCTTTCGCGCGACGACGGCCGGTTGGTCGTCGCGTGGCGAAGCACCGCGCAGGAGTCCGGCGTCGCTGTCGCGAGCCTCGACGCCCGCCCCGTTCGCGAAGCGCTGCTCGCCTATGTATGGCGGATCGCCGGATTAATCGCGATCATCGTCGCCGTGGTCACCGCGGGGACAATGCTGCTGCTGCATTTCGCGGTGCTGCGGCCGCTGCTGCAGTTGCGCAACTCGAACCGCGACGTGAGCGCCGATCCGGATGCTGCCGAGCGGTACGTCATTCGGACGCGCAGGCGCGACGAGGTGGGCGAACTGATCGAAGCGCGCAACGGCATGCTCACGCGAATCGCGGAAGGCATCCGCCGCGACCGCGCCCACGCTGCCGAGCGCGAGCGCTTCCTCGAGCGCCACGAGCCCCTCACCGGCCTGCCGAATCGCGCCGCTTTGCTGGAGCATCTCGATCACCAGCGCGCGCTTTCCGGATCGGGCGGTCGTTGCGTGACGCTCTATCTGGTCAATCTGCTGCAATTCAGGTTGCTCAACGCGAGCATCGGCAAGCGGGGCGGCGACGCGGTATTGCAGGAGTGCGCCCGCCGCCTCCAACGCGCGGCGGAACCCGGTGACTTCGTCGCGCACTTCGGTGCCGACCGTTTCGCGCTGGTCCACGCGAGCGCCGCACGCGCGGACCAAGGCGTCGGTCTCGCGGAACGCGTGCTGCACGATCTCGGCGGGCCCTACGACCTGGGCTCGGGAACCACCGGGTCGATCTCGGTGCGCGTAGGGATTGCTCAGAATTCGGTCTCGGAGTTGGACGCGCAGGCGCTGCTCAGTCAGGCGGAACTGGCACTGGCGCGGGCGCACGGCGATGACCAGGCAAGCTACCAGTTCTTTTCGGCTGAATTGGCCAACGAGGCGAAAGAACGGCAGAGCATGACGCGCGATCTCGGCGAGGCCATCGGTCGCGGCGAAGTGCATGCGGTGTTCCAGCCGAAGATGGCGCTCCATCCGGAAGGTCCGGCCACGCTCTCGGGCGCGGAAACCCTGTTGCGGTGGACGCACCCGACGCGCGGCAGCGTCGCCCCCGGCGTCTTCATTCCGCTCGCCGAATCGACCGGCCTGATCGTTCCGCTCGGCGACTTCGTGCTGCGAGCGGCGTGCCGGCAGATTCGCGAGTGGCGCGATCGGTTCGGCTGGTCGCCGCCGCTCGCCGTGAACCTCGCCGCACGCCAGTTCGCACTTCCGGATCTGGAGCAACGCCTGAAACAGGTGTTGTCCGAGTTCGAAATTCCGCCCGCGCTGCTCGAACTGGAAGTGACGGAATCCGCGGCGATGAAGGACGCGGTACAGACGGCGGCAACGCTGCGGGCGCTGCGGTCTCTCGGCGTACGGATCTCGATCGACGATTTCGGGACCGGGTACTCGTCGCTGAGTTATCTGCGTCGGTTTGCCGTGGATGCGATCAAGATCGACAAATCGTTCGTGGATGAAATCGGTGCGGACCGCGGCGCTGAAGCCGTCTGCGACGCGATCCTGCGGCTTGGCCAGGCACTGGGCACGAAAGTGATCGCTGAGGGCGTGGAGCACGAGCGGCAGCTCGAATTCCTGCTACGCCGGCGCTGCTCCGAGGTGCAGGGGTATCTCTTCGGCAAGCCCCTGCCGGCTGCAGAGTTCGCGCAGCGCTGGCTCGGGAGACCCGCCAGCGGCGCAGCGCCCGTGCAGCCCGATGAAGCCGCGCGCAACGTCGCGCTGACGGCATGAATTGTCCGCGCGCACCACAACCGCAAAGGCTACGACGGCGAATCCGTAACCGTGACGCTGCCGAGGTAATCCCCGCGCGGCCGCGGTGCCGGGATCATTCGAGCATCTTCAGCAAGACTCCGTAGCCGCCGTCGTGCAGCCGCTTCGCAGCGCGCTCAAAATACTCGCCGCCGGCGTCGATCCCGGTACCGGCGACGAGCCGATTCATCAGATTGAACAGCGCGCAGACGGACACCGCGTCGTGCAGCGCGCGATCGTCCCAGCCGGCCGCATGGACGGCATCGGCGTCGCTTGCAGTCATGCGGGATGGGTCGAGCGTGAGCTTTTTCACGTAGCGCAACAGCGGCTTGATCGGATCTGCGACCGCGGCGCGATCGATGTCGACCAGCAGTCCGGCCAGGGTTTGCGCGCCGATGCCGAACTGCCGCGCCGTCGCTTCGTGCACGCCGTGACAGTAATGGCAGGCGTTCAACGCCGACACGAACGCGGCGATCAGCTCCCGCTCCGCGATCGACAGCGGCGACGCTCCGCGCATGAGAACTTCGTGATAGGCCAGCAGCGGCTTCGAGGTCTCGGGAAAGGTCTTGAACAGGTCCAGCAGCACCGCTTGCGGCGGCAGCTTCGTCAGGAACGACATTTGGAAGGGCACCTCGTTCGGCGTGGCGATCTCGGTCGGGTTTTGCGATTCTACGGTCCGGTGTGTTCGAAGTGGAAACGTAAGGATCCGGCGTCTCCAACGGTCTAAGGAATGAAGCGGGACCCGTTGCATTCCGCGCACCAAGGACAAGATGGGGATTCTGCTCGAACGTTCCGGCAGATGGCTCGCACAGTATCTCAGCCGGCCGGATCCGCGCTACGCGCCGCTTGCCACGTCCTCGGCCGAGAGCCTCGGCTCGGTGCTGCAGCCCTGCGACGTGCTCCTGGTCGAAGGCAACACCCGGATCAGCGCGGCGATCAAGTACCTCACGCAGTCGACCTGGTCGCATGCGGCGTTCTACCTCGGTGCAGGACCGTTCGCGCGGCAGTTCGCCGGGCACCACGTCCTGATCGAGGCCGATCTCGTCGAGGGCATCCGGCTGGTGCCGCTGACCGAATACGCCGGCATGCACACGCGCATCTGCCGTCCGGTGGGGCTCGAACCGGAGGACAGGGATCGAATCATCGGAATCGCCCTGTCGCGGCTGGGTGACCGCTACGACCTGAAGAACCTCGTCGACCTGGCGCGCTACCTCCTGCCGCAGCCCCCGGTGCCCGCGCGGTGGCGCAGGCGAATGCTGGCGCTGGGGGGCGGCGAACCGACGCGCGCGATCTGTTCGACTTTCATCGCTCGCCTGTTCCAGCGCGTGCGCTACCCGATCCTGCCGCGGGCCGAGCGCCGACCTGCCGCGGACAAGGAGTGCAATGCCTGCGTCGACGAAATTCTGCATATCCGGCACCACAGCCTGTTCGCGCCGCGGGATTTCGACATTTCGCCGTACTTTCGCATCGTGAAACCCACGCTGGAAACGAAGTTCGACTACCACGCCCTGGCATGGTCGGACACCGAGGAGAACCTACCATGAATGCCGCAATCATCCGTCGCCGTATCCTGGCCCTCGCCGGAATGCTGTTCGTGGCAACAGCGGCCCTGGCGCAAAGCGACGAGGATCGTCGCGAGTGGCCCAGGACCGATTTCTCCAAACGGACCGTAGCGCTGTCCGAGATCGAGTCCGGCGGACCCCCGAAGGACGGGATTCCCGCGATCGATCGCCCGCAGTTCGTTACCGCGCGCGTGGCGCGAAACTGGCTCGGACCGAAGGAGCCGGTGATCGTGCTGCGCCTCGGGCCTGCGGCGCGCGCCTACCCGATCCAGATCCTGATGTACCACGAGATCGTCAATGACACGGTGAACGGGATTCCCGTTTCGGTGACCTTCTGTCCCCTATGCAACGCCTCGATCGTGTTCGAGCGCCGCGTCGGCGACCGAGCGCTCGATTTCGGGACCACCGGCCGGCTGCGGCTCTCGGACCTCGTGATGTACGACCGGCAGACCGAATCCTGGTGGCAGCAGTTCACCGGCAAGGGCATCGTCGGGCATTACGCCGGCACCGTGCTCAAGCAGTTGCCTTCCGAGATCGTGGCCTTCGCGGATTTCGAGGCGGCGCACGGCGCACGCGGCGAGGTGCTGTCGCGAATGACCGGACACGTGCGGCCCTATGGGCGCAACCCCTACGCGGGCTACGATCGCATCGATCAGCACCCGTTCCTGTTCAGCGGCAAGCTCGACGGACGACTGCCGCCGATGGAGCGCGTTCTCTCGGTGTCGGCGGGCGGCAAGCACCGCCTGTATCCGCTCTCGCTGCTCGAGCGGCATCCGGTGAGCAACCGCGAACTGGGCGGCGTACCCTACGTGGTGTTCGCGCGAACCGGGATGGTCTCGCCGCTCGATGCCGATCGGATCGAGGCGGGGCGAAACATTGCAGCGGCCACTGCGTTCGATCGCCGACTCGACGGCCGCACGCTCGAATTCGAATTCCGCGACGGTCACTGGGCGGACCGCGGCACGGGGTCGCGGTGGAACATCCTGGGCGAAGCGTTCGCGGGCCCGCTCAAGGGAAAGCGCCTCGGCGGCATGGCAAGCGGCGTGCATTTCGCCTTCGCCTGGCTCGCGTTCAACCCTGACAGCGAAATCGTGCGTTCGCTGTAAGGTTCGGGCGTCCGAACGTGTCTCTGCCGTATGTGGATATCGCGATACGTCGCCGGATCGCTGCTCATGGCCGCGTGCATTGCCGCGCCTTACGCTTCAGCCGCGTCGGCGAGCCAGGAGCGGAAAATCGAGGCGCTCGTGCTTCGGACCCACGTCACGCTCTGCCAGTTCAGGCCTCGCGGCTGCGCCGGGTACATGGAGGTCGAGACCGAGCGCTCCGGTCGCCGCCTGCGATGGACCGTGCAAGTACCGCTTGGCGTACCCATCCGGCGGAGCGAGGACTACATCTATCTCGCCTCGCTCGGCGGAAGCACCGTCTCCGTGACCTACGTCAGTCAGCGGGATGCGATCGTCGCTCGGTCCATTGAAGTCATCGAAGCGCGGTCGGTCGATACCATCGATCCGCCCGGGCGCTGAACGCGGCCGCCGGTGCGGCGCACGCTGCGCCCCGTGGCGACCGCGGGTGTTTGCCCTCCCACGTCAAACTAAGCAACACGCACATCGAGGTCGCCTGCTCCGCGAGCGGCGGTGGCAACGTGCCGCGCCAGGCTCGCGCTTACGCGTCCCGCGACGGCAAATGCCTCATCGATGCACGCTGCGGTCGAGACGCCGTTGAGGTAGTTGCCGGTGACGAAGATCCCCGGAAGCGCGTGTTCGAGTGCGCGTAGACCACCAATTCGCTCGGCGTGGCAGACCCCCGGCTGCGGAAGCCCGGCGCGCCAGTAGCGCACCCTGGCATGAATCGGCTTCCCTCGCGCGCCGAACAGTTGCCGCATATCATCGTCGACCCGGTGAACCAGCTCATCAGGGGACGCTGCGGCAAGCTCCGGCTCGCGCGCGCCGCCCACGTAGGCCGTGATCGCTACGTGGCCTTTCGGTGCTCGGCCATTGAACAGCGTCGAGGAAAAGAGCATGCCGAGCACACCGCGGTGCTCGATGCGCGGCATGAGCACTCCCAGTCCGTCGAGGGGATGCGTGATGTCGCGTTCGGAATAGCCGAGGAAGACCACGGCAAGCGGCGGGTGCGCAATCGCGCGCGCTGCGTCCGCCACGGCTGCGTCGATCGGCTGAATCAGCTTCGCTGCCGCATACGCTGGCAGCGCGATGACGACCGCTCGGGCGCGGACGGTTTGCGCGATCCCGGCTCGCGACACCGCGAGTCGGAAGGCACCGCGCGCCGGCACGACCCTGTCCACCCGCACTCCGAGTCGAATGCGCTCGCCGAGCCAAACGGCGAGCGCGGCTGGCAACGCGCCCATGCCTTCGCGAAACGAGAACAGCATGCGCTGGCGCGGGTCAAGCGATCCACGGACCCAGCCTCGCGACATGCGCGCGCGCAAGAGTCCCCGCACGATTGAACCCGACTCGCGTTCCATGCGCTTCAGGTGCGGAAAGACCGCGGCGACGCCAATTCGTTCTGGATCGCCTGCCTGAAGCCCGCCGACCAGCGGATCGACCAGGTAGTCGAGAAATTCGCGACCAAGCCGCCGCCGAGCGAAGTCGGCGACGCTTTCGTCCTGCGCTCGCGCCGCGATGAACGGCTCGGCGAGCAGGCGCAAGCGTGCCCCCAGCGAAAAGAATCCCGATGCGAAGAACCTCAGCGGATCGAGCGGCAGCGCGTGCGCACGGCCGTCGCGCACCAGATAGCGGTGGCGCACGCCGCTGCCGCGATCGATGCGCTCATCGCCCAGCGCAAGATCGCAGATCAGCTTCTCCGTCGCCGGCGCCGGTGAAATCAGCGCGTTCGGTCCGTGCTCCATGAGAAACCCGCCCTGGCGCTGGCTGAAAATGCGCCCGCCCACGGTATGGTGCTTCTCGAACAGCGCAACGCGGATTCCGCGCCGCGCGAGCGCCCAAGCGGTGCCGAGGCCCGAGATACCGCCGCCAATCACCGCCACGTCAAGGTCACAGCTCATACCGGAACTTCGGGAAAGCAAGACACGTACCTCGGCGCCGCGGGCTTCGCGCCGCCATCTGTCCGGTCAATTTCTGAGCAGGCACGGTCGGATTCTGACCGCCGGCCGGACCCACTGAGGATGCCTGCGCACATGTCTGTGCATGGCACGCGCGTTGCTTTGCATCAAGCGGAACGACTGCTCTTTTTTTGCGAATCAATTCGATCGACGGAGGTGGTCATGATGAAGGTCCTGTCTGGATGCGCCCTGGCGGTGGCATCGATCTTTGCCGCAGGCGCGGCGAGCGCCTATGAGGTCGTGCCGGTGACGAATGGCGGCACGGTCGCTGGCAAAGTCACGTTCAAAGGCGCCGCGCCGGCGCCGAAGTTGCTTCCGATCACGAAAGACAACGCGGTCTGCGGCACCGGCAATCGCGAGATCGTCGAGATTGCGGTGAAAGGCGGAAGCCTCGCGAGCGCCGTGGTGTATGTGGCGAAAATCGACAAGGGCAAGGCCTGGGGCGAGACCGAGAAGGCGGTGCTCGATCAGAAGGGCTGCCGCTTCACTCCGGCGGCGTTCGTGGTGAAGAAGGACACGGAACTCACGATCCGCAATTCCGACCCGGTGCTGCACAACATCCACACCTACGAAATCATCGGCAACGTGCGCCGCACCATGTTCAACGTCGGTCAGCCCGACAAGGGCGACATGAAGCAGCCCGTGAAAATGCGGCGCTCCAACGCGATCAAGGTCGAATGCGATGCGCACGATTTCATGCACGCCTGGGCGTTCGCTGCCGACAATCCCTATGTCGCTGTCACGAAGGAGGACGGTTCCTTCACGATCGACAACCTGCCGCCGGGTGACTACGAGCTGAAGGCCTGGCACCCGGTGCTCGGAGAGAAAAGCGCGACCGTCAGCGTCAAGAGCGGCGCCGGATCAGGTGCGTCGTTCGAGTTTTCAAAATAGGAATTCGCAATGACACCGCGAACGGTCTCACTGCTGGGTGGTTTCTTTGCGTTCTCCTGCGCTCTCGGCGTCCTGGCACAGAGCAGCGCCGACCTCGCGCCGTTGCCAGAGCCGAAATTCAACAAGGAACAGGCGGAACTTGGGCGCTACCTGTTTTTCGATACCCGCCTGTCGGGTGACGCGGCGCTGTCCTGTGCCACCTGCCACGATCCCCAGAAGGGATGGACCGACGGCCAGCCGCTAGGCAGGGCATACCCGGCCTCGGAAGGCTTTCGCAACACGCCGACGATCGTCAACTCGGCTCTCAGGAAACGCTTCATGTGGGACGGCCGGCTCGACGGCTCGGACATGGGGACCCTGGTGCGCGACATGATCACCGAGGCGCATACGATGAACATGGACAGCCGCCTCATGCAGGAGCGGCTGAAGCAGGTGCCCGAATACGTCGCCATGTGGCAGAAGTTCCGCAAGGACGACATCAACGGCATGCGCGTCTACGGCGTCGTGGGCGAGTTCGTCAAGAGCGTGGTTTCGAAGAATGCGCCGATCGATCGATTTCTCAAGGGCGACGCAAACGCGCTGAGCGCGGAGCAGAAGCAGGGCTACGCGCTCTTCAGGGGCAAGGCGAATTGCGCAGGCTGTCACAACGGCCCCCTCGGTTCGGACGGGAACCTGCACCGCACCGGTGTGCCCGAGAATCCGGCGGTCACTGCCGAGCCGCTGCGTCATATCACCATGCTGCGCCATTACTCGACCAGCGGCATGCCGAACTACATGAACGCGGTCGAGGACGTGGGCTCATACGCGATCACCAAGGACGAGCGCGATCGCGGCAAGTTCGCGACGGCTGGCCTACGCGACCTCAGGTATAGCGCGCCGTACATGCACAACGGCATCTTCGAGACGCTTGCCGACGTAGTGGACTTCTACAACCGCGGCGGCGGCACCGGCAGCGAACTGAGGCCCTTGAACCTGAATGCCAATGAAAAGAGAGCATTGCTGGCCTTCCTCGACGCACTTTCCGGGGACGCGGTCGTGATCCAACCGCCCGCGATGCCCGCTTACAAGCCGCGAGTCTTCGGCAAGAATTAGGAGCAATGCCATGAAACGCAACTTGATCTGGGTCACCCTCGTCGCCGCAAGCATGGCAGCAGCGACGTTGGCCTGGGGCCAGAAGCCGGCCATTCCGTCGCTTGGTCAGCTGCCGCCGGTCCCGATCCCTGCGGACAATCCGATGTCGCCGGAAAAAGTCGAACTCGGAAAAATGCTCTTTTTCGACAGCCGGCTCGGTGGCGATGCGAGTTCGCCTTGCGTGGTCTGCCATCAACCGGACAAGGGCTGGGGCGACGCAGGCGAAATCTCTCGCGGCTATCCTGGAACGCAGCACTGGCGCAACTCGCAGACGGTGCTCAACTCGGCCTACTACAACAAACTGTTTTGGGAAGGCAATGTCACGAGCCTCGAAAGCCAGGCGCCGGCTGCGGCAGAGGGCAACGTGGCAGGCAACGGCGATCCTTCTCTCATGGAAATGCGGTTGCGCTTCATCCCCGAGTACGTCGCGCGTTTCAAGAAAGTGTTCGGCACGGAGTGGCCACGTATCACCCATGCCTGGCAGGCGATCGCGGCGTTCGAGCGCACCCTGGTGTCCGATGCGAAAAAAGTGCCGTTCGACCGCTACCTGGCGGGCGACAAGAAGGCGCTGAGCGAATCGCAGTTGCGCGGCATGGCGACCTTTCACGGCAAGGGCGGATGCATTCAGTGCCACAACGGTCCGCTTGCCTCGGACCAGAAGTTCTACTCGCTCGGCGTTCCGGAAAACGAGGTCTTCAAGACCGATCCGCTCTACCAGATCACGCACCGCTGGGAGCACTACCAGAAGGGCGTGACCGAAGAGCGCTACCGCAACGCCGACCTCGACATGGGCCTCTATTACCAGACCAAGAACCCGAAGGACATCGGCAAATTCAGGACGCCGTCCTTGCGCGAGCTGAAGTACACCGCGCCCTACATGCATAACGGCATCTTCTACACGCTGGACGAGGTCATCGATTTCTATGACAAGGGCGGCGGTGACGGGGCGAACAGATCGCTCTTGATCAGAAAGCTCGGACTGTCGGCTCAGGAAAAGAAAGACCTGGCGGCGTTTCTCGAATCGCTGTCGATGGACAGCCCGTTGTTGATGGATGCACCTGTGCTGCCGGCCTACGCACCGCTGAAAGGAGCCCAAAAATGAGCGCGATCAGGATTCAACCGCAATCTGCGGGGAACGAAGAGCGACAGTGCATGAGCCGGCGCGCCTTCCTGCTTTCCGGCGGCTCGGTGGTGACCCTGTCTGCGCTGGGAATTCCGGGACTCGCCGAGGCGGCCGCTCAGCCCCTGCATGCGCTTAGAGCGAGCTATCCGCGCCAGAAGATCGGCAGGCTCTCGGCGCTCGCGAGGGGCAAACCGGTGCAGTTCAGGTATCCGTACCCGAGCGTGGACAACATTCTCGTCAAGCTCGGCGCACCCGCCGGCGGCGGCGCAGGTGCCGAGCAGGACGTGGTTGCGTTCAACCTCCAGTGCACGCACATGGGTGGGCCGTTGCACGGCACCTACAAGGAGGCGCACCAGATGCTGGGACCCTGTCCGCTGCATCTCACGACGTTCGATCTCACGCGCCACGGCATGGTGGTCGCCGGGCACGGCACCGAGAGCCTGCCGCAGATCGTGCTCGAAACCGCAGGCGACGACATATTCGCGGTCGGCGTGATGGGTCTGATCTACGGCTACGCCCATAACGTCACCGGCGCGCGCAGAGGCTAGAGGAGCATCGTCATGGCAAACGAAAACCCGATCAGTTTCGCCGTTTACGCCAAGGATTACGTCCCGGTGCCGCCGAGGGACGCCGAAGTCCTGACCACCGCGTGCGATTACTGCACAGTGGCCTGCGGCTACAAGGTGTACCGCTGGCCGGTCGGCAAGGAAGGTGGCATTCGCAAGGCGCAGAACGCGCTGAATGCCGATCTGCCCTCGGGCGGCGTCATGGTGCCGTGGGCGAGTCCAAGTCAGCACAACATCGTGCGCCACGGCGGCAAGCCGCATCATGTGCTGGTGCTGCCCGATTTCCAGGCCACCGTGGTCAACCGCGGCGGCGATCACTCGATCCGCGGCGGCACGCTGGCGCAGAAATGCTACAACCCGGAGAACCGTACTTCCGAACGACTGCTCTACCCCATGATCCGGGTGCGTGGCACGCTGATGCCGGTGTCCTGGGACCTCGCCACCGAGGCGATGGCCGACATCTCCAAGTACATCCTCGAAAAGTATGGCGAGCATGCCTGGGGCATCAAGATGTACTCCTACCAGTACTTCGAGAACACCTACGCCATCACCAAGCTCGGCATGACCTCGATCGGTACGCCCTCGATCGCACCGCATGACAAGTGTTCGAACACCAACGATGCGACCGGTCTGGACGACGCAGGCATCGACTCTTTTGCTGCGTCTTACGAGGACTGGGGCATGGCGGAAGTGTGCTTCTTCTCGGGGGTCGACCCCTACGAGACGAAGACAACGCTGTTCACCGAATGGATCATGGGTGGAGCCAACCCGGACAAGAAATGCATCTTCGTTACGCCGCACATGACTACGGGTGTTGCCTGGGGCGTGAAGAACGGAGGACTTTGGCTGCCGATCATTCCGGGCACCGACACCATCCTGCATAACGCGATGGCGCGCATCGTCATCGAGAACAAATGGCAGGACCAGGAGTTCATCGACAGGTGGATCGCCAACAGCTGGGAAGTGGACTCCGGGTATGGGCGCGGGACACGCAATACCGGCTGGCAATGGCGCACGACCTGGGGTACCTGGCAGAGCGACTGGGGCGATTACCAGAAATTCATCCTCGGTCGCGACGAACACAAAGTGGAGAACGCGGCAAAGATCACCGGTCTGAAGGCCGAGGACATTCGGCGCGCCGCGGAGCTGATCGCGAAACCGCGGCCGAACGGCCAGCGGCCGAAGGCGAGCTTCATGCTCGAGAAAGGCAACTACTGGTCGAACAACTACATGAATACGACCTCGCTGTCGGCGCTCGGACTGATCTGCGGCGCCGGCAACCGCCCGGGGCGCATGATTTCGCGCGGCGGCGGGCATCAGCGCGGAATGGTGAGCGCGGGTGGCGGTTCGGGCTGGCTCAACCCCGAGAAACACCCGGGCCGGCGCAAGAAGTCGTTCAATCTCGATCGCTGGATGGTGGATGGCAAGCTCAAGTTCGCCTGGGTCTTCGGCACGACGTGGTTCGCCGCGATGATGGCAAGTCAGGAGCTGCAGGACGTTGCGTTTCGCATGACGCGCGGCAACCCGAACCAGATCTCGAGCCTCGATCGCAAGGCGATCTTCGAGACGCTGAAAAAGCGCGTCGACTCCGGTGGAATGATATTCGTCGATTCCGACATCTATCCGGTCGAGCCCCTGGGCACCCAGATCGCTGACATCGTGCTGCCGGCAGCGACCTGGGGCGAGGAGGATTTCGCGCGCTGCAACTCGGAACGACGGCTGCGCCTGTACGCGAAGTTCTATGATCCGCCGGGCGAAGCGAAACCCGACTGGTGGGCGGTGCAGAAGTTTGCTCACAAGATGGGATTTTCCTCCTACGACTGGAAATCCTCGAACGACGTTTTCGAGGAGGCGGCGCGGTTTTCACGCGGCGGGGTGCTCAACTACCACCCGCTGGTCGTCAAGGCGAAGGAAATGGGGGTCAGGGGGCACGAACTGCTACGCACTTACGGCACCACCGGTATTCAGACACCGATCCGCGTGCGAGACGGCAAACTCGTCGGCACGCAGCGGCTGCACGATCCGGTCAACGACTGGGGTGAGATCGCGGGTGCGGAAGTGCAGCGCCAGTTCCTGCACTCTTTCAGCACCCACAGCGGGAAGGCAATTCTGCTGAAGAGCCCATGGAACTACCCGGGCTGGATCCAGTTCTATGACGCGGTCAAGCCGCGCGCGGAAAAGGGCGAGATCTGGGTCACCAACGGGCGCATCAACGAGACCTGGCAATCCGGATTCGACGATTTGCGCAAACCTTATCTCGCGCAGCGCTGGCCGTATCCCATGCTGATCGTGCACCCGGCCGATGCGAAGCGGAGCGGCCTGGAGTCGGGCGACTTCGTGCAGGTCTACAACGACACCGTGTACGTGCAGACGGGCCAGCCGCAGGGCGTGCTCGATGCGGACCTCAACTTCAACAATCTGATGAAGGACGGTCACATCAAGACCACGACCGGGCAATTCGTGGCGGTCGCAATCGTTTCGGACGAAATGCGCGAAGGCGTCTCGATGGCGAACTTCAACTATCCGCAAGCGCCGGCCAATTCCGTATGCCATGCCGTGCCGGACCCGATGACGAACAATTACCGCTACAAGCTCGGGCGCGGCGTCCTGACCAAGGTAGGCGAATCGCCTTACAAGAGATCCTTCACGAGCATGTCGCTGAAGCCGCGCAACGTCATCTAGCGCGCGCCGACCGGGAGCGCAGATGAATGCGGGCCTAACGGACCGGTTCGGTCGCAGGATCGATTATCTGCGGTTATCGGTCACGGACCGCTGCGACCTGCGCTGCCATTACTGCATCCCGGAGGGATTCTGCGGTTTTGCGCCCGCCGCCGATCGTCTCACCGCCGCAGAGATTGGACGGGTCGTGGCCGCGTTCGCAGCACTCGGTGTTCGGCGGGTGCGGCTCACCGGCGGCGAACCGCTGACGCGTTCCGACCTTCCCGAGATCGCCCGGCGGATCGCTGCGATCGACGGTATCGACGACTTGTCGGTCTCGACCAATGGAACACGACTCGCACAACGCGCCGCCGCGCTTCGCAACGCGGGCGTGACCCGGCTCAACGTCAGCCTGGATACCCTGCGGCGCAAGCGCTTCCGATCGCTGACCGGCCGGGACGCGCTCGACGCCGTCCTCGCCGGACTCGAGGCCGCGCGCACGATCGGATTCGCGCCGATCAAACTGAACACCGTCCTCTTGCCAGAAACGGAAGATTCGGAAATCGACGAAATCGTGAACTTCGCGCGCAACGCCGGCTTCATCCTGCGCCTGATCGAGGCGATGCCGGTCGGTGCCGGCGGAATCGCCTGTGGCTTCCGTCCGCTCACGCAAGCGATGCAACGGCTTGCACAGCGCCATCAACTCGTCCCCGGCCTGGTGCCCGGCGGCGGACCCGCACGCTATCTGGTCTCTGGCGATGGCGCCTTCTCGATCGGTTTCATCGCCGCACGGTCCCAGCACTTCTGCCAGAGCTGCAATCGCGTGCGGGTCACCGCGAACGGCCGGCTGCTGCTCTGCCTCGGCGACGAAGCAGGCGCAGACCTGGGGCGGGTCCAAGGGGGGGGGGGGAGCGATACGGACCGGGGCGATACGACCCGCGCCGCGATACTGGACAAGCCGTGGGGCCACGAGTTCGAAACCCGTTCAAGCAAGCTCGTGCGCGTCATGGCGCAGACAGGCGGATAGGGGACCATTGATCCGTCGTTGATGTAAGTCAAATCGCGCCCGCCGCGGGGTTGAAGACTTGGAGTCTTGGAATTCACCACGCCCATGCAACCGCAACCCAAGCGCTGGCTCGCGAGAATCGCATCGGGCCTGTCGACGCGGATCTATCTCGCGTTCCTGCTGACAGCCGCGGTGCCGGTAATGGTGGCGGGCTTCGTCGGCATCTACTATTCGCTCGACGCGCTTAAGGCAGAAACGCTGCATCATCTCGAGCAGGAAGTCTCTGGCCGCGCTGCCGGGCTCGGCCGCTTCTTCGACCAGGTCACGAGCGAGTTGCTGCTCGTGACGAGTCTTCCGGTCGTGCAGGACCTGGCCGACGCGCTCGGCGGACCCGGCGCTGTCAGTGCCGCCGTGCGGGAGCGGGTGGAACGCGCCTATGCAGGCTTTGCGCGTGCCTATCCATACCTGTACCAAGTGCGCTTCCTCAGCCGGAGGGGCATGGAGATCGTACGCGTCGACCGGCGCGGTGATCGACCGTACGTGTTTCCGGTCGCAGAGTTGCAGGGCAAGAGCGATCGCTACTACGTCAGCGAAACGCTCGAACTGCAGCCGGGGCAGGTTTACGTCTCTCCGCTCGACCTCAACATCGAGCACGGCAAGACCGAATTGCCCGAACGCCCCGTCATCCGTTTCGCAACGCCCATCGCCGATCGCAACGGCCAGACGCGCGGCCTCATCATCATCAACGTGCACGCCGACTTCATGCTCGACCAGATCCAGGAAATGGCCGGTATGCGCGGCGGGACCGCTTACTTGTTCGACCGATCCGGCTTTTTCGTTGCGCGGTCGGCCGGAGATCAGCCTCCGGTTGCCCGCCTGCAGATGCGCTCCGTGGAAGAACTGGTGCCTCACTTTCCGCGTCCTTTGCTCACGACGATCCTGCGCGGCGGCCGGGGTACCGCTGACGCCGGGGACTCGATCGTCGCCTACTCACCGATCGCCGCGGGGCGCGCCCTGACCGAGCGCAGCGACAACTCGATGGAGTGGACGATCGCGTCCGCCTACCCGCGCTCCAGGCTTCTGGAGGCCGTGCTCAACCTCTATCTGCTTTACGCCGTTCTGGCGCTGTGTCTGGCCGCCACCGCGATCGGCGGGTATCTGCTCTCCCGGCATCTGCTGCGCCCGCTGTCGCAGCTCGCGGCGGAAACCGGGGAAATCGCGAAGGGAAACTTCGGCCACCGGATCGAGATTCGCGGCAATGACGAAATCGCCGACCTTGGCGCGCGCTTCAACGCCATGGTGGAACAGCTCGAACAGAGTTACCGCTCTCTCGAGGAACAGAAGGAACGGCTGGAAGACACTGTACGCGCCCGCACCGCGCAGCTGGAGCGGGAACAGGAGGCGCGCCGTGAGCTCGACCGGCAGATGTTCCAGACGGAAAAGATGACCGCGATGGGGGAGCTGGCGATGGGCCTCGCGCACGAGATCGGGAATCCGCTCGCCGGCATGAAGGCGGTGGTGCAGATGCTCGAAGACGAGCCACACCCGCCGCAGGTGCGCGAGTACCTGGGCAGGGGGGATGGCGAGATCGACCGCCTGTCGGCCTTCCTGCGTACGTTTCACGGCTTTGCGGCGCCCCAGGATACGCGGCCGGCCGCGTGCCGGCTGGACGATGCCCTCGACGACGTGCTGCTCTGGACGCGCAAGGAAGCGCGTGCGCGCAACATCACGATCGAGCATGCCGCGTGCAGCGAGGCGGTGCCGGCGCTTTGGGCCGACCCCGGCCAGTTGAAGCAGGTTTTGCTCAACCTCGTCATCAACGCCGTGCAATCGATGCCGCTTGGAGGTCGCGTCGAGATCGGAATGTGCGGGCGAGACGCCGACCCTTTGGCCGCCGTGCCGCGCACGCGGTTCTGCGTGAGCGATAACGGTCCCGGCATCGCTGCCGATGTGCTCGGCCGCATCTTCGATCCGTTCTTCACCACGCGGCCGGAGGGCTCCGGGCTCGGGCTTGCCGTAGTGAAGAAGATCGCACAGCAGCATGGCGCGGACATCCGCGTCCACAGCGAAGTCGGCAAAGGCACGCGATTCGAGCTGAGCTGGCCGATCGCTGGGGACGTTTCCGAAATGACCGTACGCCCTGCGGATGCTAATGCGCCGTGTCCGGCGGAGGCAGCGCATGGTTGAGCGCATTCTCGTTATCGAGGACGACACGACGATCCGCGTCACACTGGGCGAAGTGCTCGGCAAACTGGGGTACGAAACGGCCCTGGTGGAAACCGGGAACGAAGCGCTCGAGCGCGCGCGAGTGCAGGAGTTCGACCTCGTGCTGCTCGACCTGCATCTGCCCGACCTGCACGGGCTCGAAGTCCTGCGCGCGTTGCGCGAAATCGACAGCGAGGCGCTCGTCGTGGTGATGACCGCGTTTCCGGAGGTGCGCACGGCGATCGCGAGCATCCGGGCGGGCGCTTACGATTATCTCAACAAGCCTTTCGATCTCGACGACCTGAAGGAACTCGTGCGGCGCGCCCTCGAAACGCGCCGACTGCGGCTCGAAGTGGCGCGGTTGCGCATCAGTGCTGCCCAACCTGCCGACATCGAAGGTCTGGTCGGATCGAGTCCGCCTTTTCTCGCCATGCTCGAGGTGACGCGCAAGATCGCCGCCGCCGGGCGCGTGCCGGTTTTGATCCGGGGCGAGTCCGGCACCGGCAAAGAGCGCATCGCGCAGGCGATCCATAGCCTCGGGCCGCGCGCGGGCGGTCCCTGGGTGGCGCTCAACTGCTCGGCGCTGGCCGAGGGCCTGCTCGAATCCGAGATGTTCGGTCACGAAAAAGGCGCCTTCACCGACGCGAAGGGCGTGAAGCGCGGGCTGCTCGAACTCGCCGATGGCGGGACGCTGTTCCTCGACGAGATCGGCGACATGGCCCCCGCGCTGCAGCCAAAATTGCTGCGCGCGATCGAGACGCAGGCGTTTCGCCGCGTCGGCGGTCAAAGGGAACTGCGGGTCGACGTGCGTTTCGTCGCCGCGACTCACCGCGACCTCGATGCCATGGTCCGTTCCGGGGCGTTTCGCGAGGACCTCTACTACCGCCTGAACGTCGGTTCGATCGACGTGCCGTCGCTGCGCGAGCGGCGTGAGGACATCCTGCCGCTGGCGAGGCGCTTTCTCGGCGAGGCGGCTCGCGTGATGGGGCTGCCCGAGCCCGCGCTCGCCGCTGGCACCCACGCGCTGCTCGCCGCTTACGCCTGGCCCGGAAACGCGCGCGAACTGCGCAACGTGATGGAGCGTGCGCTGATTCTGTCCGCCGGCGCCGTGATCGACGCCGTGCACCTGCCGCGGGAAGTGGCGGCGCCGCCCCCCGCGCCCGGGCACGCGCCGGCCCCCGGCCCGGCGGCCCGCGA
>ORMF011317897.1_pt1 | contig 30730 bp, 26 predicted proteins | sample 1779871 | NCBI WGS metagenome assembly ORMF01 (sample SAMEA104232316, study PRJEB22302) | groundwater metagenome | biome: forest; feature: aquifer; material: groundwater | place: USA | collected 2011-08-07 | depth 5.4 m | reverse complement strand
GCGCGCGGCGCGCGCGCTGGAGCATTTCTACCAGAAAGCGACCACGGACCTCACGCTCGACGACGTGCAGCTCGGCCTGACCGAGCTGATGCAGGGCGTCGCGCCGCCACCCGCCGCTCAGGAACGGCCGCAACTGCTCACGCGGCGACCCGACCTGCACGGCCGAACGCCGCATCAGGCACAGTACATCGTGAACATCCTGGGCCACGACATCACGTTCGGCATTGGCCCGGCGGGGACGGGAAAGACCTACCTGGCGGTCGCCTGCGCGGTCGATGCGCTCGAGCGCGACGCCGTGAAGCGCATCGTGCTGGTCCGACCGGCGGTGGAAGCCGGCGAGCGGCTGGGGTTTCTGCCGGGCGATCTGGCGCAGAAGGTCGATCCCTACCTTCGGCCGCTGTACGACGCGCTCTACGACCTGATGGGATTCGACAAGACGGCGAAGCTCCTCGAGCGCGGCACGATCGAACTCGCGCCGCTCGCCTACATGCGGGGGCGGACGCTCAACCACGCTTTCATCATCCTCGACGAGGCGCAGAACACGACCCCGGAGCAGATGAAGATGTTTCTGACGCGAATCGGCTTCGGCGCGAAGGCGGTCGTGACCGGGGACGTCACGCAGATCGATCTCGCGCGCGGCCAGAAAAGCGGCCTGATCGAGGCGCGCAAGATTCTCGGCAGCGTGCGCGGCATCGCGTTCAGCGAGTTCGGCGCAGCCGACGTCGTGCGCCATCCGCTGGTCGCCCGAATCGTCGATGCCTACGAAGCGTACGGCGCCGAGCCGCCCGCCTAGCGCGTCTCCGGAGCGCATCGCGCTGCAGTTCGCGTGCGCTGCGCGCGGCCTGCCGCCGGCGCGCCGGCTGCGGGCGCTGGCACGCGCGGCCGCAGGGCGGGACGCGAGAATCACGCTGCGGGTCGTCGGCGCCGCCGAGGGCCGGGCCTTGAACCGGCGCTTTCGCGGGCGCGACGCCGCCACCAACGTCCTTGCCTTCGATTACGCCGCCGATCCTCGCCACCGCGCGGTTCGCGGCGACATCGTGCTTTGTCATCCCCTGGTGTCGCGGGAGGCCCGGGAGCAGAAAAAACCGCTCGCCGACCACTACGCGCACCTCGTGGTTCACGGGGCGCTGCACCTGCGCGGGTACGACCACGGGCGCGCGAAAGACGCGGCACGCATGGAACGCCGCGAGACCCGGATTCTGCGCGGCTTCGGGGTGCCGGACCCCTACTTGGTAAGATAGCCGCCGGTTCACCCCCCGATGTTCGACCGCCTCCGATCCATGCTGCTTGCGCGGCTCTCCGCGCTGCTGCGGCGCGAACCCGACGATCGCGAGGGTCTCGCCCGCATGCTGCGCGCGGCGCACGGCCGCAATCTCATCGACGGCGACGCGCTTTCGATCATCGAGGGCGCGCTCGCAGTCTCGGAGATGCAGGTTCGCGACATCATGATTCCGCGCGCGCAGATGGACGTCATCGACATCCACGCGCGGGTCGAGGACTTCATTCCGCAGGTGATTGCCACGGCGCACTCGCGCTTTCCGGTGATCGACCAGAACCGCGACGACGTGATCGGCATCCTGCTCGCCAAGGACCTGCTGCGCCACTATGCGGGCGAGGAGGAGTTCGACGTCCGCGAAATGCTGAGGCCGGCGGTGTTCGTGCCGAAGGCGAAGCGCCTGAACGTGTTGCTGCGCGAGTTCCGCGCCAGCCGCAATCACATGGCGATCGTGGTCGACGAGTACGGCGGCGTCGCCGGCCTGGTGACGATCGAGGACGTGCTCGAGCAGATCGTCGGCGACATCGAGGACGAGTACGATTTCGACGAGGCGAGCGACAACATCCTCGCCGAACCGGGCGGGCGCTGGCGGGTGAAGGCGCTCACGCAGATCGCCGATTTCAACGCCGCTTTCGGGACGTCGTTTCCGGACCACGAACAGGACACCGTCGGAGGCCTGGTGATCGCGCACTTCGGACGGCTGCCCAAGCGCAGCGAATCGGCCAACATCGAGGGGCTCAGGTTCCAGGTGCTGCGCGCCGACAGCCGTCGTGTCTACACGCTGATCGTGGAGAAACCCAAGGCGTGAAACAAACGGGGTCAGACCCCGTTTTCCGCAACCGGGGTCAGGTCCCGGACCTGACCCCGTTATTCGTTGCGATCGCTGCGGGCGCCGCTGCGGTCGGGGCGTTCTCGCCGCTCGATTTCTGGCCGCTTGCTCCGCTGGCGCTCGCGGTGCTGACGCAGCTGTGGCTGCGCGCGGACTCGGCGCGCGGCGCGTTTCTGCTCGGATGGTGCTTCGGGCTCGGATTCTTCGGCGCCGGCGTGTCCTGGGTGTACGTGAGCATCCATCGGTTCGGGGGCATGCCGGCTGCGCTCGCCGTGGTCGCGACCGCGCTGTTCTGCGCCTTTCTCGCGCTCTTTCCGGCATTCGCCGGCGCGTTGCAGGCGCGCGCCGCGTTCTCGCCCGAAAAGCGCGCGCTGATCGTGATCCCGGCAGCGTGGACGCTCGTTGAATGGCTGCGCAGTTGGGTGCTGACCGGGTTCCCCTGGCTCACCGTGGGCTACGCGGCGATCGACACGCCGCTTGCGGGCCTTGCACCGGTTGGCGGCGTGCACGCCATCTCGTTCGCAGTTGCATTGTGCGCGGGCCTGCTCTGGTGCCTCGCGTACAGCCGTGCGCGCTGGCGCGCAGCCCTCGGCCTGGCGGCGATTTTCGCCACGGGCGCGGTGCTGCAGCTCGTCGCCTGGTCGGAACCCGCGGGCGCACCGTTCAGCGCCAGCCTGCTGCAGGGTAACATCGCGCAGGAGCTCAAGTTCGATCCGGCGCGCTTCGCACGCACGCTCGACACCTACGCGCGCCTTGCCGAATCGAGCCGCGCGCGGCTCGTCGGGCTGCCGGAAACCGCGCTGCCGCGGTTTCTCGACACCATCGATCCAGAGTACCTCGCGCGTCTCGAGGCGCTCGCGCGGCGCAACGGCGGCGACCTGCTGCTCGGGGTGCCGGTGCGCACTTCGCCCGGCGCCTACTTCAACAGCATGATCAGCCTCGGAAGCTCGCCGCGCCAGATCTACCACAAGGTGCATCTGGTGCCGTTCGGCGAGTTCATCCCGCAGGGTTTCGCCTGGGTCAACCGGCTGCTTGCCTTTCCGCTGTCGGACTTCTCGCGCGGCCCAGCCGACCAGGCGCCCCTCGCGCTCGCCGGCGAGCGCATCGCGGTGAACGTCTGCTACGAGGATGCGTTCGGCGACGAGATCCGGCGCCAGCTCCCCGAGGCGACGCTGCTCGTGAACGCATCGAACGTGGCCTGGTTCGGCGATTCGATTGCGCCTGCGCAGCACCTGCAGATCGCCCGCATGCGAAGCCTCGAGACCTCGCGAATGCTGCTCGCGGCGACCAACAGCGGCGTCACCGCCGTGATCGATCGCGATGCGCGCGTGCTCTCGCAGCTGCCGCAGTTCGTCGAAGGCCGGCTCGACGCGAGCGTGCGCGGATACTCGGGCGTCACGCCGTACGTTCGATTCGGCGACGCGCCCGCGCTGCTCGCCTGCATGCTGCTGCTCGGCGGCGCTCTCGTCGTCGCGCGGCGCCGATCGAGACGTTAGAATTTGGCGCCCGTCCGCGCCATGCTCAACTTCCAGCAAACCATCCAGCGACTCGAGGCCTTCTGGGCCAGCCGCGGCTGCGTCCTGCTGCAGCCCTACGATCAGGAGGTCGGCGCCGGCACGTTCCACACGGCGACGTTTCTGCGCGCGATCGGGCCCGAGGCGTGGAACGCGGCCTACGTCCAGCCTTCGCGGCGCCCGAAGGACGGCCGTTACGGCGAAAACCCCAACCGCCTGCAGCATTACTACCAGTTCCAGGTGGTGCTCAAGCCCTCGCCCGCGGACCTCCAGGAGCAGTACATCGAATCGCTGGTCGCGCTCGACATCGACCCGCAATCGCACGACATTCGCTTCGTCGAAGACGACTGGGAATCGCCGACGCTCGGCGCTTGGGGACTGGGCTGGGAAGTCTGGCTCGACGGCATGGAAGTGACGCAGTTCACCTACTTCCAGGAAGTCGGCTCGCTCGCCTGCCGGCCGGTGCTCGGAGAGATCACCTACGGGCTCGAGCGGCTTGCGCTGTATCTGCAGGGTTGCAGCTCGATTTTCGATCTCGTCTGGACGCCCGGCGTCACCTACGGCGACGTGTATCACCAGAACGAAGTCGAGCAATCGCGCTACAACTTCGAGCTCTCCGACGCCGAGCTGCTGTTCCGGCACTTCGCCGACTTCGAGCGCGAGGCCAAGCGCCTGATCGACGCGCAGTGCGTGCTTCCCGGTTACGAAATGGTGATGAAGTGCTCGCACGCCTTCAACCTGCTCGATGCTCGCGGCGCGATTTCGGTCACCGAACGCGCGGCGTACATCGGCCGCGTGCGCGCGCTGGCGCGCCGCGTGGCGCAGGCGTACTACGAGTCCCGCGAGCGCCTCGGATTCCCGCTGCGCAGGAGCGCACCCTGAGGTGAACGCCGCGCTGCTCGTCGAGCTGCTCACCGAGGAACTGCCGCCGAAGTCGCTGGCGCGGCTCGGTGAGGCGTTCGCAACGGAAATCGGCGGCGCACTGGCGCGCCATCGACTCGTTGCGCAGGATTCGCCGGGTGCGCGCTGGTTCGCCACGCCGCGCCGCCTCGCGGTGCTGATTCCCGAGGTCGCGCCGGCCGCGGCCGACCGGACCACGCCCACCGATGGTCCCTCGGTCAAGGCGCCGCCCCAGGCGGTCGAGGGATTCGCGCGCAAGCACCGCGTCGCGGTCGACGCGCTCGGCGAGCGCGACACGCCCAAGGGGCGGATCTACGTCGCCACGGTGCTGACGAAGGGCGCGGCGCTCGACACGGTGCTGCCGGAGGTCGTCGCCGAGGCGGTCAGGCGCCTGCCGGTCGCGAAACTGATGCGCTGGGGCGACGGCGACGCGCAATTCGTTCGCCCGGTGCATGGCCTGGTGATGCTTCACGGCACGCGCGTCATTCCGGGCACGGTGCTCGGGGTGAGCGCAAGCTCGACCACCCGGGGACACCGCTTCATGGGCGCGCGCACCATTCCGCTGGCGAGCGCCGAGGACTACGAGACCCGGCTTGCCGACGATGGCAAGGTGATCGCCGATTTCGGCAGGCGCCGCGACGAGATCGAGCGCCAGCTGCTCGCCGAAGCGGCCCGCCAGGGCGGTTCGCTCGGTGCCTACCGGGATCTGCTCGACGAGGTGACGGCGCTCGTCGAGCATCCGTCCGTGTACCCGGCGAAGTTCGATCCCGCCTATCTGCAGGTGCCGCAGGAATGCCTCACGCTCACCATGCGGCAGAACCAGAAGTATTTTCCGCTCTTCGACGAGTCCGCGCGGCTGCTGCCGAAGTTCCTCATCGTTTCGAACATGCGGCTCGCGGACCCGCGCCATGTCATCGACGGCAACGAACGCGTCGTTCGCCCGCGTCTGGAGGATGCGCGCTTTTTCTACCACGAGGACCGCAAGCGCCGGCTCGAGGAACGCGTGCCGCAGCTCGCAAAGGTCGTCTACCACAACCGGCTCGGCAACCAGCTCGAGCGCGTGGAGCGCGTACAACTCCTCGCCGGGCGGATCGCGCGCGCGCTCGGCGCCGATGCCGCCCTCGCCGAGCGCGCGGCGTGGCTCTCCAAGGCAGATCTTCTGACGGCGATGGTGGGCGAATTCCCCGAGCTGCAAGGCACCATGGGCCGCTATTACGCGCAGCACGACGGCGAGCCGCGCGAAGTCGCGGACGCCGTTGAGGCGCATTACCGACCGCGATTTGCAGGCGACGCCCTGCCCGAGGGCGCCGTCGCCTGCAGCGTTGCGCTGGCGGACAAACTCGATACGCTGGCCGGACTTTTCGGTCTCGGCCAGCAGCCGACCGGCGACCGGGACCCGTTCGGCCTGCGCCGCGCTGCGATCGGCACGATCCGCATATTGGTCGAGGGAGACCTCGATCTGTCCTTGTTCGATCTTGTCAACGCGGCGTTTGCGGGCCACGCCGGGAAGGTGGGCGACGCGCACACCGATCTCGAGATGTTCCTGCTGGACCGTATGCGCGGTTATTTCCAGGAGTCCGGCTACACGACGAACGAGGTCGACGCGGTCCTCATGTTGCATCCCGCGCGGATCCACCTCATACCGAGACAGCTTGAAGCGGTGCGCGCGTTCGCCGCGATGCCCGAGGCCGTCAGCCTTGCCGCGGCCAACAAGCGCGTCGCGAACATTCTCAGGCAGGCCGCGGCGAAGGGCGAATCGTTTGTGAATGCCGAGCTGAGCGAGCTGAAGGAACCCGCGGAGCGCGCGCTGCACGCCGCGCTCGGTTCCGCCGCGGTCGAGGCGGCGTCCCAATTCGAGCGCGGCGACTACACCGCATACCTGAAGACCTTCGCGGTGCTCAAGGCGCCCGTGGATGCCTTCTTCGATTCAGTCATGGTGATGGTCGACGATGACAAGCTGCGCCGAAACAGGCTCGCCCTGCTCGCGGATCTGCGCAACGCGATGAACCGCGTCGCAGACCTCTCGAGGCTCGCCACATGAAACTGATCGTGCTCGATCGCGACGGCACCATCAACGTCGACAGCGACCAGTACATCAAGTCGCCCTCCGAGTGGCAGCCGATCAAGGGCAGCCTCGAAGCCATCGCGCGCCTCACGCAGGCCGGCTGGCATGCGGTGGTCGCGACCAACCAGTCGGGGATCGCGCGCGGCCTGTTCGATTTTTCCACGCTCAACGCGATCCACGACGCGATGCACCGCGCCGTGCAGCTCGCCGGGGGACGCATCGACGCGATCTTCTTCTGCCCGCATGCGGCCGACGCCGACTGCGAGTGCCGCAAGCCCAAGCCCGGCCTGCTGCTGGAGATCGGGTTGCGAATGAACGTCGATCTCGCCGAAGTTCCGATGGTCGGCGACTCGCTGCGCGATCTCCAGGCCGCCGCCGCGGCCGGCGCGAGGCCGATCCTCGTGCTCACCGGCAAGGGCAGGAAAACGCGCGACACGGGTGGCCTGCCTTCCGGCACGCGCGTATTTCCCGACCTCGCCGCAGTGGCCGCGCAACTCGCTCCATGATGCTGTTGCGCTCGAGCCTGTTTGCGCTCGCGTTGCTCGTCGTCACCCCGCCGTTCGCGCTCGCCTCGCTGTTCACCGCGCCGCTGCCGCGCCACGCTCGCTACCGCTTCATCCGGGGCTGGTCGGTCATCATGCTCTGGCTGCTGCAGCGGCTTTGCGGCATACGCTGGAGCGTCGAGGGACTCGAGCATCTGCCGCGACAGCCGGCCGTGATTCTCTCCAGGCACGAGTCTGCCTGGGAAACGCTCGCCTTCCAGAGCATCTTTCCGCCGCAGGTCCACGTCCTCAAGCGCGAGTTGCTGTGGCTGCCGTTTTTCGGCTGGGGGCTCGCGCTCATGAGCCCGATTGCGATCGACCGTGCGCGGGGCCTTGCGGCGTTGCGCCAGATCGCACGCCGGGGCAAAGTGCGTCTCGCGCAGGGCTTCTGGGTCGTGGTGTTTCCCGAGGGCACGCGCCTGGAGCCCGGGAAGCGAAGGAAGTATCAGCTCGGCGGCGCCTGGCTCGCCGCGCACGCCGGGGTTCCGGTCGTTCCCGTGGCACACAATGCGGGACGCGCCTGGCCGCGGCATTGGCTGCTCAAGTACCCGCGCCACATCACGCTGCGCATCGGGCCTCCGATCGACGCCGCGGGCCGCGATCCCAACACGATCAACGCCGAGGCCCAGGCCTGGATCGAATCGCAACAGCAGCTGCTGGAAGCGCAGGCGCCGTGACCCGAGCGGTGATTGCAGACGACGGCCGGACTCTGACGCTCCCGGGTTCGCCGTTGCAGGAGCCGGCGCCGCGATACCAGGGGCGAGTCGATGGCCGGACGATCGAATTTCGACTCGAGCGCCGGCGCCGGCGCTCCATCGGTCTGCGGGTCGACGAATACGGACTGAAGGTATCGGCGCCCCTGCGCGCGCCCTGGCGCGACGTCGAATCGGCTCTGCATGCGCACGAACGCTGGATCCTGCAGCGGCTGCAGCAATGGGCGATCCGCGGCCGTCCGCAGCCGCTCATCGGTCGCAGCGGCGAGACCCTTCCGCTCGCCGGAGCGCCGGTCGAGATCGAAGTGCGGCCGGGCCGTCGCTCGGTTCATCTGCACGACGCGCGCCTCGTGCTCTGCGTGCCTGAACCGGCGCGCCATGCGACGGTGCGCGCGCTGCTCGTCGCCTGGCTGAAAGCGCGCACGCTGCAGATGCTCGCGCCGCGCGCGGCGCACTTCGCCGCCCGGATTGGCGCGCGCATGCCGCGAGTCGCGGTATCGAACGCGCGCAGGCAGTGGGGCGTGTGCACGGCCGACGGCCGGATCCGGCTCTCCTGGCGTCTTGCGCACCTCGCGCCGGAGCTTTCCGATTACGTGGTGGCGCACGAAACCGCGCATCTCGTCGAACTCAACCATTCGAAGCGCTTCTGGCGGCTCGTCGAGTCGCTGTATCCTGACTGGCGCGCCGCGCGGCAACGCATCCGCCGGGCCGGCGCGACGCTTCCCATCCTGCAAGAGGACCTGCCATGAGACTTCTGCACACCATGCTGCGCGTCGGTGACCTCGGACGCTCGGTCAAGTTCTACACCGAGGTCCTCGGCATGAAGCTGCTGCGCACCACCGACCGACCGGATCAGAAATATTCGCTCGCCTTCGTCGGCTACGACGACGAGGAACGCGCTTCGGTGATCGAACTGACCTACAACTACGGCGTCGAAAAATACGATCTCGGCTCGGCGTTCGGGCACCTCGCAATCGCGGTCGCCGATGCGGCGCGCGCCTGCGAACAGGTGCGCGCGAGCGGCGGCCGCGTAACGCGGGAAGCCGGGCCCGTGAAGGGCGGCACCACGGTGATCGCGTTCGTCGAAGACCCGGACGGCTACAAGATCGAGTTCATCGAGCGCCGATAGGAGGGGCACGGGTGAACCTGGGTTCCCCTGTACGCCAAGCCCGATCGCAGTCCGGCCGGGGCACCGCTCAGGGTGCGGCCGGCGCCAGGCGAACGGCAATTCGGACGTAATCCGCCGGCGACAGGTTCTCGGGCCGCAATCCGGGGTCGATGCAGAGCGCCGCGAAATCCTCCGGCGAGAGCGCGAGGGCGTTCCTCAGCATCTTGCGTCGCGCGCCGAACGCCCGGCGCACGACATCTGCAAGAACCGTTGCGTCGCAATCGGGCGCCCCCTCGAGCGGAACCAGCCGCACCACGGCCGAGTCCACGTTCGGCGGCGGCCGGAAGGCGCCGCGCGCGACGGCAAACAGGCGCGTCATGCGGTAGCGCGTCTGCAGCATCACCGAAAGCCGGCCGTAATCGGGAGTCGAGGGCTTCGCCACCATGCGATCGACGACCTCCCGCTGCAGCATGAAGTGCGCGTCGCGCACGCTCGCCGCGAACCGGGCGACGCGAAACAGCAGCGGCGTCGAGATGTTGTAGGGCAGATTGCCGACGAGGCGCAGGCCTTTCCCCAACGCACCGAAATCGAATTTCAGCGCGTCTGCACAGTGCAGGGTCAGGCGTCCGGGCGGAAATTCCTCGGTCAGTCGCGCCGCAAGATCGCGGTCGATCTCGATCGCTGCGAGCTGCGGTACGCGTGCCAGCAGCCCGCGAGTCAGCGCCCCCTCTCCGGGACCGATTTCGACGATGGCATCGTCCGGCTGGGGCGAAACCGCATCGACGATCCGCGCGAGAACGCCCGGATCGTGCAGGAAGTGCTGCCCGAACCGCTTGCGCGGCCTTATTTGTCCTCCAACCGAATCTCTACGTAGGTGCGGTCGCGCAACTGGCGCAGCCACTCCTGGAAGGCCTCGTCGGACTTGCGCTCGCGCAGCGCCTGGCGCGCCTGAAGCCGCAGGCGCTCCTGCGGCAGGCCGCCGGTGCGGCGCTCGAGCACCTGGATCAGGTGCCAGCCGAACGGCGTCTTCACCGGCCCGCTGAGCTCCTTGGGCTTGAGCGCATCCATCGCGCGCTCGAAATCGGGCACCGTGTCGCCGGGAAACACCCAGCCGAGATCGCCGCCCTTCGCTGCGCTCGCATCCGCCGAATACTGTCGCGCGAGCGTGGCGAAATCGGCGCCTCCGGTGACGATGCGCTCGCGCAGCTCGGCCAGCCGGCGCTGCGCGTCGGCCTCCGAGACCACCTCGCTCGTCTTGATCAGAATGTGGCGCAGATGCGTCTGAACGAGATTCTGGTCTACGTCGGCGCCCCGCCGCTCGATCAGCTTGAGAATATGAAACCCGGCCGGGCTGCGCAGCACGTCGGAGACTTCTCCCGGCTTGAGCACGCGCAGCGCGCCGCCAAAGATCTCAGGCAGCCGGTCGGACGGGCGCCACCCCATCTGCCCGCCCTTGAGTGCGTCCCCGGCGTCGGAATGGCTCGCCGCGAGCGCGGAAAAATCGCCGCCCGCGCGCGCCTCGGCGAGGACCTTCTCGGCGCGGGCCCGGCCTTGCTCGATCCGCTCCGGGCTCGCCTGGTCGGGCAGCCTCACCAGGATGTGCGCGAAATTGAACTCCGCGCGCCCGCCACCGCCCGCCTTCTGCTGCTCGAGGTACAGATCGATCTCCGTGTCGCTCACTTCGATGCGCTCGTCGACCTCGCGTTCGCGCAGCCGCTGCATCATGATCTGCTGGCGAACCTCCTCGCGGAAGCGTGGAAGCGACACGCCGTCGTTTTCGAGCGCGCGCCGGAACGCCGTCAGCGTCATGTTGTTGGTCTCCGCGATCCGGTCGATCGCGCGATCGAGCTGCAGCTCGTCGACCCGGATGCCGTTCTCGGTGGCGAGCTGAAGCTGGGCCTTGTCGAGGATCAGCCGCTCGAGCACCTGCCGCTCGAGGACGGCCCGATCGGGCAGCGGCGTACCCTGGCGGCGCAGTTCGCGCTCGGCATACTCGACCCGTTCGCGCAGCTCGCTCGAGGTGACGACCTCCTTGTTCACCACGGCGACGATGCGGTCGACCACCAGCGGCACCGGGGCCGGGGTCTGCGCGAACGAATTCGCCGCAGCCGCGAGCATGAGACAGAAAATGACAACGGTTCGCATCGTAATCAGAACACCTGTTCAAACGGCAGCCTCGGCTGCGGGTCGGAAGCGCCCAGTCGGCCGGAACCCGGCGTCGTTGCCGCGTATCCCGGAACATGGCGCTTCAAAAAGTCGGTCACGTCCCCGGACTGGATGCCGCCGAAGCCGTTGAACTCGAGCTGGAACAGCAGCACCGTGGAGGTCGTCTGCGTGGCCGCCTGGAGACGCTGGAACACGGTGCGGAACGACCAGCAGCCTGCGTTGTACTCGACGCCTGCGATGCCCTCGAGCAGGCGCCGTTCGAGTACCGAGTAATTGTAACGCCCGACGCCGTACCATCCGGGCGCGATCGGCCACTGCCCGAAGACGTCGATCTGGCGCAGCGCGTCGCGGTTGAAGCGGTAGCTCGCGCTCAGGAGGCGCCCCGCCTCGGGCGCGTAGCGCACCGAGGCGGCATAGCGCTCGGTCCGGGACTGCTCCGTGTTGAACTGCACGCTGCCATCGATCGTCAACGCCTGCGCGAGCCGGGCGCCCAGCGAGGCGAGCGCGTCGGACTGCCCCCGCCCGCGCAGCGGCGATGCAGGCGTCAGTCCGACGCGCTCGGCGGCCAGATAGACGCGCTGCCCGAGCGTGGCGCGAGCCACCTCCTCGCCCGTGGCGCCGAGCAGGCGCGAAGTCACCGCAAGCGTGACGTGGTTGGCGTCGCCGAAGCGGTCGCCTCCGGCGAAGCGATTCTCGGTGAACAGTTGCGCGTAATTGAAATCGGCGAGCCCGGTATCGAACAGCGGCACCGAGTCCTGCGAGCGATACGGCGCGTAGACGTAATACAGCCGCGGTTCCAGCGTCTGCGTGAGCGATCGCCCGGACCAGCGCACGTCGCGCTCGAAAATCAGGCCCGCGTCGACGCTCGCCCACGGCACCGAGATGCCCTGGCGCTCCGCCTGGCCGGGCGCAACGCGCTCCAACCGGTAATCGACGTGGTGCACGCCGATTTTCGGAATCACGAAGCGCCCCGGCGACTGCAACGGCAGCGCGACGCTCGGATCGAGCGACAGGCGCGCGCCTTCGACGAGCGAGGCGTGCGTGAACCGCACGTACTCGGCCGGAACCGAAATGTCGAGCCGGCCGTCGAAGCTCTGCTGCAGGAGGCTCGCGTTGAGCTGCGGTACGCGGCGGTAGGGGCTGACGATCGGCGCAAGCGGATCCTGCAGGGTCTGGAAACTCTGGACGCGGGCCTGCAGGGCGTAGCTCGTGGTGCCGATGCTGCCGTTGTACTGCGTGAAGACCTCGCGCAGCAGGTTGCCCGCAGTGATCTGGCGCAGTTGCGTCGCGAGGTCGACGAAGTAGCGGTCGTCGGAAACCCGGTTGTAGTCGATGCGGCCGGTCCATCCGGGGAAGAACCGGTGCTCGTGCTGCAGCGACTGCGCGCTTCGCCGCACGCCAAGTTCCTTGTCCGAGGGCAGGATGTCCCAGCGCAGCTCGCCGCTGTAGCTGCGGTCCAGGTAGCGATACTGGGTCTTGAGCTGCTCGCCCCGCTTGCTCATGTAGACCGGCGTCAGCAGCAGGTCCTGCTCGGGAGCGATGTTCCAGTAGAACGGCACGCCGATTTCCAGGCCACGGCGCGTGTTCTGCGAGTAATACGGCGTGAGGAGCCCCGACTTGCGCGTGCGCTCGAGCGGGAAGCTTCCGGCCGGGATCGCGAGCAGCGTGGTGTCGAAGAACCTCAGGCGCCCATCGCGCACTTTGCCCACCTGCGCATCGAAATCGAGTTCCAGCGTGCGGGCCTCGAAACTCCAGTCATCGCGACCCGGTTCACAACTCGTGAAGCTGCCGCCGGTGAGGCGCAACCGGTTCCTGCCGAGGAATTCGAGCCGCTCGGCGCTGCCGCGCGCGGTCTGGTTGCGGCGCATGATGAAATTCGGCTGTTCGAAGAAACCCGTGTCGTTGTTCAGGTCGAAACTCAGCCGAGGGCCGAAGAAGCGGTCGCCGTCGCGCTCGATTCGCACGCCGCCATCCGCCTCGATGCGCCCGAATTCGCGGTTGTAGCGCAATTGCTCGCTGTAGATGCTGATGTCGTCGCGGCGCAGCTCGACGCTGCCGCGCGCCGTGACTTCGAATTCCGACACGCCCTCGATGCTGAGGGCTTCGATGGTGGTCGGCCCGGCGCGCTTTGCGGGCGGCGTCGCGCCGCCCTGCGCCCAGCCCGGCGGCACGTGCGAAACCAGGAAAGACAACAGCGCGAGCCCGCTTGCGCACAGGCTCCGCGCGCGGCAGGTCTGCATGGGCGACGGATTCAATGCAAGGTATCGGGTGCTAAAATCGCACAATTCCGATCAACGCGCAATCGAGCCCCGTGGATTCCCGCCTCGCCGCGCTCGAGCGCTGGCTCCAGTCCGAGTTTCGCCAACCCGGTTTGACGCTTGCTCCGGCCTCCGAGGACGCGAGCTTCCGGCGCTATTTCCGCGTCCGGCTGAGCGATGGCCGGAGCTTCGTCGCCATGGACGCGCCCCCCGACCGCGAGGACTGCGAGCCCTTCGTGCGGGTTGCCGCCCTGATGCGCGCGGCGGGCCTCAACGTGCCGGAGATCCTCGGCCGGGATCGCGACCAGGGGTTCCTGCTGCTTTCCGATCTCGGGCTCACCACCTTTCTCGACGCGCTCGACGACGACAACGCCGCTTCGCTCATGGGCGATGCGACCGACGCGCTGCTGCGCTGGCAACTCGCGACGCGCCCCGACGCATTGCCGCCTTACGACGAAGCCCTGCTGCGGCGCGAACTGGCGCTGTTCCCGGAATGGTACGTCGGCCGGCATCTCGGCCGAACCCTGGGCAAAGGCGAGCGGCAGGCGCTCGAGGCCGTCGAGACGCTGCTCGTGCGATCGGCGCTTGCTCAACCCCGGGTATACGTTCATCGCGACTTCATGCCGCGCAACCTGATGCTGTGCGACCCCAACCCGGGCGTGCTCGACTTCCAGGACGCGGTGATCGGTCCCGTCACCTACGACGTCGCTTCGCTCACGCGCGACGCCTTCCGCAGCTGGGACGAGGCGCGCGTGCTCGACTGGACGGTGCGCTACTGGGAAAAAGCGAAGCGCGCCGGACTGCCGGTGGAGCGCGACTTCGGCGAATTCTGGCGCGCCTTCGAATGGATGGGGCTGCAGCGCCATCTGAAGGTGCTCGGCATTTTCGCGCGCCTCACGCACCGCGACGGAAAGCCCAAGTACGTTGCCGACACACCGCGCTTCGTGCGCTATGCGCGCGCGGTCGCCGAGCGCTACGTGGAACTCGCGCCGCTCGCCAAGCTCCTGGATACGTTTCAGGGCACAGAGCGTACAGTCGGGTACACGTTTTGACATCGCGGAATCCTGTGCGGACGCAGGTGCGGTTTTGCCGTTCCCCGATCTCCCGAGTTTGCGTCCGGGCGTCGACGCCCGGACGCAAACTCGGGAGACCTGTCGAAAGTCAAAATCGCCACGGCCTGAGGTCCATGCGCCAGCGGTCCGCTGTCCCATGAAGGCCATGATTCTTGCCGCGGGGCGCGGCGAGCGGTTAAGACCGCTCACCGACCGCCTGCCCAAGCCGCTCGTCGCCGTCGGCGGCAAGGCGCTGCTCGCCTGGCACCTCGAAGCCCTCGCCCGCGCCGGCTTTCGCGAGGTCGTGATCAACGTCTCGCATCTCGGGGCGCAGATCGAGGAGCGCTTCGGCTCGGGCGACGAATTCGGTCTGTGCATCGCCTGGTCGCGCGAGGCCGAGCCGCTCGAGACCGCCGGTGGAATCGCGAACGCACTCGGAATCCTCGGTCCGGCACCGTTTGCGCTCGTCAACGCCGACATCTGGTGCGATTACGATTTTTCCCGCTTGCGCGCGCTGACGCTCGGCAACACGGTTGCGCACCTGGTGCTGGTGCCCAATCCGCCGCACGCCGCGGGCGGCGATTTTTCCCTGCTCGCGGGGAAAATCGGCAACGAGGCGGCGCCGCGCTACACTTACGCGGGCATCGCGCTGCTGTCGCCGAAACTGGTCGCCGGCATCGCGGCGGGAGAAAAAACGCCGCTCGCGCCGCTGCTGCGGGCTGCAGCGGCGGCAGGGGCGATTTCGGGAGAACTCTTTGAAGGCTCCTGGCGCGATGCGGGCACCCTGGAGCGGCTGTCCGAACTGGAAACCCTTTTGGCCAAACCTGTGACCACACGCGGATGAACCGGCATGGAACTCATCGACACTGAGGCGGGCCGATACACGGCCCGAAGGCTGCGGCTGGCGAGCGCGATGGGCGAAGGCATCGCGGTGATCCCGACTGCGCCGGAGCGGATCCGCAACCGCGACAGCCATTACCCGTACCGCTTCGACAGCCACTTCTGGTACCTGACCGGGTTCTCCGAGCCCGAGGCCGTGCTCGTCGTGGTCGCGGGCCCGGAACCCAGAAGCCTGCTGTTTTGCCGCGAGCGCAGCGAGGAACGCGAAATCTGGGATGGTTTCCGTCACGGCCCCGAAGGCGCGCGCGAGCGATATGCGCTCGACGCCACCTACCCGATCTCTGCGCTCGATGCCGAGATGCCGAAACTGCTCGCCGAGCAGCCGGTGATTCACTATCCGCTGGGCGCGGACCCCGCGTGGGACGCGCGCGTCATGCAGTGGCTGAATGCGGTGCGCGAAAAGGCGCGCACGGGCGTCGCGGCGCCGAACCGCGCTCACGACGTGCGCGCGCTGGTGGACGAGATGCGCCTCGTGAAGGACGAGGCCGAGCTGGCGGCGATGCGCCACGCCGCGAGCATTTCGGCGTCCGCACACCGGCGCGCGATGCGCGCAGCCCGCGCGGGCAAGTTCGAATACGAGATCGAGGCCGAGCTGCTGTACGAGTTCCGGCGGCGCGGCGCGCAGTTCCCGGCGTACTCGCCGATCGTCGCCGGCGGCGCCAACGGCTGCGTCCTGCACTACGTGTTCAACGACGCCGTGCTGCGCGACGGCGAGCTGCTGCTGATCGACGCCGGATGCGAACTCGGCGGCTACGCAGCGGACATCACGCGCACCTTCCCGGTGAGCGGACGCTTCTCGGCCGCGCAACGCGACGTCTACGCGCTGGTGCTCGCGGCGCAGCGCGCGGCGATGGGCGAAGTGCGCGCGGGCAAGCGCTGGAACGAACCGCACGACGCCGCGGTGCGCGTGCTCGCGCAGGGCATGCTCGACCTGAAGCTGCTCTCCGGATCGCTCGACGAAACGCTCGAGAAGGAAACCTACAAACGCTTCTACATGCACCGCACCGGGCACTGGCTCGGCCTGGACGTGCACGACACGGGCGATTACAAGCGCGCCGGAGAGTGGCGAGCGCTCGTCGCCGGAATGACGCTGACGGTGGAACCGGGCCTGTACATCCGCGCGGCCGATGACGTCCCCGAGGCGCTGCGCAACATCGGGATCCGGATCGAGGACGACGTCCGGGTGACCGAGGCGGAGTGCGAAGTGCTGACCGCGGAGGCGACCAAGGACGTCGAAGAGATCGAGGCGCTGATGCGCGATGCCCGTTGAGATCGAGATCCAGGGCGCGGGGCCCGTTGGCTGCGTGCTCGCGCTGCTGCTGCGCGCGGCAGGACGTTCAGTGCGGGTTCGCGAACGCCGGCCGCGTCTCGCAGCGACCGCGGCGCTCCGGCCGATCGCACTTTCCTACTCCAGCCGCCTGATCCTCGAGCGCGCGGGCGCCTGGCGCTCGCTCGCGAGTTCGCCGATCGAACGTATTCACGTCTCACAGGCCGCGCGCCTGGGCAGGACGGAGATCTGCGCCGGGGATGCCGGGCTTCCGGCGCTCGGTTACGTACTCGATTACGCAGCGCTCTCCGCCGCACTGCAGGAACTGGTCGAGGCGAGCGGCATCGAAGTGGAATACGCGCTGCGCAGCGCTGCGCTGCCAGCCGCCGAAGCCCGTCTCGTGGTGCACGCCGAAGGCGCGAGCGGCGATGCGTCCGAAAAGCGCTACGGACAGGATGCCGTGCTCGCGCTGGTCGAATCGCAGCCGCCGGCCGGCAGCACCGCGTACGAGCGATTCACGAGCGAAGGCCCTCTCGCCCTGCTGCCGCTCGGCCGGCGCTATGCCATCGTCTGGGGGGCGAGCGAAGCGCGCGCGCTCGAACTCGTCGCGGCACCGCCGGAGGAATTCCTCGAGGCGCTCTCGGAGGCGTTTGGCGCGCGTGCCGGACGCTTTCTTGCGGTCGAAGCGCGTACGGCCGTGCCCTTGCTGCTGCGCGTACGCGCGGCGCGCACCGGGGATCGCGCGGTCTACGTGGGCAATGCCGCGCAGACGCTCCATCCGGTCGCCGGGCAGGGACTCAACCTCGGCCTGCGCGATGCGTGGGAACTCGCCCAGTCGCTGCGGGGCGCGCCCGATCCGGGCGATGCCGCGGTGCTTCGCGCTTACTCGTCCCGCCGGCGGCTCGATGCCTTCGCGACGATTCGGCTCACCGATTTGCTGGCGGTGCTCTTTCTGGGGCGCAACCCGCTCGCCGGAGCGATTCGCGGCCTCGGCATGATCGCGCTCGACAGCTGCGCGCCCGCAAGGCGTTTTTTTGCGCGACGCATGATCTACGGCGCTTCAGCGCTGCCGTAAAAGCGGATAGAATTCGCATCCCGTAGCACAACCAAATCAAGACCCCGACTTCCATGCGTCTCGGCGCGCACGTCCTGCGCAACGGCCTGTTCGCGGCGCCGATGGCGGGAGTGACCGACCGCCCGTTTCGCGCCCTGTGCCGGCGCTTCGGCGCGGCGCTTGCCGTGTCCGAGATGGTGTCCTCGCGCCCCGAGCTGCGAGCAACGCGCAAATCCCTGCTCCGGCTCGAGCACGCGGGCGAACCCCCGCCGGTGTCGGTGCAGATCGTCGGCGCCGATCCATCGGCCATGGCCGATGCCGCACGCTACAACGTCGACGCCGGCGCGCAGATCATCGACATCAACATGGGCTGCCCGGCGAAGAAGGTCTGCAACGTGGCGGCAGGTTCCGCGCTGCTCGAAAACGAGGCGCTGGTCGCGCGTATCCTCGAACAGGTGGTGCGCGCCGTGAAGGTCCCCGTCACGCTCAAGATTCGCACCGGCCCGGACCCTGCGCGGCGCAATGCGCCGCGCATCGCGCGCCTCGCCGAGAATTCCGGAATCCAGCTGCTCGCAGTCCACGGGCGCACGCGCGCCTGCCGCTTCGCGGGCAATGCGGAATACGGGAGCATTGCCGCGGTGAAATCGGCGGTGAGCATCCCGGTGATCGCCAACGGCGACATCGCCTCGGCGGCGGACGCGCGGCGGGTTCTCGCCGCCACCGGGGCCGACGGCGTGATGATCGGCCGCGCCGCGCACGGCCGGCCGTGGATCTTCCGCGACCTCGAGCATGAACTCGCCACCGGTTCGCGTCCGGCGCCGCTCACGATGAAGCAGATCCGCGACGTGGTCGTGGAGCACCTGCAGGCGCTCTACGCGCTCTACGGTGAAGCCCAGGGCCTGCGTGTCGCACGCAAGCACATCGGCTGGTACCTGCGCGGCCTGCCCGGCGCGGAAGCGTTTCGGCGCACGGCGAACTGCATCGACGATGCAGCTGCGCAGTGCGCCGCGGTCAGCGCCTTCTTCGAATCGGCTGCAGCGGCGGCGAACGACGCCTGCGGCAGCGTCCGGAGACTCGCCGCATGAGTCGCGGCAGCGAACTGTCGATGGCGGTGCGGCGTGCGCTGGATCGCTACTTCCGCGATCTCGAGGGCGAAAAGCCGAGCGCGATCTACGACATGGTGATGAACAGCGTCGAGAAACCGATGATCGAAACGGTGCTCGGCAAGGCAGACGGCAACCAGACGCTCGCTGCCGCCATGCTCGGCATCGATCGCAATACCCTGCGCAAGAAAATGCAGCAGCACCGGATCAAGTGAGCGCCGTCAGGCAGGCGCTGATCAGCGTCTCGGACAAGGCCGGCGTGGTCGAGTTCGCGCGCGCACTGACCGCGCTCGGCGTGAATATTCTTTCGACCGGCGGTACCGCGCGGCTGCTGGAAAAGGAAGGCGTGCCCGTGACCGAGGTCTCGGCGTACACCGGATTCCCGGAAATGCTCGACGGGCGCGTGAAGACGCTGCATCCGCGCATCCACGGCGGAATCCTCGCGCGCCGCGACGTCCCCGCGCACCTGGCGGCGATCCGCGAGGCCGGGATCCCGACGATCGATCTCGTGGTCGTGAACCTGTATCCGTTCCAGGCCACGGTGGCGGACCCCGACTGCCGGTTCGACGACGCGGTCGAAAACATCGACATCGGCGGCCCGGCGATGCTGCGCGCGGCGGCGAAGAACTACGGCGGGGTCGCGGTCGTGGTGGACCCGGCCGACTATTCGAGCGTGCTGGAGGAAGTGCGCGCCTCGGGCAAGGTATCCGATGCGACGCGATTCGAACTGGCGAAGAAGGTCTTCGTCCACACGGCGGCCTACGACGGCGCCATCGCGAACTACCTGACCTCGCTCGATGCGGCGCGCAAGCCGCGCGCCTACCCCGACGTGCTCAGCCTGCAGTTCCGCAAGGTGCAGGACATGCGCTACGGCGAGAACCCGCACCAGTCGGCCGCGTTCTATCGCGACGACAGGCCCGCCGCGGGGACGCTCGCGAACTACCGCCAGCTGCAGGGCAAGGAACTGTCCTACAACAACATCGCGGACGCGGATGCAGCCTGGGAGTGCGTCAAGAGCTTCGCCGAGCCCGCCTGCGTGATCGTCAAGCACGCCAATCCCTGCGGCGCGGCGATCGCGGACAGCCTCCTTGCCGCCTACGACAAGGCGTTCAAGACCGACCCGGTCTCCGCGTTCGGCGGAATTCTCGCCTTCAACCGCGTGCTCGACCGCGCAGCCGCCGAGGCGCTCGGAAAGCAGTTCGCCGAGGTGGTGATCGCGCCGCGCATCGAGCGCGAGGCGCGCGAGGTGCTCGCCGCGAAGCAGAACCTGCGCCTGCTGGAAGTGCCGCTCGCGCACGACGCCAACCGCTACGAGTGCAAGCGTGTCGGCGGCGGGCTGCTCATCCAGGGCCCGGACGTGCACGCAATCGAGCGCGCCGAAATGAAGGTCGTGACGAAGAAATCACCGAGCGAGGCGCAATGGGTCGATCTGCTGTTTGCCTGGCGCGTCGCGCAGTACGTGAAATCCAATGCCATCGTGTTCTGCCGCGACGGCATGACCGTCGGCGTCGGCGCGGGACAGATGAGTCGAATCGACAGCGCGCGCATCGCCGCGATCAAGGCGGCGAACGCGAAACTTTCGCTTGCCGGGTCGGTGATCGCCTCCGATGCGTTCTTCCCGTTCCGCGACGGCCTCGACGTGGTCGTCGACTCGGGTGCGATCGCCGTGATTCAGCCGGGCGGGAGCCTGCGGGACGAGGAAGTGATCGCGGCGGCCGACGAACGCGAAGTTGCGATGGTATTCACCGGCGTGCGGCATTTCCGGCATTGATGAGGGACGACGGCCCGCAGGGCCGCGGAGGAGGAGCCGCCATGCGGGACCCGGATCGGGAAGCATCGTGAAACTGCTGGTCGTCGGTTCGGGAGGCCGGGAGCACGCGCTCGCCTGGACGCTCGCGCAGAGTCCGCGCGTGCAGAAGGTCTTCGTCGCGCCCGGGAACGGCGGAACCGCGACCGAGCCGGGACTGGAGAACGTGCCGCTCGCCGCGATCCCTACGCTGGTCGCGTTCGCGAAGCGGGAAAACGTCTACCTGACCGTGGTCGGGCCGGAGGCGCCGCTCGCCGCCGGGATCGTCGATCAGTTCCGTGCGGCGGGGTTGCGCATCTTCGGGCCGACGCGCGCCGCCGCGCAACTCGAAAGTTCCAAGGACTTCGCGAAGCGGTTCATGGTCCGCCATTCGATTCCCACGGCGCGCCATGCCACGTTCACCAGCGCCTCGGAGGCGCGCGCCTACGTCGAGCGCGAGGGCGCGCCGATCGTGGTCAAGGCCGACGGGCTCGCCGCCGGCAAGGGCGTGGTCGTCGCCGCGACCGTGGAGGAGGCGCGCGCAGCGATCGACTCGATGCTCCTGGGGCAGCGCCTGGGCGAAGCCGGGGCGCGCGTCGTCATCGAGGAATGCCTCGTGGGCGAGGAGGCGAGCTTCATCGTGCTGTGCGACGGCGCGCACGCGCTGCCGCTCGCGACGAGCCAGGACCACAAGCGGCTGCTGGATGGCGACCTCGGGCCCAACACCGGCGGAATGGGCGCGTACTCGCCCGCGCCGGCGATCACTCCGGAGATCCACGCACGCGTCATGCGCGAAGTCATCCAGCCGACGCTGCAGGGCATGGCGAAGGACGGCATTCCCTACAGCGGGTTCCTGTACGCCGGGCTGATGATCGATGCGAACGGCAACGCGAAGACGCTCGAATTCAACTGCCGGCTCGGCGATCCCGAGACGCAGCCGATCCTGGTGCGGCTGAAGTCGGATTTGCTCGGTGTGCTCGATCGTGCGCTCGCCGGAACACTCGATCGCGCGGCGATCGAATGGGATCGGCGCACCTCGATCGGCGTGGTGCTCGCGGCGCACGGCTACCCGGAGGAGCCGCGCAAGGGCGATCCGATTGCCGGACTGCCCGCGGCGAACCCCGATTGCCGCGTATTTCACGCCGGCACTCGCATCGAAGCCGGGCGCCTGGTCACCCACGGCGGCCGCGTGCTGTGCGTTACCGCGCTCGGCGACTCGCTGCGCGTGGCCCGCAGCCGCGCGTACGAGGCGATTGCGCAGATTCGCTTCGACGGCATGCAGTACCGCAAGGACATCGGCCACCGCGGCCTGAAGCGCCACTGACCGTGGACATCGCGCCGGTCCACGAATACCTGCTCGGCCTGCAGCAACGCATCGTCGGCGCGCTCGAGTCGATGGACACGCAGGCGTTCAGGTCCGACGCCTGGGAACGCCCCGAGGGCGGCGGCGGCACGACGCGGGTGATCGAGAACGGCAGCTTTTTCGAGCGCGGCGGGGTCAATTTCTCGCACGTGCACGGCAGCGCGCTCCCCGCGTCCGCCACGGCCGCCCGGCCGCAACTCGCCGGGCGGCGATTCGAGGCGATGGGCGTTTCGCTGGTGCTGCATCCGCGCAACCCCTACTGTCCTACGGTGCACATGAACGTGCGCTTCTTTCAAGCCGCGCGGCAGGGGGAGCCGGCGGTGTGGTGGTTCGGCGGCGGCATGGACCTCACGCCGTATTACGGCTTCGAGGAGGATGCGCGCCATTTCCACGCCACCTGCCGGCGCGCGCTCGAGCCCTTCGGCGCCGACCGGTACGCGCGCTACAAGCGCTGGTGCGACGAGTATTTCTTCCTCAGGCACCGGGGCGAGCCGCGCGGCATCGGCGGGCTGTTCTTCGACGATCTGTCGGAGCCGGATTTCGACGCCTGCTTCGCGCTCACGCGCTCGGTGGGCGACCAATTCCTCGCCGCCTACCAGCCGATCGTCGAGCGCAGGCGAAACCTCCCCTACGGCGAACGCGAGCGCGCGTTCCAGTGCTACCGGCGCGGGCGCTACGTCGAATTCAACCTCGTGTACGACCGCGGAACGCTCTTCGGCCTGCAGTCCGGCGGCCGCACCGAATCGATCCTCATGTCGCTGCCGCCGCTCGTCGAATGGCGCTACGACTGGAAACCCGAACCCGGGTCGCCCGAAGAAAAGCTCTACACCGAGTTCCTGCGGCCGCGGGACTGGGTCTAGGGTTCAGCCGAGCGCGCGGGCGCGCGCCTCGACATCGAGATCCACGTACTGCCACCAGTCGGCCCAGAACGGCGGCCGGCGAAACCCGATCACCCACGGCTGCGTCAGGTCGTTGAGGATGCGATGCACGTGGAACTTGTAGGGCGCGTAGGCGATCAGGATCTTGTTGGCGCGTGCAAAGAGCGCCAGCCGCTCGGGGCCATCGGGCAAGGTTCTCGCCAGCTCGTAGAGGCGATCGAATTCCGGCAGGCGAAAGCGCGCCAGGTTCTGGCCGCCGATGTCCGGACTGTAGCCGCGCGCAAGCACCGATTGGCCGTCGGGCCGGTCCGCGGTCAGGCCCACGCCCCAGATCATGAATTTCCCGGCGCGCGCCTGCTTCAGCTGCTCTGGCCAGGGCGCAGTCCTGAACTCGATTCTCAGGCCGAGCGCCTCTACGTTCTTTTTCCACAGTTCGTCGAACTGCCGCGAGATCTGGTCGGGCTGCGTCGAGTACTCGAGCACGAGCGGCGCGCCATCGGGCAGTTCGCGCCAGCCGTCGCCGTTGCGATCGACGTAACCGTACATGTCGAGCAGCGCCTTCGCGCGGGCCAGATCGTATTCCCCCATCTCGCTTCGGTACTCGGGATCGTAGCCGTAGGTGAGCGGCTGAATCGGTCCCTGCGCCGTGATTGCCTGGCCACGCCGCAAGAGCCGGATTTCCTTGTCGACATCTACCCCCAGGTTGAGCGCGCGGCGCAGCGCGACCTTCTCCGGCGTGTAACCGCCCAGCACCGGGTGATCCATGTTGTACACCGACATCGTCACGTCCGAGGCGAGCACCCGCCGCAAGGCGATGCCGCGCTTCGCCAGATGCGGCGCGAGCTTCCCTTCCGGGACCACGAGGTTGGCGAAATCGAGCGGCGTGCCGTACAGCACGTCGTGCTCCTGGTTGACGAACGCGAGGTAACGCGGTTGGTTCTCTTCGACGATCGAGATTTCCACCTGGTCGATGAGCGGCAGGCGCCGCCCCCGCAGTCGTTCGGCGATCTGCCGCCCTTCAGCGTCATCGGCATTGGCTTCGGCGTCGTAGCGCACTTCGCGAAAACCCGGGTTGCGCGTCAACACGAGCTTGGAAGAGCGACGCCACTCGCTCAGGCGGAACGGTCCCGTGCCCACCGGGTGCTCCATGATCTTGTCGCCGTAGCGTTCGACCACTTCGCGCGCCACCGCGCCGGCGATGTCTGCGGTGGCCAGTTGGTAAATGAAACGCGGATCGGGCTCGGCCAGCCGCACCTGGAAGCTGTAGCGATCCAGCAGCCGCAGGCCCTCGATCGGCCGATCGTAGTCGAAAGGTTGCTTCGTCTTCAGGATCTCGTCGCGGTAGGCATTCATCCCGACGATCCGGTACAGCATCCACGTCGCGACGTAGGGCGCCTTCCAGCGCGGATCGAAGAAGCGCCGGAATTGATACAGGTAATCGGCCGCCGTGAGCTCGCGCCGTTCGCCCTTGAACGCCGGGTCGTCGGCAAAGTAGATCCTCGGGCGAAGATGCACCGTGAAGATGCGCGAATCCTTCGACACCTCAGGCATCGATGCAGCAGTATTCGGCTTCAGTTTGAACGGCCGCGCGAAGTGATCGTACTGTAGCGGCGCCTCGAATACGTGCGCGGTGACGATGCGCGAATACAGGTCGCTGATCTGGACCGGGTCGAATCCGGTCTCGGCCACGGGGAAGGCGTACCTCAACACCTTCTGCGAGCGCGCCGCCGCTTCGCCCGCCATGACCCGAAGCGGCAGCCCGAGCGCAAGCGAGCCGGTGGCGCCGACGAGCCGCCTGCGGTTCGGCAACGCCGGCGGCGCGCCGCGGCGCTTATCGTGCCCTGCGTCGCTGCTCATCCAGGTCGACGTCGATGTACTTCCAGAAATCGCGCACGAAGATGTTGCGCGAGTAGCCGACCAGCCAGGGGTGGGCCAGGTCGGTGAAGACGCGGTGCACGTGGACCTTGTACGGCATGTACGCGACCAAAAGTTTCTTGGCCTCGGTCATGAGCGCCAGGCGCTCCGGCCCGTTCGGCAGCACGCGCTGCGCCTCGTAGATCTTGTTGAAGGCGGGCAGATTGAAGCCCGAGAGGTTGGCCTGGCCGCGGTTCGGGCCATAGCCCAGGCCGAGGAAGGTGTCGCCGTCGGGCAAGGTTGCGCCCCAGCCGACGCCCCACATCATCAGCTTGCCGGCACGCGCGGCTTTCAGGTTCTCGGGCCACTTGGCCGGCCTGAACTCCATGCGAATGCCGATCGCGTCCATGTTCTTCTTCCACAGCTCGATCAGCTGGCGCGAATTCTGGTCCGGCTGGGTCGAATACTCAAGCAGGAGCGGCGCGCCATCGGGCTGCTCGCGCCAGCCGTCGCCGTCGCGATCGACGTAACCATACATGTCGAGAAGCGCCTTCGCGCGGGCGCGGCTGAATTCGCTCATTTCGGAGCGAAACTCCGGGTCGTAGCCCCACACGCCGGGGGCAACCTGCGATTGCGCCGGCACCGCCTGCGATTTGCGCACCAGGCGGATCTCCTGGTCGATGTCGACGCCGAGACTGATCGCGCGACGCAGCGCCACTTTTTCCGGCGTGTAGCCCCCAACCGCCGGGTGGTCCATCGAAAAATACGACACCGAGATGTCGGCACGCGGGTAGCGGACCATGTGGATGCCCAGCTTGCGCAGGTTCGGCGCGAGCTGATTGTTCGGCAGCGCGATGTTCGCGAAATCGGTCGGCACTTCCTCGATCAGGTCGTGCTCCCCGTTCACGAACGCAAGCCACCTCGGCTGGTTTTCCTCGACGATGTAGACCTCCACGCGATCGATCATCGGCAGCTTGCGGCCCTTCAGACGTTTGGCGGCATCGCGCGCTTCGGCGTCCTCGGCCGGCGGATCCTCGTCGAAGAACCGGTCGCGGTACTGGGGGTTCTTCTCCAGCACCATGCGCGAGCTGCGCTTCCACTGCGCGAGTCGAAACGGACCCGTGCCAACCGGTTTCTCCATCATCCGGTCGCCGTAGGCCTCGACCACTTCGCGCGCGACCGCGCCCAGGAACGAGGCATCCGCGAGGAAGTAGAGGAATCTCGGATTCGGCAGGCCGAACCGGATCTGGAAGGTATAGCGATCGAGCGCGCGCAGACCTTCGACTTCGCGCCCGTAGTCGAACGGCCGCTTGTCGCGCATCGCCTCCTGCCGCAGTTCCGTCAGGCCGAGGATGCGGCTGTTTTCGAGCAGGTAAAGGTTGGGGCTCTTCCAGCGAGGATCGTAGTGGCGCTTGAGCGAGTAGACGTAATCGGCTGCGGTCAGTTCGCGCTTGCGGCCCTTGAACGCCGGGTCGTCGGCAAAATGGATCCCGGGCCGGATGCGGATCGTGAACGTCGTGTAGTCCGCCGAGACCTCCGGCATTGCCGCCGCAGTATTGGGTCGCAGACGCACCGGTCGCGCCAGGAATTCGAATTCCAGCGGCGCATCGAAGATGTTGGCGGCGACGGTGCGCGAATACAGGTCGCTGATCTGCGCCGGGTCGAACCCCGTCTCGGCGACGCGGAACGAGTAGCGCAGGACCTTGGGCTCTGCACCGGCGCCGTGCGTCATGACAATTCCCAATAGCGTGAGAACGGCGGCGAAAAGCCGGAAACGACCGCTTGATGCGAATGACCTCATCTGCATCGATTGATTTTGCCGGACTTCGAGGCCGCAAGGGTACCGCAGGCGCCGCGCAGCAGCGTTTTTGAGCATAATGCGCACTTTTGCGCCGCCGTCCCGTGTGGCGGCACCCACTTCGGCAACTCATGACCGCATACGTCGTCCGGCGCCTCTGGCAGATGATCCCGACCCTGGCGGGCGTGATCCTGCTGGTGTTCTTCCTGTTCAAGTATTTCGGCGGCGATCCGGCCGAGATCCTCGGCGGGCTGCTCGCCACGCCGGAGCAGATCGAGGCGATCCGGGACCAGCTCGGACTGAATCTGCCGGTGTGGGAACAACTCTGGATTTTCGTGCGGCAGATCGTCTCCTTCGACTGGGGCCGCAGCTGGGCGACGAGCGAGGCGGTTTCCAGCATCTTCGCCACGCGCCTGCCCGCGACGCTCACCGTCATGATTCCAATCCTGCTGCTCGAAGTGGCGCTGGCGATACCGCTCGCGCTGGGAGTCGCACACGTCCGTGGCACGCTCACCGACCGCGGCATCATGGTGCTCACGACGGTGGCGCTGTCGATTTCCTTCCTCGTCTACGTGATCGTCGGGCAGTGGCTGTTCGGTTTCACCCTCGGCTGGTTCCCGGTGCAGGGCTGGAGCGACAGCTTTCTGGTCAACCTGACGCGCTACGCGGTGCTGCCGATCCTGCTGGCGGTGGCGGTGGGACTCGCGCCGCAGTTGCGCCTGTACCGCAGCTTCTTCCTCGACGAAATCGGGCAGGACTACGTGCGAACGGCGCGCGCCAAGGGCCTCACCGAGCGCCGCATCCTGCTCAAGCACGTGCTGCGCAACGCGCTGATCCCGATTCTCACCAACGTCGCGGTGGTGCTGCCCGGGGTCTTCGTCGGTTCGTTCCTGATCGAAGTGTTCTTTTCCATCCCGGGGCTCGGGCGCGAAGTGCTGCTTGCCGTGAACCGCAGCGACTACCCGGTGATCCAGGCGGTGACCATCTACCTCGCCGCGCTCACCATGCTGATCAACCTCGTTGCCGACGTGCTGTACAAGGTCGTCGATCCCCGCGTGGTGCTCAAGTGAGCGCGGTGATTCCCGCGCGCCCGGATCTCGCGGCCGCGGTGGAGCGATCGCCCGGAGTCTGGAAGGCGGCCTGGCAGCGCCTGCGCCACGACCGCGTCGGCACGGTCTCGCTCGCGATCGTCTGCGCGTTCATGCTGCTCATCCTCGCCGCGACGCTCGGCCTGGTGGCGGGCGACTGGCAGCGAGAAACCGGCGTTCCGTACGCGCCTCCGACGATCTCCGGCGCCGATCGCGCGCCGGCCGAGCAGGCGATCGAGGCGCCCAAGGGGCCCCTGGTCGACCTGAGCGACGTCGATCCGCTCGCGCCGCGCTACGCCGAATGGAAGGATCGGGCCGCCAAGTTCCAGAGCACCGAAATCGTCAAGGCGACGACGCTCGCCTTCGGCGGCGATCGCCTTGGGCGGGACGTGCTCGTCAAGGCGATCAAGGGCGCGCAGGTGTCGATTTTCGTGGGGCTGTCCGCGGCGCTCCTCGCGACGCTGATCGGCACGGTTCTCGGCGCCGCCGGCGGCTACATCGGCGGCAAGGTCGGAGATTTCCTGGAGTGGGTCTACAACGTGTTCACGTCGATCCCCGACATCCTGCTGATCTTCGCTTTCGCGGCAGTCTTCGGACGGGGCATCGAAACGGTGGTGCTGATTCTCGGCCTTGCCGGCTGGACCGGAATGTACCGGCAGGTGCGCGCCGAGTACATCAAGCACCGCACTCGCGAATACGTGCGGGCCGCAGAGGCGATCGGCGTGTCGCACGCGGCGCGCATGTTCATCCACATCCTGCCCAACGTCAGCCACGTCATCCTGGTCCGGTTGTCGCTGCTCGTGGTCGGCTTCATCAAGGCCGAGGTGATCCTGTCGTTTCTCGGGCTGGGCGTGCCCGTAGACCAGGTTTCCTGGGGAACCATGCTCGCCGAGGCCAACGTCGAACTCGTTCTCGGCAAGTGGTGGCAGCTTGCGGCCGCCACCGCGTTCATGGCGACGTTCGTGACCGCGTTTTCGCTCCTCACCGACGCGCTGCGCGACGCGCTCGATCCGAAGCTGAGGTAGGCCGTGACATCGAACCTGTCGCGATCGTCGGTAGGGGTTTCCGGGTTTCCATGGTCTGCCGAGTTGGCGCAGCGTCCGCGATCCGGCGTAAATCACGACCCGAGTGTGAATTCGGGGTTCCCCTGGTCTGCCGACTTGGCGCGGTATTGCTGCGCCAAGTCGGCAGATCTATGAACGTCAAAACCACTCCGGCGGCTGAACTGTGAACATTCTCGTCTGCCGAGTTGGTGCAGCCTTCGCGATCCAGCGTAAATCAGGACCCGAGCGTGAATTCGGGGTTCCCCTGGTCTGCCGACTTGGCGCGGTATTGCTGCGCCAAGTCGGCAGATCCTGGAGCGGCAAAATCTTTCCGAGCGGTGAATCTTGCGCCAAGTCGGCAGATCTATGAACGTCAAAACCACTCCGGCGGCTGAACTGTGAGCACCCTAGTCTCCGTCGCCAACCTGCGCGTCTCGTTCCGGCTGGGCCGCGAGTCGGTCGTCGAAGCGGTGCGCGGCGTGAGCTTCGATGTCCCGGCCGACGGCACGGTGGCGCTGGTCGGCGAATCCGGCAGCGGCAAGACCGTGTCGGCCATGTCGATCCTGAGGCTGCTGCCCGAAAACGCGATCGTCGATCCCGCGAGTCGCATCGAATTCGAGGGCGAGAGCCTGCTTACGGCGAGTTCCAAGCGGCTCCGCGCCATCCGCGGTCGTGCCATCACCGCGGTGTTCCAGGAACCGATGACTTCGCTCAACCCGGTCTTCACGGTCGGCGACCAGATCGCGGAGGTGCTGCAATGGCACCGCGCGATGCCGCGCCGCGAAGCCCTGGAGAAAGCGATCGATCTGCTCAACGAAGTCGGCATCCCGGAGCCGCGCGCGCGTGTCGGCTCCTACCCGCACGAGCTCTCGGGCGGGCAGCAGCAACGCGTCATGATCGCGATCGCGATCGCCAACGAACCGAAGCTGCTGATCGCAGACGAGCCGACCACGGCGCTCGACGTGACGATCCAGCGCCAGGTCCTGGAGCTGCTCGCGCGGCTTCGCAAACGCCACCGCATGAGCATGCTGTTCATCAGCCACGATCTCGCGCTGGTCGGGGAGATCGCCGATCACGTGGTCGTGATGCGCGACGGCGAAGTGCAGGAGCACGGTCCGGTCGAGCAAATTTTCCTTTCGCCACGGCATCCCTACACCAAGGGACTGCTGAGTTGCCGGCCGCGGATCGATTCGCGGCCGCGCCGCCTGCCGGTGATCGACGACTATCTGACAGGCCGAGGCCCCGAGTCATCCGCTCGGTTGGAACGCCCGCAAACCGCCGACACGGTGGTCGAGGCCGACGGGCTGCGAAAGGTGTTCCGCCTGAAGACGGGGCTTTTCTCGTCGAAATCGCTGCACGCCGTGCGTGACGTGTCGTTCCGGCTCGAGCGCGGCCGCACCGTCGGCCTGGTCGGCGAATCCGGTTCGGGCAAGACGACGGTCGGAATGCTGCTCATGCGGTTGCTCGATGCGAGCGCCGGCGCGGTGCGCTTCGACGGCACGGACCTCTTCGGGCTGAGCGATTCGCAGATGATGCGGTACCGGCGCCGGATCCAGGTCATTTTCCAGAATCCGTACGCCAGCCTCAATCCGCGCTTCACCATCGGACAGATCGTGACCGAACCGATGCGCATTCACCGCCTCGGCGCGGACGATGCCGAACGCGCCGAGCGGGCGCGGCGTCTGCTCGAGCGAGTGGAACTGCCGACCGGCGCGCTCTACAAGTACCCGCACGAGTTCTCCGGCGGGCAGCGACAGCGGATCGCCATCGCGCGCGCTCTCGCGGTGGAACCCGAAGTCCTCATCTGCGACGAATCGGTGTCTGCGCTCGATGTGTCGGTGCAGGCGACGGTGCTCAACCTGCTGCTCGATCTGCAGGAGGAGCGCGGGCTCGCCTACCTGTTCATCTCGCACGACCTCGCAGTCGTGAAGTACATGGCGGACGAAATCCTGGTGATGCGCGAGGGCGAGGTGGTCGAGCGAGGCGCGTCGGAATCGGTCTTCGGATCCCCGCAGCACGAATACACCAGGCGCCTGCTCGGCGCGATCCCGCGCGGGATCGAAGGACGAATCGCGGTCTAGTATCCTGAGTCACGAGTTCGCATACGGATAGTCCGCGTTTTTGTCCGATCTCGTGATTCCCCGCGCTTCTCGCCGTTGCGGGGAATCATGAG
>ORMF010811325.1_pt1 | contig 30755 bp, 24 predicted proteins | sample 1779871 | NCBI WGS metagenome assembly ORMF01 (sample SAMEA104232316, study PRJEB22302) | groundwater metagenome | biome: forest; feature: aquifer; material: groundwater | place: USA | collected 2011-08-07 | depth 5.4 m | reverse complement strand
TATTTCTGGGGGTGGAAACGGTCCGGGAGTTTCGGGTTCTTACGAACAGCTATGGCGCCGAGTATGGACGAGCCGCCGGTGGAGTGATCACCGCCGTCACGCGCTCTGGAACCAATAATCTGCATGGTTCGGCCTTCGACTTTCTCCGCAATAGCGCATTGGACGCCAGAAACTTTTTCGATCTGAAGGAAGCAGCTCCCTTCAAGCGGAATCAATTTGGGTTTACCGTTGGCGGACCCGTCAGGAAGGACAAAACGTTCTTCTTTGGAAGCTACGAAGGATTGCGAGACCGGTTAGGAGTGAGTGTAATCAACACCGTCCCCGATGCCTCAGCTCATCAAGGGTTTGTAACCAGGGGAGGGCAGGTGGCGAATGTAGGAATTGCTCCTGGAGTAGCGCCATGGCTGGCCTTGTTCCCGCTTCCGAACGGCCGAATTTTTGGCGATGGAACCGCGCAATACATTTATGGAGCGTCGCAACCCACAAATGACAATCATTTCATGACGAGGGTGGATCAGACAGTCTCGGGAAAGCATTCCCTTTTTGGACGCTTTACGTTCGACAATGCGACCAACAGTTCCCCAACTGTTTCCAACTCGGTGACCCTTCCGATCGAGCACACAGCGAGCTCCTCGCGGGCCCAATACCTGACGGTCGAGGCCGACAGCATCCTTTCGCAGAGTACCCTGAATGCCTTCCGGTTCGGGTACAATCGCTCCCATATTAATTCCATTTCCGTGTACCCGGATTTCCCCGCTGGATTGACCTTCGTTCCCGGTGTCTCCTTTGCCGCGGGAGGGTCTATACAGGTTTCTGGTCTCACCTCAATCGGATATCAAAAATTGCCAGGAGCCTCTACCTATAATCTGTTCGAGTGGTCGGACGATGTGACCCGCACGTGGGGAAGGCACACGGTTAAGACAGGAATAATTTTCAAGAGGATTCGTTACTTTCGCGATTATACCAATTCCAACGGAGGCTACTATAACTTCAGCGGCGGTTTGACATCTTTCCTGCAAGGGCAGCCCAGCGCATTTCAAGTCGAGTTGCCTTGCTGCCTATTGGATCGGGATTTTCGGGAAAATCTAGTCGGCTTCTACGGACAGGACGACTTTCGAGTGTCGTCCCGCTTGACGGTCAATCTGGGCGTGAGGGAAGAGTTCATGACAGGTCCTTCCGAGGTACACGGAAGAGACGCCAACCTGCTGGATGTCATGGACACGTCCACTGTCGTCGGCAATCCAATGTTCCAAACGCACAAGAAAAATATTGCCCCGCGCACTGGTTTTGCCTGGGATTCGATGGGAAACGGCAGGATGGTGGTGCGCGGAGGTTTCGGATTGTTCTACGATCAGCCATTTCCGACCTATTGGACAGGTCCATCCAGTTCACTGCCGCCTTTCGCCCAGATAGCCCAGATCAATAATCCGGTATTCCCGAACGCCTACGGGTTGATCGATCCCAAACGCCCGGCACTCGGAGATATGCGGCCATTCGGCTATACGGGGACCACCTATGCGATGCAGTACGATTTCACGATCCAAAGCCAAATCACGCCGAGCTCGGCGTTGACGCTCGGTTATGCCGGCTCTCAGGGCAGACACCTGGTAATCGCGGGGCAGGAGAATCTAAAAATACCCGTCATCGTAAACGGGCAGAAGTTTTTTCCCGCTAACGCGCCCCTTCGGAATCCAACGTGGGGTAACACCCGGTTTTCGAAGACGAATGGGAACTCCAACTACAATGCCTTGTTCTTCAGTTTGAGCAAAAGACTTGGCAATGGCTTTCAACTGGGAGGTTCCTATACATTTTCCAAAATCATGTCAAACTCCGAAACCGTGTTCGGGGCAGACGGCACGGGCGGCCTGAATCAACAATCGCTGGACCCCTACGATCGGAACCGGGATCGTGCTCCGGCGGATTATAGCGAAACACACAATCTTTTCATCAACTTTACATATAACCTGCAGGTTGCCAAAACCGGTCTGGCGGGAAAGGTTGTCAACGGCTGGCAATTGAATGGTATTACGAGAATATCGTCCGGCGCGCCGTTTACCGCCCTGAGTTTGTGTTGTTCCGGGGACGGTTCCACTGCGTCGGCAGTCCAGGAGAGACCTAACCTGGTTCCGGGGAAGAGTATAAATCCCGTGCTAGGCGGTCCCAATGCGTATTTTGACGTGACAGCGTTTGAAAATGGGCCGGCCGGATTCTTGGGGAACGTGGGTCGCAATACCTTGATTGGTCCCGGCATGAAGAACTTTGATTTTTCCCTGGTGAAGAACACGTCGATTACGGAACGGATTCACCTGGAATTTCGTGCCGAGCTGTTCAATATTTTCAATCACGCTAATTTTAGTACTCCTCCGGCCTCGCTATTCACCGCGAAGGGAGCGCCGGTAGGGAATGCCGCAGCCATAACTACGACCGATACCACCTCGCGGCAGATTCAGTTTGCATTAAAGCTGTTGTTTTGATTTTTTACCGGCCAGGAGTATCGCTGTTCCGAGTGGTGCTGCGATCTTCCGTTTCAGAATGAGCGCGGGAGTGGAGGAGGGATGTAATGCGCCGAAGATTTCGTTTGCGGCGAGCTATTGTTGCGATCCTGGTGTTGGGCACGGTGGCTATTTGTCTGTTATTCGCAAAGGAGGCGAGGCAGCCGGAATCGAAAGCCGCGTCCGCGTCCGAATTGCGTTGGCCAACCGGGTATCCCCAACTGGTTTCCGTGGAACCCTTGCCGACAGATGACGGGGAGATGTGCGCATGGGCGCCTGGCGGCGCTCACACCACGCTGGCTGCTCTGCAACAGGAGCGGATGGTGACTCCCTCGGCAGCCAAAGCAGCAGCGGTTCCGGCGGCGGATGTCGGCGCCCAAATCAAAATGAACCGAGCCGCCGTAAGGGTCATTCGCGGGCCTTATCCGTTGTACACGGGTGTCTCGGTGGACCCGGTGAGGGGAGAAATCGTCGCGACGGACGAAAACTTCCTCAACCTTGTGGTATACGACCGGCTGGCGAATACACCTTCCGATGCCGCCTTCACCGAACCGAAGCGTGTGATTGGAGGGAGCCGGGAGGAGCCGCAGGACTCTACGATTCAATTCCCGTGTGGCGTGTATGTTGACCCGAAAAATGGGGATACTTACGTCGTCAGCAACGACCTCTCGCAAGCGGTTCAAGTCTTTCCGCACGAAGCCAAGGGAAATGTGGAGCCCGCCCGAAAATTCAGAATTCCGGTTGAGACGTTTGGCTTGGCAGTGGATAACCAGAACGAGGAGGTTTTCGTCACGGTCGAGCACTTTCCCGCGGTGCTGGTCTTCAACAAGTGGGCCGATGGGTACGATGCGCCCCTCCGCGTTCTGGACGGGCGCGACACCGGATTGGCGGATCCCCATGGAATCGCCATTGATTCCAAAAACGATTTGATGTTTGTCGCTAATCATGGCTCTGTCAGTGATCCTACCGGGCCGGAGGGACGACACTATGGTCTATACGAAAACTTCATTCAAGGGAACGGTGTTCCTGGCTGGCTGGTTCCGTGGACGGATGACTTAACGGAACACCGCAGGCTTGTAGTCCCAGGTTCTGGCCGGTTTGTCCCCACCTCGATTGCGGTTTACCCGCGCAAAGCGAGCGGGAACATGCAGCCAATGCGGGTCATTCAAGGCCCCAAAACCCAACTGGATTGGCCTGGACATCTCTTCATGGATCAGGAGCACGGCGAGCTGTTTGTGGCCAATGACATGGGCGATTCGATCTTGGTCTTCCATGCCACCGACAGCGGCGATGTGGCGCCGTTCCGAGTCCTGAAGGGACTTAAGACCGGACTCAAGAGACCCTCCGGCGTATTTGTAGACACCAAGAACAATGAGTTGGTGGTGGCCAACATGCGCACCTCCTCGATCACGGTTTATGCCCGCGACGCGACGGGCGATACCGCGCCGCTCCGCACCATCCGTGGAGCCCCCGTAGGTGAGTCGGCGCCGATGATCCTAAAACCGTCGGGTGTAGCCTATGACAGCAAGCGGGAAGAATATTTAGTTCCCAACTGAGTCTATCACCCGCAGATTGCAGCCTTCGCCAGGTTGGCGAAGGGAGGAGATCCGGCCAAGAGGATCATTGAAGGAAAAACTACTCTATTGTCCCGTACCACGCATGACATCGTCTACGACGATATTCACGATGAAATCGTAATGGGCAATCCATTTGGCGGAGCCATCCTTACATTTCGGGGAGGAGCCGACAAAAGCGAAGCGCCGCTCCGCGTCATTCAGGGCCCTCACACCAAGCTCAAGATGCCGGAGCGTGCAACCGTCGATCCCGTGCACAATGAAATTTTCGAGCCCGAACCGGATTACATTCTTGCGTTTCCCCGCGAGGCGAACGGCGACGCCGCTCCGATCCGGATCATCAGTGGCCCTAACACGGGGCTGATGTCGGCCAGAGCAATCGCGACCGATCCCGTCCATGACTTGATCATCGTAAGCGTAGATCGCCTGCCGGCCGACTACGGAGAAGGAGATTCGGAAGGAGGCGGAGGCAGGGGCGGGGCCTTCCTGATATTCAAGCGCACCGATAATGGTAATGTGAAGCCTCAAAGGATTATCAGGGGTATCGCCGCCACCAACCAGATCGCAGTCTACACGCCAAAATCATGGTTCGCGGCAACTCAAAGCGGCCGGACACCAGAAGGCCGTCCGGACTATTACGTCGGAATTTGGAGCATCAACGATAACGGAAAAGTTTCTCCGCGATGGAGGTTGGGAGGGCCGGAGAGCGGCTTGAAAAATCTGCGCGGAGTCGCTTTGGATCCCAAACATAAAGAATTCGTCACCATCGACACGCGCCTGAACGCCGCGCTAACGTTCTACTATCCGGAAATCTTCTAGCTTCTCCAGAGTGTCATTTGGATTTTCCAAATCCCGGGAGATCTGAGGCGTGCGGCGACGTTTTTCAACTCGTATGAGTGAGCGGCGATCGATGTCCGACAAACCAGATCGAGGAATACCTATAGATAACGCCGCCGTGACTCGGCGAAACGAGGATTCGAGCGGAAAACGCTTCATGAAGTGACAAGGGCTGCATTATTTTTTATCAGAGAGGGTAATTATGAAACCGACTGAGGGAAAAAACGTCCGGTATCTTATTTCTTTCATGGTTGTTTTATTGGTAGCGGCGGGAGCTGGCAGCTACCGTGCGGAAGCTCAACAGGCAAACCTTCCTCCGGAAGTGATTAACTTTGCCGATATAGTTTTCTTCAATGGCAAGATCCTGACTGCCGATGACAACTTCAATATTGTAGAGGCGGTGGCGATTCGTGATGGAAGGTTTCTGGCCGTGGGGAAAACGAATAAGATCGTGCCGATGGCGGGACCTAAAACCCGCAAAATCGACCTCAAGGGAAAGACGGTGATGCCGGGAATCCTCGACATACATCAGCATCCTATCAGCATGGGGATGCTGGCCTACTGGAAATCCAAGAACAACATTCAATGGGAAGGCCAGCTTACGACGATGACACCGTTGGAGCGAGAGGTGGTGGTGGAATGGAAGGATGCGAATTCAGCGTTGCGGGATATCGAGAAGGTGGCCAAAGCGGCCAAGCCCGGGGAAGTGGTCGTAATTCCTACTCGCGTCAACAGCCTGGCGATTAGCGTTTGCGACGCGCTCAAGTTGGAAGAAATCGACGCCGTAACTGGCGACACACCGGTGTTTTTCGTTGAGCTTGTAAATATCGCCGGGTATGGGGCCAACAGCAAGGCGGCCGCTTTGCTGGATCTGCCTCCTGGTACTCCCCGCTTTCGCAGCGACGGGTCCGCTTGCCTGGGCCCTCGAGGCCCCTTGGGATTCGTGGAGGCCACAGACGCCACGAAAGCGATTGACGATTATCTGTTCTGGCGAGTTCCACTGGAAGAGCAGATGCCCGCTTACAGACTGGGCTCCCAGAGAGCGAGCGCTCATGGGATTACCTTGGTGAAGGAGCATAGCTCGTTGCAGTTGTTAACAGGAATCCGGGAGCTATGGGCTCGCGGAGAACTGACGGTGCGCATGCGGATGCCCTTCCCGTTGTATCCTGAAAGCGGCACATTCGAGGTAAGTATCCCCAAAGAAAAAGCGGAAGCTCTTTTCAGGAGGATGGGGAACGTCAGCGGGATCGGCGACGATATGTGGAGGTTCGAGGGTGTCCGTCCGGCGGCGATCGGCGGGCCTGTTATGCAAGGCAGCATGTGGACAATTGACGCGAAGGTTAAGAGCTTGCCCGGCAAGCCGAATCTGCCCTATGGCATCAAACAGCCTACCTCGGAGGAAACTTTCCCCGGCAGAGAGGCGGTCGTCCAAGCCGTTCGGTACGGTTGGGATGTCAGTGGGGATCACACCGTTGGGGATCGGGCGACGCTGGAGTATCTCAAGGCGATCGAGGAGGGATTAAGGACTCAGGTGGTCAAGCGCCCTAATCAGCGGTTCACAGTAGCGCACACGCCCATGTCCCGGCCCGAGGAGATTCGGAAGATGAAGGAACTGGGAGTAAATCCGAGCATTGGGCTCTGGCACCTTTTCTTTCCTCCCATGGCGGATTCCGCTGTTTATCAATACGGAGAAGGCGTTCAGAAGATAGCGCCGGTAAAGAGTTATATCAAAATGGGGATCAAGCCCGCCTTGGAAGGAGACAGTTTCGATTACACGCCTTTCTGGAGGATGGGGGTTGCGATCACGCGGAAGGACTATAAGGGAAGGATCTTCAATGCGGTCGAGAAAATCTCCCGGGAAGAAGCGTTATGGATGTCCACCAACTGGCCTGCCTATCACATTGGGGAAGAGAACAAGCTGGGAACAATCGAGCCCGGGAAGCTGGCAGATCTGGTGGTTGTGGACGGCGATTATATGAATGTCCCCGAAGATGACATTTCCAAAATTGATGCCTTGATGACGGTAGTGGCAGGAAAAGTGGTTTTTGAAGCACCGGGGGCGCTCAAATAATCGCTTCGGCTCATTTCGGAAGACATTTTTGTACCTTGATTGCCGGGTTAACATCGGAGAATGCAGATGAAGAACAATGCTTACAAACTATCCTTGTCGGCCTTAATGCTCATGGGCTTACTTTGCCACGTCGCCGACGCTCAACAGGATTCAGGCAAGGCGCAGGGAAAAGCGGTCATCGATCCAAAGACCATTACTCGCATTACTCTGGGAACAATTACCGGAATCCCTGGTACCGTGGTTTTGGTTCCCGTTTACTTCACACCGGCGGAGGGCGTGGATGTAGGAAGCGTTAAGTTAGAGGTGAACTTCGTCAGCGCTAATCTGAAATTTGAAAAAATTGAACGGGGTCTCGCGGCGGAGACGGGCAATGTGGATCTGAGCGCCAAAGTGAAAGAAGACAAGAATGAAAACGGGGTAGACACTTCTACGGTCACGATACAGGCGAGCCTTCCAAATTCTGCAATACCTAAGAAAGGAATTCCTGGCGGCTTATTGGCCCATATGCTCCTGCGGATCAGCGAAACGGGCCGCCCCGCCAACATCACCTTGCGTACAGTCTTTGAAGCCGCGGAATTGGGAACGACCAATCCTCTGAAGAACGTGCGATCTTTTGACGCCCAGGTTGAGGTTGTTGCGCCCGGCTCGCAGCCAGCGGTTGCTTGCTTTTTTTTCTCTCATTAGATTATCTAAAACGAAGACGGCTTGATGTATCCGTCCGGTGAATCCATATGGATCGGTACAGAGGCAGGCGAACCGGTGGTGCCCCGGCCGGGGTCATAAAGGCATATAGGCCTCTCCGCTCGAAAGTGATGATTCTTGCAGTTAATATTGTAGATGGTCCCAGCCACTTGAATCGAGCGAAAAGGGCCGTAATCACAGGAGCCGGACCACTAGGCCCCCTGTCCAAAAGGCAGATTACGTGCATTTGCAGAATCGCCCTATTTTCCACTGCTTACGGTTCAAGAAGTTGGGCGCGGCTTATTGGAGCTTGTGGAACCCAATTGAGCTTGAATGATTCTTCATCTACTTCATCTACAGTTGTCTCATTTGGGGGCAGTCCATCTCATTTTAGGAAGGCAATCCCCAAAAACCCGATTGTAGCAGACCAGTGTTACAGGCCAGATTTCCACAGAAAACCACCCGGAAATTCGCCCGCTAATTTGGTGCGGATTCCAAGACTAGTTCCGATGACCTCCACTCCTGTCTTCCTCGTTCCCTTTCTGCGTCCCCTCCTTCGCCCGAAATCATATTTGATTTCGGACTGTTTTCGGGGGAGGGGCAGGTCACACTGCTTAACAATAACGCTTTGGACCATCTAAGGAAAAGTCTGTTTTAGCTTCGCGGCGCCGACCGAACGCCTAAGCAGCGCGGAGACCAATCACCTATTTCGTAGATTATCATTAGACTCACATCCAGTGATACAGTTTTGTTTCAGGTGTCTCGCTTCAGGGTCATTGATCGAAGTTCTTTTTTTTGATACGAGTAGATTTATTTACAATTCAAAATTGGCTGAACTGGGACTTGTTTGTCACGAAAATGTTGCAGTCCGGGTCTTCTGAGCCACTGCCCGTTTCTCTAGTACCTGTTTTATTATTAATGACTTAGCCCAGTGTGCCGTGCGTTTATCCAAATGTAGAAGGGTCCCTGAATTGCCCTCACTGATTTCTTATGTTTGCTGAGAACTATCCACCATACTCGGCAGGCGACTGCAAAACCTTAGAGACGCTGGCAATCCGGCTCGAGCAGATTCGCCAGGCACAGTTATCCAAGAATTGCTTTCGCCTGAGAACTCTCAGCGCAGAACAACAACGCTCGGTGGAGCTGCTGAGCCTTCGCATCATGCAAACAGTCTTGAGCGAATTGACGGAGCGATGGCAGGCCGCTGCCGGGGAAGCTGCGGAATCGTCGGTGGCGGAAATTGTTTCCAATATTTGGGAATTGACGCGGTCTCCGTCCAGAGGAACCAAGTAGATGAATCCCGAAATTGAATACGGCCGGCTGCGGCGCAGCGAAACAAGAAAGGAGAATCTCCAGGCGATGACCAACATCGGCCCGAACGTTGTCGGTCTTTCTTTACTGCGCGCATTCAAGGTCGAAATCCATTCTGCCGATCTCTTTCATACTCTGTCCTTGCTGACCGACTGTTGCGATGATTTCCTCCAGCATCAATTGCAACGAATCCTGGCGGAAACCTTCGCTAACAGTCTGGCGCTGACCCAACTATATCGCTGGCGCACCGGCGATATTCTGCCTCGGCTAGAGGAAGTAATAGATCAGCCCGCTAAGGAGAGTTCGGAATTGGCGGTATTTGGCTCCATGACGATTCGCCAGGCCATCGAGGTTGCGGCGCGTACTACTCAGGAGGCTTCCGAGTTTTATTGGGTGGAGACCCAGCGCATCCCGGACCCGGAACTGGAAGAGGTCTATCGTCGCCTGGCTGCGCAAAAACAGGTTCATGTGAGCCTTCTACACAACCACTGCGCAAGATTTCCGTACCGCGACCATCTCCCTTTGGCGATTTAGTTTCTCACAGACCGGGGAATCCGTAATCCACCGCGATGGTTTTCGCGCATCGTCCGGTTGCCCACCCTTCCCGGCACAGAATCTTCGCCGTCGGATGCGATCACCGTCGCGAGTGCGCCTCCGGTCTTAACTTGACTCGCAGTTCCTGGGAGCCTACCCTTGTTACTCTTGTGGGGCGAACGGGAACGGGGTGGCGCAATGCTGAGCTACACGTTGGAAAACGTACTGATTCTCACTGTCTTCCAGTTGCTGGTTTCAGGGCTCATCCTGTGCAGCAGCAGCGCCGTACTGTATTTGGAAAAAAATCCCTTTGTCCGCAGGATCCTGAAGCTCATAATTGCGGCATTTTGTTTATATTCTCTACATTTTTTTCTTAGAGCCGCCTTATCTTATCGAGGTCTCTCGCTTTCCTCCCCGTCCGCTTTGCCGACGCGGTTTGACTTCTTCATCGAAACCTTCGAAAAAGCCGCCCTGGTATTTCTGGGCTTTTCGTATCTGCTCGACCCGCTACGACAAAAACCGCGGACCTATTTGTGGGCGATCACCGGTGCCGTTTTCCTGGTGCTGGCTGTGGGACCGCAGGCAATCGAAGCCGTCTGGCCGATGCTGTCTTCCCGCATCGTGCTTTCCTCCTTATTCAACGGCCTCTGGCTGGCCGGCGTGGGCGCTATACACCTGCGCCGGAAGGGGCACAAAGGCGCCCTGGCGGCGTTGGCGATCCTGGTCCTGGCGGCGGCCCAGTTTGTGCGTACCGTACCTCGCGGCAACACCGATTCCACCGGGATGTGGATATCCGCAAATGCCGCCGTGCTGCTGGGCATGGGGTTGTTCGCGATGGTGGTCGAGAGCCGCAGCCGTAACCTTCCGGTTCGATTCTTCCTGCGCCTGAACCTGATTTTTATTGCCGTTGCCAGCATATTGATATTGATTGTCGCCGAGATGGAACGCCGCGAGTATCTGCGCATTGCCGAAAATCACACCGAGGAACTGAGCGAGTTCCTGCGGGGACACGTGATCTATTATCACAATCAAGGGTTGGAACCCAGGCAGATTCTCTCCAGTCCCGCGATTGTTCGCAAGGTCACCTCCGATTTTGGAGGGCTGACCGACTTGCGCAGGGTACGCATCAACTTTCAGGGATGGACCTTGGAGCTGAGCATTGGAGACGACTGGGTCGTGACCCAGAATATCTACCCTGCCGTGCCACGCGCGGTTCACGCCAGATCGCTCGATGACCGGGTCCGTATGGCGACCCTCACTCCGGTTCCCATCCAGTTCCAGGGCCAACGAGTGGGCAGCATCGAATTGGACGAGAGTCTAAGAACCATCAACGCCCAAGTGGCGAGTCACATGAGGATCATTTTCCTGACGTTCACGGTGGGCGTCTTCGTGGCGGCCGGCCTGTTCGGTTTCGCGGTGCAAAACGCCCAAAAAACGATCCAGGGGCAGTTTGAGGAACTCCAGAAGACCAACGCACAATTAGCGCACGCCGCCCGGCTGGCTTCGGTCGGAGAACTGGCCGGAGGTCTGGCGCACGAAATCAACAACCCCGCCGGCATCATCTTGGCAACGTCCGATTATTTACTGCAGGAATTCCAAAGAAAAGGCCTAGCCAAGGGCTTCCGGGAAGACTTACAGGCCATCCGGCGGCAGTCGGTGCGAATTTCCGATATCGTAAGCGGTCTGCTAACCTTTTCCCGGCCGACGATACTCCACAAGCAGCCCACCGACGTCAACACGGTTCTCCGTCAGAGCCTGAACCTTCTGCAACCTCGCTTTCGGAATGAGCGCGTTCACGTGGAGCAGAGCCTCGCGCCAGGCATTTCACCGATTCACGCCGACCCCGGCCGGTTGGAACAGGTGTTCGTCAACTTATTGAACAACGCTGCGGACGCTATGCCGGACGGCGGCCGGGTCAGCCTGGATACAAAGATGTTTAACGCCGGAAAATCGTTGGGAGTGGTCATCTCCATCAGGGACACCGGCAGCGGCATCGCGGAGGAAAATCTGAAGAACATCTTCGATCCGTTTTTCAGCACCAAAGCTAAGGGAAAGGGTACCGGCCTGGGACTTTCGGTCAGCCACGGTATCATCCGCGATCACGGCGGCCAGATTGAGGTCGAAAGCCGAATCGGTCAGGGCACCACCTTCCGGATTTACCTGCCAGAGGGAGAGCAAGATCGTGAAACAGTATAAAGTTCTGGTGGCCGACGACGAGCCGGACATGCTCCGCGCCTGCCGTAAAATCCTGGAAAAATCCTATACCGTTTTGACCGCTGCCGATGGCCAGACAGCGATCGGGCTGTTGCGGCAGGAGCCGATTGACGTGGCCGTGGTGGACCTTCGTCTCGGCAGCATGAATGGGATGGACATCATGCGCGAGGCTCTCCACCTGAATCCGGATATGGCGGTGTTGATCATCACGGCCCACGCTGCGCTGGATACCGCCGTGCAGGCGGTTCGCGACGGGGCATTTGATTTTATTCCCAAGCCGTTCACCGCCAGCCAACTGGAAGTGGCCGTGGATCGCAGCGTGACCTACCGGCGGTTGGTGGAACAAAATCGCATGCTGCAGCGGGAGCTGCGCCGTGTCCACCAATTCGAAAAGGTGGTGGCCCATAGTTCGCAGATGACCGCCGTCCTGGACCTGGTGCGCAAGGTGGCGCCCACCGAGGCGAATGTCCTGCTGCGCGGGGAAAGCGGGACCGGCAAAGAGCTGATCGCTCGCTGCCTGCACGATGCCAGCGCCCGCAGCCAGGGGCCCTTCGTCCCGATTGATTGCGCTTCGCTGCCGGAAAATCTTCTGGAAAGCGAACTGTTCGGCTATGAAAAAGGCGCATTTACCGGCGCGATTTCCAGCCGCGCGGGCTTGCTGGAATCGGCCAACGGCGGCACGGTCTTCCTGGATGAGATCGGGAATATCTCGCCGAACCTTCAGGCCAAGTTGTTGCGCGTCCTGGAGGAGCACCATTTCCGGCGCGTCGGGGGGCGCACCTTGCTGGAAATTGACTCTCGTTTTATCTCGGCCACCAACGGCAACCTGGAAGAGATGGTGCGCCGCGGATCCTTTCGGGAAGACCTTTTCTACAGGCTGAACGTGGTGAGCATTCCTCTGCCCCCGCTGCGCGAGCGGCTTGGCGATGTTGCTCCCATGGCGCAGTATTTCCTGAACGACTGCCCGGATACGGCAACCAAGGGAGTCAGGGGAATATCCAGCGCCGCGCTGCTGGCGCTCCAGAATTACAGTTGGCCTGGTAATGCACGCGAACTGAAGAACGTGGTCTTCCGCGCGGTGTCGCTCACCGAAAGCAATCAAATCACGCCGTTGGATCTTCCGCCGGAACTGTTGACCGTTACCAGCGCACCCCTCCAGCCGGCCGGCCGGTTCCGCCAAGCCAAGCGGCAGGTGGTGGATCAGTTCGAGAAATCATACCTCCAGCAACTGCTGGCCGATGCCCGCGGCAATGTTTCCGAAGCCGCACGTCAAGCCGGAATGAAGCGCAGCGCCTTGCACCGACTGCTGCACAAACACAAATTAGGTTCTGCGCAGTTCCGACCCAACCGCGATTGAGATGCCGGGCCACCGGCATGGATTGTTGGCGCCTGCGGTTCGAATAGCCCGAGAACCTTTCTGGGTACCTGAAGAATTGTGCTTCCAAAACCCCTCGCCGAGATACACTACGACCGCTGTGCGGCCAATCTCCTTGCTCGAAGCCGGGTTCTCTTCCTGGCTAGCCGCGCACCGCGTACAGGAGGACGAATGAGTTGCCGGTTAAGAAAAAGACTATGGGTCCCAGCGCTGTTTACCGTCATACTTTGCGCCTGCCGGCCGGCGATGGCCATCCCGGCCTTCGCGCGCAAATATCAGACCAGTTGCATGACGTGTCATGTTGCCTTTCCGGTTCTGAACCCGTTTGGGAAAGCATTCAAAGCGAGCGGGTACCGCATTCCCAAGGCGGAGGAGAGCTCGATTAAGGACAAGCCCGTTAGCCTGGGAGCGCCGGCCTGGAAAACAGTGTTCCCAAGACAAGTTTGGCCCTCGGACATCCCGGGCGGTTCGGTCGCTGCGTTTTGGCTCAGTTCGCAATTTAAGGTCAACCCCAGCGAACGGATTACGAATGAGTTTGACGGACTGAATGAACTTTACATGCTAGGAGCGGGAACGCTGGGCGAATCATTTTCTTTCTTCGCCGAGCTGGAAATTATCGACGCCGGGACCATTCCTACCGGGTTTGGCGCGGCGTTGCCCCGGGCGTTTTTCCAGTACAACCATCCCAGCCACAAGATCAATGTAACCTATGGGCTATTTGAACCCCGCGCGGAGCTGACTTCTTCGCGGCGGCGGCTGATGCGCATCAGTGATTATTTTTCCAACCGCAACGGTGTGCCGCCGACGGGAAACTCCTTTTCGCTCGGTCCCAACCAGCGGGGTTTTGAGGGGTGGGGGAATCTGGAGGGTCCCGGAGGCAAAGGCGGACTAGAGTGGTATGCCGGTTTGGTCAACGGCCGCGACGCCGGAACTCCGACCGGGGCGAGCGCGTATGGTCCCGCCGTGCAACAGTTCAATGCGCGCTTGCAGGCCGCTTTGAGCCTCGAAGGCCGCACCACCTTCGAGAACAACTCCAGCAAGGATTTCTATTTTGGCGCCAATTATAAAATTGGGGGAATGGGCGTGCTGGGCGGGGGCCTTTCCGACGAGCAGTTGAAACTGGAGGAAAGCTATGTAGATCAATCCGTCACGCTGGGAGCGTTTTACTACCGGGGCGAGGCTCCCACGCTGGTGGCCAATGGCGGCGAAGAGCTTCTGGACCGCAGCGGCAATACCTTCCACCGCGTCGGCGCCAGGATGGAAACCGATATTGGCAAAGCAAACATCTTGGGCGGCGTGCAGCTCAATCGCGATCGCATCCCGGGCGCGCAACGGAACTTCGACCAAGTCATCTCGATGATGGAAGCGCGTTATGCAATCTTTCCGTGGCTCCTCCCGGCGGTGCGTTTTGAAAATCTGAACCCCAATTTTGGGGTTGCCTTCAATCGCACCACCGTGCACTGCTCGGTGTTGGCCAGGGCGAATGTGCGGATCTCCGTGGAAGGCGTGCTGAGCCGCAACAGCAAAACCAGCCCGCTGCGCGATTACCGGCGATACGACAGCGGCAACGACTCTCGATTCCAGTTCCGCCTTGATTTTGCCTATTGAGACTGGCAGCCGTGTCCGTCAGAGAAAAACGATGAAGAAACTCTCCTGCATTCTCGTTTTCATTTTTGGTTTCCAAGCCGCACACGCCGGCTCCATCAGCGGCAAAGCGAGATGCCGGGGGATCCCCGATTCCAGCGATATTGTGCTCTATGCCGAAAGAGAGTCCCCCGAGACCATTACTCCTCCGCCAACCCCCGTGATTCTGGACCAGATCAACCTGAGATTCGTCCCTCATGTACTGCCCGTCGTCGTGGGCACCACGGTGGTCTTTCCCAATAGCGACGAGCTTCGCCACAACGTGTTTTCCTTCTCTTCCGCCAAACGATTCAATCTGGGAATCTATCCGAAGGGAGCTTCGCGGCAGGTGACCTTCGATCGGCCCGGGGAGGTGGCCCTGCTTTGCAACATCCACCTGGAAATGTCAGCCTACGTGCTGGTTTTGCAGACGCCTCACTTTACGGTCACGCATAGGGACGGCGGTTACAATATCAAGAATGTCCCGGCGGGCAAATACACTGTGAAGGCTTGGCACGAAAGCTGCAAGCCGGCGTCACATCCCATCGAGATCAAAGGACAGGAGGATTCCGCTTGGGATATCGAATTGACTCCCGGCCGTTAGCCGGACAGCCCAGATCGTGAAAGAAACCGCGATGGCAAGGAAGAGCGCACTCTCTTCGTCATTGCTCCGGGAGCCGCATGGGCGGCGAAAAAGACGCTTACAATTTCTCCCTGTTTTCCAGGTTGTCGGGAAAATGCGTGCTCTTGACTACATACATATGGGTCTGGACCGGAACCTTGCCTTTTCCGAAGCAGTAGCCGGAAAGGTGGCAGCCGCACAGGGCGCACTCCCCTACGCAGCGGGGGCACTGGACCTCCCACACTCCGGGCTCCAGGCGAACGCAGGGCACGTGCTCCTGGCATTCATCGCAGAAGATGTAATCGATCTTGGGTTGCAGATCCTTGACGCTCATGTACGGTTCCTTTTCCCTCAAGTCCGGTGGGTTTATTCATCTTTCCACAGTGCTTTGCTCTGTTTTCTCTTGAGATCCCGCTGTATTTCCCCGATCAGCATCCGATGGAACAATTCGTATCGCTCACCAATAATCCGGGCGACGTTCTTCATCACGATGTATCCCAACCGGGGATTGGTTTCACCCAAGTTCCGCAGGTCGGTTTTGTGGATCCGGAGCAGCACTGCATCCTCGGTCGCACGGGCCGTGAGTGTGTAGGTGTGCGTTGGAATCATCGCAGACCAGCCACACACTCCGCCTTCCTCGATCGTTTCCAAAGGAACCTCCAGCAAGCCATTGAGGTATTCCATCTTGAAGCGAAGCTCGATCTTCCCGGAGCGCACCAAGAACAGCGCGGACGCATCTTCACCTGCCTCGAAGACCTTGGCTCCTTTTTTGACCGAGGTGACGGTGCTGCGCCGCACGATCGCGTCCGACTCTTCCGGCGTCAATCCCTCCAGAAGCGCAAACCGCTCGACTCCTTCGACTATCATCTCGGATCCCTCCTATTCTAGAGCGCGATCCTTTACAAACCCTGGTTCGTTTTTCCCGCTGCCTCGCGCTGTGCCACCAGGAAGTGTCCTTCGAGATGGGAATGTTCGTGACCGCACACCTGCATGCAGAGAAAGCGCAGCTCACCTGGTTCCTTCGCATCGAATTGGACTTCCACCGTGTGCCCGGCGTGTATATCCACCGGTCCGATATGCAGATCGGGCATGGAAAAGCTGTGGTGAACATCGGGGCTGTGCAGGAGCAATACAACATGGTCGCCTTGAGTGATCGGGATGTTCTCCACTCGGGCCGGTTTTTTCCACCAGTAGGAGTAACCCACAATCTGTTCCTCCGTCCAGACGCCGCCGGGCGCGATCGCCGTGAGATGAATGATTTTCGTGCCGGGCGGATATTGGCCCGGGACCACCACAGCCCGCCAATACCAGAGCAGCAGCGGCACCCCGATCAGCACCGCCGCCACGGAGAGAACTGCCGCCGCCTCTTTCCAGATCGCTTTTTTATTCATGGTATCAACCGATAAAGAGTTTCATGAAAACCAGAGTTATGCCCAGCAGCAAAGCTGTGGGAGGAACCAGACTCCGAAACCGCTGTTTCGGGTCCGAGAAAAGTTTGCGGCCCACTTTTTGGAGGCCGCGCATGGAGTAGTAGAAGCCCGCGAGCAGGACGGGAACCTGTACGAACGGCACCCACTCGGGTTTGAACGGCGTCCAAGGAAATTCCGCCGTCCCGAACAAATTCATCCCCCAGCCCAGCGGATCGGAGATGACCGAGATGATATAGGAGCCGTTGACCATGATCAGAGGGACGCTAAACGCGATCCAGGCCAGCAAGCCCATCGGCACCAGCAGGTATCCGTACCCCAGAAAAAGATCTTTGGTGGAAATAGAATCGGCCTTTGCGTACCACTTCGCAAGGCGGATGGAGAGGTAGTAGAGACCCGGGAAGATCACAAGAGCCAGCAGCATCTGGCCCACTGCATAGGTTCCAAAGCCGCCCCAGTTGCGCATCTCGGAGATGTTGGCCCACTCTTTGAAACGGCCCCAGGGGCCTAACAGCATGACCGAGTATGTCAGAGCCAGGACCAGCATGATACAGGCTTTCCACACTTCGTCGTAGCCTTTGATATGTACATCGGAGGTGGCAAACGGACGGACAAACAAGGATATGTTGTCGTTGGGACAACTCTTGACGCATTCAAAACACAAGCCGCAATAGTTGTTGCGGTCCAGCTTCCCCATATAGACGTTCCAGGGGCACGCCCACCCCGTTTCGCTTCCGCGGATGCAGGACTTGGATTTGCACTTCAAACAGGTGTCCTTGTCTTTCGATCGCAACTCCACCGTGGAGGTCATGGAATAAAGACTGAGGAATCCACTGATGGGACAAACGTAATTGCAAAACGTGCGCAGCCGGTACACCAATGCCATTCCCGCGGCCAGAAGAATCATGAAGCCGAACAGAGACATGCTGACCATGGGGCGCGTGACTAAAAGGGCGCTGAACGTGGCCAGAAAGAGAAACCCGAAGTTCTGAAGCCAGATGTTGCTCAGCTTCTTTGGCCAGCGTTTTTGCAAACCAAAAAATTTGTTCTCGGTTCCGGGGCTTTTGCCGGGCCGCACCTGGACCAGTGCCCGCCGTTGCATCCAATCCCCGAAGAACGGAAGCGGGCAAATGGTGCACCAAATTCGCGAGCCGAGCGGCACCAGTCCGGCGATCAACACCACCCACCACAGAATCCACACGAATACGATGATGATGTTGCGGTTGCCGACGGGCGTGCCAAACAGGCCGGTGAAGATAAAAAAATAGAAGAAGGCCAGGTTCGGCAAGATCAGCAGGAACTGGAAGCTGCGCATTCGCACCAGCCGCTTCATCCACGGCCAGCGGCCGAAGACGTCAAAGCGCCAGGAACTTTCCTCCGCTGCGGTTTCTTCCAACTCGACGGGTCGGACAATTTGCTCTTGAGTCGCCATTCAGTCACCTCGGTGTGGGGCTGGCCGCTTGCTTTCTTTCCTGCAGCTTCTGCTGTAGCCGGCGGACATGGGCTTCTTCGAATTCACTCAGTTCCAGGTACAACCTTCGCAATTCTGCGTCGGCGGTGCGTATGGTCTCGTCGCGATAAAACTTCCGCGCCGCCTCTTCGGCGTGCAGACCCACCTCCAGCGCCTTTTCCAGCGTCATCGAATCGAAGATCAAGGCCTCGGGATCTTCCAGGTCGGGGGCTTCGATGATTTCTTTGGGTTCGGCATGGAGGTTTGGCACCGGACCGAACCTGGCCCGGTAGCGCTCTCTCAACTCGGCGCCGTGCAGGCGCTCCTCATCCGCCATCTCCTGAAACGTCGCTGTCACGGAGCCGTCGTAGCCTTCGAAAATCTTTGCCAGGGAGTCGTACAGTCCGCCGTTGCGAGCCTCGATTTGGATGGCGCGCAACAACGTCTGACGCACCGATTCCGGGGGTACCGCAATCATGGCTTTTCTCCTTCCTCCGGCCGGCGAAACATCCACAGGATCCCCACCGCCAGACCCACCGACATCCCCACCGAGACCGAGTAAAGGTAGTTCGGTTTCACAATCAGCTCTCCCTGCATAAACGGATGCATGTAGCCGCAAGTATTCGAGCAGCGATACCGGAATTTCCCCGGATGGTCTGCGACAAAGACGATCTCGTCTGTCGTCTTGTACTCTTTCGACTGCGACGGCCGTCGCGCCTTGAAATTGAAATCGCCCGGCGGCGCCTGCGCATCCAGATCGTAACCCTCCAGATAGAATCCATGAGTCACATCGCTCGACATCAGGCTGATATGAATCTTGTCGCCTTTGTTAACCCACAAGACCGCGGGCTCGTAGGCATATTTGTGGGCTGTGATCGTGATGTAACGCTCCTGCGGCGCCGGCAGTTTGAAATGGATGGCGAAGAATCCCGCCAGCCCTCCCAGAACCAACAGCAAGCCAACCAGTGCGTAGTTGGGAAATCGCCCTCGACTCATCTCGTTACCTCCAACCGGCTGGCTGCTGTATCGCCCAACCGGAAAATTGCCTTTTGAAAACGCCGCCCTGAAGATCTAAGCATCCCGACTCTTTTCTCGCCGCGAATTCAGCCGACCTACGGTTCGCTCGCTTTGTCGAAGCGAATTAGGTATCGGATCGTCCGCCACTTTTTTGCGTCAGTATCTCCGAATAGTTTTCTTGTAAAAACTGCGCCTTAACCACTGTAGATCTGCGATGTTGCCCGAACCGGGTGGCTCTCGGATGGAAACATTGTTGTGTCACTACGGAGAAGCTCGGCTGTTGTTTCTCGTCACAAATTCTTCCTGATCTCAAGAACGCATCGTTGTGCATTACCCTTGACAGGTTTCTTCCAGACACTGTAGAACCTGCCAAAATCAGCATAAATGCCCCGCCTGAGTGATTCCCGAGTACCGGACTTGCGGTTGGTTCAGGCAAATAAGTCACTCCGCAAGCTAGGCAAACCACGGGCCAAACAACAGCGATGCGTTGGAATCCTTTGGCACTCCACTTGCCTCCATGTGCAGCCTTGCGTGGGTTTCGCCCCGTTGTGGAACCGAAGGCGAGCCAGCATATGGTTGGTGCCCGATTCGGTGGCAAGGAAGGAAGGCAACGATGCTGAAGAACTCCATAAAAAAGCGCTGCACGGAATATGCTTTGCTGGCAGTGGTTATGAGCCTGGTTCTGACCTCGGCGGCGGGCGCCGCAGACAAGAAGGCAGAGAAGAAGAAGGACGCGAAGAATGCGAAGCAAGCACAGCCGCAATTCGTCGACCTGACATGGCCGGAGCCTCCCGAGACTCCCCGAATCAAGGTAGTGGATATCCTGAGCAGCGAATTGGATTTGGGCAGGAAGATTACGGGGCGTGAATCGTTCATGAAATTCCTCACGGGCGAACAAGTCGGAGTGAAACACATCTACCAGCCCAGGGACGTGGTCGTCTCCGACGACGGCAACAGGATTTACGCCTCGGATTTCGGGACGCAGGCGATTTTTATTTTTGACCGGGAACTAAAGAAGGTCCGCACTTTTGAGGCGGAAAGGCCCTTCGGTGTCGCGCTGGACGACCAGGAAAACCTCTACGTTGTGGAGCAACTGAATAAGCGGATTCTCGTTTACGACCGGCAAGGGAACAAAATCCGCACCATCAACAATGAAAAACTGATTCGACCCACCGACGCCACCATTGACCGGCCGAGAAAGCTTCTCTATGTCGCCGACCCCGCCTTGAAGGCTTCCCCGGAGCACACCGTGAAGGTCTTCGACCTGGAAGGAAAGCTGCTCCGAACCATCGGCAAGGGAAAAGGGGATTGCAAGGGCTGCCTCTTCTTTCCGACTTATTTAACGACCGACAAGGACGGCAACGTATATGTGACCAGCACCCTCAACTCCCGCGTAGATGAGTTCGACGTGCAGGGGAATTACGTGAAGTCGTTCGGAACCAGAGGGACCGGATTCGGAATGTTCGACAAACCCAAAGGAGTAGCCGTAGATTCTTTCGGAAACGTTCACGTGGCGGACTCCGGGTGGTCCAATGTTCAGATCTTCAACCAAAAGGGCGAAGTGCTGCTTTATTACGGCGGTAGAGGAAATTACCCCGGCCTCATGAAGAACCCCACCGGGATCACCATTGACAAGGACAATAGGATCTACGTCGCCGATTACCTCAATTACCGGATTGCCGTTTACCAACTGGTGAACACCAAGGCGGAGGACAGCTACATCACACTACCTCCGGAGGACAAAGACAAAAAAGAATTGGGCCGCGCTTCGGCTGCGGTTCCAAAGTAAGGTGCGAAAGAAGCAAAGTACGTCGAAAAGAACAGGAAGCCTTAAAGCTTCATAACTATTTAGGAGGGAGCGATCATCATGAAACATTTGCGGTTGGTGTTGTTTTCTATTCCGCTGGTGGTCCTGGCATTTGCTGTCATCAGCTATGCGGGCACTGGACCGGGAAGTGGATTTACGGACAGCCCGCATGATTTCTCGGCAAATGGAGCCAATACACAGGCGGTCGGCGCCTGCACATTCTGTCACACGCCGCACAAGGCGCAACAAACGCGCCTCTTGTGGAACCACACACTGTCGAGCACAAACTACACCTGGACCGACGCAACAACCACGATGGGCGGTACCACCCTGCCAACGATTACGGCCGGCGCGGCTGGATGGAAGGGGCCCACCAAGTTCTGCCTAAGCTGCCATGACGGAACCGTGGCCATCGGCGACATCGCCTGGTTTAAGGAGCAGTCCAGGACTGGCGGCGACGCACTCAATCCCACCAGGCACAGCAGCGGCGAGTTCAATATCGCCAACGTTGGCGATATGAAGGGAAACCACCCGGTAGCTTTCCCCTATCCTTGGTATAACGGCGCAATCAGCACGTACAACGGTGTGACGACCGGCGCCCAACTCGCTTCCGACCTCGCGAAAGAAGCTCTAGGCGGTGCACCCGGTGCTGAGTTCAACACCGACCCGACCACGTTAGGCATCCGGCTTTTCAACGACAGCGGCGCGGATGTCGCGGCTGGACCGGTTGCATCGAAAACGGGTATTGAGTGCACTTCCTGCCACGGTGTCCATAACGAGCCGGGCTTTGTAGTGGAGGACCTGCTCCTCCGCGGAAAGCTGATCGGAAACAGCGGCACGCCAGCGGCGACCGGCTATATCTGCATGAAATGCCATACGAGGTAGTATCGCGGTTTCGGCCAGGTACGATCTCGTAATCCGGAAGTGAGGGGAAGTGGAAGGAGCAGGGAGCGATGAACACGGCAATCCGCATCAAAAGAGCAATCGTCGTGTTGATCGTCTCCCTTCTCCCGATTCCCTGCTTCCGGCAGGTGTTCGCCTACACCCCCGGAGCCGGTATTAGGGATACACCTCACGATTTCAGCACGGCCGGGCAGAATACAACAACGGTTGGAGCCTGCACGTTCTGCCACACCCCTCACAAATCCTATCAGACCCGTCTGCTCTGGAATCACACGCACCCGGCGACAAACTACACGTGGGGAAACTATACGGTAACCTCCGGCGGCACTCCGTTGCCTACTATTCAGTCCGGTTGGCAGGGGCCGACGGTCTTCTGCCTCAGTTGCCACGACGGCACGGTGGCTCGCGGCGATATCGCGTGGTACAAGGAGAGGTCCTGGACGGGCGCCAACGCCATCAATAAAGACACTGTCAGAATCGGATCGGTGTCAAATCCATTCAGCATTCAAGAGTTCCTGAGAGGCATGATCGGCAACGATCACCCCGTTGCCGCGCCGTACCCGTACCTGCAAGCGCGGAATACTTACAACGGCGTCACCACCGGCGCGGGGGTGGCGTTAGCCAAGTACGTATCGAATCCAACTACTTCCGGAATCCGGCTCTTCAGTAATCCGGCTTCGCTGCAAGTTCTCGCCGGGCCAAACGCGGGGAGAACGGGAATCGAGTGCACTTCCTGCCACGGAACTCACAACGAGCCCGGCATGGTGGTGGACACGCCCTTCCTGAGAGGCAAGAGGTCCGGCGGTACGGACGGCATTTGCTACAAGTGCCACATCGGTTTTTAGGTTTTGGTAAGGCGAGTCGGGTGACTCCGGCTTGAAAGGAAAATCAACTACAAACGTAACAGGAGGAGCTAATGAAGAAGTACGCAGTGATTGGGTTGGGAATCGGTTTGCTGTTGGCGGGCTTGCAAGTCGCGCTGGCCGCCGACGCCGGCAGTGTCTCTGGGAAGGTGACGTTCAAGGGAACACCCCCGCCGCCGAAAAAGATTCCCGTCGGCACGGACCCGCAGGTGTGCGGCAGCGAGCAGCAGTCCGAGGATGTGGTCGTAGGGGCCGGCAATGGCCTTCGGTACGCCGTAGTGCATCTGGTAGGTGTTAAGGGTGCTGCCGCGGAATTGAAGGCTGCGCCAGTCGAACAGAAGGGATGCAAGTTCACGCCGCATGTGGTGGTCGTGCCCAAGGGAACGGAATTCGACATTTTGAACAGCGACGGTATCTCGCACAACCTCCACAGCCACTCCACCGCGAATCCCGAGATTAACAAGGCCCAGCCCGGCTTTAAGAAGAAGATGACGCAAAAATTCGACGCCGCCGAGAACATCAAGCTGAGCTGCGACGTTCACCCCTGGATGAGTGGCTGGATCGTGGTGGCCGATGATCCATTTGTAGTCGTAACCGACGAGACCGGGTCGTTCAAGCTGCCGAACGTCCCAGCCGGCACCTACAAGCTGGAAATATGGCATGAGAAATTTGGCACGCAGACCAAGGACGTAACGGTGAAGGCCGCCGGGGACTCGAGCGTTAGTTTCGAGCTCGGGGGAAGTTAGGAAGTTAGGTGAAGGTTTCAGGTGTCAGGGTTCCCTGACACCTAGAACCTTGCACCTGGCACCTGCCGAAGAGAGTGCAGCATGAATCCATAACGCGAGGCATGCAATGCTCGTAAGGGCACGGTTCGGGACGAAAAACCACGGCCAGGATCCCAATCCAAGCCGCGCGCAGACACTGAAGGCCGCGCCCTTACGAGCATTTCAAAGTGCCTGTAGGCACTGAGCGTTCGGACCCCGGCAGATATGAGCCGGCAGCGTCCGGGAAAGCGTTGCAGCACGGCTAAAAGAGCTATGGAAGCGAGGATGCTAACTGTATCCGCTTGCGAAAACGGCGCATGCACGACGTTGGCCTGCGGGCGCAAGCTTCGGGGATGCAGCCGGTCTCGCCTCTGAATAGTGCTTTGACGTGGGAATCATGTTTCACCGAATTCCGTTACCCGAAGCGAGCACGCTTCGGCAAAGAGGACGCCGTACTTGGAGAGCTACCCTCCAAGCGCTTTCCGGAGGCTCCATTTTCCTCATCCTAATCTTCTTGGCGGTCTTTTCTTACCTCGCTCTCGCCGCGGAACAGAAGCATAAGATCCTTTCCACGTTCTTCGACGGCGTCCCCACGGCTGAGGAGCGCGCGGCACGCAAGGCTGCAGAGAAAGAAAAAAAAGCACAAAGGGAAGCCGCCAAACATCCCGCGCCTGTAGCGGACATGCCGGACGCCAATGCCATCGCTGCCGCAAACCCGGAAAACAAGCCGCGCCCTGAGATCGAGAAGCTCAAGACCTGGGAAGAAGTTCTGAATGCGCTCCCCAAGGATATTGTGGGAGGGCCCGACTGGGTTAAAGCCGTAAAAGACGGCGTCATTGCTCCACGGCACAAGCTTCCCTCCGATTCGCAACCCGTCGCTCCGTTTACCCTCGACACGTTGGTTCCCGGCTCCGTCACCGATACCCAGCCGGCATTCGACCTCAACATCGAGATGGTCCCGGAAAAGGCGCCCTTTTATAAGGTCGTTTTCCCGCACTCCAGTCATACGTTGTGGCTGAACTGCTCGAGTTGCCATCCGGGAATGATGGCGCAGCGAGGTTCCGGGATGCAGCAGATCTTCGCGGGAGAGTATTGCGGGAGGTGCCATGGCAAGGTCTCCTTTTCCCCGCTGACGAGTTGCGCGCGGTGCCATGTTAACCTAACGCCGGCCACGCCGCAGGCTATGGATGACGACTCGGCAAAGGCGTTGAAAAATCCGGTTCCCGCTTCGCCGGAACGGATCGAGAAGGGGAAAACCGTATACCTTCAGGTCTGCGCGATTTGCCATGGCGAAAAAGGAGATGGTAACGGGCCTTTGGCGGAAGGGTTGGACCCCAGACCCCGGGATTTCACCGCCGGCAAATTCAAGTTTCGCTCCACGAACTCCTCTTCCATCCCCCTCGACTCCGACATGTTTCGTACCATCACCCGAGGAATTCCTGGAACTTCGATGCCGAGCTTTTCGTTTCTTTCCTACGAGGCCCGCTTCGCGATCACCCACTTCCTCAAGACCTTCTCGGATAAGTTCACCAAGCAGAAGCCGGCGGAGCCGATCAAGATTAGCGAGCCTCCTCCGGTGACTCCCGAGTTGCTCGCCATCGGCAAGCAGTTTTTTAAGGAAGCGGAGTGCTTCAAGTGTCATGGGGAGCAAGGCCGCGGCGACGGCCCCTCGGCTAAGGAACAGAAAGACGATTGGGGCCGGCCCGTGCGACCGTTCGACATGACCAGCGGAAGGCCAAAATCGGGGACCACGTTAAAAGACTACTTCCGGGATGTGATGACGGGGCTCCAGGGAAGCCCCATGCCCGACTTCGGTGACGTATTCGAGCCTGAACAGGCTTGGGGCGTTGTCCAATACGTGTACTCGTTCGGCAATGCCAACCGGGAACTGCCGCCTGCTGTCAAAGGCGACATAGTTTTCACGCGCAAGACGCCGGAGCAGATCGCCGCCCTTATAAAGAAGGATACCGCGGCGGGAGCCACCGCACCAGCTCCTGCCGTCCCTAAGTCCGCAGAGCCTAACGCAAACAAGCCGGCGCCGCCTGCTGAGAAGGCGGAGATTCCTGCAACGCCAAAGACAGCGGAGCCGGACTCCAAGAAGGATGCCGCGTCCGCAAAACCGGAGGCCGATTCGGTCCCGAAGCCTGCCGAACCTGAAGCGAACAATCAGGCAGCGGCTGCCGAGAAGGCCGATGCCGAATCGAAAGCGAAAACCGGGGATGCCGCGGCAAAGAAGGAAACGCCAGCAGCCGCCAAGGCAGACGCAAGCGCTCCCAAGTCGGCTGCGCCTGCCGCCCACAAGGAGCTATCCGTTGCCGCCATTGATGAAGCCATGATGAGCGAGGAAAACCAGCCCCCGGCGACGTTCCCGCATTGGTTCCATCGTATGCGGGTTCGTTGTGCCGTCTGCCACTCTAAGATCTTTGATATGAAAGCAGGCACCAACCCAGTCACGATGGAGGCCATCCGGGGGGGGCAGTTTTGTGGAAAATGTCATCCCTCCTATCCCGACCCTAAGACGCTGGCTTGGCCGGTGAAGTTTGAGTTTTGTCCCAGGTGCCATGTACCCCAATGAAGCGCGCCGACTCCAACCCGACTCGGAGGGGAGGCTGGCGGACTTACCGCCTGCTACTGGGGATTTGTTATGTTCTTTTGGCATCCCCGGCCGTTGGCCAGAGTTTGGTCGGGTTCGGCAAGCGGGAGGAATTCGTGGGATTCGAAGCGCAAGGAGCGAATGTGACCAGTTCCAACAAGACCGTTGCCGAGTTCAATTCCAGCCAGAAACGCTTCAGTGAAGAAGTCGGTGTTCGTGGTGATATGTACGTCCTGGATCGCTCCTTTGTGACGATGAACTACGGGATGCTGTTTGGCGTACTCCAGGATCGGCTCGATAGCAACGGGAAGGAAAGCCCGGGTCGGGGGCAACTGCTAGGCTTTGACCTGGGCGGAAGCCTCCTTTCCGATAAAAACTATACCACCAACCTTTTCACGAATCGCACCCACACATTCAACCTGCACGAATTCGCGGGGACCACCAATTTCCTCAGCGAGAACCAAGGAGTGTTGGTATTTCTGAAGTCCTTTCTTCTCCCCTCGACGTTAAGCTATCGCCGGGAATTCGCAAAAGAAGACTCTCAATTTGGGTTCCAGCTCACGCGGCGGGAAGAGCAGCGAAAAGTTCTGGCGTATGACGGGCAGACCCAGGTCAAATCTCATGATCTGGCTCTGCATTACGATCGGACGGGCGTAGAGGACCGCACCGCACCTTCTCTGAATTTTACGAGCCAGTCCTTTACCGTGGATGACCGCTGGAACTTCAACGCCGAGCGAACCAGGACGCTGAGTTCCAACCTGTACTCCATCAATCGCAAAGGCGTTCGGCAGCTCACTTCTTCGACCCTGACCCTCAACGAAGACCTGATGCTACAGCACACCGATTCCCTCTCCAGCGCCTATCATTACATTCTCTCGCGCTTCACCGGCGCCGGCTTCGGCACCACGGTTCAGACGGGCTCGGGAACACTACGATATCACCTGTACAAAAGCTTAACGACCGCTCTTACCTTGCGCGGAGAACACGCCGGCATCGGCGGGGGCAGCCAAAGCGCGTTCGGAGGACGATTCGACGCGGACTATCGAAAAAAGCTTCCGGGGAGCGGAACGCTGCTGGCGAACCTCACGGGCGTTTATGAAATTCAGGACCAGAAGCTCCGAACCGCATTGATTCCTGTCTTTCAGGAGAAGCACCCCGCCCAGATTGGCATTCCTTTCCGGCTGGTTCGGCCTCAGCTGATCCTGGCGAGCATCTCCGTGAGCGGAGAAGACGGCGCGATCCTGTTTCTGGAGGGCGTGGATTACGTGGTCCGGTCGGTGGGCGAGTTTGCCGAGATTGAGGTCCGCCCTTTCGGCAGAATCAGGGAGGGGGAAACCCTGGTGATAGACTACCAGGTCCGCAGCTCTCAATCCCTGGCGTACTCCAGCCGCTCGATGGGATGGACCATCGGTCCCGATTACCGATGGGTTTATCCCTATTACGCTTTCGAAAGGAATCTCCAAACCTTGCTTTCCGGGATGGACACTGGCTCACTCGAGAACCTGACGGCACACACCGCTGGCGTAAAATTCCGCATTTCCGGCCGCAAACTCAACGTCTTTCTCGGCAACGAATACCGCACTCAAGATTCGCGTTTTCTTCCTTTCGCCTCGCTGCAGTTCCTTCAGGCGATTTCCTGCCCCGTATTCGGTCCCGTCTCGACCACGATCGATTTTGAAGAAAATCTGTATCACTACAAAAGACCGGAGCGCAAAACGGGGAGCGGTACGGGAAGATTGAACGTCCAATGGGAGCCGTTCCCGGCCTTTTCCATTGACGGGTTTGTTTCGGTAAGGCTTTGGAGGGATACGCTTGCCATCAGCGAGAATTATCAACAGGAGGGCATCAAGGCACAGTGGTCCACGCGAAGATTCTCTCTGAACTTTACCATCAGCCGTGACGAGAGAATCCGCGCGGAGAACCAATCGCGCCAATTGGGATGGTTGGTAAGTATCCTGAGGAAGTTTTGAAAGGATTTACAATGCGAAAGCCGGGGAGCAAGGTTCAGGTTCTGGTGGTCTTGGCGCTGGCGGCGTTGTGCGTCGCATTCGGTATCGAGTTACTGCCGCAGGACCGGCCCGAGGATCGCCAGCGACAGCCGGCCTTGGTTTGGCCAGACCCTTCCGCTCCCGCCGCCGTCCGCTTTGTGACCAGTGTCCCTCGCCCCGACCAGCCATCCGACGGTGGATCCTTCTTTCGACGCCTGACAAAATCGCTGATCGGCAGATCCAAAGAGGGAATGATTCGTCCCCTGGGACTGGTCGCAAATCAGGGAATCCTCTATGTGACCGATCCGGGTGGTCATGCCCTTCTTATCTTTGACGCGGCGCAGAAATCGTTCCAAAAGATCACCAACGCCGATAACGACGTCTTGAGTTCCCCCGTCGGAGTCGCCGTCGGCAAGGACCGTGTTTATCTGTCCGATTCCTCGCTGAAGCGAATCTTTGTCTACGACCTCCACGGCCGGTTTCTGAAGACCTTCGCGGGGCAGCCACTCGAGCGGCCCACGGGATTGGCCCTGGATGAAAGATCACGCCGGCTGTATGTCACCGACACGGCGGCGCATCGCGTCCTGGTTTTCGGCGATGACGGAAAGCTTCAGAATTCATTCGGGCGTAGAGGAACCGCCAACGGGGAGTTCAACTTTCCCACCAATCTCTGGCTGGATGGCGAGGGATCGCTTTTGGTGGTGGACTCGCTGAATTATCGGGTTCAGACCTTCCGGCCCGATGGAACTTTTGTGGCCGAGTTCGGCCGCCAAGGCGACGTGTCCGGCGACTTCGCGAGTCCCAAAGGGATTGCCACCGACACCCAGGGGCATATTTACGTTGTGGACGCACTCTTTGATACGGTGCAGGTTTTCGACCGCCAGGGTCAGTTACTTCTCAACTTCGGAGAGCGTGGGGTTGGCCCCGGCCAATTCTGGCTGCCCGCCGGAATCTTTATTGACGACAAGAACCATATCTATGTGGCCGACTCTTATAACCAGCGCATCCAGGTCTTTGAATTCCTTGGAGGATCCGACCATGGTGTCAATTGACTCCCGGAACCGCTGCTGGTTGCTGTTTCTCGTCCTCGCCGTGTGTGCTGCGCCCTCGCGAGCGGGGGTGAAAGGAACAGCCCATGACTTGTCCGCGCCGGGACTCGGCAAAGACGGCCGAGAAACGAATCCCTGCTATTTCTGCCATACACCTCACAACGGCGTTGCACCCCGAGCGCTATGGAACCGCTCGGTTCCCGGCCATACGTATAAGCTCTACGAGAGCGCCACCCTGAAAGCCACGCTGAATCAGCCCACCGGGGCCTCGCGCCTGTGCCTGAGCTGCCACGATGGAACGATTGCGCTCGACGAGGATGTCAAAAAACCTCGGCCGAAAAACTCCGGGTCCCTCGCTGGTAAAAACTCTTTGGGCACCGACCTTTCCGACGATCACCCGATTTCGTTCCGGTACGATTCGGCCCTCGCCGGTATCCGGGGAGAACTGCTGGTGCCTGCGTTGCTTCCATCCAACACGGCGTTGGATGAAACCGGGCAGCTTCAATGCACCACCTGCCATGATGCACACGAAGACCGCAATCCAAAGTTTCTGGTAATGGATAACCGATTTTCTCGCCTGTGCCTGGCCTGTCACCAGATGAAGGGCTGGTCGACCTCGGTGCACGCGCTCTCGACGGCGACCTGGAGCGGCATTGCATTGAACCCCTGGGAACATACCGATTACAAGACGGTGGCCGAGAACAGTTGCGCCAACTGCCACCATGTACATTCCGCGGGCCGCCCGGAAGGGCTCCTGAATTTCGAGAAAGAATCCAAGAACTGCCTTGCCTGTCACAACGGAAGCTCCAGCTCGAAAGACGTGGTGCGGGACTTTCGAAAATTCAGCGCGCATCCGGTGGAGCAGTCGGAATCGCTGCACAGCCCCATGGAGGACCCGCGCGGGATGTCGCGTCACGTGGCCTGCAGTGACTGCCACAATCCCCATGCCGTGCAAGCCGCTCCGGGTGGCAACGCGTCGCAGGGAACCGTCGCGCAAGCCGTCAAAGGAGTCAACTCTTCCGGTGGACTGGTCCAGCAGGCCACCTTCCAATATGAGATTTGCTATAGCTGCCATGGACTGTCGGAGCAATCCCGAAGCATCCTGGTCCGGAAGGACAATGTCACCAACGTACGGTTACAGTTTGATCCCGGCAATCAGTCTTACCATCCCGTGGTCGCCCCGGGAAAGAATCAAGCCGTCTCCGGCTTCGAACCCGGACACTCGCCCTCCGATGTGATGCAGTGCACCGATTGCCACAACAGCGATACCTCCAACACCACAAAAGGGCCGCATGGGTCAAGCTACGAACCGATTCTGGAACGGGGATATCAGATACAGGATCCGACACCGGAATCATACATGAGTTACTCGCTCTGCTACAAATGTCACAATCGGGCCACGCTCTTGACAAACCAAAGTGCTTTTCCTCACAAGCTGCATGTGGTGGACAGGCAGGCCCCCTGCGCCGTCTGCCATGATGCCCACGGCTCCCCCACGGGGTTTGGGTTTGTTAATTTTATGCTCCCCGGGGAGGCAGGCCACACCCCGCGGCCCCGCCC
>ORMF010662161.1_pt1 | contig 30759 bp, 30 predicted proteins | sample 1779871 | NCBI WGS metagenome assembly ORMF01 (sample SAMEA104232316, study PRJEB22302) | groundwater metagenome | biome: forest; feature: aquifer; material: groundwater | place: USA | collected 2011-08-07 | depth 5.4 m | reverse complement strand
GAGGAATCGTCAACCGGAACGATGTCACCACTTAACGATTGTCTAGTAGATACGGCGCTTGAGCTCTTCCGGTCGGCAAAGGACGATGCGGCGGTCGCGCATGTCGATGATGCCGCGAGCCTTGAACGCACCGAGGTGTTTGTTCACCGATTCGCGGGTGACTCCCACCATGCGCGCCAAGTCCTGCTGCGTGAGACCGATGTCGATGACCTCGCCCTCCGGCGTGTCGCGACCGTAGTCCCGCGCCAGGTCGAGCAGCTTCTTGGCGACCCGGCCAGCCACGTCCAGGAAGATCGCGTCCCGGATGAACTCGTAGGTGTCGCGCAGATGGTCCGTCAGGTTGAAGAGGAGCTCCGACAGGAGCTCTGGGCAGTCCGACATGGTTTGGAGAACGACGTCCCGGTCGAGAAGGTACATCTCGGAGGACTCCATCGCCACGGCGGAAACGGGCCACGGACGACTGTCCAGCATCGCAGCGTCGCCAAAGTACTCGCCTTCGCCAAGAAGGGAGATCAGCAGATCGTCACGTCCCTTCGAGCCTAGGAGGAGCTTTACTCGACCACGGAGGATCAGGTACAGCCGGTCACTGCGATCGCCTCGGCGGATGACGGTCTCGCCGCGCCTGAACGTGCGTTTGCACGCTGAGGCTTCGAGCTTGACGGCTACGTCCGCGGGCAGCTCGAAGAACGATTGGATCCAGCTCGGACCTCGGACTGGGTACGCGACGCGCTCCGTAGATCCGTCGATCGGCGGCCGTCGGTCGACCGGGTACAGGCGGCTTGCGCTCCCAACGGGCTGGGCGACCCATTCCTGTGTGACACTCATGGCGTTCTGTTGCCTCCTCGGTTCGCGAGGCGAGGCCCATGCGCCACCCCTCAGTTTGTCTAACGTCACGTGCGAATAAGACGTTACGATACGTGCCTGGTGCGGGCGTCACAGCAGCGTCAAGGGAGCAGTGCGTGAACGACCGGGTCGCGCTCATCACGGGCGGAGCACGGGGGATTGGCCGCGCGGTAGGCATCGATCTCGCCAAGCAAGGCTGGGCCGTCGCCTTCTGCTATAGGACGAGCGTCGATGACGCACTGCGGACGAAGGCTGCCATCGAGAGCCAGGGCGCTGCTGCCCTCGCCATCCAAGCGGACGTTTCAGAGGTCACCGCGGCCGAGCGCCTTGTGGCAGAGGTGTCGGACGCCTGGGGGCGCATCGACGCCCTGATCAATTGCGCAGGTCCGTACCACCGCGTGAATATCCTGGAAGAGACACCCGAGGGATGGCGCTCCATGTTCGCCAACAACCTGGATGCGGTCTTCTACGTGAGCCGCGCGGCAATCCCCGGCATGATCGAGCGCAAATGGGGCCGCATCGTGAACTTCGGCATCGCGACCGCCGAGCGCCTCGCGGCGCAGCCAGGACTCACCGCCCACTACATCGCCAAGGCTGGAGTGCTCGTCCTCACGCGGACGCTAGCTCGGACTCTCGCCCCCCACGGAATTACCGTGAACGCCATTTCCCCCGGGTACATCGACTCAGGAGGGACGCCTGTCGAGGAGCTCCAGGCGTTGGTGAAGCGCATCCCCGCGGGATACGTCGGGGACCCGGAAGACGCCGCAAATGTGGTGCGCTTTCTGCTCTCGGAGGACGCCCGCTACGTGAACGGGGCCAACATCACCGTCAGCGGCGGTTGGGGCGTGTAGCTCGGCGGCTAGAGCTCTGGCTTGCGGAGGTGCCACTCCGTCGCCTGCTCGAAGGTGTTCGCCGCGGTGAGGATCGTCTCCTCTTCAAAAGACCGCCCGGCGATCTGAATGCCCAGCGGCCGCGACGGCGATCCCGACGTGAACCCGGCCGGAAGCACGATGGCCGGGAATCCGCACAGGTTCCACATAACGCTCAACAAGGGGGCGCTTGGGAAACCACGGGGGTCGGCAGAGGTCTCCCACCCGGGCGTCACCATAACGTCGACGTCCGCGAACAGCTCGCGCATCTCCGAGATGAACACGGCGCGCACCTGCTGCGCCCGCTGATATGAGGCCGCGGGGAGGACCGAGCCCGCCAACACCTGCCGCCGCACCGTGCTCTGAGCGCCGTACTCGGCGCCCGAGCGCAGGTATGGGCGGTGAGCTGCTCCCGCTTCTGCGATGCGGATAATCCGCTGGCAGGCGTAGACGGCGCCAAACGTCTTGGGAAGCGTCACCTCGCGCACGGTGGCGCCGCGGCCCCGAAACACCTCGAGCGCGGCCTCGAACGCGGCGACGGCGTCAGGAGACTGACTCTCGACCAGGTCTCTCGGCGGCACGCCGATGTTCCATCCACGAACACCCCGCCGAAGCCGTGCGTTGTACACAGGCACTGGTTCCCGGGATGAGGTGCGATCGCCTGGGTCGTGCCCAGCGATGCCGTTCAGCAGTAGCGCAGCGTCTTCGACGGTCTTGGCGATCGGCCCCACGTGGGCCAGCGACCAGGAGATGGGGATGATTCCCCGCAGGCTCACGCGCCCGTAGGTAGGTTTTAGGCCGACGACGCCGCATCGGATCGCGGGGGAGCGAATCGAGCCTCCCGTGTCCGCGCCGGTAGCGCCGAGCAGCAGATCGGCCGCGATGGCTGCCGCCGAGCCTCCACTGGAGCCGCCGGGATCGCCCTCCAGGTCCCAGGGGTTGTGGGTTCCCGGCGTTCCCCCACCCATGGACCACTCGGGAAGGTTCGTCTTGCCGACTATGATGGCCCCGGCTGCCTTCAACTTTGTGACCACTGTGGCGTCCCAGGTCGGGACAAAGCTCCCAAGAATCGGCGAGCTGGCGCTCGTGCGTAGCCCCGCGGTGTAGTGCGTGTCCTTCACCCCGACCGGAATCCCGTGGAGCTTTCCGCGGTAGCCCCTCGCCTGGATCTCTGCTTCGGCCTCCCGTGCCTGATTCAGGCACTGCTCCGGATCGGCCAGGGTAGCGAAGGCACCGACGACGGGCTCCAGCCGCTCGATGCGAGCGAGGAGCCCACGCATCAGGTCGACAGGCGACAGCTCGCGCGACGCGATCATGCGACCGGCCTGGGCGATCGTCAGGCGTGCGAGCCTCTCGTCAGGCGGCTCGTCTCGCGAGCCCGCGCGAATGCCCACACCCCGCAGGAACGCCCGCCGCGAGACTCGTGGCTTGCTGATCTCACTGGAATTCTCTGGACCGTCAGGTCCGCGTGCCGCCAAGTCAGACGCCTGGAAAACGACAGGCCAACAGAGTCATCGACTCATGTCGAGGGCAAGCGCTGGCGGCTGATCTGGGGGCAGTTCTACCCCTTCGACAACGGCCATGAGACGCTCGTACTCGGCGTACACGTGAGCCACGAGGGGGAGCTCCTCGTCATCAACGGCGATCCCTTGCTGGCGCAATAGCTCGCCGATCCACGCGACGTCGCGGCCTTGTTCTTCTGTCGAATGTGAGCCGCTCACGCGTGGACCGCGGTCGATTCAGTCGATTCGGTCGCCCCCGCCCCATCGGCGGAGGTGGAGCTGCCGCCATTCGTGAAACCGTGCTCGTCGAAGGATGCGGGGTCCGCATCCAGCGGCGACTCGCCCGAGTCGAGGCGGAATTGGGCGACCGCGTCGTTGAGGCTCGTGGACATCCGACTCAGCGACAAGGCGAGCTGGGCCACACCCTGCGCCTGGGCGTTCACCTCTTCAGCGGCCGCCGACACCTCTTCGGCCGACGCGCTGTTGTCTTCGCTGACCGTCGCGATGCTGTCGACCGATTGCGAGACGTCGGCGGAAGCGGAAGCCATACGCTCCGCCGCGGCTGCATTACGGTCCACCACCTCGGAGACGAGGTGCATCGCCTGCAGCAGGTCACCCGACGAGGCAGACATCTCCTGAGCTGCGACGGCGATCTCCGCCGCGCGACGGCTCGCCACCTCGGCGGCCTCGAGAATCGAGAATAGGGCGGCGCGCGCCTCGTTCGCCCGAGTCACGCCTTCGCGCATCTCCTGCTGCGTCTCGTCCGTCGCGGACACTGCCTGGGCGACGCTCTGTTCGATGCCACGCACCAACTCGGTGACGACTCGCGTCGCCGCGCTCGCGCGCTCGGCCAGGTTCCGGACTTCCTGCGCGACAACCGCGAAGCCCTTGCCATGAACGCCCGCGTGCGCGGCCTCGATCGACGCGTTGATGGCGAGCAGCTCGGTTCGCTGCGCGATGTCGTCGATCGCCTCCACGACGCGCCCGATCTCCCGGGATGCCGCACCCATGTCCTGCACCTTCTGCGCCGAAACCTCGACCTTGGCCGCGATCTGGCCCATCCCCGCGATCGACTCACTGACGGTCTCGGACCCAATGTGCGCCTGTTCCGTCGACTCGCGGGCGGACTCCGTACTGGCGCTCGCGTGCAGCGCGACCTCGGTGATGCGCATCGCGATGCGGTCCGTCAACTCCACGGAGGTCCTGACCGCCGCGGCCTGGTCCTGGGCGCCCCGCGCGAGCTCGTCGATCGCACGCGCCATCTCCTCGATCGACTTCGCCGTCTTAGAGACGCCATCCGCTTCCTGTTCCGCGCCGTGTGCCACCTGCTCGGTGGCGGTGGCGATCTGAGTGGTAGCGCGCTCCGCCTGGTTGGCGGCCTCCGCAAGGTGAGAGGCTGCCGCTCCGACTGTGGCCACGTGGCTTCCGACCTGCCCAACGAGCATCCGGAGGCTGTCGACCATCTGCTCGAACGATGCCCCCGTCTGTTCGAGCTTTCCAATCATGTCGTTGAAGACAGACGACAGCTCGCCCAGCTCGTCGCGGGAGCTCACGGGGAGCTGCTCCAGGCGAATCGCAACCTTCGCGGTGAGGTCGCCCTGGGCAACCGCGGCCGTGGCGGCGGCTAACTGCTGCAGATTCGCTTCGACGGCATTGGAGGCCGTCGTCAACGCCAGGACGGGACGGAGAACCTGACGGGTCAGGAAAATCGACGCAAATAAGCCCACCGCTATGACGAGCCCGGCCACCACGATGGCCGCGCGCTCGAGCTCGCCGCGAACGAAGTCGCGAACGCGCTGGGTCGAGAAATTGATCTGTGCTCCTCGACCGCTCGTCCCCTCGCCACTCGGAGGTAGCGCACTAACCTGCAGCGTCTGCGAGAAGCTTGCCTCGACCGCCTGCTCAGCTCGCCACGTGAGAACGATGGTGGTGGCGAGCACAGCGGCGGCCAGTAGTCCCGTGATGGTCAGGGCGGTGCGTTTCTGCAATCCCACGTTTTTGCATCCAGCGTCCGAGACGCGGTGACCACACCGAGCAGCGCCTGCGCGGCGGTGGCGACTTGTGGCGTCGATTATATGCGTGTGGGGGACGTGCTAGAATCGCGGGCCTGGCTGACAGAACGAATCGCGCTAAGACTCCGCGCGTGGGAGGGGCACGGCGGGTGACGCAGAATCGGCGGCGCCTTCTGGCCCTCGTCCTTGTCATTGTCGTCCTCGTCGGTGGGGGAGGCACGTTCGGAGTCCTCCATTTCGGGAAGGCGACCAGAGCATTCGCGCTCGTCGACGAGACGACTCTGGTGGTGCTGAAGGGCGACCTGGAGATCCGCCGCGGCGACGGCAGCAGCACGAGTCTCACAACCGCCAGCGCCGACACCTCTCTCCGAGTGAACGATCAAGTGCGGACCGGCACAGCCGGGTACGCATCGATCACGTTCTTTGACGGCTCGACGACGCAGCTCGATCCCGGCGCCTCCGTCTCCATCAAACGCCTCGATCGAATCTCGGGCGGCGGCGCGGTCATTTCGTTTTCCCAGGAGTCCGGGCAGACGTGGACCCGGGTCGAGCCGATGACCGACCCTACGAGCCAGTTTCAGACTACGACCGCGGCGGGCAATATCAGCGCCCGCGGCGCCCAATACAAGGTCACTGTTGCCCCTAACGGGTCGGTAGCCGTCGAAGCAGCGGCCGATTCCCTCACGATCGAACAGGCCGGGGCCAGGCCCCTTTCCCTGCGCAGCGGATACCGAACGACGTTGACGCCCGGGCAGGGGCCCTCGACCCCCGAGGAGATCCCCCCGCCAGCATTCGGGCTGGAAGTCAAAGTCGAAGGGCCAGTCCGCCCGTTTCTCACCGATGGACACAACCGAAGCGCCGGTTTCCAGCCCAAGGCCAACGCGTACATCGCTCAAGTTCCTGGGGCGACCTATCGTGCCACCGGGAAAGAAAAGATTCTGCTCATCCCGGATCCCGCGAATCCTTACGATCTGATCATGGGGCCAGATGGGAACGGTGGAGACTACAACCTCACCGTCACCGCGTTGGTGGAGGGACGCGCGGCGATGCGGGTTTCCGGCCTCGCCAGCACCCTCGGCGCCGCGCAGCTCAGCGGCACGGTTCGCCTCGGGCAGCTCGTGCAGACCAGCTTCGAATTCCGCGACGGCCAAGTGGGGAACCTGAGCCCGCCCGCGTTTGTAAACGACCCGCCCGAACGAAGCCGGACACGCATCACGCGGCAACAGCAAGGAAATGCCCCTCAGATCGAGCGGACAGCCGTTGCATTGGCGTTAGGCGATACTGAGGCCACCGGTGCCACGGCGACTGCTACACGGTCGGCCGCAACCAACGGCGCCACCACTCCCGCACCCACCGAAACGTCCACATTGCTCGCCGAGATCCCGAGTCCGACAGTCACCTCTCCCGCCCCGCCAGCGGCCGTCGCACTCTTGGGCACTCCACCGCCCCCGAACGGAGCGACGTCGACGGCAGAAGCCACGCCAACCTCCCCGGCGAGCGCGACTCCGACACTCCCAATCCCCGCCGTCGTGCCACCCTCAGCCACGCTGCCGGCGGGTCCTCCGACCCAAACGGCGGTACCAACTCGTCCGCCACCTACCGTCACACCCACTGCCAGCGCCACGATTCAGCAGGTGGTTGGCGGTTTCCGTGGTGGACCGGGGGACGGACCATCCAACCTGCCTCCGGGCCAGCCCCAACTGCCGCTCATCACCGACAGCCAGGCCCCCGGGGCTCCCGACGCAGCTCCCGCCCAAGCGAACACGCTGCTCGGTCCAACCCAGTCAGCCGCCACGACCGTGGTGTCGGTTACCGCGACGCCGAGCGGCACACCCAGCACCGCCACGCCTACGACGAGCGGAACGCCTAGCACTGCTACGCCGACAATCAGTGGCACGCCGAGCACGGCGACGCTCACTCCTCCGGCAACGTCGACGCCCTTGCCAACCACGAATCGAACCATCTTCCGCCCGGCCTCATCAGGCGGCGCCCCAGCGGCGATGGCCCTTAGTGCCACCGCGACGACCGCGCCCTCGGCCACACCAACACCCAGCAGAACTCCAACCCCGTCGTCCAGCCCGACGGCTCTACCGACTACGTCGACGACCGTGACGGTGAGCCCCGCACCCACCGCGTCGGCCACTTTGACGGCCACGCCGTCAGTCACGCCGAGTCCAACGGTTACGCCGACGCTATCAGTCACGCCTACGTTGACCAGGACGCCCACGGCGACGACCTCGTTGTCCACGCCGACGATCACGCAAACTGCGCCCGTGACGACGACGCCGACGATCACCCAGACTCCGCCTGCCTCGCCGGCAGTAACGTTCACGCTCTCCCCGACGCCAACCGCGACGTCGTCGCCGAGTGCGACGGTGACTCCTTCTCCGACCGGATCCGCGACGCTCGGACCTACCGAGTCACCGACGTCTACGCTGCCGCCCGCTCCGACAATAGCCTTCCCTCTTACCGCCACCCCAACGCCGGTCCCGAGCGCTACGCTGGTTCCAACCAGCACGGCAACTCTGGGCGTCACACCGAGCCCGACGTCTACGCCGTCGCTCGTAGCGGTGTTCTCGCCGCGGCAGGACGATCCATTCTTCCAGCGGGCCGACGTCACAGGCTCTGGGCTCTTGGCGGGCAGCACGGTGACGTACACATTCATCCCGGCTGGCAGCGACGCCCGATCTCAACCCAAGCCAACAGACGGAAACTCGACCGTCGACCCGAGCGGCAACTTCTTCACGACCTGGGCCTCCGGCTGCCCCCTCGACCGCGACTTCATCTTCTCCGCGACGACGGCCTCGGGCGCGACGATCACCGCCGAGGGTTGCTTTGTTGCCGCGCCAACCGCCACGGCGATCCCGAGCATGACGGCTACCTTGACACCCAGCGCAACTCCCCAGGCGCCAACCGCGACCGCCACCGCAACGCCTACCTTTACGGAAACGCTCGCACCAACTGCGACGTCGACCAGCACCGCTTCACCAACAGCGACACGGCCAACTCCTCAGACCTTCACTGGAGCTACAGACACGTTCATCGTGCCGGAGGGGGTCACCTCGATCACCATTCAGGCGGTTGGCGGCGGCGGCGGATTTTCCAACACCAAGACGACATCGCCCGGTCGAGGAGCGCTGGTCCAGGGCGATTTCACCGTACAGCCAGGCATGCAGCTTACGGTCTTGGTCGGAGATCGAGGCGGGCCAGGCGCAGGCGGCGGAGGTGGCGGAGGCTCTTTCGTCTGGACGGGCGTGGGCGATCTCACACCTACCAACCTGCTCGTCGCGGCTGGCGGCGGAGGCGGAGCGGCCTGCAACCCCGGGCTAAACGCATCTCTCGGCCAGGACGGCTCTGCGGGCAACGCCGGCGGGGCAGGCGGGGTTGGTACCAGCGGCGGCATGGGTGGCGCCGCTGGATCTCTCGAGCCTGGCGCCGGCGGAGGCGGGGGCATCGCTCAACCCGGCACACCTGGCGACCCGGGGACCAATGTAGAGGGCGCGGGCGGCGGCGGAGCCATCGCTGGAAGCGCAGCCGGTGGCCCGGGCAGCTTCTCGGGTGGACCCGGCGGCTTCGGCGGAGGCGGAGGCGCGACCAACGCCGGAGGCGGCGGTGGTGGATACAGCGGTGGCGGCGGGGGCGGCAACAGCTTTGCGCCCTGCGGCGGCGGAGGAGGCGGAGGCTCGTTCATCAGTGGCAACGCCAGCAACACCGAGATCGGTCTCGCTCCGATCATCGACGAGGGGGTTGTCATCATTAGCTGGGAAGCCAAGTCCTAGGCGCCTCCCCCCATCGCCCGCGGCCTGAGCCTCGCTTTACACCCCCCGGCCGGTCCAGTATCGTGTTGACGTTGGCGTTGAGGGGAATGGCTCGGAGCCCGATCCCGCGCGCCCGAGGTTAGCCACATGCGCGGGTATCGCTACTCTCGTTGGGACGGCACCCAAGACATCGATCTGTTCACAGCCGAGGATGTCATGGAGCACATCGCCGACGAGATGCTCGACGACGGAAACCTGCGCAGCGCGCTCAGGCGGATGATGCAGCGCGGCGCCGAGTTCTCCAGCGGCCGGCGCATGATGGGGCTGCAAGAGCTGCTGGACAAGCTTCGCAACGCGCGTTCCAGCAACCTCGACCGCTACAACCTCGGCTCGATCTTTGACGACATTGCGCAGAAGCTCGAGAACATCATCGACACCGAGCGACGAGGCATTCGTCAGCGCGTCGGCGACGACAGCCCTGAATCCCAGGCTGGTGACGCGTCCCAGCAACCCACCGGCCAGCAGGGGCAGCAAGGACAGGGAAGCCAGTCGCAGTCAGGCGAGGGTCAGCCCGCACCGTCCGGCGCCGCTCAGGAGTCCGGCAGTCAGGGCTCACAGGAGCGCGGCCAGGGAGGCCAACCCCCCGCGCCTGGCTCCACGGACCCGATGTTCCGCCAGATCCTCGAGGGCATGGTTCAGAAGCACCTGGAGAAGCTCGACCACCTCCCACCGGACGTCGGCGGCCGCATCAAGGAGCTGCGCGACTACGACTTCATGGACCAAGAGGCGCGGCAAGAGTTCGAAGAGCTCATGAAGATGCTGCAGCAGCAGATCATGCAGAGCTATTTCAAGGGCTTGCAGCAGAGCATCCAGTCGATGACGCCGGAGGGGATGCGCCAGATCCAGCAGATGGTGCACGACCTGAACGAGCTCATGGAAAAGCAGCGTCGTGGTGAGGGTTCCGAGTCCGACTTCGAAGATTTCATGAAGAAGTGGGGCCAGTTCTTCCCGGAGGGCATCGAGAACCTCGAGCAGCTCGCCGAGCACATGCAGCAGCAGATCGCCCAGATGGAGTCGCTCCTCAACTCGATGACGCCGGAGATGCGGCGCGAGCTGGAGGACATGGTGGACTCCGTCTTCCAGGACAGCCAGTTCCAATGGGAGATGGCCCAACTCGGCGCCAACCTGGAGCGCATGCACCCGATGCGGGGAAACGCGAACGACTTCCCATTCGCCGGCGACGAGCCGCTCTCGCTCCAAGAAGCCATGAAACTCATGGGCGACATGAACAGCATTGACGAGCTCGAGCGGGAGCTGACGCAGGCCCTCAAGTCCAACGATGTGTCGAACGTCGATACGGATGAGATCGGCCGGCTCCTCGGCGAAGAAGCGCAGAAGATGGCCGAACAGATGCAGCAGCTCACGAAGATGCTTGAAGAGGCCGGCCTCATCAAGCGGAAGGGCTCCGACTGGGAGCTGACCCCGCGAGCCGTCCGCAAGATCGGCGAGCACGCGCTCCAGGACATCTTCGGCAAGCTGAAGACGAGCACCTTCGGCGACCACACGATCGAGAAGGGCGGGCTCGGCGTCGAACGGCTGGACGAGACGAAGCCATACGTCTACGGCGACCAGTTTCTCATCGACACGCAGCGGAGCGTGATGAACACCATCATGCGCGAAGGACCCGGTAAGCCGCTCCGCATGAAGATCGACGACTTCGAGGTCTATCGGACCGAACAGCTCACCCAGTGCAGCACCGTGATCATGCTGGACATGAGCTACTCGATGATGATGGCCGGCCGGTTCCAGGCGGGCCGCAAGGTCGCGCTGGCACTGGACAGCCTTATACGGTCGCAGTTCCCCAAGGACAATCTCTACGTCGTAGCCTTCTCGTACTTCGTGCTCACCCTTCGGCCTGAGATGCTGCTGGACAGCTACTGGGTCGAGTACGGCGGAGGCACGAACTTCCAGGAGGCGCTGCGGCAGTCACGCCTGATCCTGAGCAAGCACAAGGCCGGAACGAAGCAGATCATCATGATCACCGATGGCCAACCCACGACGTTCAGTAGCTGGTCTGGCGACGACGCTTGGGGCGGAGGCTGGGGCTACCGACACTCCCCGCGCGCCCTCGAAGAGACGCTGCGCGAGGTCGTGCGCTGCACGAAGGACAACATCACCATCAACCTCTTCATGATGGAACGTGACCGCCAGCTCTCCGAGTTCGTCGCGATGATGGCCAAGATCAACCGTGGGCGGGCCTTCTACGCTGCGCCGAGCCGTCTCGGTGAGTACATCCTGCTCGATTACGTCAACAACAAGCGGCGAGTCGTCCGCTAGGCGCTTCTGACTCCCTGGGTGTCAAAAATCCCGAGGCGCTTGCCTCGGGATCCCTTCAGTCGACCGACGTGATCACGACTTCGGCGTCAGTCTGCCTCCAAGAGCGCATGCGCCTCAGCTTCCACGCCGAGCGCCACGCAGTCACGCATCGTGGAACGAAACGCCGCGTCGATCAGCTTCGAACGAGCGTCTCGCCCGGACAGGCGTGACCTGAGACCCGCCCGCAGCTTCATGATGCGGACCAAGCGCATGAGAAAAAGCGCCTGGAGATCGTCGTATCGGCTTCGCTCGTTGGACAGCGCCGTTCTCCCGAATCGTTCTATGCGCTCGCGCGCCTTTGTCTGGGTACGAGATTGGGGACGGAGAGAGGAACCCGACCCAGGCTACCACAAACATACTACGTGGCGCCTGGTCAACGCAGATTTCCACTGTAACAAATTCGCGGCCCTAGTGCAGATGAGAGTGACGACGACCACTGATACCCTTCAGCGATCGCGCAAGCCCAAAATGGCTGGCCGGTTGACTGTCGAGAGAGGCCGTGACTATACTCCAGGTTAGTCGCGATTTCACGCCACGGAGTGGGGGTTGACAAGAGCGACCACGCACGCGGTGCAATGGTGCACAGCATTACCAGGGAGCGTCCGTTGCACGGACGCGCGTCCCAACTGCGACGCCGGTCCGCTTTGTGTGGGCTGGCTTTTTTGTTCTTGGCGCCAATAGCGCAGGGGAGGAACGATGCACTCCAGCCTCATCGGGAAGATCCAAAAGGCCCATCTCTACGCCGAGGAGCCAGATCGGATCGAGATTCACGAGTTTTCAGCGCAGTTTCGTGGCGATCACAGCACCTACCTCGTGACGTACCGAGCTGAGCAGTGGGGGTGTACCTGTAGCTTCTTTCCGCAGTGGGGCGTTTGCAGCCACATCATGGCAACCCAGCGAGTTCTCGGAGTCGTGGCCCCGCAAGACGCTTCCTCAGCTATGCCAGCAGAGCCGGTGGCGTCCTAGCGGATAGACCAAGCAAAACGCGATGAGGGGCCTGGGGACCGAGCGACAGCCCGTGCTGTTGACGGTTCTCGGGCCCCTTTCTTCACTGCTCGTGGCAATTCAGTTCCTCACCCGCTTACCAAGCCCCATCCACTCCAACCCCTCTCCGGCTGACGTGGGCCGCTCGATTGGCTGGTTTCCGTTCACGGGACTGCTCATCGGCGCCGCGCTCCTTGGGGTCGACGTCGTCGCACGCACGATCTTTGACACCGCCGTCGCCGACGCCATCCTTATTTGGGCTCTCGTTGCTATCACCGGTGCGCTGCACCTCGACGGGGTCGTGGACACGGCAGATGGCCTCGCCAGCGGACCAGATGCAGAAGCCCGCCTGGCGGCGATGCACCAGCCGACTGCGCGGGTGCCCGGCGCCATCGCGTGCTGCACGCTGATCCTAGCTATCTACGGGGCACTCAGTGCGCTGGAGGGTCCCGCGCGTCCGGCCGCGCTGCTTCTCGCACCAGTTTGCGGACGCAGCACGATCCTCCTCGGCTACCGGGTCTTCCCGTATCCGCGCACGGAGGCGACCGTCAGCCGCGCCTTCAAGGAGAACGCCACGCTACTACAGGCGCTGCTCGGATTTGGTAGCGCCGCCGCCATTGCCGGCTTGGTCGCAGGCGGCGGCGGTCTGCTGCTGCTCATTGGGACTTCGAGCGTCGCGCTTCTGCTGGGCCGCCTGGTCGCGAGCCGGGTCGGCGGTGTCACGGGCGACAATCATGGCGCCATCTGTGAGATCAGCCAACTCGCCGTGCTCGTGAGCGCACCGGTCATCCTCGCTCGGTGACCGGGATCCTCGTCGCGGCCCAATTCCTCACACGGATCCCAATGCCGATTCGGCACGAGATCACGCCGGAAGAGCTCGGCAGGTCGATGCGTTGGTTCCCACTCGTGGGCATCGCCATCGCCTGCATCGCCGGATTCGTGGACCTCATACTCACACCTCTCGTCGCCGCCCCGGTGCGAACGATCTTGGTTATCGTCGTGCTCATCGCCATCACAGGCGCTCTGCACCTCGACGGTCTGATGGACACGTGCGATGCGATCTTTGCATTCACTTCTCCAGAGCGCCGACTCGAGATCATGCGCGACAGCCGGGTTGGCAGCTTTGCGATCGTTGGAGCCGCAACGCTGCTCCTGATGAAATACGCGGCGATCCTTAGTCTCCCGCCCGATCGCCACCTCGCCGCATTCATCGCAATGGGCGCCATCTCGCGCTGGGCAATGGTCTTCTCGATGGTCCGCTATCCCGTGGCACGCCAATCAGGGCTAGGGTACGAGTTCAAGAAGGCGGTTGGCAGGAAGGAGTTGGCCATCGCTACGGCCACGGCGGTCCTGGCAGCGCTCGTCGCGGGTCTCGCGGGGATTGCAGTGTTCATCTTGGCGTTGATCGCGACGATGGCGATGGCCCGATACACGATGAGCAAGATCCCCGGCCTCACCGGCGACATCTACGGCGCGATCTCAGAGGGGACGGAGACCCTCGTCGCTCTCGCCCTTCCACCCCTCTGGCGCCTGCTCTAGTGCGGTCTCCTCTCGCCTTTGAGCGCAGAGGGTTGTCGCGGGCGGGAGGGGTAACTCACGCGGTTCCGCGCGCCCGTGGTACGCTACGCGCACTTCGAGATTCATGCCGGTGGCGAACGCATTGCCCAACTCAACGTCGATCTTGCACCCGTATGCGCCAGAAGCTGGGATCGAGCTCACCCGTGCCCTGCATGGCCTCCATCCGCTCTTCGCGTGCGTCATCGCCTGGACGGACACTGCGCTCATCCCCGGCCTCTCGGCTGCGGGCGCCAGCACGGAGCTGATCCCATACACGGCCGCAGCCGACGCGGAGGTTCTCCGTCACGGCACTGCCCGCTGCATCAACGGCGTGCCCTGTAACCCGGCAGGTCCGCCTGGCCCCGCGATCATCACGCGCGCGGCCCTCGAGTTGGGCAACATCCGCCACGTCATCATCAATGCAGGGTGCCGCGTTCTTCCAGACGTCGATTACGTCAATCTCAGCCAGGAACCGGGTGGGAACATCGCGCACGGGGGCGCCGTGCCGAACGCCGTGGAGATCTTCCACGCCGGTAGAGATCTCGGCCGCGCGCTGGCCGACGAGCACGATTACCTCGTGATCGGGGAGAGCGTCCCTGGGGGCACGACGACAGCGCTCGCCCTGCTCCTCGCGCTGGGTATCGCTGCCGATGGACGGGTCAGCAGCAGCCTCGCGGGCAACGCTCACGGGCTGAAGAGCCAGATGGCGGGCGATGCCCTGGCGCACCTCGACCGCTCCGCCGTCGACGCGAATCCGCTCGCCGCGGTTGCGACGCTCGGCGACCCGATGCAGGCGGCCGTGGCGGGGATGGTCGCCGGGGCCGCCGAAGCGGATCGTCCCGTGCTGCTCGCCGGGGGTACCCAGATGATCGCCGTCATGGCGCTGCTCCGTCGCCTGGCAGAGCGCAAGATGATTCAAGTCCCCCGACGAATCGGCGTCGCCACGACGCGCTGGGTTGTCGAGGATCCCACCGCCGATGCGATCGGGTTGATGCGTGACGTCAGTCCGGATCCGTTGCTCACAACCGCCCTGTCGTTCCACTCGTCCCCGCATGCGGGACTCCGTCTGTACGAATCCAATTTGGTAAAAGAGGGAGTAGGCGCGGGCGGGGCAGCAGTTGCCGCGGCTCTGGCAGCCGACGTCTCTAGCCAGACCCTCGCCGCCCGAGTCGAAGAGATCTACGTGGCGATGCAGAGCGCTGACGCGGGCGAGCTCCCGCTCGGTAGGACATTCACAGCCGGAGCGGCCCGATGAGCGCGACCACCGTTCCCCATCCCCCTCCGACCCAGTGCGGCAGCCTCACTCTCGATTGGGGATCCCGCACCTACGTCATGGGCATCGTCAACGTCACGCCTGACTCGTTCTCAGGCGACGGCACCATGGACGTCGCGCAAGCCATCGAGCAGGGCGTAAGGATGGTCGAAGCCGGCGCCGACATCCTGGACGTCGGCGGCGAATCCACACGGCCTGGGTCGAGCCCCATCGAAGCCGCCGAGGAGCTTCGGCGCATTCTCCCGGTCATCGAAGGGCTCCGTGAGCGCGTCGCGGCGCCGATTTCCGTCGACACATATCGCGCGGAGGTCGCCGACGCGGCGCTCACAGCAGGCGCCTCGATGGTGAACGACGTCTGGGGCTTTCGACGCGATCCCGACATCGCCGGCGTCGTGGCTTCGCGAAACGCTTGCGCTGTCGCCATGCACAATCGCTCCGCCGAGGCGCGCCGACTGACGAAGCTCGGCAGCTACTTTCCCGAGGTCGAATACGACGACCTCATCGAGGAGATCAAGGCGGGCCTCGCGGGCAGCACCCACATTCTGGAGGAAGCTGGCGTGCCGCGCGAGCGAATCATCCTCGACCCCGGCATCGGGTTCGGGAAAACGCCGACGCAAAACCTCGAGATCATCGGGCGGCTGCCCGAGTTCCGCACGCTCGGCCAGCCGCTGCTCGTCGGCACCTCGCGCAAGTCGTTTATCGGGCTCACCCTCGGGCTCCCACCGGACGATCGCGTCGACGGCACCGCCGCAACGGTAGCCCTGGCGATTCAGGGGGGAGCGGACATCGTTCGCGTCCACGACCTGCCGGCCATGGCACGGGTCGCCCGCATGGCAGACGCCATCGTGCGTCGCGCGCCTGCTTGATGACCCGAGACCCAGACCACAGCATCGCAGACACGTCCGAGGCCGAGCGCTACCTTCAGTCATTCGCGGACGTCGAGCGAGGCGCCATCCCCGACGGCGGTCTGACCCTCGATCGGACGCGCGAGATCCTGTCCGCGCTTGGCGAGCCGCATCGACGCTACCCTTCGGTCATCATCGCGGGTACAAACGGCAAGGGCTCGACGGCCGCGATGGTCGAGCGCGCGCTCCGCGCCGCGGGCATCAAGACGGGCCTCTATACCCAGCCCCATCTCCACACGATCCGCGAGCGCATCCGCATCGACGGCGAGCCCATCTCCCCTAGCTCTTTCGACGAGGGCATGGCGATGGTTCGCGACGCCCTGGATCACGTTTGCGACGCGTCCAGCCCGACCACGGCGTACGAAGTCATGACGTCGGTCGCCTTCGAGCGCTTCGCCGCCGAGAACGTGGGCTTCGCGGTCCTCGAGGTCGGCCTCGGCGGTCGGCTGGACTCGACGAACGTCGCGGACGCAACCGCGTCCGCGATAACCCCCATAAGCCTCGACCACACGCAGATCCTCGGGGACACGATCGCGGCCATCGCTCGCGAGAAGGCCGACGTGATCAAGCCCGGCCGCGTCGCCGTCTCGGCCCAGCAGCCCAGCGAAGCGCTAGCCGTCATCCAGCAGACCGCGGGAGAGCGCGGTGCGCCCCTTTGGATTGCGCAGGAAAGCGGCGCGCGCTGGGACGGCGCTCCCCACGAGTGGGATCTCATCACGAGAGGCGGGCGACTAGTAAACGTGCGGCCGGCCCTCCGGGGCTCCTTCCAACGCACAAACGTCGCCGTGGCGGCATCGATCCTGGATGCCCTGCGCGAGGCGGGAATCCACGCGCTGCCACTGGACGCCGTTCGAGTGGGGATCGAGCAGGCAGTCTGGCCGGGCCGCTTCGAGATCGTGCCGGGCGAACCCCCGATCGTCATCGACGGCGCACACAACGTGGCGGCGGCTCAGGCGCTCACGGAGGGCCTTGCGGACGCCTATCCGAATGCGCGTCGCATCTTCGTGCTTGGCATCGCCGCGGACAAAGAGGTGCGAGGCATTCTCGAAGCATTGCTCGGAGGAGCGCGAACCGAGACGACCAAAGGCCCGCCGTCGCTCGTCATCGCGACTCAGGCGAACCATCCGCGGGCAGTCGACCCCGCCTCCATCGCCTCGGCCGTACGCTCTCTGGGCGCCGAAGCATTGGTCTCGTCAACCGTTTCGGCGGCGCTCGACATCGCTCGCGGGAAGGCTGAGCGCGGAGACGTCGTGGTCGCTGCGGGCTCACTCTACGTCGTGGCCGAGGCTCGCGAGGTCCTGGGCCTCGCCACGAGCTCGAACTCCGCACACTTCAACCCCTGGGCGAGCCGTTGATCCGTCTGCTCCTGGTTCGCCACGGCGTGACGGAGTGGAACCAGGCAGGCCGCTACCAGGGCCACCACGACATCTCCCTCACGGACCTTGGGCGAGAGCAAGCACGACAGCTCGGCGTTCGGCTCACGTCAGAGGATATCGACGCGGTGTACTCCAGCGACCTCAGTCGTGCTCGGGAGACCGCGAGCCTCGCAATGCAGGCCCGCGATGCGCTCCCGATCTTCGAAACGCCTGCCCTTCGCGAGATGTCGTTCGGCGCGTGGGAGGGGCTTCGCCACGACGAGGTGGCGCGCAAATTCCCAGACGACTGGAGCGCGTGGGTGCGCGACCAGATTAGCGCGCGGCCGTCCGGTGGCGAATCGTTGGGTGACCTGCGGTCCCGCCTCGCCGACTTCTACCAGTCCGTCGCTCCCCCGCCCAAAGTTAAAGGGGAGCCCCGGGACTGGTTCACCTACCGAGCCGCGGGCCAGGCGGTGAATTCGGAAGACTCGCGGACGCTGCTGGTGGTCACGCACGGTGGGCCGGTGCGCGTCCTCCTCACCCTCCTGCTCGACATTCCGATCGAGCGCTACTGGCGCTTCAGCGTACGGCCCGCGTCCCTCACGATCTTCGACGTCCACCCCGAGGGCGCGATCGCCGAAGTGATCGGCGATACCTCACACCTAGGTTGAGGCAGCGACCCCGCGGATCAGCCACGCCCTCGACCCACCGCGGCCGGATGACCAACGGAGGGACGGCGCGCCCGCTTGAAGAGGCGGTCGGCGTCGAAGAACAAGCCCTGGATCTCGCCGAGCCATGCCCCGAGCTGGGCGCTCAGCGCGCCGACGACCATCGCAATTGGGAGCGAGACGGCCACGTGGGCGAGATCCCAGGGCCGAGCTACCGCCTCGAGGTAGTACGAGAGGGCGAGCGCGTCGGTCGGGAAGTCTTGCATCGGAGGATGCGGATAGAGCTTGAGCGACAGCGCCTCGGCCAGGAAGAAGAAGGGGGCGAAGAAGGCGCCCGTCATCGCTGCGCGGCGCCAACCGTTCGTCGGAAGCCTCCAATAGACCACGTCGATGACGATCGCGGGAAGGAGCAGAACCGGCGGAAACGGCAGATGCGCCATCCCGAACAGCGCCATCACGCCGTGCGCCAGCGCCACGTACAGCATGTAGATGGCGGCCGAGGCCGTGGCGCCCCATCGGCCAACCCGTGCCGTCGCAAAGACCAGAGCGGGACTGGCCACGAGCGCTGCCAGGATTGGGTACTTCACGCTTTCCCGGAGCGTCGCTAGGACGAGGGTGTACCAGTTCAGACTGAACATGGTGGCCCAGAGGAGCACGCTAATGAAGAGCACCATCACCAGCTTGTGCAGGAAGCCCGAGCCGGGGAAGCGACGACGGTCGGCCTCGAGCGCCAGGACGCACCCGATCGAGATCGCCATCCCGCCCGCCAGCGCCACGAGGTGCGGAAAGCTCCACACGTCGACGTCGCGGCCAAAAGTTCGGTGCCAGAACTCGTCCAGCGGCGCAGCCTCGATCACAATGAAGGCGCCAAGGGCGACGATCGCGAAACCGAGCGGGATCGGCCGTCGCTGCAGTCGCGCGACCAACACGGCGGCCAAACCGAGAAACATACTGCCAGCCGTCGCCGCATAGAGCAGGATGTGGGGTGGCGACCAGAACGTCTCCCTGAGGAACGTCACGTGCCAGCCGGCGTCCCAGGTCCCGCCAGTCATCCCAAGGAATAAGGACAGTAGCATCCCGGCGAGGATCCAGCGATCGACCTGCACACCGCGCTCGCGGAGGAATGCCAAGACGCGAGAACGAGGGCTATGAGGCGCGGCGGACCGGACGTCGCCCTGCTCCTCACCTGGTGGAGTTCGAGAGGAAGATGACCTCTGTTGGTCAGTCGTGCCGCTGTCTACATGTGTCATCTTTCCCTCCCCAAGCGTGCTACAGTAGTCTGCCATGAGCCTTTCCGTAGCGGCTATCGTGCTTGCCGCTGGCGAATCCTCCCGCATGGGTCGCCCAAAGCCGCTGCTCCCTCTCGACGGCGAGACCTTTCTCAGCCATCTCCTCGGCCAGATCAGCGCGTCGCGCGTTGCCAAAACCGTCGTCGTCCTGGGCCACCGCCCCGAGGTGGTGTTGGAGGCGCTGCCCCACATCGAACCAATAGCCGTCATTAATACGAACTACGGGCTTGGCCAGCTCTCTTCCCTCCACGTGGGCCTCGACACGGTAGGCGAGACGGACGCGATCCTCATGTGCCTCGCTGACCACCCGTTCATCTCCACCGCCGTCATCGATTCGCTGATCGATGCGTACGAGCAGAGCGGCCGTCCGATCATCGTGCCAACGCACGGGGGTCGACGAGGCCACCCTACACTCTTTGGAAGCTCGGTCCTCGGCGAGCTGAAAGACGCGCCGCTCAACCAGGGCGCTCGGGTCGTCGTCCGCGCCCACGCCCACGAGCTGCTGGAGATCCCAACAGCCGACCCCGGCGTAATAGCCGACGTAGACACGCCCGAGCAGTACGAAGAGTGGCTCGAGCGCTGGCGACAGAACAAGGCGCATATGCCATAATCAGCGGGCCTCAAAGTCGCCCAGGGAGCATCTTCTGGCCGAGTCCTCCACGACGTTCGCTCCAGCGCGAACGGCACCTCGCACCGCGATCGACTGGGTCACCCCCGCGCTCGCCATCATCTTCATCCTCTCCGGCGCCAGCGGCCTCGTGTACCAGATCGCCTGGGTCCGCCTGCTGGCGCTCACCTTTGGCGTCACGATCTACGCCGTCAGCACCGTCGTCGCCGCCTTCATGGGCGGCCTGGCCCTCGGCTCCTTCCTGGGTGGGCGTATAGCAGACAGGGTCAAGCGCCCGATCCTTTTATACGCCGCCGCGGAAGTCGTCATCGGCGTGATGGGTCTCGCCTCTCCCACGATTCTTTCCTGGGTCCAGGCGACGTACGTCGGGCTCTACCCGCGCGACGCATCGGAAGGCGCCGCTGCAGTCATCGCCCTCCGCTTCGTGCTGGCCGCGGTCGTTTTGCTCATCCCCACGACGCTCATGGGCGCCACCCTTCCACTCATGGTGAAGGGCTCGCTGACCATCAGCCGCTCCATCGGCCCGCGCATCTCGTTCCTGTACGCAGCTAACACGACCGGCGCGATCCTCGGGACGCTCAGCGCGGGGTTCGTGCTGATCGGCGGCGCTGGAATTGCCGGTACGATCGTCGTCGCCGCGGCCTTGAACATCGCCGCCGCTGCCCTCTCGTTGGTGCTTGGAGCGACAGCAGGAGGCATCACAACCACGTCACAGACTGACGCGACCGCCGAGGATGCCGTGGCGGACGATGCCGTTGCCTCGCCGGGCGTTCGAAGACTCGTGATCGCCACGTTCGCCATTCAAGGCCTCTGCTCGCTCGCGTACGAGATCGTTTGGACGCGCGTGCTGGCGATCATGCTGGACGGCAGCACATACGCCTTTTCCATTGTTTTGGCGACGGTGTTGACGGGCATCGCCGTCGGCAGCGCCCTCGTCAGCCCGCTCATGTCGCGGAACCTGCCCTGGGTGCGGGTCTACGCGATCCTCCAAACCGGCGTCACCGTTCTGAGCTTCCTCGGCGTCATCGTGTTCGGCAGGGCCTACGGCATTATGGGTCGCCTGGACAACGTGTCCGCCCTGCAGGGCTTGCTGGACAACCACTTTGGTTGGATGGCCGCGGTGGCCATCCTGGCCATCTTCCCGCCGATGCTGCTGTTGGGCGCAAGCTTCCCGATCGCCGCCCGCATCGTCGTTTCCGGGTCCAGCAACGCGGGCCGCAATCTCGGGGTGCTCTACGCGGGCAACACCGCGGGCGCGATCCTGGGCGCGTGGGCGGCCGGCTTCTTCCTTATTCCAACCTTCGGCTCACAGCTCTCGATCGAGCTCCTCGCGGTGATCAACGCGGTCCTCGCCATTGCCCTCGCCCTCGCAAGCGGGAGGAAGGGCCCGATTTTTGCCGTTGCCGCCGTCGTTCTCTCCCTGTCTGCCTTCGGCCTCGCCCATCGACTTGCGCCGGACATGTACCAGCGCATCGTCGCTGGTCGCTTCCCGAATAACAACGTCGTGTGGGTGGGAGAGGGCCAGGAGACCTCCGTCGCCATCATCCAGCACCAGACGACGGGCGTCCTCAGCATGTATCTGAACGGGCAAGCCCAGGCCAGCAGCGATGGCGGTATGGTGTGGTTCCACCGCCTCCTCGGGCACCTCCCGATGATCCTGAATCGCGACCCTCAGGACGTGCTCATCGTCGGCATCGGCGGCGGATCCACCGCCGGCGCGCTGGCCCAGCACAACCCGCGTCGACTCGACATCGTGGAGCTATCTGATACGGTCGTACAGGGCGCGCGGTACTTCGGCGAAGAGAACCACAACGTCCTGAACTTCCCGAACCTCCATTTGAAGATCGACGACGGCCGCAACCACCTGCTGCTCTCCCACCGAAAGTACGACGTAGTTACGGCCGATTCGATCCACCCACGAAACGCGGGCGCCTCGGTTCTGTACTCGTACGAGTACTACGCCCTGGTGAAGAAGGCGCTGAAGCCGGGTGGACTGATGGCGCAATGGCTCGAAGACCGCGGCGACAACCCCGACAACGAGGCGCAACGAAAACTGATGGCGCGGACCTTCCTCGCCGCCTTCCCCCACGTCACGATGTGGGTGTACGGCGCGCTGATCATCGGCTCGAACGAGCCGATCGATGCGAGCCAGGCGACGATCGCGGCGCGCTGGGACCAGCGCAGGCTCGGAGAGCACCTCGCCGGCAGCGGCTTCGACTCACCAGAGGCCGTGCGCTCCCTCTATTCACTTGGCGACGCCGAGCTTCGCGCCTGGGCAGGTGAGGGGCCGATCATGACCGACGACCGACCCTATGTGGAATACTTCCTATCGTTGCCGGGCGGGACCGGCGGACCCTCCGAAGCGCTCCGCTGACAGAGCAGGTGCGCGCGCTAGCGGACACTCGCATCCACAGGTAATTCACCCATGGCCGAAAACCGCAACGACGACAGCCTCGAACGAACGCGGGCGCGCGCCCAGACCTACGTATACGAGCGGCTCGCCCTCATCTCAGCGGTCATTTGGTCGCTCGGCGCCCTCTTCATGATGATCACGTTCGTGCCGTACGTTGCGCGGCCGCAGCCGTACATCATGGTGGCCTCGATCGTGCCGCTCTTTCCCGCGGCCCTCCCCTGGCTCTTTTTCCGCCCTATCACCAGTGCCGTCATGCGCCGATGGGCGAGCCAAGCTGAGTCCAGTAAGAGCCCATAAAGAAAGGGCGCCCCAACCGGGGCACCCCTTCACTTTATGGTCCTGCGAGCGAGCTAGATCTTCTGCTTGATCTTGCCCTTCAGCTCTTCGGCTTTGCCTTCGATCTTCCGCTTCCCTTTTGAGGCGGTTCCGACTGCCTCGCCCTTGAGCTGCTGGGCCTTTCCCATCATCTCCTCGGACTCGTCGCCAGTGACTTTGCCCTTGATTTCACGCGCCTTACCGGCGACTTTGTCCTTCATTCCATCGAGCGCCATTCTTTCCTCCTAGGTTGGGCAACGAGCTGAGGTTTCTACCTTGCTCAGGGAACCGTGCGACGGCCAGTCAGTAGCTGGGCGATCAAGACGATAAGCGCAACGACGAGCAGCAAATGAACCAAGCTGCCGATATTCGCCGCGAAGCCCAAGAGCCACAGCACCAATACGACCGCGAGAATCGTCCACAGCATCCGTCTCTCCTCTCGGCTGAGTTACTAGCTCCGGGGGCCCAACGCCCCCGAGCTAGTAACGACTGGTCTTATCGATTGGCGCCAGAGCCAGCCGGTTGCGACTGCGAGCTCGACGAACCAGAATTCTGGCCGGAGCCCTGGTTAGACGGCTGCGAGTTGTTGCCCGACCCCTGGCCAGGATTGACATTTACATCTATCGGAGGAATGTTGATCTGTGGTTGCGACTGAGGCTGGGATTGCGGCTGCTGCTGAGCAGGCGCTGGGACGTTCACGTTGGTGTTGCTGGGTGTCGTCGTGCCACCCATGAATCGTCCGGGTCCTCCAAAGAATACGAAGAGCGCCAGGATCGCGATCAACAGCACTGCAACAATAGCAAGCACCATTCCAGTGGCAACGCCGCTTCCCGAGTCACGCTCGACGTAGTGATCATGTGCCATCGACGGCTCCTTTCCTTGATTTCGCGGACTAGTTATTGAACTCGAGCCCGTGCCCTCGTTCTCCGCTCTTTTGCAGTGTCACGGCCCAAAGGCAATTCACGAGTTAACTGATGTGAAGATCCAGTTACTGCGCGGTACGGACGAGTTAACCGTTTCGACGCGCTACGGCGCTCAGGTATTCCCCTCGAACATCGTGGCACAGGCTTTCAGCTTCAAGGCCGCGACCGTGTTCGAGCTCGAGGCCCGTCGGAGCGCGCCGTGCCGCAGGTGCAGTTCTAGCCGCGCTCTCTACAGGGAAGCCGTGATCGAGGGCGGGCGGCGGCGCGTCGTGTGCTGCTCATACGCGAAGGCGATCTGCAGCAGCAGCGACTCAGAAAATGGACGGCCGAAGAGGCTGAGGCCGACGGGCAGCCCACCCGAGGTGAAGCCCGCCGGGACCGTGAGCGATGGGAAGGCGGTGGTCGTGCTGAGCGCGCCGTTGCTGCCCGACGTCGAGCGTGGCGCGCTGGAGGTCAGAATATCGGGGTCGATGAGCCCCGCCGAGCCAGCCAGAGTCGGGAAGGCCAACGCATCCAGGCGCAGATCCGCCATGAGCTTCAAGGTTTGCTCGCGCAGCTCCTCGCGCGTCTGGAGACTCCGCAAGTAAGACGGATCGTCCGTCGTCTGGCCGAGCTTCTCTGCCATGGTCGCGCGGTGGCCGGGATGGACGCTGCCGTCCGGGGCGAGGACGATCTCCCGGGCAGTTCTGGCTGGGGCATTCTCGTGGTCTGCGAAGTATCGATTGATGGCGGCTTCGCTCTCTCCGCCGCCGGCAGGGCGCCGCAGCAGCTCCAGCAGGCCGTCGATCGGCCCGGGATCCACGATCTCCGCGCCGTGCGAGGCCATGTCGCTCATCGCCTTCTCGATGAGGCCCCAAACCTGTGCGTAGTCGCTCGACGTCGTATCGACGTTGGTCGCAAATGGCGTGCGCACCAGCCCCAGCCGCTTGCCCTGAAGTCCCGTTGTCCTGAGCAAGGACGCGTAGCTCTCCGGCATCCGGCCAACACTGTAGGCCGTGATGGGATCGTTCGGGTCGTAGCCCGCGAGGACGTCCAGCAGGATCGCGGCGTCTCGCACGGTGCGCGTCATCGGGCCCAGCGTGTCCCGCGTGGGCGTGCCAGGGAGCAAGCCAAAGCGGCTGATCAGCCCAACCGTTGGCCTCAGGCCGACGAGGCAGTTCTGAGAGGCGGGATTCCGCACGGAGCCCCCCGTATCCTCGCCCACACCCACCACGCCGAAGTTGGACGCGACCGACACGCCCGTCCCGCAGGAGGATCCTCCAGGCACCCGCGTCGGATCGTACGCGTTCCGGCTGAAGCCGAAGGCCGAGCCGTGGTAGCCCGGCTGGGCAAACTCGCTTATCGTGTTCTTCGCGATGATGATCGCGCCCGCGGCCCGCAGCCGCTGCACGACCGTGGCATCCCGCTTCGGAACGAAGTCCTTGAAGAGCGCCGAGCCGTACGTGGTCGGCATGTCGCTGGTCTCGGCCTGGTCCTTCAAGAGGACCGGGATGCCGAAGAGCGCGCCGCGAAAGCCGGTCGCCACGAGTTGCGCATCCAGCCGGTCCGCTTCGGCCAGCGCGGACGGGTTCACGGTCTGGACCGACGTGAGGCACGGCCCTTGCCGATCGTACGCCTCGATGCGATCTAAATACGCTTCGACGAGCTCGCGGCAGGTAAGCTCGCCCGCGCGCATCGCGGCGTGAATGCTATCGATTGTTGCTTCGATGAGCTGAAAAGACATGGTGGCGCCACCTCAAACAAAAGGACGCGCCGAGATCCTACCATGGCTTCGCGATAGTATTGGACACGCGGTGGAGGCGAACCACGATGAAGGTGGTCATCCCTGGCGGAACTGGGCAGGTCGCACTGTGGTTACGCGCGACTTCTGAGCAGAGCGGTTCATGCCGTGGAACGTCATCATAGAAGGCGCGGTACTCTTCACCCTCACTCTGCTTGCTCTTGAGTGGTGGCGAGGGGAACCTCTGGAAAGCTAGTGACTAGGTCCTGGGTAGGACCGTCCTGGTCGGTCAGCCTAGCTCTGGAGTCTCTTTGAGATGGGCTGTCGGGCCGCCCTCAATAAACACGCATCCCTCCTTTAAGATTTTCCAGAGACCGGTCGGGAATGAACTTGCTACCGCCAATGCAGCAAGAGCGGAATCTTTCCCCAACCACTCTCGTAGCATGCGCTCCGCGACCGCCTGATCAGGCGTTGGCAAGCGAGGAGCGCGGTCACGGTAAGGCAAGTACTGAAGGGCCTCTTGCCACGCTTCGTCGTATGCAGAAAACTCAGCTACCGCCTGCTCACCTGCAGACTCACGAATCAGATCGATCACCCACTGCCGAATGCGAAGGGCTTGTGCTGAAGGGAAGAGGATCGGGATCGCTTGCGCCTCGACTGAGGTACAGGCAATCAAATAGTGTGGCTCCAGCACCGTACGATCATCGTCATCCAGCAGCGAGCTACCATCACCCGACTCAAGAAACTGGTCCAGCGCCGTCCAGCTATTTGCAGCAGCCTCGCGCATTGACATGAGAAAGTAAGAGGCTGCGTACCCTTCCGTAAGTCGCGATTTCGCTTTGAATCCAAAGAGGCGGCCAAGAATCTGCATTTGCGCCCCCCGTCACCCCGGCGAATGATAGATGACCTCAGAAGGATATTCGCGAGCGGTGGACTGGTCAATCAATGAAGGGACCGCCATTCGAAGCGGTTAGTGGGGAGGAGGCGTAAATCACCCCAGACTTCGCCCCCACCGTCCGCGCCGAGTCGGTTATCGCCCGCTCGTGGCCCTGGTAAACGAGCTCAATGCTCGACCTTCGCATTTCTACAGCAGAAATATAGCAGCCAACAAAAACGAGCCCCCGGCACCAGGAGGCTCAAGTGGTGGCGGAGGAGCAGGGATTCGAACCCTGGATCCACGTTTCCGCAGATAACCGCTTAGCAGGCGGCCGCACTAGACCACTATGCGACTCCTCCATATTCAGTTGTATCGCCCGACGCGGGACTCCGATTCTCTTTCGATTGTCGATCGCGGGCTGGGCAACTGGCGGAGGGAGAGGGATTCGAACCCCCGGGGCTCAGCACCCGGCTGTTTTCAAGACAGCTGCCATAAACCGCTCGGCCATCCCTCCGGGCTGAGTATACCAAGGCGCCCGAGCGTCAAGAAAATGCGCCGCAGGAGCCCCTTCGGACTCCCTGCGCCTGTTGCTCGGTGACCTCCGCCAGACGGTTTAGCTCGTCCAGGGAAGCACCGGAGCCCAGGTTAGGGCCTGATAACTCATGAGCGCCAGCAGCAGAACGCCCGCGTTCACGACGACGTAGATGATGAAGTAGAACCCGAGGCTTGGCTGGCGCGGTACTCGGCCACCAACCCCTGGGACGCTGTTCGGCTCGTTTGCCACCCGGACGCCTCGCATCGTCAGGTGATGATCTGGAATCCCTCGGGGATCACACACATTCTGACGACTTAGGGCGACGCGTTCGGTAGCGGTGGCTTGCCCACAGAGTTAGCGAGTTTCTGTATCAACATTCGTCGCACTGCGTGTTGACACCGTAGGACGCAGCACCTACTGTTCCCCTTAGAGTTCTATGCTCCTCGGTCCGATGGGAGCGCGGAGGCTGGCGATGCGCCGATGGATGGTGATCCACCCCCTCTGGCTTCTGATCGCCCTGCTCATCGCCGCTTGTAGCTCCACCCCTTCCGGCGCCTCACAGCAGGGCCAGGACGGTGGCAAGTCCGGTGGCGTCAAGCGCATCACCGCGGCGATCCGATCTGCGCCCGCGTCCCTAGCCCAGCAGCGGACCCAACGGCCCGACAACACCGTGCGCGGGTTGGATGCCGTGGAGGATCTGCTGCATGCCGGCCTCACTATGGTCAAGGACGATGGCACCCGCGTGCCCCTCCTCGCGCAAGAGGTCCCCACGCTCGAGAACGGCCTCTGGCGCGTCTACGCTGATGGGCGTATGGAGATGACCTGGACGATCAAGCCGAACGCCCGCTGGCAGGATGGCGCGCCAGTCACAGCGGACGACCTGCTGTTCGCCGCCACGGTCGAGCGCGATCGGGATCTGCCGATTCCGCCATACCCCGAGTACGAGATGATCGAAGCGATTACCGCGATCGACTCGAACACGATCGTCGTCCACTGGCGGCGGCCGTACGTGGAGGCCGACGGCCTGTTCAGCTACCGCGCTGCTGCGCTGCCGTTGCCGAAGCACCTTCTGCAAGACGCACACACTGAGGACAAGATGGGCTTCCTGGGTCTGCCCTATTGGTCCGAGGGCTACGTCGGCGCGGGGCCCTTCAAATTGCGCGAGTGGGTGGAGGACAGCCACATCGTTCTCGTCGCGAACGACCAGTACATTTTTGGCCGGCCGAAGATCGACGAGATCGAGATCCGCTTCATCCCAGACCCCAACGCGCTCATGAGCAGCCTGCTCGCCGGGCTCGACATGACGCTGGGCAAGACGCTTTCCCTCGATCAGGCGCTGCAGATCAAGGAACAATGGCAGGAGGGCGCCATTGCGCTCCGCCGCCAGAGTTGGACGTCCCTGAACCCACAGTTCATCAACCCGAGCCCGCAGATCATTGGCGACGCCAGGTTCCGCCGCGCCTTGCTGTCCGCCCTGGACCGTCAGCAGCTCTCCGACACGGTACTTGCCGGGAGCGGCGCCATCGCGCACAGCTATGTCAGCCCCGACGTGCCGCTTTACAACATCATCGACCCCGCGGTTGTGCGCTACAACTACGACCCGCGACTCGCCGCGCAGGCGATCGGGCGGCTCGGGTTCACCCGCGGCACAGACGGCATGTTCGTCGACGCGAGCGGCCATCGCCTCACGATCCCCGTCTACACGCCCGTTCAGAACGACATCCAACCGAAGACGCTGGGAGCCATCTCCGACATGTGGCTGCAGATTGGCGTGACGACTGACCAGGTGCTGATTCCCATACAGCGAATGCAGGATCGAGAGTACCTGGCACAATTCCCCGGCCTCGAGCTGGTGGAGCGGCCGAACCACCTGACGGTCCAATCCATCCGGCGGTTTCACAGCTCCCAGACGCCGCTCCCCGAGAACGGGTTCCGCATGACCGGCAACGGCGCGCGCTACCGCAGCCCTGCGCTGGACGCCTTCATCGACGCCTACAGCACGACGATCCCGATACAGGAGCGCATGGAGGCGCTGGCGGGGATGATCCACCTACAGACGACGGGTCTGACGCAGCTCCCGCTCTTCTACGGCGTCGAGCCGACCATGATCAGCAACCGCCTCATGAACGTGACGCCCCGTGGCGCTAGCTTCACCCAGTCATGGAACGCCGCGATCTGGGACGTCAAGGGGTAGGAAGCGGACGGTACTTACTTCAGCAGCCGCGACAGGCGACGGTCGGCGTAGCGACGACCTTCCACCTGGCACTGCGGGCAGTATTGCAGCGAGCTTTCCGCGAAGTGAATCGACGCGATCATCTCGCCGCATCGCGGGCAAGGCTCGCCTTCGCGCCGGTGAGCGCGGAAATCGCCCCGTTTGTCCCCACGCGCAACGAGCAAGTAGTTTCCGTCCCGCGCGCCTTCCATCGCCCTGGTGAATACGGCGCCAATGGCCGCGTGCAAGCGCTCCGTCTCCTCCGCATCGAGTGAGGTCGTGACCTTGAGGGGCGCGAGGCACGCCTCCCACAGGATCTCATCGGAGTAGGCGTTGCCTATGCCCGCCACCCGATGCTGATCTGTCAGGAACCGTTTGAGCTGCGACCGCTCGGATTCGAGCAGCTCTCCGAGGCGCGCGGGCGTGAGGTCGGGTGACAGCGCATCGACGCCGAGGGGGGCCAAATGCTGCGCGACGTCAGCTCGCCGCAGGACGTGAACCGACGATCGCTTTTTCGTGCCGAGCTCGACGATCTGAATAGTCGTGCCGTCGTCGACGCGGATCTCCATGGAGACCGCTTTCGACGGCTTGCGGCCCGCCTCGACCAGCACGATGCGACCGCCGATGCCGAGATGAATCGCGACCGTGTAATCGGCGCCGACCTCGAGCAGCAGGTGCTTGCCGTGCCGTCCGCTGCCGGTGAAGGACTGGCCGACCAGCGCATCGACCTGAGGATCGTACGTCTTGACCAGGGCAAACTGCCGCGCCTGGACGCCGGTGATCGTGCGGCCCACGAGCCGTGCATCCAGTGTTTCGCGCAGCGCCTCGATCTCAGGTAGCTCGGGCACTCGCCTTCCTCGCCCCAACACATGGTGAGCTTGTCGAACCCATTCCAGTCTACTCGGTCGATTGAGCGCCCACTACGCGCCGCGAAACCGCGTGGCGGCAATCCCGATGACCACCAGCGCGGTGGGTACATACGCCCAATTCACCATGGGGGGCAGCTCTCGTCGGAGGCCGACGCGGTTGCCCTCCTCGTCCACGACCCACGCGATCCTGGGGGAAAGCACGGCGCCGATAAACGCGCCGCCGATGAGCCCGCCGAGGTGCGCCCAGTTGTCGATGTTCGGTTGGATGAATCCAAAGACGCCGTTGATGGCCAGCATGACAACCATGCCGCTGAGCTCTCCCTGGCCCGCGACAGCCTGGACGCCTCTGTTGCGCACGTAAAACATCGACAGCGCGCCCGCCACGCCGAAAATTGCGCCGCTGGCCCCCGCGCTCACGCTACTGCTGAACAGGTAGCTGAACAGCGAGCCGGAGAGCGCGCCGACGATGTAAATTGCCAGGAACCGCGCGTGGCCGAAGATCATCTCGGCCAGGCGCCCGAAGCTCATCAGTGCGAACATGTTGAAGAGGAGGTGCGTGAGTCCGACGTGTAGGAATGCGCACGTGAAGAGACGCCAATATTCGCCCTGGGCAATGAGCGGGTTGACCTTCGCGCCGAACTCCAGCAGGACGCGGCGGTTGGTGGAACCGCCTGCCAGCTCCGTGGCCGCGTAGACCGCGACGTTGATGGCGATGATCGCCCACACGACGGTCGTGGCAGGGAGGCGGCGGGTCAGCCCCTTCACAGAAGCCGTATAATGGCTGCTGCTCGACACCTGTCGACACATGGTGAGCGTAGCCTAGCGGTTAAGGCGCCAGGTTGTGGCCCTGGAGATCGTGGGTTCGAATCCCACCGT
>ORMF010224611.1_pt1 | contig 30769 bp, 18 predicted proteins | sample 1779871 | NCBI WGS metagenome assembly ORMF01 (sample SAMEA104232316, study PRJEB22302) | groundwater metagenome | biome: forest; feature: aquifer; material: groundwater | place: USA | collected 2011-08-07 | depth 5.4 m | reverse complement strand
GAACGACATCCAACTGACGCAGAGACGCAACCGAGACGCGCGCGAAGCCGCGACGCGCAAGCGCGTCGCCGAACTCCTCGAACTCGGCTACGACTCGCTCAAGTTACCCCTGTGCGACTGGACGGAAACTACGTTGTAGTGTTAGGCTCGAGGGTGGGCTGGCCACCGTCGGCGGAATCGCGACCTCGCCGGACGGGGCCACCGTGGCGGCGTGCGGTCTGGGAGCGGAGGTGGTCACGTGGGACGTCTCAAGCCGGCGGGTCCTTAGACGGTTCCCGTGCGGCTCGGATCAGGTCACGCGCCTGGCCTTCACCTGCGACGGCGGCCGCCTGCTCACAGTGGGGTGGCAGGGAAACCTCGTGGCGTGGGACGCGCGGACGGGGCAGGAGGTGGTCCGCCTGGAGTCGCCCACGGGTCCCGCGCCCGGCCGAGTGACGGGGCCGATCTTACCGTGCCTTGCGGCGTCGCCGGTCGATGCGGCGCTCGTCGCCACGAGGGGAATGGACGGGTCCGTCCGCGTCTGGGACCTGGAGCGCTCCGTGGGCCTCTTCCGATTCGACCCCGGGCATGGAGGCGTCTCGCGGATGGCGTTCACCGCCGACGGGGCGGCGCTTGCGGCCATCAGCGCGGACGGGGACCTCCGCCTGTGGGACCTCGAGGACGGAGGGGAACTCGCGCATGAGGAGGTCGGGTTCTCCTGGGGAGGCGGGCTCGTCGAGTGCGCCGACGGGCGGAGGTTCGCGTTCGGCAGCGGGACCGCGGTGCGGTTCTGCGACCCGCTGGGGGAGCGGCCGCCCGACCCGGGGATGCACGTTGGCGGCGTCGCGACGATGTCGGTCAGCCCGGACGGTCGGACGCTGGCGACCACGGGCGACGGCACGATCCGCCTGTGGGATGTCGCGTCCGGAAAGGCGCTGCGCGTGCTCCGCTCGGACGCGGGAGCCGTCCAACGGGGCGAGTGGAGCGCCGATGGCGGGGCTGTCATCGCGCTCGTCAGCGGCGGGACGGTCCGCTCGTGGGACGCAGGCACGTGGGAGGAGGGGCCCGCGCACATCGTGCCGATCCCGAAGCGCACGACGACCTGCCTCTCCGCGGACGGGACGCGCCTCCTTGGCGTCGAGGAGGGGGGCGGGCTGCGTCTCTGGGAGGTGTCGAGCGGTCGCGAGCTGGAGCGCTCCGAGGGCCATGGGGTCGCGAGCTGGGTCGGGACCGCGCCGGACGGGGCGTGGTACGGCGTGCTCGATCAACAGGGGCGCCTGAGGTTCTACGACGCTTCGACGCTCCGGGAGTTGGGCTGGGTGGAGCACCCGGCTCACCTGACCTGGGGGCCCGTCCCCTCCCCGGATGGGAGGTTGATCGCGTGCCCGACCTCGAGGCAATCCCTCGTGGTCCTCGAGGCGGCCACCGGCGAGGAGGTGGCTCGATGCGTCGCCGAGGGAGGGACGACGAGTTCGGTCGCGTTCAGTCCTGACGGGCGCAGCGTGGCCGTCGGGGAGACCTCGGGGCGGATTGCCGTCTTCGACGCCTGGACCGGCCGCCGGGTGGCGCGGCTGGTCGGGCACGAGGGCGCGTCCAGCGTCCTCTCCTTCACGGCGGACGGGGGCAGACTCCTCTCGGGAGGGCACGACGGGACGGTCCTCGTGTGGGATGTGCGTTGGCTGGCGGAGCCGTCGGGGGAGCGGACGATCGAGGCGATCGCGTCAGCGCTGTCAGGGGAGGATGCCGTCGCCGGGCGCGAGGCGACCGACCTGCTGGCGGGGCGCGCGGAGGCGTCCATCGCGCTCGCCGTGTCGCTCCTGGCCGCCGCCCCGCGCGACCTGGTTCGCGGGGAGGCCGCGGCGGGGCTCCCGCCCGGCGAGGCGCTGGGCCGCGTGCGCGCGATCCGTCTGCTCGAGCGCATCGGCTCTCCCGAGGCGCTGGACGCGCTCCGTCGCGCGGAGCGCCACGGGGCCTGCGCCCGCGAGCGTCGCCTGGCGCACGAGGCGGTCGGGCGGCTGGAGGCCGCGCGGTAGCGTCCGCGCAGTGCCGGGTAGTCGATTTGACGCGGGGACTCGCGGCGGGGTAGCATACTACTCGATTCGCCGAATCCCGCCGACGCGGGAACGGGGGACCCGATTCTGGGGCGCATCGCCGCAAGGCGTAGGGCACTCTTCGGCCCGAGCCCGTCAGCTAACCTCGTAGGCGTCGAAGTGTCGTAGTCTGGAGCCTCACCCATGGCAGCGACTCCCCAGGACGGGGGTCCGCCCGTCGATTCCACCTTCCCGCGCCCGCACCTCCTCTCGAGGGTGTGGCGGTCGCTCGTCGGCCCGCCGAGGGACCTCGGCGACCGTTCGCTCTTCCACCGCCTCGCGCTCTTCCCGTTCCTCGCGTGGGTCGGCCTCGGCGCCGACGGCCTCTCGTCGTCCTCGTACGGGCCCGAGGAGGCCTTCCGCACGCTGGGCGGGCACGCGTACCTCGCCCTGCCGCTCGCGGCGGTGATGGCTGTGACGATCTTCATCATCTCCGCGGCCTACGCCCGCATCATCGAGGAATTCCCGCATGGCGGCGGCGGTTACGTCGTCGCCTCGAAGCTCCTCGGCGAGCGCGCCGGCGTCGTGTCGGGATCCGCGCTCATCGTCGACTACGTGCTCACGATCACCGTCTCGATTGCGGCCGCGGGAGAGGCGCTCTTCAGCTTCCTCCCGCCCGCCTTCGAGGCGATGAAGCTGCCGATCGAGGTCGTCCTCATCGCCACGCTGATCCTGCTCAACATCAGGGGCGTGCGGGAGTCCGTCGTTGCGATGGTGCCGATCTTCCTCGTCTTCCTCGGGACCCACGCCATCATCATCGTCGGCGGCATCGCCATGGGGCTCTCGGGGTACGAGAGGGCGGCGGAACCCCTGGCGCACGACTTCGACCGCGGCTCGTCCACCCTCGGCTGGCTCGGCATGGCCTTCCTGCTCGCCCGCGCCTACTCGCTCGGCGGCGGGACCTACACCGGCATCGAGGCGGTCTCGAACGGCATGGCCGTGATGCAGGAGCCCAAGGTCGCGACCGCGAAGCGGACCATGCTCTACATGGCGGTGTCGCTCGCCGTCACCGCGTCGGGTCTCCTTGTCTGCTACCTGCTCTGGGGCGTCACGCCCGTCGAGGGGAGGACGATGAACGCGACGCTCGTCGAGCGGATCGTGGGCGTCGACTTCGCCGGACGCGCGTTCGCCGTCCTGACGCTCTTCTCCGAGGCGGCCCTCCTCGTCGTCGCGGCGCAGGCGGGGTTCATGGACGGGCCGAGGGTTCTCGCGAACATGGCCGTCGACGGCTGGATCCCGAGGCACTTCTCGTCGCTCTCGGACCGCCTGACGACGCAGAACGGCATCCTCCTCATGGGGGGGACGGCGCTCGTGGCGCTCCTGTACACGGGGGGCGACGTGCGGGAGCTCGTCGTGATGTACAGCATCAACGTCTTCGTGACGTTCGCCCTGTCGATGCTTGCGATGACGATCCACTGCTGGCGCACCCGCGCGAAGAGACCCTCCTGGGAGAGGCGGCTCGCGCTCTTCGTGACGGGGTTCGCGCTCTGCACGACGATCCTCGGGGTCACGCTGGTCGAGAAGTTCGGCGAGGGCGGGTGGCTCACGGTCCTCGTCACCGGGATCGTCGTCGGCTCCTGCTTCGTGGTCCGCCGCCACTACCGGCGGGTTGGGAAGCGGCTGGGGATGCTGTACGCCGAGCTGGCCAAGGCGGTCGTCGAGCCAGCCACCGCGCCGGCGGCACTCGATCCGGCCCAGCCGACGGCGGCGATTCTCGTCGCAGCGTACGGCGGGCTCGGGATCCACACTCTGTACCAGGCGCTCAAGACCGGGGCGGGGCAGTACAAGAACGTCGTCTTCCTCTCCGTGGGCGTCGTCGACTCCGGCATCTTCAAGGGGGAGGACGGCTTCGAGGACCTGCGCGTGCAGACGGAGGGGGCGCTCGGGAAGTACATCGCGCTGGCGCAGGGCCTGGGCCTCGCGGCGACGAGCCGCTCGTTCGTCGGCACGGACGCGGCGGCGGAGGCGGAGCAGCTCTGCGTGGAGGTGCTGAAGGAGTTTCCGCAGACCACCTTCTTCGCGGGCAAGGTCGTCTTCGAGGAGGAGGCGTGGTACCACCGCCTCCTGCACAACGAGACCGCCTTCGGGATCCAGCGCCGCCTGCAGCAGGCCGGCAAGCAGGTCGTCATCGTGTCCGCGCGGCTGGACTGACGAGTCGACGGGGCAGCACTACTTCGGCCAGGACGCCATTGCAGCCATCGTATCAGGGGTGATACGATTCTTCGGGCTTGAGGAGCGGTCCAGATGAGAAAGAGGCAGCGATCCCCGGGCACGGGAAATCTCACAGAGTTGGCGACTCGAACGCTCGTGCTTCTGAGCCAGAAGAGGTTGTCGGCCGCGGGCCTCGCCAGCGCCCTCCGAGTCTCCACAATCACCGCCAAGCGACTCGTGGCCTCTCTGCGGGCCGGGGGGTACCGGGTAAGCACTGCGCGCGGCGGAGGGCGTGCCTGGTTCGTAGTGGATCATCTCTCGAGTCTGCGGGACATCGAACGGGACCCATTCCTGGCGACCTTGGTGCGGCGCTCCGCTGCGCACGCCGCATCAGGGAAGGACGAGGACGCGGACTACGACCAAGACTAGGAGTGGACGGATTGGGTGCCTTCGTGTTCGCCGATACGAGCGGGCTGATTGCCCGCTTCGTCGAGGACGATGCGCACCACCGGAGCGCCGACCGGGAAACACGGCGGCTGCTCCGAGAGGGGCGGCCCTTCCTGACGACGAACTACGTCTTCGACGAGGTGATCACCCGTGTCCGTCGAATGGCGGGCTACGAGCCGTCCAGGAGGGTCGGTGAGGCGATCCTGACGAGCCGGACGATTCACCGGCTCTACGTGACCGAGGACTGGGAACGTCGCGCGTGGGCCTTCTACCAGAAGTTTCGCGACCACGCGCTGTCCTTCACCGACGCGACCTCCATGGCCATCATGAAGGCCCACGACATCGAAGAGGTCCTCACCTTCGACTCTGACTTCGAGCGCGCCGGATTCGTCGTCCTGCCGCGCCGCTCGAGGGTATGACCGAGGCGCAATACGCCCCGCCGCACGCTAATTCGGCAGGTCCTTGAGGAGCCTGCGGGCCTTCTCGGCGAGCGGCGTGGCGAGGTTCAGGACCATCTCGAGGTCCTCGCGCGCGCCCGGCACGTCGCCTGATGCGAGGCGGATCCGGCCACGCAGTAGCCGCGTTTCGTCCAGCCGCGGGTTCGCGGCGATCAGCGGGTCGAGGATCGCGAGGGCGCCCTTCGCGTCGTCGCCCAGGAACGCCGCGCAGGCCTCCTCCAGTCGCTGGAGGGTCTCTACCTGCGCGACCTTCGCCACGTGCAGGTGGTCCAGGCGGGCCCCCGCCTTCTCGCCCAGCTCCTCCAGCAGGTCGGCCCGCTCGCGGAGCGCGGCGATGTACCCGGGGCGCAGCTTGATCGCCTGGTCCAGGTCCGACCGCGCCTTCTCCGGGTCCTTCTGCTCCCTCCAGACCCGCGCGCGCTCGTACCAGGCGTCCGCGAACTCCGGGTCGAGGTCGATCGCCTTCGTGTAGTCGTCCAGTCGCACCCGCCCCGTGTGGAACGCCGCGTTGTCGAACTCCATCACCGCCTGGCGGTGCCGCTCGGCCTTCCGCTCCGCCTCCTCCTGGAGCTTCAGCCGCTCCTTCTCCTTCTCAGCAGCGATCCGCGCATCGTCGTCGGCCTGCTTCTTCAGCCGGACCTTCTCCACCCCGTAGACGCCCCCGACGATGCCGATCGCCAGGATCACCGACACCGCGGCGATCACCGCCCCGCGGTGCCGCCGTACCCGCCGCTGAATTCTGTAGAGTATCGAAGATGGCCGCGCGACGACTGCCTCCCCCTTGAGGAACCGCTCCAGGTCCAGCGCGAAGTCACGCGCGGACGGGTAGCGCCTCTCGGGCTCCTTGGCCATCGCCTTGAGGCAGATCGTCTCCACGTCGCTCGGCACGCGGCCGTCGATGTGCCTCGGGGGCTCGGGGTCGGCGTTGACGACCTTGAACATCGTCTCCACGTCGCTCGCCCCGCTGAACGGCGCGCGGCGGGTCAGTCCGTGGTAGAGGAGCGTCCCGAGCGCGTAGACGTCGCTCCGCGCGTCGAGCTTGTCGATCTCGCCCCGCGCCTGCTCGGGCGACATGTACGACGGCGTGCCGATCGTCATCCCGCTCAGCGTGATGCGCTCGTTCGAGACGACGGTCCGCGCGAGGCCGAAGTCGGTGAGCCACGGCCTCCCCTCGCGGTCGATGAGGACATTGGAGGGCTTGATGTCGCGGTGGATGACGCCGGCGTCGTGGGCGGCCTGGACTGCGTCGGCGACCTCGGCGACGACGGACACGACGCCCGAGGCGGGCCGGTCCTCCTCGATCAGCCAGTCGGCGAAGCCGCGCCCGTCGATGAAGTCCATCGTGAAGTAGTGGCTCTCGCCCTCCTGGCCGACCTCGTAGATGCGGGCGAGGCGGGGGTGGCGGAGGTTCGCGGCTATCTGCGCCTCCTTGTAGAAGCGCTTGAGGTTTTCTTCGGTGGTGGCCTCGCTCGCGAGGACCTTGAGGGCGACGGTGCGGCGCAGCTCGAGGTCGTAGGCCTTGTAGACGACGCCCATCCCGCCGCGGCCGACCTCGTTGACGAGGACGTACTTGCCGAAGGGCCTCCCTGGGGGGGCGGCGAGGGCGCCGGAGCCGCCGCCAGGTGTCGGCGTGGCGCGGCGCGGCGTCATGGCGCGCGGCGAGGGGGTGTTCCGCCCGCTGGCGAGGGGGTCTCGTCCCGAGCGGCGGGCCTCGTCGACGACGGCGGTGAGGGCCTCGAGTTCGGCGTTGCCGATGTGGCCGAGCGACACGAGGATCGCGCCGAGGGGCGCGGGGGCCTCCTGCGTGGCGCGCAGGCGCACGGCCTCCTGGAGCCCCGCCTCGCTGACGAGACCCCGGGCCAGGGCGAGGCGGACGACGGGGTCGTCGATCGTGCCGAGGACCATACGCCAGAGTTCAGCACAAGAGGTGGGCCGTGCGCAAGGGGCTCGGCGTCCGGAGTTGGTCGACGAGGTTCGTCCTGTGCTATCATCCGCGCCGCGAGGGAGGCTCCCGCCATGGCCCGATGGGCCTGCGTCAAACAGCACGACCAGCGCGATTGCGGCGCCGCCGCGCTCGCTACCGTCGTCAAGCAGCACGGGCTCGACATCGGGATCGCACGCGTCCGCGAGATCGCCGGCACCGACCGCATTGGCACCTCCCTCCTCGGCCTCCGCGACGGCGCCGAGAAGCTCGGACTCCAGGCCAAGGCCGTCAAGGGGCCGATCGACGCCCTCTCGAAGATCCCCCTCCCTGCCATCGCCCACCTCGTCAAGAAGGTCGGCGGGCAGGACATGGGGCACTTCGTCGTCGTCCACCGCGTGAAGAACGGCAAGGTCCTCCTCGCCGACCCCGGGGACGGGATCCTCGAGGAGACGATCGAGGAGTTCGACAAGCGCTGGCAGTCGAAGGCCCTCCTCCTCGTCTCCCCGACGCCCGCGTTCAAGAACGTGAAGGGGAAGGAGGGCTCGATCCGCCGCTTCTTCTCCCTCCTGCGCCCGACCATGGGCCTCACCGCGGAGGCCTTGGTATGCACGATCCTCTACACCGTCCTCGGCCTCGGGTCGTCGTTCTACGTCCAGTTCCTCGTCGACGAGGTCCTCGTCCACCACGAGACCCGCGTCCTCAACCTCATCTCGCTCGGGATGATCCTCCTCATCCTGATGCGCACGCTCTTCGGGACGCTCAGGCAGTACTTCCTGATGCACGTCGGCCAGAACGTCGACCTGACGCTCATCTCGGCCTACTATCGCCACATCCTCACCCTCCCGATGCGGTTCTTCGACACGAGGAAGACCGGCGAGATCCTTTCCCGCGTCAACGACGCGGTGAAGATCCGCAACGCCGTCAGCGGCGTCACGCTCTCCGCGGTGGTCGACGTCGTCATGGTCGGCGTCGCGCTCGTCGTGATGTTCTACTACGAGTGGCACCTCGCCCTCCTCTCCACGCTCCTCATCCCCCTCTTCGGGCTCGTCTTCCTGACGCACTACGGGCCGACGGGGCGCGTCCAGAGGCGGATCATGGAGCAGGCCGCCGAGCTGGAGAGCCTCCTCGTCGAGGACATCGAAGGCGTGGCGACGCTCAAGGTCTTCGGCGCGGAGCGGCGGAGGCAGATCCTCACCGAGTCGGCGCTCGTCCGACTGATCCGCGCGGTCTTCTCGAGCGGCAAGCTCGCCCTCTCCGCGGGGAACCTCTCGGCCCTCTTCTCGGGCGCCGGGTCGATTGCGGTCCTCTGGTGGGGAGCCCACCTCGTCATCGAGGGGAAGCTGACGCCGGGGCAGCTCCTCTTCTTCTACACGCTGCTCGGATACCTCGTCGGGCCCGTGGAGCGCCTCTCGGGGCTCTACGTCACGATCCAGGACGCGCTCATCGCGATGGACCGCCTCGGGGACATCCTCGACCTCGAGACGGAGAAGGCCTGGGACGCGGGGGCGAAGGTCGAGTGGCCGGGCCTCAAGCACGGGATCGAGTTCAAGGGCGTGAAGTTCTCCTACGGGAGCCGCGGCGCCGTGCTGAACGGGATCGACGTCCTGATCCCCGCCGGCAAGACGGTCGCGCTCGTGGGGGAGAGCGGATCGGGAAAGACGACGTTCTGCGGCCTCCTCGCGCGGTACCACGATCCGACCGAGGGGAGGGTCATGGTCGACGAGTACGACCTGCGCGACGTGCGTCTCGGGGCGCTCCGCGAGCACCTGGGGATCGTGGCGCAGGACCCGCACCTCTTCCTTGGCTCGATCCGCGAAAATATCGCGCTCGGGAGGCCCGACGCGACGCTCGAGAAGACCATGGAGGCCGCGAAGGCGGCGCAGATCCACGAGTTCGTCATAGGGCTGCCGTCCAGGTACGAGACGCAGGTCGGGGAGCGGGGCCAGAACCTCTCGGGCGGGCAGCGGCAGAGGCTCGCGATCGCGCGGGCGCTCCTGCAGGACCCCGACCTCCTCATCTTCGACGAGGCGACCAGCCACCTCGATACGGAGAGCGAGCGGCTGATCCAGGGGTCGCTGCGGGACATCCTGAAGGACCGCACGTGCGTCATCGTCGCGCACCGCCTCTCGACGATCCGGAACGCCGACCTCATCCTCGTGTTCCAGGAGGGGAAGATCGCCGAGCAGGGGAACCACGACGTGCTGCTGGCGAAACAGGGGATCTATCACCGCCTCTGGTCGAACCAGATGTCCGTGACGGAGTCGCGCCCGTAAGGGCGCGGGACGCGCATGGCCGACGAATACGTCGAGATCAAGGACTTCGATGAGGTCGCCGAGGTGCTCCTCGGGCGCCCGGGGCTCCGATCGCATCTGCTGACGACCTCGCTGGTGCTGGCCGTCGCCGTGGCGCTCGTGTGGGCCGCCCTCGCCCGCTTCGACCTGACCGTGAAGGCGGGCGGCGTCGTCAGGCCGACCGGCGAGGTTGCGCGCGTCCAGGCCGCGCTCGGAGGCGTGACGCGCGAGGTCCTCGTCCAGGACGGCGACACGGTCCCCGCAGGCGCGGTCCTCGTGCGCCTCGACCTCGCCTCGCACCGCGCCGACGCCGATCGCCTCGAGACGACGCTCGACACGCGGACCTCGCAGCTCTCCTCGCTGCGCGCCTCGCGCGAGACGCTCCTCGCGCAGGGGGGGCTGGAGGAGCGCCTGCGCGAGGGGAAGGTCGCCGCTGAGGAGGAGCGGATCCGCCTCCTCGAGGAGCGCCTGGCCGCGGATGTGCGGCTTTCGGAGCTCAAGCTGCGCCACGCGCGGAGCGACGAGGAGTTGAAGAAGAAGATGCTGGACGCGAAGATCGGCTCCCAGCAGGACTGGAAAGAGGCGATCAAGACGCGCGAGCTGGCGGAGGAGGACGAGCGGAAGGCGAAGGACGCGCAGGCGAAGATCGACCGGACGGGCCTCGACCTCGCGAAGCGGGAGCTGGACCTGACCCGCGGCGCGGGGAAGCGGCAGGTGGAGGACAAGGACCGCGAAATCGCGGCGCTCGAAGGGGATGTGGCGGAGCTGAAGCAACGCCTCTCGGCGGCGCGCGAGGAGCTGGCGAAGGCGGAGATCGTCGCGCCGGTCGCGGGGACGGTGCAGCAGCTCGCGGTGCGGAGGGTGGGGGAGGTGGTCACGCCGGGCGCGCAGCTCGCGGTGATCGTCCCGCGCGGGTCCAGGCTCGTCGTGGAGGCCCTGGTGGCGCAGCAGGACATCGGGCAGTTGAAGCCCGGCCAGTCGGCGAGGTTCCGCTTCCAGGCGTTCCCCTACCAGAAGTACGGCGCGCTTTCGGGGCGGGTGGAGTCGATCGCGGCGGACGCGGAGCAGATCGGCGTCCCCGGCGGGGGGAGCACGAGCGTGTACCGGGTGAAGCTCTCGCTCGGGGACGCGGCCTTCCACTATGGCGGGGAGGAGCAGCCGGTCCAGATCGGGATGGAGGTGGAGGTCTCCTCGGTGACGGGGACGGAGACCGCGCTGACGCTCCTCTGGCGAAAGGTGAAGGGGAAGTTCGCGCCGTAGTACGGATGTGCACTCCCGCACCGCCGCAGGTGCACCCACCAACGCACGTCGGTGAGCGCGAAGGGGCTGGATCGTCTAGTTCATTGCCACCACGTTAGTTGCGGCGAATCCGCCGGAGGGCATTTCAGGGCAGCGCGGTTGCATCTTCACAGACCCAAGGTCTTTGGAGGATGCAGCGATGACGACTGGAACCACGGGAACGGCCAGCAGGTCCGGACGCGCGCCTCTTCCGCTGACGCGGAAGGTTGCGCCCTCGATCTACGCCCCGACGCGCCGCGTGGCGCCCTCGGCGCCGAAGGCGGCCCCCTCGGTCCGTCGTACGCCGACTCCGACCCCGGCGCCGGGCCGCCGGACGGGGACGCCGCGCGCGGAGTGCCCCGGGTGCAAAGCGCTGCTGCCGGCGGGGAGCGTGATCTGCGTGGAGTGCGGCTTCTGCCTGACGACGGGTCGCTTCCTGCGCAACTCGACCATCCACACGCGGCTGGAGAAGGACGCCCCCGAGGAGCGCGTGGGCTTCCTGAAGCTCGGCGCAGGGATGTTCACGAAGCCGGTCCAGACGATGGAGTCGTTCCTCTTCCACGCAGGGCGTCCGGACCTCCTGTGGAAGGTCGCCCTGTTCGCGCTCTTTGGAATCGTGGTCAGCGGGTTCGTGAGCTCGCTGGGCCATCCGAAGCTCTTCCTGATGGCGACGGGGGTTCAGGCGGTGCAGTTCGTGGTGTTCGTCGCGTGCCTGCTGCTCGCGGGGATGGTCCTGGGGGAGCGCTCGAACTTCCTCGGCGCGGCGGTGGGGATCGGATTCGTGAGCGGGATCGTGCAGATCGCGGCGGCGAGCCTGCTTTTCGGCGCCTACTTCTCCGCGTCGGCCTGGATGCAGCATCCGAACATGGTGATGCTGGGGATGCTCGCGTTCCTCGTTTGGGCGCTCTTCATGCACGTGATCGCGATCCGCGGCGTGTTCGCCTGCGGCACGGTCGTCGCGATCGGCATCTCGATCCTCGCGGGCATCATCGACTGGTTCGCCTGGAAGGCGATCGGCGAGGCGTTCGGGCGGGCGCTGTAGCGCGCGAGGCGTAGAGCGTGCCGCGACGACGATTCTAAACTGGCCTGTCTTGTGATGTAACTGACTGTATGGCATTGCGTTTCTTGATTCTAGGATCTATTCTAAACGCATGCCAAAGAGCCCTCGGCTCGACTACAAGCGACTGGAGGAGTCGTTGGCGAGACTCCTCCAGCGCTCTGGGCCCGTGACGGCGAAGGAGGCCCGCGCGCTGCTCGGAATCAGCCAGCCGGCCTTTTCGCGTCTGGTCGCCCGGATGGGAGGGCGCGTCCTCAGGGCAGGGAGCGGAGTCCGCCTCAGGTACGCCCATCGGAGGGAGATCTCGGGGGTGGAGGTCCCCATTCCGGTCTACGCAATCGACGCGTCTGGAGCGGCATCACGCGCCGCTATGCTGCACCCGATTCACCCCCGTGGGTTCTTTTTCGAACCCGACGGCTTCTTCGACGATCTCCCCTACCTCTTCGATGACCTCCGTCCGTCCGGCTTCCTTGGGCGCCTCGTTCCCCGCCAGCATCCGGAACTGAACCTGCCCGACGACGTTCGCGCCTGGAGCAGCGATCAGTGTCTGCGATACCTGACGCGGTACGCATGGGACACGGTTGGGAGCTTCATCCTCGGAGAGGATGCCTTTCGCCTCTACTTGGATCGCTCGTCGAGTCCTTCGAACCAGGTCCGCGAGGACGATCGTGCGAGCCACTATGCCCGACTCGCGGACTCGGTCCTGTCCGCGGGCACGCCCGGGTCCTCAGCCGCGGGCGAGCAACCCAAGTTCCTCGCGTTGCGGACGCCGCCCCCGACCCACGTCCTCGTCAAGTTCTCGCCTGCGACGCGCAGCGAGGTCGGCCGCCGAATCGCCGATCTCCTGGTGTGCGAGCATCTCGCGCTTGAGCTGCTAAGGGAGCGCGGAATCCCCGCGTCGGTCTCGACGTTGGTGGAAGGGGAGGGGCGCGTCTTTCTCGAGGTCGAGCGATTCGATCGCATCGGCCTCCACGGCCGTCGGGGCGTGATTTCGCTTCGAGCCCTGGACCTCCAGTACGTTGGCCACCTGGGGCGCTGGGCCGAGACGGCCGAGGCGCTTCTCCAGCAAGGACGGATCGGCGCCGACGCGCGTCTGCGAATCCGGTGGCTGGAGCTCTTCGGCCAGTTGATTGCCAACACGGACATGCATCCGGCGAACCTCTCGTTCCTCCTGAAAGGCACCGTGGCCCAGGACTTGGCGCCCGTCTACGACATGCTTCCCATGGGGTACCATCCCCAGCAGGGGCAGCTTCTCCCGTATCGCTTCAAGCCCGATCCGCCCGGACCCTCCGATGCGCCGGTTTGGTTGGATGTCTGGACGGCGGCTCGGGACTACTGGACGCGGGTCGCGACGGATCGACGGATCTCGGACGGGTTCCGATCGATCGCGCACGAAAATGGGGCCACGTTGAGGGAGATGGCGCGCTATCAGGACCTGCTTCCGCGCGAGTCCTGATCGAGGCGCCGGCGCAGAGATCGCCGCGGCGGGCATCCCGTTCCCCGCGGCATCATCGACGGGTTCGCCTGGCAGGCTTCGGCGAGGCGCTCGGGCGGGCGCTGTGGCGCGCCGGGCGCGGTCCGCGGCACTTTTTTTCACCGCCAAGGCCGCCAAGGGCGCCAAGAGGCCTGTCATCAAGGGCCGGTGTACGGATCGCGCGGGGTTGCCGAGCTCAACCACGGCCAGGATCCCGGTGCCGACGCAGGCGTGGGGGGAGAAGCCGTCCCACGCGGGCGTGCAGAGTGAGCCCGCCGAGGAGAGCTGTGGACGCCTGGCGATCTTGGCGGCCTTGGCGGTTCCAAAGGATACGCTCCACGCGCGTTTTGGCATGGAGGCGCTACTATTTCGCTTTGCCCTTGGGTCCGAGGCAGTTCTTGCGCGCCCGACAGCGTGCCGCGCGCCTCCCATGCGGCGTGGTCGACGGCAGCTCGCGCGGCCACTCGCGCTTGTGACTCTCGGTCGTGATCATCAGCGGCAGCCTACCGCAAGGAGGGTCACGCCGACGGAGGCGACAACCTCGCCGCCGCGCGTTCGCGCACGGCGGCGACGATCAGGAGCAGCACCGCGAGGCCCAGGCAGGCGTGGGGGAGGAACCAGCCGACGCGGTCGTAGGGGGTGAGGCCGTCGAGGAGCGCCACCTCGGCGGCGAGGATCGCGGGCTTGCCGATCGCCGTCGTCTGGCGCACGCGGCCGGTGGGGTCCACCACCTGCGAGATGCCGCTGCTCGCCACCCGCACCACCCAGCGGCGATGCTCCACGGCGCGCAGGGCTGTCATCGCCGCGTGCTGAACGTGCTCCGTCTCCCCCCATGGCTCCGCGTCCATCGTCGGGTAGACCAGCAACTGCGCCCCTCCCGCCACCAGTTCGCGCGTCACGTACGGGAAGTCCATGTCGTAGCAGATCGCCGCGCCGATCTTCGCCCCGCCCACGTTCAGCGGGACACGCTCGGCCGCCGGGAGACCGTCCGCGAAGAACGGGATCGGCTCCGACTTCACCTGCGACCCGCGGACCCCCTCGGGTCCCACCAGCAGCACCGTGTTCTCGAATACCCTCGGTACCGGCGGGTCTGTCGCGCACGGCGCCCCGAAGAGCACCGGGACGTGCCACTCCGACGAGAACGCCCTCACCCGCTCTACCTCCGGGCTCGTCCGGTCGATCCTCCGCGAGACCGAGTACTCCGGCCAGACCACGAGCTGCGCCTGCGGCAACTGCCGCAGCCCCTCCAGGCTCAACTCGAGGAACTTGTCCATCGGGAGCCCCTCTCCCTGCACCCCCACCACCTGGAAGTCCCCCCGTGGGGCGTGCGGCACCGAGGTCCCCGCGACGTGGATCATCGAGACTGCCGAGGCCACCACGAAGCCGGCGAGGAACCTCCCCGTCGTGTAGCGCTCCGCGACCCACGCGATCGTCGAGTTCGCGAACGCGATCGCGAGCGACAGGCCGTAGACCCCGATCACCGAGGCCGCCTGGAGGACCGGCAGGTTCGCCGACTGCGAGTACCCCAGCCCGAACCAGGCGAACTTGAGGACGAACACCTCCGACCGCACGAACTCGACCGCCACCCACATCACCGGCATCGTCCACAGGAGGGCGTTCGGGCCGAGCCGCTTCACCACGCGGCTCGCGAGGCCGAACAGGACGACGTACCACGCCGCGTAGACCGCGAGCGGCACGAAGGCGAACTCCGCGAACACCGAGAAGAACCAGTGGAGGAGGAAGGCCTCCTCGACGACCGCGAATACGAGCCCTCCCAGGAGCGCCGAACGATGGGACCCGCACGCGAGCGCATAGAACGCGGGCGTCAGGCCGACCCAGGCGAGCCAGGCGTGCCCGTACGGAGGGAACGAGAGCGCCACGAGCGCCCCCGAGAGCGCGAAGAGCGCGGCCGCGGCGCGCGCGGAAAGCCGATCACTCGACACGCGGCACCTGCGGGAGCTTGCCCGCCTTCTCGAACGCCTCCGATCGGCGCATGAGCATCTCCGCCTCCTGTCGACGCGCAGGGTCGCGCGTCAGCTCCGCCAGGCGGAGCGCGTCCCTCGCGGCGTTCGCGTACTTCCCCTCCTTCACCCAGAGGATCGCCCTCCAGTTGTATCCGTTCTGGTCGTTCGCGTTCAACCGGAAGGCCTCCTCGAAGAAGTCGAGCGCGAGGGCGTGCTTCCCTCCGAGCGCAAGCGCCGAGGCCGCGTTCGAGGCGAAAAGTCCGCTCTTCGGCGCCCGCACCCTGGCCTGGTTGAAGTCCTCGAACGCCTTGTCGTACTTCCCGAGCGCGAAGTGCGAGCACCCCCGCCAGTTCCAGACGTCGGTGTCATTCGGCGCGAGCTTCAGGCACTGCCCGAAGTCCACGATCGCCTTCTCGTGCTGTCCGTGGTCGTAGTAGGCCCTCGCGCGCCCCTCCCACGTCTGCGGGTCGTCCGGGTCGAGCGCGAGCGCCTTCTCGAACTCCGCCTCCGCCTCCGGGAGCCGCTTGAGCGCGAGGAACACCCCCGCTCGCTTGAGGTACCCGCGCGGGTCGGCCGGCGCCAGCTCCGTCGCCTTCCCGAACTCCTCGAGCGCCCCCTGCGAGTCCCCCGACTGCTCGAAGAACTCCCCGCGCTCGATCCGCACGCGCGGGCTCCGCGGCGCGATAGCGAGGCTCGTGTCGAACTCCTTCCTCGCCTCGTCCTTCCTCCCGAGCCGTGCCAGGCACCAGCCGCGCATGTTGTGGCTCGTCTCGTCGGTCGGCTCGCACGCGATCGCCTTCTCGTAGTCCGGGATCGCCTGCGCGTACTGCCCCTGCTGGTACTTCACGTACGCCCGCAGGTTCCACCCCTCGCCCAGCGTCGGGTCCTTCTTGATGCACCAGTTGAAGTCCGCGACCGCGGCGGGGTAGACCCGCGCATTCATGTAGGCCGCCCCGCGCGCCAGCCGCCCCCAGTAGGCCTCCGGGTTCTCCGCGACGATCTTGTTGATGCACCCGAGCGTCGCCATCCACTTCTCCTCGAGCGCGCTCACGAACGCCTGGTTCACCAGCTTCGCCATGGGGCTCTCCGGGTCGGCCTGGATCCCCCTCGTCATCTCCATGAGGGCCGTCGACGGCTTCCTTCCCGACAGCGACAGGAGCGTCTGCGTGAGGTACGCCTGGACCGCCGCCGGGTCCATCTTGAGCGCGGTCCTGTAGTCGTCGAGCGCCTTCTTCGGCTGGTCCGAGAGCCACCTCGAGAACGCCCTCGTCGCGTACGCCATCGCGTTGTTCGCGTTGAGCTGGATCGCCTTGTTGCAGTCGACCTCCGCCTCGCCGTAGTTCTTCCCGACGATGTTGAACTTCGCGCGCGCGAGGTACCCGATGTCGTTGTCCGGGCAGAGCTCGACGACCTTGGCGTAGTCCGCCGAGGCCTTCTCCTTGTCGTAGAGGTAGTCGTCGTAGACCCACGCGCGGCGGAGATACGCCGGTACGCAGAACGGGTTCAGCTCGATCGCCTTCGAAAGGTCCGCGATCAGGAGGTCGAACTTGGAGAGCGTCTCGAGCACGCGGGCCCGCTGGAGGTAGGCCTCCGTGTAGCCCGGGTCGGCCTCCACGGCCTTCGTCGCGAGGTCGAGGGCCATCTCGCCGCGCATCGCGGCGGCCTGCGCGAGGAGCTGGTCCGCCCTCTTCCGCGCCGCCACGCGACGCTCCTGTTCCCGACGGACCTGTTCCGCCTGGCCCTCGAGTCGCTTGCGCTCCTTCTCGACGATCTCGGTCTCCCTCGCGATCTCGGCGCGCTTGTGGATGGCCCAGGTCCCCACGGCGAGGAGGACCGCGATGCCGATCGTGGAGACGGCCGTCGCGAGGCGGTTCCGCATGACGGCCCGGGCGCTCCGCGTCAGGATCGAGACCGGCTTCGCCGCGATCGGCTCGCCGCGCAGGACGCGCTCGAGGTCGAGCGCGAGCGCCGCGGCGGTCTGGTAGCGGTGCGCGGGTTCCTTCTCGATCGCCTTGAGACAGATCGTCTCGACCGGCTTCGGGACCTCCGGGAACCTCTTTCGCGGCGGCTCCGGGGCCTCGGAGATCACCCTCACGATGATGTCGAAGGGCGTGCCGCCGGTGAAGGGCGGGCTGCCCGTGAGGATCTCGTAGAGGACGGCGCCGAGAGAGTAGACGTCGCTCCGCTGGTCGACGCGGTTCGTCTCGCCGAGGGCCTGCTCGGGAGGCATGTACGGAGGCGTCCCGAGCGTCGTGCCCGAGAGGGTCAGCCGCGTGCTCGAGGCGACCTCGCGCGCGAGGCCGAAGTCGGATACGTACGGGTTCCCCTGGGCGTCGACGAGGACGTTCGAGGGCTTGAGGTCGCGGTGGATCACGCCGCGACGGTGGGCGAAGTCGACCGCCTCCGCGACGCGCTTGAGGAGGCGCAGGTAACCGTCGAGCGGCAGGGCCTTCTCGCCGATGAGCTGCGACAGCGACTTCCCCTCGACGAGGTCCATGCTCATGTAGTGGTTGTGGCCGACGACGCCGACGTCGTGGATCCGGACGATCCCCGGGTGGTTGAGCTTCGCCGCCGTCATGGCCTCCTTCTGGAATCGCTGCACGGCCGAGGAGGAGGCCGCGTGCGACCCGTGGAGGACCTTGAGCGCGACGACGCGGTGGAGGACTGGATCCAGGGCGCGGTAGACGGTCCCCATCGCGCCTTTGCCGAGCTCGCCGAGGATCTCGAACTTCCCGAAGTTGCCCGACAGGGTCAGGGGGGAGGCGGGGCGCGCCGGGGTGGTCGAGCGGTGCGAGCCTCCGACCACCAAGCTGGCCTTGCCAGCCACGAGCGTCGGCTCCGAGGGGACCTCGCCGGGGAGCGTCGCATCGGCTGAAATCGTCCCCGGGAGGGGCGTCGGGTGGCTCCCGCGCGAGGGGGAGCCGCGGCGGCCGGCGACCGGGAGCGCCGTGCGCGTCGCGGGGTGCTCGGTGGCGATCGTGGCCTCCTGGGCACTGGGCGCGCTCATCTCGATGGTGGCGTCGTTCGTCGGCCGCGCGAGGACGGCGGCGACCACGTGCGGTCGCCTGGCAGAGCCAGCTTGCTGGTCTTCGAAGGCGGCGGGGGCGTAGCCGGGGACCCGCTCGGCCACGACGGCGAGGAGGGCCGCCAGCTCGCTCGTGCCGAGCATGCTGCGCCCGACGAGGAGGGGGCCGAGGTCGCCTGGCTGGGCGCTGACGGAGAGGGCCCGCGCGAGGTCGTCCGCGCGGACGAGCCCCCGTTCGAGCGCGAGTTGGGCGAGGAGGCGGTCCCCCTCGAGGAGGGTGAGGCGATCCATCTCTGACGAGCGTAGCCCGGACGCGGAGCGGCGTCAAGCCGGCCTCCTCGTGCTAGAATGCCGCGGATGACGGAGGACCCGAGTGAGCGCACGCCGCTGGATCCAGGGAGGCGCCCTCGCCGCGATCGCCGCGGTGGTCGTCGTTGCCTGGAGCCGCACCCGTCCCGAGGTCGCCGAGGCCTACGTCGGATCGGACTCCTGCAAGGGGTGCCACGCGAAAGAGCACGAGCTGTGGCTCTCTTCCGACCACCGTCACGCCCTTCATCGCGCGGATGACAATCCGCTGAAGCCGCGGTTCGAGGGGGAGGCGGAGGGCGTCACGCCGGCCTACGCGATGGGCTGGAGGCCCCTCCAGCAGGTCCTCGTCGCGGGGAAGGACGGGCGCTGGCAGGCCTCTCCGATCGCGTGGGACCCCGCGAAGCTGGAGTGGTTCCACGTCTTCGCCGACGTCCCCGAGGCGGAGCGGCCGGGCTGGGAGGACCCCGCGCTCAACGCGAACCTGATGTGCCTCGAGTGCCACGTGACGGACTACCGGAAGGGGTACGACCGCGCGACGGGGCGCTACGCGACGACGTGGAAGGAAGAGGGGGTCGGCTGCGAGGCGTGCCACGGGCCCGGGGCGCGCCATGTCGACTGGGCGAAGCGCGGCGGCGGCGGAGAGGCGCGCATCGTCGCGCCGAAGCGGCTGGCGGCCGATCGGGCCCTGGACCTCTGCGCTACGTGCCATGCGCGTCGATACGCGATCGCGGACGGGTTTCGCCCCGGCGACCGACTTGCCGACTTCTACGCCCCCGAGCTGCTCGTCTCCGAGGAGGCGTACCACGCCGATGGCCAGATCCGCGGCGAGACGTACGAGTACGGGAGCTTCCTCCAGAGCCGCATGTACGCGAAGGGGGGGCGCTGCTCGGACTGCCACGAGCCGCACTCGGGGGCCGTGCGCGAGCAGGGGAACGGCCTCTGCCTCAAGTGCCACAAGCCCGAGCTGGACGCGCCATCGCACCACTTCCACGCGGCGGGGAGCGCGGGGGCGGCGTGCGTCGGGTGCCACATGCCCGAGACGACCTACATGCAGCGCGACCCGCGCAGGGACCACTCGTTCTCGGTGCCGTCGCCCGAGAGCACCATCCGCTGGGTCGTTCCGAACGCCTGCAACCGCTGCCACACGGACAAGACCGCGGAGTGGGCCGCGGGGCACGTCGAGCGCTGGTACGGCCGCCAGGAGCCCTTGCGGGGCCGTCGCGCTGCGGCCTTCGCTGCGCTGAGGCGGGGAGAGGCGGGGGAGGCGCACCAGGTCCTCGCGGACGAGGGCGAGCAGCCTGTGGCCCGAGCGGCCCTCGCCGAGCTTCTGGGGTCGCATGCGGGCGAGGCCGGGATCGTCGAGGCGCTAATCGCTACGCTCCACGACGGAGACCCGCTGGTCCGGGCAGGGGCGCTTTCGCGGCTGCCGAACCCGCCTCCGGAGGCGCTCCTCGAGGCGTCGTCGCCGCTCCTGCGCGACCCTGTCCGTCTGGTCCGGGTCCGCGCCGCCTGGGCGCTGCGCGCGGCGAGGCCCGAGCGATTCGAGGGGTGGGTCGCGGCGCAGGAGGAGTTCGCGCGGCAGGCGGAGGCGAGTCCGGACAACGCGGACGTCCAATTCAACCTCGGCGTGTTCTGGGAGGACCGCGCCGAGCCGGGGAAGGCGGAGACTGCGTACGCCGATGCGCTGCGGATCGAGCCCGCCTCGGTGCCGGCGCTGTTCAACCGGGCGATGGTGCTGCACCGCCTGGGGCGGAAGGACGAGGGAGAGGCGCTGTGGAAGGAGGCGGTGCGGTTGGACCCGAGCCTGCCGTCTCGGGTGAAAGAACCGCGTTGATCCGCGACTTCGGGAGGCCCTTCAGGGTTGCATGGATGAGAACGGATATCTGATATCTGACATCTGAGGTCTGATATCAGATATGTGGGGAAGGCCGTAGGCTCCCCCAGCCCGTCACGGAGACGTGATCGGGCAGGTTGTCCTGTGTATATCTGATATCAGACCTCAGATGTCAGATATCTGATATCGTCGCCCGGCGTCGGCAAATTGGCCGCTCCTGGACGCTTGCATCGATTTTACGATGTCCCCAATCGGACCCATCACCATGCATTTCCGTCTCGTCCTCCTCTCTCTCCTCTCCGCCCTTTTCCTCTTCGCCGACGATCCGCCGAACATCCTGGTCATCGTCGCCGATGACCTCGGCTACGGCGAGCTCGGCGCGCAGGGGAACAAGCAGATCCCGACGCCGAACATCGACTCCATCGCCGCGAGCGGCGTCCGCTTCACCAACGGCTACGTCTCCTGCCCCGTCTGCGCCCCGACGCGCGCGGGCTTGAATACCGGCAGGTATCAGCAGCGCTTCGGCCTGGAGCTCAACCCCGGCCCGGGCGGCAAGGCCGCGGGGGACTATGGCCTCCCGCGCGAGGAGAAGACGCTCGCCGAGCGCCTGAAGGAGCGGGGGTACGCGACCGGGATGTTCGGGAAGTGGCACCTCGGGTACGCCGAGGGGAAGCGGCCCCCCGAGCGCGGCTTCGACGAGTTCTTCGGGTTCCTGGGGGGCGCCCACTCGTACGTCTCCGGAGGCCGCAAGGCGGGCGGTGTCATGCGCGGGCTCAAGGAGGTCGACGAGGAGGAGTACCTCACCGATGCCTTCGCCCGCGAGGCGTCCGCGTTCATCGAGAAGCACGCCGAGGAGCCGTTCTACGTCTACCTGCCGTTCAACGCGGTCCACGCGCCCCTCCAGGGCAAGGAGGAGCTCCTCGCCGAGTTCCCCCGGCTCCGCGGGGATCGCCGCACGTTTGCCGCGATGCTCACGGCACTCGACCAGGGCGTCGGCCGCGTGCTCGAGACGCTTCGCGAGAAGGGCCTCGGCGACGAGACGCTCGTCTTCTTCATCGCCGACAACGGCGGGCCGACACCATCGACGACCTCGAAGAACGACCCGCTTCGCGGCACCAAGGCGACGGTGTACGAGGGCGGGATCCGCGTGCCGTACTTCGTCTCCTGGAAGGGGCACGTCCCCGTGGGGGAGACGTACGACCGCCCCGTGATCTCGCTCGACATCGTGCCGACGGTCATGGCCGCGGTCGGCGCGCCGGTCCCCTCGGGGGAGAAGCTGGACGGTGTGAACCTCGTTCCCTACCTGAGGGGCGAGGAGGACGGAACGCCGCACGAGGTCCTCTACTGGCGCTTCGGCGATCAGATGGCGATTCGCAAGGGGGACTGGAAGCTCCTCAAGTCGCGAGGAGACGGGATGGAGCTGTACGACCTCTCCAAGGACCTCGGCGAGGAGCATGACCTGGCCGCCGAGCAGGTGGAGAAGGCCGAGGAGCTGCTCTCGACCTGGGAGGCGTGGGACGAGCAACTCATCGCGCCGCGCTGGCGGAAGAACCAGGGAGAAGACGAGTAGATGGTTCTCCTGGAGTCGCGCCCGTAAGGGCGCGGGGGGGGTGACGCCCGTGAGGGCGTCACGGTCGACGAGGCTCTAGCGCTTGGCATTCACCTTCGGGCGGAACTGGCGGGCCTACGTGGAGGGGGTGACGGAGGACGACGTCGCCTCCGCGTGCCGCGACCTGGAGGCCCTCGCGGGGCAGGGGACCATCGCGGGCAAGGAGTTCCTCGACGCCGGCTGCGGGAGCGGGATGTCGTCGCTCGCCGCGCTCCGCCTCGGCGCCTCACGGGTCACGGGCTTCGATGCGGACCGGCTCTGCGTCGAGGCCACGCGCGTCCTCCTCGGACGCCTCGCCGCGGGAGGCCCCTGGACGGTGACGCAGGGCTCGCTCACCGACGCCCCATTCCTGGAGGGGCTGGGAGAGGCCGACGTCGTGTATTGCTGGGGCGTCCTTCCGTTCACGGGCGAGATGTGGCGCTCGACGGAGCGGATCGCGTCGCTCGTGCGGCCGGGCGGGGTCTTCTGCACGGCGATCTACAAGAGGACCTGGAGCGCCCCGCTCTGGCGGCACGTGAAACGCGTCTGCGCGCGGCTGCCGTGGCCCGTGCTCGCCCTCTTCGCGACGCTCCTCTGGCTCCCGCGCGCCTGCGTGCGAGCCATCCGCCTGAGGCACCCCTTCCGCGACCGCCGCGGGATGTCGACCTGGCACGATGCGATCGACTGGCTCGGCGGGTATCCCTACGAGTACGCAGGCGCGGACGAGGTCACGGCGTTCCTCTCCGCGCGCGGCTTCGAGCCGCTCGTCGTCAAGCCCGCCTCGGGGAACGGCTGCAGCGAGTACGCCTTTCGCCGCACCCTGACGGGTGCGAGTCCGTCCTAGTGTCTTGTCAGGCCATATTCTGTGGGCTGGAGTCGCGCCCGTAAGGGCGCGGTGGATCACGCCCGTAAGGGCGTGATCCCGCGGCCGCACGCCCTTACGGGCGTGATCCACCGCGCGCTTACGCGCGCGACTCCACCTGCCGGAATAGCGGTTGACGGGACACTAGTTCTCGCCGAAAAGGGCGCGGGCGTCGAGGAGCTTGAACTCGCCGCTCGTCGAGGGGACCTTGCCGCAGGCGAGCCACAGCTCGAGCGTCGCGGGGCGGAAGATCATGCTCTGGATCGTCATCTCCTCGTCCGCCACGCCCGCGAGGAGCTTCTTCGCGACCTCGGCGTCGACCTTCCCCTTCGGCAGCTCCTCGGCCAGGAAGCCGTAGCGGCGGCACGTCGTCTGCTCGTTCGGGTCGGTCTTGTTCGAGAGGGCCTCGCTCTCGAAGTGGTTCGTGGACCACACGCGGCCGTCCGTCGGGCGTCGGACCTCGACGGCCTTCGGTGAGAACTCGATGACGGCCGCGCCCTCGGCGTCGCACGCCATCAGGTTGTTCGGCGTGGTTCGCGGCGTCTTCTTGATCGCCTCCGCCGCCTCGTCGACCGTCGCGCAGGTCTCCAGGATGCTGCGGAACATGAGCAGGTACGGCATCCCATCCGGCGTCATGTCGGGGCTGAAGACGTTCATCACCGCGACCGACAGGCCGCGGTCGTTCATCCCGCTCACCGCCCCCATCATCCCCGGGAACCCGATCGTCAGGAAGCTCTTCCCCTCGCCGCGGTGGAAGACCGTCACGATGGTGTGCTCGTGGAGCATGCCGCGGGTCGGGTAGTCCATGTTCCGCCCGAAGATCGGCTTGCCGTCGGCCGACGCGTCGCCGAGCGCGACGAACGTGCTGCACATCATCATCTGGAGGAGGTCGGCGTAGCACTGCGCGGAGAGGGCCTCGTCGTACGTGAGCCCCGACCCCTCGGCGAGCAACCGGAGCATCGCCTTGTACTCCTCGGGGATGTGGTTCTCCATGACGTGGACCGCCTGCATCGCCATCTGCATCTGGTCGCCCGCGGAGGCGAGGATGTACCCCTTGTAGAGCCCCTGGATCTCCTCCTTGAACGCCTCGCCGTACGCCTTGGCCCAGGCATCGGCCTCGCCGACGCAGTGGGCGACTCGGACGCCCTCGACCTCCTCGACCCAAAAGGCCCTGGCATCGCCAGCTTGCTGGTTCTTCGCGTCGTCCGCGCGGACGATGGAGAGGCACAGGAGGACGAGCGGAAGGGCGAACAGGCGCTTCATGGCGGTGCTCCTCGTGGAAATGAAGGGGAGGATGGTAGTGCGCGCCCGTACCCGGCGTCAAGCACGCGGATTGCGAGCAGACGGGGGCGGGGGCGCCTCGATGCGGCCCCTGCGCCGTGGGCGGCGATAAGTGGTTTCGCGCGGGGGAGTTCCCGCGCGGGGGCAGCGGGGCGTGCGTCCACCGCGTTCCCAAGTTTCGGAACGCGGATTCGAGGGGCCTCATGCAAGGAGCCCGCACTTGAGTCGCGAACACGGCACGCTGATGGACCGCCTCGTCCCGCTCCTCGCCTCCTCGTCGCTCCGCGAGCGCCGCGAGGCCTTCGATCGCCTGCCGACGATCGCCCGCGCGGCCGACGCCCTCCGCGTGGACCGCGTGCGCCGCGGCCTCCCCGCGCCGTCGACGCTCTTCGTCTCCGTGACGACGCGGTGCCCCTTCACGTGCAGCCACTGCAGCTCGGCGACGTACCCCGCCGGCGTCGACCTGCCGGCCTGGCGGCTCGAACGGGTCCTCAACGAGGCGGTCGACCTCGGAGTCTTCTTCGTCGGGGTCACGGGGGGCGAGCCGCTCCTCCACCCCGACCTGCTCGAGGTCCTCGCGCGGCACGAGCGGTGCCTCTACCTCCTCTTCACGAGCGGCGCGGCGGTCGACGAACGCGTCGCCGTGCTCCTTGCCCGGATGCCTCACGTCCTGCCGTTCCTCGGCGTGGAGGGGGGGGCGGAGGTCAACGACCGGCTCCGCGGGAAGGGCGCCACGCAGGCCTCGCAGGAGGCGATGTCGCTGCTCGAGCGGTACGGCGTCCCGTTCGGCTTCTCGGCCACGGCCCGCCGCGAGAATCTCGGCGAGCTGCTCGGCACGGAGTTCTACCTCGACCTCGCCTCGCGGGGCGTGCGCTTCGGGATCGTCCTCGAGGCGCTGCCGGTCGGCCGCGCCGAGGCCTCCTTCCATCCGCTCCAGACCAGGGAGCGCCAGGCCCTCGCGGGGCACCTTGGCAAGCTGCGCGCGCAGATGGGGGCCTTCCTCGCGCTCCTCCCCTGGGACGAGCGTTCGGAGGGGGGCTGCCAGGCGGGCACGGACCTCCTCCACGTGAACGCTCTCGGTCAGGTGGAGCCCTGCCCGTTCCTGCGTGTGGCGCCGTCGGCCTCCGCGCAGCCGCTCGAGGAGGCGCTGGGCTCGGACCTCTTCCGCGCGCTCCGCGCTGCGGCGGGGACGCCGGACTCCTCCTGCCGCGTGCCGTGCTGGTTCCTGGAGAACCGCGGCCTCCTGGACGGCATCGTGGAGGTCTGCGGCGCCCGCCGCACGGTGGGGTGCTCGTAGGCCAGGGTGGCCAGGCGTCCCAGCCTCATTTCTCCTTGCCCGTCCTCCGCCGGGTGGGTAGTCTGACGCGTCACTTTCCACCACGTCCCGACGGCACGGAGCGGCATGGACCCCCTCTACGACGCCCTTCTGGGACAGCTCGCCGTCGATGCGGGCCTCCTCTCTCAGGACCAGCTCGCCGAGTGCATCCGCGTCCGCGAGTCCACCGGCCGCCCGCTCGGCGCCATCCTCCTCGAGAAGGGGTACCTCACCGACGAGTCTCTCGAGAAGCTCCTCGAGGCCCGCGCGGAGGCCTCCTACCTCGGCCTCTTCCCCCTCGAGGTCCGCAAGCGCCGCACCACCGAGATGTTCGCCTCCCCCGCGGACGCGCCGCCCGCCCCCGCGGAGAAGGCGAAGTCCGACGAGATCCAGGAGGTCGAGCCCGTCTTCCGCGGCGAGGAGGCTACCGCCGAGCCGGTCCCCGCGGCCGAGGCGCGCGAGATCGAGGGGGAGTTCATCTCCGACACCCCGCTCCCCGATGAGCTCGAGGCCGTCCACGTCGCCGCGTTCGTCGACGCGAGCCGCGACGTAAAGGCTCCGTCCGAGGGCGCCACCGAGCGCCTCGTCCCCAACGCCGCGGCGATCCCCGACATCGCCCAGGACGAGCGCAGCTTCGGTCTCCTCCTCTCCGAGTGTGGCCTCCTCAACGAGCGCCGCATCGAGGAGTGCCTCGCGGCCCAGAAGGGGATCGGCGCGTTCGGGATCCGTCTCCGCCTCGGCGAGATCCTCGTCCGGAAGGGGATCGCGAGCCCGCTCCAGATCCGCGACGTGCTGCACCTCCAGGGGATCACGCTCCTCCACTGTCCCGAGTGCATCGTCAACTACAACATCCACGGCTACGGCCAGGGGCGGCGCGCGACCTGTCCGCGTTGCGAGACGCGCCTCATCGTCCCCGTCGCGACGGCGATCGACGCGGTCGACACGATGATGCTCGGCCCGGTCGACAACTCCGAACGCGCCCCCGTGGAGAACTTCGGTCGATACCTCCTCTTCGAAGAGCTCGGCACGGGGCAGCTCGGGATCACCTACAAGGCCTGGGACACCAAGTCGGGCCGCCTCGTCGCGCTGAAGCGCCTCTGCCCGGTCGACGCCGCGGTCGGCGACGACCTCGATCGGATCGTGGAGGACGCCAAGACCGCCGTGGGCCTCCGCCATCCCGCCATCGCGGAGATCCTCGATGTCGGCGATGTCGAGGGGGACCGCTACGTCGCCGCGAAGTTCGTCGAGGGGATCCCGCTCTCGAAGCTCATCCACACCGCGAACTTCGCCGTGGAGCCGCCCATCCAGCTCACGCCGAGGAACATCGCCGATATCGCGCGCCGCGTCGCCGAGGCGCTCTCCGCGGCGCACCACTCGGACATCCTCCACTACGACCTCAAGCCCTCGAACATCCTCCTCGACCCCGACGGGGCGCCGCACGTCACCGACTTCGCCCTTGCGATCGACCGCCGCCCGTCCCTCGGGGACTCCGCCGGGCACTGGCAGCGGCCCATCCGCGGCACCTTCCCGTACATCGCGCCGGAGTGCGCCCTCGAAGACTCCCCCATCGGTCCCGCCGCCGACGTCTTCTCGCTCGGCGTCATCGTGTACGAGGCCCTCACGGGGAAGCTCCCCTTCACGGGAGAGACGCCGGAGAAAATCCTGTACGCCATTACCAAGACCGACCCGGAGCCCCCGAGCAAGTGGGCGCTCAACCTTCCGCGGGACCTCGAGCGGATCGTGATGAAGGCGATTGCGCGCGATCCCGGCGAGCGGTACGCCGACGGGGCGGCGCTCGCCATCGACCTGGCCCGCTTCGTCAGCGGCGAATCGCTCGAGGGGGAGGAGCCGATGGAGGTCGAGCCGGTCGAGGAGCGGCCGCGTCCGCGCCCCGTCTCCGAGAGGCGTCCGTTGCGGCCGCAGCCCGTCGAGGAGGCGCCCGAGCTCGCCGCGCCGCCGCGCGCGGGGAGGGGGAAGCTCATCGCCGCCGTGCTTTTGCTCGCGCTCGCAGGGGGAGGCATCTGGGCCTGGTTCGGCCCGGTGCAGGACCGCCTCATCCGCAAGGCCGCGGACGAGGCCCTCGCTGCGGGGAACCTGGACATCGCGCTGGAGAAGTACAAGGCGCTCGAGGCCCGGGGGGTCAAGGACCCCGAGGCCGCCACGAAGCGGCTGGAGTGCGAGGGACGGATCGCGGAACGGACGGCGGCGGAGGGCGCGGCCGCGTCGAAGCAGGCCGCCCACGACGCCCTCGAACAGGCCCGCAAGTCGCTCGATGCCGCGCGTGAGGCGATGAAGCTCGCCGTCCGCGACTCCGCGCCCGCGCGGGCCGCGGAGGGGATGCAGAAGGCGCGCGAGGCCGCGTCGCTCGCCGAGCAGGCCATGTCGAAGGACCCCGATCTCCTCGAGGGGCTCGTCGTCCGCGTGCAGGCCCTTGCCCTCGCGGGGGACGCCGACGCTGCGCGCGAGGCGGCGGACAAGATTCCCGCGTCCGACGGGCGGCGCGCCGGCGCCGTCTCCTCCCTCCTCGCCGTCGAGCTGCGGCCGCTCCTCGCCGCCCGCGGTCCGCTGACGGAGCTCGTCGCGCCTGCGAAGGGCGTGAGGTACACCCGCCCGCTGCCCGAGCCCTCCGCGTCCTCCTACAAGAAGAGGAAGGAGGCGGTCCGCGCCCTGCTCTCCCAGCTCACCGAACCGGGCGACCTGGCCCGCCCGCTCCTGGCGGGGCTCGGGGCCCTGCTGGAGGGGAACGCGATGACGGCGGCCGAGGAGCTGGGCAAGGTCGTCGAGATGATGCCCGAGGAGGCCTCGTTCCAGCTCGCGCTTGCCGTGGCGCTCCTCGGGACAGGGGAGGAGGGCGAGGGGGCGCTGAAGGCCGCGGACGCCGCGCTCGCGCTCCACGTGGACGACGCGGTGGCCCTGTGGGCGCGGAGCGCCGCGCTCGGCATGCTCGAACGCCCCGAGGCCGGGCGGGCGCGGGACGACGCGATTGCTGCCGATCGAAAGCTTGGGCACGCCCAGCTCGACGCCGCGGCCGCGCACCTGGCGGCGGGGCGCGCCACGGACGCCCTCTCGGAGGCGCAGGCGGTCCTCGCAGAGCGCTCCGACGACCCGCGCGCGCTCCTCCTCTCCGCCCGCGCCCGCCGCGCGGCGGGTCTCGCCGACGCGGCGCTCGTCGAGGTCGAGAAGGCCCTGGATGCGGTCTCGGACTTCCACGCCGCCCGCCTGCTGCGGGGGGACATCTTCGCAGCGCTCGGCCGGACCGAGGAGGCCGTCCGCGAGCTGGAGGCCTGCGTCCAGAAGGACCCGGAGGACCTGGAGGCAGCCCTCGCGCTCGGGCGCGCCCTCGTCGCGCGCAACGACCCGACCCGCGCGATCCCGATGCTCAACCGGGTCATCATGGCGGCGGGCGAGTGGGCCGAGCCGCTCGGCGTACGCGCGGAGGCGCGGCTGCTGGCGAAGGACCTCGACGGCGCCCTCTCCGATGCCGTCGCAGCGCTTGGCAAGGACCAGGGCCAGGCGCAGGCAACCCGCGTGAAGGCGCTCGTGCGCCTGGAGAAGGGGGAGGGGGCCACGGTCGAGGGGGACCTCTCGGCCGCGATCGAGAAGTTCCCGAGGGACGTGGAACTGCTGAAGGCGCGTGCGCGCATCCGCGCCCGCGCGGGGAACCACGATGCGGCGATCTACGACCTCACGGTGGCGATCGGCATCGCCCCCGGGGACGCGTCGATCCTGCTGGAGCGCGCCCGCTGCTACCGCCTCTCGGGGAAACCCGCCGAGGCGATGAAGGACCTCGACCAGGCGGCCTCAGCGGGGGAGGCGACGCTCGAGATGCTCCTGGAGCGCTCGCGGCTGAAGGAGGACACGGGCGACCTCGAGGGCGCGATCGAGGACGCGACGATTGCGGTGCGGACCGACGTGGATTCCGCCCCCGCGCACGCCGCGAGGGCGAGGCTCCTGGCGGCCTCGGGCCAGGCAGCCGTCGCGACGCAGGACGCCGAACAGGGAATCCGCCTCGACCCCGCCTGCGTCGATGCTTGGGAAGCGCGTGCGCTCGTTCGCGAGGGGTTGGGGACGCTCGAAGAGGCCAAGGACGACATCGCCAAGGCGATCTCGCTCGACGCCACGCTCGACCGACTGTATCCGACGCGCGCGCGGCTTCGCCGGGCGACCGGGGACGTCGCCGGCGCCGCGGAGGACGAGGAGCGCTGCGCGATGGCGTTCCGCCCGTTCGCCTCGAAGCTCCTGGAGGAGGCGAGGGGGAAGGCGGACGAGGAGGACTTTGCCGCGGCCGCGGCTCTTGCGGCGAGGGCCGCGTGGGCCGACCCGGGAAACGTCTCGGCGTGGCGGGACCGCGGGTTCTACCGGTTGAAGGCCGGGGAGGCCGCCGGGGCGCTCGAGGACCTCGAACGGGCGGCGTCGATCGACCCGAAGAACGCGGACGTCCTGTCGCAGCGCGCGGCGGTGAAAAAGGCGCTCAAGGACAACGCGGGGGCGGTGGAGGACTGGACGGCGGCGCTGGAGATCGATGCGGGGCGCGTGGACGACCGGATCGCGCGGGCGGGGGCGTACCGGACGCTCGGGCAGAAGGAAAAGGCGCTCGAGGAGGTGAACGCGGCCCTCTCCGAGAAGCCGGACGCCGTGGAGGGGCTGAAGCTCCGGGCGATCCTCAAGAACTCGGCGCGGGACTACGCGGGGGCGATCGAGGACGCGACGCGGGCGATCGATGTGGGCGGGGCGGACGGGTGGACGTACTACCAGCTCGGCTACGCGCACGACGCGCTGGGGAAGCGGCAGGAGGCGGCGGACGCGTTCACGCAGGCGATCCGGGCGAAGGACGACTATGCCGACGCCTACTCGCATCGCGGCTGGGTGCTGCTGGCGCTCGGCAGCCCCGCGCCGGCGCGGAATGACCAGTTCGAGGCGATCCGGATCAACCCGAACCACGCCTGGGCGCACTTCCGCCTCGCGGCGGTGTATGCTTCGGAGAGCGCGAAGGGCGCGGAGAGCCCGCTCGCGGGGGACGGGAACCTCGCCGCGATGGCGATCGCGGAGCTGGGGAAGGCGATCGACAGCGGCTTCACGAGCCGGAGCTACGCAGATGCGACGAAATACTTCGCGTCGCTCCGTGGTCTGCCCGAATTCCAGCAGCTCCTCTCGCGGCTGAAGTAGCCTGAATCCGATCGCTCACAGGGCCGCCTGGTGCGGCCAGCGGAGCCCTGGGAGACTCGGTCGTTTGATCGGTTCTAAGTAGCGTCCACTAAGTTTCCCGGGATACACCAACCAGCTCGACTTGGAGTCGCGCGCGTAAGCGCGCGGTGGATCACGCCCGTAAGGGCGTGCGACCGCAGGATCACGCGGCTACGGGGATGATCCACCCGGCCCTCACTGGCGCGACTCCAGCGATCGTGCATTCCGGTATCCCGTGGAACTTAGTGCGTCCTACTT
>ORMF011209645.1_pt1 | contig 30770 bp, 18 predicted proteins | sample 1779871 | NCBI WGS metagenome assembly ORMF01 (sample SAMEA104232316, study PRJEB22302) | groundwater metagenome | biome: forest; feature: aquifer; material: groundwater | place: USA | collected 2011-08-07 | depth 5.4 m | reverse complement strand
GCGCTGCCGCAGATAAACGGCCGCGACGGAAGCCGCTCGCCAATGATGCTGAGACACGAGTTCAGCTTCGCGAGATTGATGTCGATGTGGTCCCGGAAAGACTTCAGAAGCGGATTGCCAGGAATGCAGAACGTGATCGAGGTCGAGACCGGCTCGTCCACCTCCTCGAACTCGGTTGGGAATTCGTCCGACTCCTCAGGAACCCCTTCGTGCGGGTCGACCGGGTGATCGCGAAAGCCATCAACGTAGTCTCCCTTGTCAGGATTGAGATCCGGTTCCCGCCCCCACCGGCCGGGGCCAGCGCCAAGCCCGTCGGTGCCGCCGCGGCCGTCGGTGCCACCTCCGTCAATCCAGTCCCTGCTCTTCTGAGGACGGGCAAAGAGCTGATTCTCGAAACCTTCGACCGTTGCGCGGCGCCGATCGAGTTCGGTTCCCAGGGGCACAGCGGCGAAGGCCTTCGAGTCGTTCTCCAGCGCCGAGGAGACGATCGCTTCGGTGCGCTGCAGCTTCTGGAGCGGTGGCCCGTCACTGGTCAGCACCGCGCGGATGCTGCCGACTGCACCAGTGACACCCGTGCGGCTATGCATGGAGTACAGGCGTGCGACGGACTGGCGTATGCCGGCCTCCACCGGCAGGAGCCCGACGACGATCTCTTCGACGATGTCCAGCTCGAGTTTCCGGATTGCCCGGAAGCAGTCGCCGCCCAGATCCGGGGCCTGCAGCACGATGGCGGCGAGCTGGTAGAGCTCTCTGGCCGTCGCCACTGACTCAGTCGTCGCCCGGGTGTACTCATGGTCCGCCCACTCCAGCAGGTTCTTGACCATCATCAGCACGCTGTGCCGGAGATAGACGCCTTTTCGGCGGCGCGCGATGCCGAGCACGTCCAGCGGCCCTTTGATTCGCTCGTCGGAATCGATTTCCTGATCTTGAAAATGACCGTTGAAGTCGAACACGTGCCGTTGGCCGGCAGGGCGGAAGGGGTCGTACAGCCGCCGGTACCAGTCGTTGGCCGCCGCGTACTCGCCCGAGCGATTGAGCGTCCATCCGGCGAGCAGCGGAAACAGGAGGTGCTGTTCGATCTCGTCGAGCGGGTCCAGCATGCCGTTGGGAACCGATTCATTGGCGGTCGCGTAGTTGATCGTGGCGCGCGCTGCGTCCAGACCCTCAACGAAGTTCGAGAGTGGACGCGTTTCGCGCGCGTACTCGCCCCGCATCAGCAGCCAGTCGAGCTCTCGCATGGTGGCGGAGGAGAGATCCCAGTCCTCGAGCGTGCTCCCGTCGAAGAACGGCAAAGGGACGGCATAGGCGCTATAGAGTTCTCGCACGCGCTGGGCACCTGGACTCGCGAGCATCTCCGTGGCCAACGCCTCGAACGCCGGCACGTTGATCGGCGGCGGCAACACGTTTTCCGTGAACACGAGCGCGTACACTGCGGCGGTCCAGGTGTCATAACTACCCAGCCACTGCCACGCGGCTTCCTCGACTGGTTCGGCAGCGAGATACTCCGGAACCAGGATTCCGGGATCCAGGTCGGTGCGTGAGATCTCCAGAATCATGCCGGTGCGGATGGCGAGGACGAACGCGCGCAAAGATTGGATCAGCTGCGTGATGGGCGTGGTGCTCTGGCAGAGTCCTGACTGGAGCTCGATGAACAGCTTCCGCTCGAGACTCTTCACATCTTCGTTCGTCGCGTCGATCAGCAGCCCCCGGTACCCGGACAGGAAAGCTGCCACGCTTTTGGCAAGCCGGGCTTCGAATGCGTTTCGACTGTGCGGCGCCACGCGCGCCGAGAAGTCGGTCTCAATCCATTCCACCAGCGTCAAGCTCGCTGCGGGCGCGACGAGCTTCTGCGCGGCGGCATCCCTCCCCACGGGCGTAAACAGCGTGTCGATTTTCTTGGTGTAGTCTCTGACCCAGCCCAGCTCCTGCTCGAACAGCTGGGCGAGCGCCGCCGACTTGAGCGGAATCCGTTCGGCGCCCAGGTAGCGCTCGAGAACGCTGACGCCGATCCTCGCCTGCGGCATCACCGACGTGCCCACGGCGCACGTCAGATCGAGAATGTCCTGACAGAGAATCTTCTCGAGGTCCTTTGCCGGGATTTGCCAGTGGTAGTAGATGAAATCGAGCAGGTCCGAGACGTAGGCGCGCGGGCTGAACACGTTGTCGCAACAGCCGCAGTCGGCGCACTTGTCCGTCTGTTCCGCTTCTTCGGCCCCAATGTCGGAGAGCCAGCCACCGTCGGCGCTCTTCTTCCGCTGTTTTTGAATACCTGAGTGAACGGCGTTGGTGCGGGCGCGCTTGGCGATGGTCCGCAGGCGGCGGACGGCTGTTCGCTCAGCCGGGCTCCGAGCTTCGAGCAGACGTTCCAGTCGTCGCTGGGGAAGCAACGCCACTGCGCTCAGTGAGGTCAGTCCCTTGTCCACGGCGCGTGCAGCGAGTGCGATGTCGTCAGTTGCCGCGGCGAACTTCGCCGCGGCGAGGAGCCGCACGTGATCGGTCCGTCCGAGCCGCAGCCGCTGCACTGCGGCCATCCCCTGGGGCCGGAGGAGGTCGGTCACCTCGGTCAGCGCCGCGTCGCTCAGACGGCGGGTGAGCTCGGGCCGGACCAGCCCCGCCTTTGCAAGATCGGCGAGCGGAAGGGCTGCGGGAACGAGTGCTCTGTCGCGCGTTCGCGCTCGCGAGGGCGCTGGCGCGGAGCGATGAGCCTTCTTCGCCGGGAGGATCCGCTCGCCCGGCCGCCGCGCCGAAGGCCTCGGCCGGCGACCAACCTCACGCGCGTGTGCGAGCAGCTTCGTTGCGAACTGCCGCCGTGCCATGTCGTCGAGATCGGTAAAGGGGTTGTCACCGGTCAGCGCTTCGATGGCGGCCGCGATGACATCTTCGTTCAAGCGTGCGAGAGCCGTGGCGTCTTCCACCCCCGTGAACTCGAGTGCTCGGAGCACGAACTCCACGGCTGCGCGGCGTTCGGGTGGGAATCGACTGATGAGTTCCAACCATCTGGACATTGTCTCTTCTCCTCGGGGCGGTCAACGAGTTCGCGGGGCCAGGAGTCTGCCGTTACTCACGTCTTGCGCGCCCGAGTTCGGGGTTCATGATGAGCGCGGGGGCCGTGGCCCGCGATGCCGGAGCGCGTGGTGCGGGATCCGACGGCGGTGGCGGTGCCGCGCTCGGCGGGGGTATGGCGCCACGGACCATGGCGTCCCAACGCGCCGCCTTCCCCTGGGATAACCGCAGCGTGTCGGTCAGGTCCACGTCGTCCAAGTTCCCACCATGCCGTGACTGAAACGCTGCCCAGGGCACGGTCTCTTCGTGTTCAGGGGCGTATGGGCGCATCTCGACGCCCATCATCAGCTTCGAGTATTCGCGAATCGCTTGGATCTGAGCCGCATCGTCCTTGCCGGCTTTGACCTTGTCCAGGAAGATCCCGAGTTCGGTCTCAGTGAGCTTGTGCGGCTCGTTGTAACCCGCCTGTTGTGCCGACTGCGCGAGAACGCTGTACAGGTCGCGCACATAACTATCGTAGAGATCGGGACGTGTCTGTATCTGGTCTGGCGCGTGGCCATCGAAGCCGTGCCCCACCCCCGAGGAGTACATCCTGCCGTTCTTCGAGTGCGCGTAGCTGTCTCCGAAAGCGTGGAGCGCGAGGCCGGCTTCAAGAGTGCCCGGCACGGCGTTCCCCACGAGTTGTCGGCGGAGTGGCCGTTCGTCCTCGACCGACCGGCCGGTGAGCGAGTGCAGCCCTTGATGAACGACATTGCGGTCGTATTGGGCAACCCCGTAGTCACCAGTCAGCCGCTTGTCCTGTCTCGTGGCCTCTTTCCAGACGTAGGTGTCCAGTGCATCGAGCTCGCACACCTCGTCGGGCAGTTGAGCGTAGAACGCGTTGCGGAACGCGACGTCTTCTGGGAAGCCGGCGGCAAGCGACACGTAGTACACGGTGTAGAAGTGCCCCGCTTCACCGTAGTGGCCAACCGCATCACGCAGTGAGATAGGGTTGCCTCGGACGAACTGGTAGAGATTCGTGCCGTCCACCACGCCGGCGGGATCGCAACTCAGCCAGCGTCCGAGCCACGGCGCATAGTATCTGGCTCCGTAAAAATACAAACCGGTCTCCCCGTCACACTCCTTGCCCGCATATCGGTAGCGCCTCCGATCGATCTCGACGCGGTCGCGACCCGCAGCGTACGCAGAGCCGCCGTAGGGAAGGTACTCCTCGTGAGCAATGACCTCGGCACCTTCGTCCAGCTCGACCAGCGATGAGCCGAGGTGATTGCCCAGCTGATAGCGCACATACCTGGCCGCCGAACCGCCTCCGGCGAGATCCAGCTGCCGGTCCACGAGCGCGATACGGCTCTTGTCGTCCACGACATGCAGAGAATGCCGTTCGTCTTGCTGGCCGTTGGCGCCGTAACTGCGGAAGACCTCGAACCCACCGAGATAGATTCGCTCCTCCACCCGGTTGCCGCCGACCTCGAGTACCTTTCGGAGACGCCCGCCGTCGGCAGCGTATGCGTAGTACGCGCTATCCACGGGACCATACGTGTGCCTGTTCGTTTCCGCCGAAATCAGCTGGTTCGCGTGATCCCACTCAATCGCGGGCAAGTGAGGGAGTGCCACAACGTTGCCGCTCGCGTCGTGAATCACGGCAAACGGCTCGTTCCAGCACCCGTTGTCGCTCGTCGTGGAGGCCAGGCGGTTGCTCGACGGAGCGGGCGCCTGCTCGCGCACCCACTTGCGATGCAAACCAAAGTAATGCTCGATGCGGCGCAGGTTGCCGGCGCTGTCGTACGAATATCGCTCGGTGTAATTGCCCACCGCGCGCCCGTTTTCGATCGGCTGGGGACCGATCGGAATGAACTCCGTGTGCCGCTGGTCACCCGCCGCGTAGTGGCAGGCAGACAGCGCCTCGTGTTCTCGGCCTCGCGCCTCCGTCAACCTGTAGAGCGCGTCGTACGTGTAGAGATTCGTAGGGTCGACTCGCTGGCGTGCGTTGAACACCGTCGCGAACGCGCCGTCATGAATGCGCGTGATGTTGCCGACCGGATCGTATGTGTACTCGAGTTGCTGCAGGTCCGGGTCCGCGCCCCGCGTGGTTCGCAGCCCGAGCAGCCGATACGTGCGGTCGTCATACGTGCAGCGGGTCGTGGCGCCGTTACCGTAGACGATTGACAGACGCTGTCCTTTCTCGTTGTATTCGATCGCCTGGACCAGAGGCTCGGGGGCCTGGTCTTCGGGGAGCTGAACAGCCGCCCACTCGAGCAGCCCCGCCTCGTTATAGGCGACGGTCTTCGAGTACCGCTCGCCGGCGGGCGTCGTGAAGGCGTCCTCGATGGTCCGGTTCAGCGCGTCAAACGTGCGCTCGATCCGATACACCTCGGTCTCCAGCCGAACCGGCACTGCCCAGTCCGGCGGTTTCTGGTAGCTGTGCGGCAGGCGCCGTGTGGTGATGAGCGCATTGCCTTTGAAATCGTAGCGTTCGACGAGTGACTCGCCCGCGCCGTCGCGGACGCGGACCGGACGTCCTCGAGCACGACGCTGGTCGACGTCGGTGAAGTCTTCGCCGTAGGTGACCTGCTGCACGCGGCGCGGACCTTGTGCGTTCGCCACCACGATGGCTGTGGGCCGTCGGAGCGCGTCATACATGGTCGAAATGACGTTGCCGTTGGCATCCCAGACCACATGGGGCGTGCCGTCCGGCCCCTGAAGCGTGCGGCGCAGGCCAGCGTCGACGCTTTCCACGCGCACCTTCCGCCGCAGCATGTCGAAACCGTGCGTGAAAGCGAGGAGGCCACGGGCATCGATGATAGCGAGGTCGTTCCCTTGAACATCCAGCACGATTGACGTCCTGACCATCTGCACTCCATCACTCGTCACCGTCAAGAAACCGCGGCCGAGGGCGTCGTGATGGATCTCCGTGGGGGTCGCCGCGTGGGCCGCCGCTTTCAGCGCCGCATCCTGCTCCGGCGAGTGCGACGATGCGGGACCTGGTTGATCCCGATCGAGAATGCGCTGGTCGTACCACGTGGCGTACGGTGCGACCGCTCCAAGGTAATCACGGACGTAGCCGGAGACATCCGGATCGTCGCCTGGACGCAGCAGCACAGTGTCGTTGGGATCCCACGTGCTCTGACGCCAAGGATCAAAGGCGACCTTCTCGTAGGTGTGGTTCGGATGGATGCGGGCGATGACCCGGCCGAGAGGATCGTAAAAGAGCATTCGCCCGTGTCCGTCGCGTCGGCCCGGTTCGAATTCGTAAGTGCGACTGAAAAATGGCTCGAACTCCTGGACGGGCTGGCCCTTGTTGTTGAAGACCGCACTTCCGGTGCCGACCCAACGCGTGCCGGAACCCGTGTCCCCATCAACAGCTCCGGCCTCCGCCTGCACCTTCGTGTGGAGAACCCGGCCGAACCCATCGGAGTACACGAATTTGTGGCGAACCCGCGAGGTGTCTCCCCGACCGAGGTCGGCCACATGCGTCTCCCGCGACAGCGACCAGACGACGGCGGGCAGCCCCTCGCGCTGCCAGCGGTCGAGGTCGTAGAGCATACGGCTCGTCGCGGAACCAAGGAGCCCACTGGCACGCGCGACAGGGTCCAGTGCACCACCGACCGCCTCATTATCCAGCTCTGAAAGTTGCGGCAGCGAGTCTGCCTCGTTGTCGCCAGCCCGGCCCATCAGAGCCGTTGCGACGATGAAGCCAAGCTCATCGAAGAGAGCGCCCGAGCGGCTCCCGTTCGCATCCGTGACGACCGCCGTCTGTAGGACGCGATAGTCAGACTCGGCATGCACGTTGTTGTGGAGCGCGTCTTCGGCCCGAGTCATGAGAAGGCTGTAGCGGTCGTACTCGAGCAGTGACGTATGGCCGAACGGATTCTGCGTCGAGGTGGGCCGGCAAAAGCCGGTTCCTGGCGCCTCGAACGCTACCCGGCCGCTTGGGAGCCACCAGTAATCGGCAGTACCGGCAGGCTGGGGCGCGGTGGCATCCACCGCATCAGCGCGGATGTATCCGGCCTCCCGGAGACTGGCCTCGCCGGCGCTGCCTTCGAAGAGTCGATCGATCAATCCAGGCGTCAGCACAGTCCGATACGTCTCGTATTCAAGACCCAAGGCGCCGATCGTCCCCAATGGCAGCCGATGCGTGTAGTCGTGGATCGCATCAGTCGGATCGAATGGATCGAGCGCTTCCGTGTCCGTACCCGCGCGGAAGTAGCGCCGCTCCCATTCGAGCAGCCTCTTGCCGGTACCGAGGGGCTCGACGTCGTACGGTGAGAAGTCATCAGGGTCGTCGAGCGGAGCGAAGTCGTCCTTCGCGAATTTGCCGGTGGCTCGCAGCATCCCCAGTCCCGCAACTTCGTACGTGCGGGTCTCGCACGGGACGCCCACATAGTGGAAGTCGGCCAGCGCTGGATCGTCCGGCGTGTTGATGAAACGCTTCCACGTGAGCACGCCCTTCGCCGCGGACTGCTCGGCGTAGGGGGCAATCCCTCGGCGCGGATACGCAATCGCGACGGCGTGCGTGACGTTGGCGTAGGCATCTGTTGCGAGGGTGAGATGGTGCTCGACCCGCGGATCGGAAGGATTGCGTTCGTAGTGGTGGGTCAGTGTTTCCGCGGGCGTCGTGAAGTAGACGGCGTGGGAGTTCGAGCCTTGGTCTTGGGCGCGGACGACACGATGCGACTGCTCCGTGACCAAGTACGGGTGGGGCGCCCGATCGGTCCCGTCATGCGCATAGATCTCAGTGCGGAGCACCGCGCCCTTGAGCGTGCGGGCCGCGTCGCGCGACAGGTCGTCGCCGGGCAAGTCACAGGCGCCGGACCGGTAGCTGGCAGAGTCCGCGGCGTAGTACTCGGACTCGTAGCGCAACTCCAGCCGGTTACCGTCCTCGAACCAGGCGCCTGTGTGGAACCAGGTGCGCGTCGTGACCGGTGGCACATAGTGCGCGCGCAGCGCATTGGTAAACACGCCGTCGGGGTGCAGCCCCGGTTCGGCGAAGGTGGCGAACTCCTCGGCGTCGAATTGATCGACCCGGCCAAACCCGCGGAACTCGCGCTCGCGGCGATCGTAGTAGCCGTGGTGATACGCGTACCGTGTCGCCAGCTTGGTCCCGCCAATGTGGTCGATGGTCTCCACGGCCTCCACGACCATCACGGGAAACGCGAGCGGCGTGACCCACGGGGTGCCGGCGACGCGGTCCCGCGCCGCGAAGACCGCTGACGAGGCATACCGCACGCGCGTGGTCGCGCCCAGATTGTTGCGCATCTCCACGAGCAGATGTGGCTTGGTGCCGCCGCAGAAATCCAGCGTCTTGTAGTTGCCGCCCGGCTGGAACGCGAAATCGTAGGTCCAGAGTAGGGTCGCGGTCCCCGTGCCGTAGATGTCCGCAAACTGCACCGATCGCGCATCTGCAGCGGCCGGCGTGCCGAACACCGTCTGTCGATCGCTCCAACTGTTCCCCGATCGGTTGATCCAGTAGTGCACGCGATCGAAATCGACGTATACGAGGTCGGCGCAACCGTCGCCGTTCAGATCGGCCAGAAACAGCCGCGCCGGATCGAAGCCGAAATCGAAGGTCGGCGCCCGCGCCATCTGCAACTTGCGGCTGAACGAGCCGTACCCGAGATTGCTCCAGTATTCGACGCTGCCACTGTGAATCCAGACGATGTCGGCCAGGCCGTCGCCGGTCATGTCGGCAAGACGGACTCGGCCTTCGGGATCGCTGAAGAACACGTCCGGGAACGCCTCCCGATCGTAGATACGTTCGATCGCCTGTGGATCGCCGTAGCCGTCGGCCCCCTGGCCAGGAAACCAGACGAAGTGATGATCGCGCGTCACCAGAGCATCGGCGAGGCCGTCACCGGTGAGATCGACCAGCCTGAGGTTCGGGTCCTCGAGATCGAAGCCGGGGAACTCGGGGTAGGGTCGAAACGCGTCCCAGTCACCCTCGGGTGTGGCTTCCCAGAACCCCTGAACCGCGCCCTCGTGCACCATCAATTCGAGCCGACCATCACCGTTCGCGTCCGCCAGACCCACGCCCGGAGTAGAAAGCGTCAGGCCCGCGGGCGCCCGGTCGAGGAATCGTGGTCGATCCAGCGCACCTTCGCCCAGATTCCGCCAGTAACGGAAGCCCGCCTGAGAGGTGTGCAGCACGTCGGGCAAGCTGTCGCCGAACAGATCGACGAGCGCCATGTCGCCGCCCAGGGGGAGCGGCGGCAGATCGCCGTCCGGCGCCTCGAGGGAACGATAGCTCTGTCGCTGCGGCTCGAACGTCGAGTATCCGAACTCGAGGGGCGGCAGGCTCTTCGAACGGTACCCTCCGCCAGCCTCCGCGATGTAGCCGGAGCCTGTCACGCCCGTCAACAGCGACAGCTGCGCAGCGGGGTCGACGGTGTACGCGAAGCTGGTCGCCCGCACCAGCGTTGGTGCCCCGAGCTCGCGGAAATGATGAAACATGAGCACGCGCCGGCAGCGCCGGAGTGTCCGCACCTCGAAGCCGGCGCGGAAGGTGCTGAATGCGTCTTCGCGGATCGGCGGCGATGTCGCGTCGAACTCCTCCGCGACATTTCCCGGCCGGACGTAATTCTCATCTCGATCGCCGTAATCGAAGACCACCTCAAAAACGTACCGTCGTCCGACGCTGCTATTGCCGGGATCGGACGGATCGCTCCCGTCCCGCTGGACTCCGACCAGGCCGCCGCTCGTATACCGGACGTCCCGTTTCAGGTTGCCATAGCAGATCCGCCGGATGTAGCGCTGCCGGTATTCGTGATTATGCTCGTGAGGGACCCCGTCGAGCAGCATGGCCGGATCGTCGACGGCGTATTCGTAAAGGATGTGGTTGCCTTTGGCGTCGAACGTTTCTTCGAGCAGCCACTCGTATACCGGGGGATTCTGTTCGAATCGGACAGGGTCGTCGGGACCCGTGATTCGGCCGGCCGCCGTACGACCATAAATACTCGTGACGTTCGAGCTCGTCGTCGCGCGCCAGTGGATGTCTCCATCGGCAGTGCGAACCCACCGTTCGATGCGCGCGAAGAGCCCCTCTGTGCGCGGTCGGTACCGCGTCACCGTGTAACCGGCCGGCGTCCTGACCTCTGGCGTGGTCGTGCCCGGCTGGAACTGGACAACGAGGTCCTCGGCCCCAGACATGATGAAGGCTTCCTCCGCCGCGCGATAACGGGGCAGTCCCTTCTCCGTCTTCCGAGTGATGCGAGGGATGGAGAGCTGCCAGCCGAGACCAAACGGCCCGTTGCCGTTGCCGGTACTGTACTGAAGCGTGAGTGTGGGACCGAAGCCGTCTCTGCCAGGTGTCAGCGCGATGGGAACCGAGAAGTTACCCGTGCCTGTGAACGGCGACGCCTGGAACGTTTCACCGATGCCGCTTACGGCCCCGCCGCTCTTCGGAAGTGCGATCGCCTGGACACCGCCCTGCTCCTTCATATTCGCTGGAACCCGAACTCGCGCTGTCGACGGGGGTTCTTGAGATCCGGGTCACGGCTCGCCGGCCGACGCGGCAGCCTTTTGCGGCCCGCAAACTCGAGGGAGGCTGCACGGTAGTGATTGGGCTGACCCAAGTCAATAGTTCAAACGGCAAAGTTGCACGGAGAAAAGGCGCTCGACCCCACCGTCCCGTCCAGTCGGCGGACCCCGGCTTTCAGGTAGCGATCCACGCCAGGCCCCTTCAACGGGGCGCTCGTGTTCTGATGACGGATGGACCTGCCGCGCGCGTGGGCGAGATTCTGGACGTCCCGTTTCCAAGGCAGCGCCGCGCCGCGGTGCTGTCGGACCCCGAGTACTGCCGCTATCGCCGGCGCGTCATCGACTTCCTGGAACACCACGCCCATCAGAGCCGGCAAATACCGGTTCTAAGTTCCGGGTTCTAAGTTCCAAGTTCGGTGGTTTCCACGTTCCGTGCTGGAACTCAGAACTACCGAACCCAGAACCCAGAACCCAGAACTCGGAACCCAGAACCGTTCTTAGCCGATCGGAATCGGCACGACGAGGCCGCCCATCAGGTCGCCTTCCTTGAAGTCGGTTCTCGGACTCTCCTTGTGATCGTTGAGGCCCGATTCATCGCGTGGTCGACGTCGCCGGCTTGAACGGGTATCCAGGCGGCCCGTTCAGATAGTACGCACCAAGCGTCGTCATCTTATCCATGTCGGGATACAACACCCCAAAACCGGGCGCGTTCTCGCTTCCTCGCGGCGAATACCAAATGGCGCCCTCCTTGGTGATCTGTATCTTGGGCGTGTCGGCTGTCTGCTGCGGTTTCGGGTACAAGGTAAACGATTGGTCGCGAGGATTGAACCTCCACAACGCCGCGGCGCTTCCGCCCGCATCCGGACTCCAGATATTGCCTTCGGGATCCTCGGCAAAATCGTATGGGTTCGCGTTCTGGCGAGGAATCGTGTATTCGGTCATCTTGCCGGTGGCCTGATCCAGCTTTACCAGCTTGCCGGGCCGCTTGCCGGCGGCGTAGATCCCGAACCAGATATTGTTTCGAGAATCGACGTTCAATCGTCGTCCGTGCCCGGGATGGGTCGGCGCCGCAAAAATCGTCCACGCTCCAGACCTCGTATCGAATTTCGCGATATTGCCCGAATCCCAGAGCGCCATCCAGATGTTGTCGTTTCTGTCGGCAACGACCCCGTAAACGATCGCGTTGTGTACGGGCACGGGAAATACCGACACTTTCCGCGTTTGGCGGTCATACTTGCTCAATGCGCCGCCCATGATCCAACCGATGTAGATGTTGTTCTTCGAGTCGAAGGCCAGCGACTGCATCCACTTGATCGGGTTTCTGACGACGTTGTCCGGATCCATGGGAATCAGCTGATCGAACGTCTCCGTCTCCGGATTGAATCCCAGCAGCCGCTTCACATTCGAGGGCTGGACACCGGAGTGCTCCGGCAGCCAGATCATCCCGCTTGAATCGATGAGCACTTCGTGGATGCCGTTCTTGGGATCCGGCAGCTCATAGGACTTCTGTTCTCCCGTTCGCGGATCCAGTCTGACCAAGCGATGGGGATACCCGCGGTCGGTCAGCCAGACGTTGCCGTTGCGGTCGAAACGGACGTCCTGACCTACGCGCCGTCCGACGAAGCCAGCCTGCAACGCTCGGTATTGCGGGGAATTGGTACCCTGCCCGGGAGGATCCGGCGTCAGGTAATACTCCATGTACATCGCCTTGCCGAGCTTGGCTTCATCGACGGGGATTTCCTGCTCGATTCGCACCACGCGAGGCTCGGCGCCGGGGCCGAAGTGCTTCGCCAGATAGGCCAACAGGTCGTCGCGGTCCTGCCGCGAGAAGCGCAAGTCCGACGCGCGATAGCTGAGGAGCCCTTCGGCGTACGAGGCCGCCGGCCGATCGGCCAGCGCCGTCCCCATCATCCGATCGAGGCGGGCGGTCCACGTCTTCACATCGGCGGGCCTCGAGGAAATGAAGTTCTCCCCGTGACAGATCATGCAGGTTCGCTCGGCGACGTCGCGGCCCGGGCCCGGTGGATAAATCTCGTCGTAACTCTGCTCCCGAACCGAATTCGGAGTGGCCGCAGACGCGCGTAGGGACAGCTTGACCTTTGGGCTGTCGCCCGCTTTCAATGCGAGCTTCTGAACGTCGGACTCCAACCCGTTCGCAGCGACGCTAACCTCATAATTGCCGGGAAGCAGCGCCACAGCGCGAAACTGGCCGGCGGCGGTGTAGACCATGTACAGGATTCGCTTGTCCACGTTGCGGATGAATACCTGTGCGGCCTTGAATGGTGTGCCCGCGTCGACCGTGCCGGACAGAGTCGCCGTTCCAGCAAGCGCGGCTGCATGCGCCGTTGCCGGCGCCGCGGCGATCCATCGGGCCGCGGCGAAGACCGCGTAGCCGGCGGCGAGCGCACACATCACGGCAAGAGGTCGTACCAACGTTCGGCGGCGTGTCGCCGACCGGAGACGAAACGCATCGGCCATCGTCCAACGGATCACCTTGTTCCCCCTTGAGAGCTCCCGCAGCCAACAATCTTGCCCGGCACCCGGATTTTGTGGTCACGTCTTCCGTTTTTTTCGAACGGACGGGGTATATGCTAGCAGCCTCCGTCTCACATCGGAAAGCGTAGATTGAGCGAGATCGCCTTGGCGATCCTCAACCAGCATCTGGTCGTACACGGGTCCGATCGCGGTATCCGCACGGTGATCGATTGGGGGACGAAAGCGGTGCAACGTTCCCGAGCCTGCCAGAGCCACAGATTACGGCGACGTGTGTAGCGACCAATGCGGTGATACCCCCCGCGCTTGGCCGCCGCGGTCCTTTCCGCCCTCGCCAAGGCCACGGCGAGACTCGCCGAAGCGCTTCGCGCGAAAGCGGTTCGGACCCGCCGATCAGGAGAGCAGCTCGTCGAGGGCGGCCTGAATGGCCGCGGCGGCAGCTTCATCCGACGCCGCACTCCGTGCGAGGGCGGCCAGCCGCTCGGCGGCTCCGGCCCGGTTCGTGGCGCCGCGGTCGCGGCGCGCGTCGATGATCATCCCCGCCCCTGCCGTGAAGTTCGTCGCCGGGTCGATGAGGATGAAGCTGCCGGTGGCGCGATTGTCCTGGTAGCGGTCGAAGATCAGCGGGCGCGTCGTCGAGACGATCGCGGAACCGATCTCGTTCAAGGAGAGGGGCCGGTCGACATCGGCGGTTACCACCCTCGTCGTGTGCTTCAGCAGATACACGCGCTTCGGGTCGAGCGCCCGCTCGTCCATCCAGACGATGTCGGCGTCGAAACGCTGGCCGACGTGCAGCGGTCCGGCCGCGAGCATGTCGCCCCGGCTGATGTCGATTTCGTCCTCCAGCACGAGGGTCACCGACATCGGGGCAAACGCCGACTCGATCTCGCCCTCGTAGGTGATGATGCGCGTAACCTTGGAGGTGCGCCCGCTCGGCAGGATCGTGATCGTGTCGCCTCTGTGCACGATGCCGGAGTCGATCTTTCCTGCGTAGCCGCGGAACTCGTGCGTCGGCCGCGACACCAGCTGCACCGGAAAGCGGAACGGCTTGCGGGTGACGTCCATGTCGACGTCCACCGTCTCCAGGTGCTCGAGGAGACTCGAGCCGTCGAACCAGGGCGTGCGGTCGCTGGGCGCGATGACGTTGTCGCCCATCAGCGCGCTCATCGGAATCGAATGCACGCTGGCGCCAGCGAGCAGGTGCCCGAACTCGGTGGAAATCTCGTCGAACACGCCACGGTCGAAGTCGACCAGGTCCATCTTGTTGACCGCGACGACGAAATGCGTGATGCCGAGCAGCCGCGCGATGCGCGCGTGGCGCCGCGACTGATCGCGCACGCCGTGCCGCGCATCGACCAGCAGGATCGCGAGATCGGCCGTGGAGGCGCCCGTCGCCATGTTTCGCGTGTACTGCTCGTGCCCCGGCGTGTCCGCCAGGATGAACTTACGGCGGGCCGTCGCGAAATACCGGTACGCGACGTCGATCGTGATGCCCTGCTCGCGCTCGGCGCGCAGTCCGTCGGTGAAGAGGGAGAAATCGATCGGTCCCGCGGTCCTGTTCTTCGAGGCCGCCTTCACGGAGTGAATCTGATCCTCGTAGACCGCCTGGGAGTCGTGCAGGAGCCGGCCGATCAGCGTGCTCTTGCCGTCATCGACACTTCCAGCCGTGCAAATTCGCAGCAGACCAGACATGGGTTTAGTGGTATGTCCTTCCTGACTCACTACCGGGCGCGCCGTTGTCGCGCCCGGCAGATCGCGCTCGGAGGCCTGTTGTGACTGGTACTCCTCCAGTGCGAACGATCCACTAAAAATACCCTTCGCGCTTCTTGAGCTCCATCGAGCCGTCCTGATCGTGGTCGATGACGCGAAGCTGCCGCTCCGAGTGCTTCGCGGCAATCAGCTCCTCGATGATCTTCGGCACGGTGTCCGCATCGGAGCGGACGGCGCCCGTGCACGGCGAGCAGCCGAGCGAGCGCATCCGGCACTTCACCATCTGCGGCTTCTCGCCGGGCAGCATCGGCATGAACGGCTGCTCGAGCGAGATGAGCGAGGCACCTCGTACGAGCACCTCTCGCTCTTTGGCAAAGTACAGCGGGACGACGGGGATGTGCTCGACCTCGATGTATTGCCAGACGTCGATCTCGGTCCAGTTCGAGAGGGGGAACACGCGAATGCTCTCACCGGGGCCGATGCGGCTGTTCAGCAGGCTCCAGAGCTCCGGCCGCTGGTGCTTCGGATCCCATTGCCCGCGGGCGTCGCGCAGCGAATAGATTCGTTCCTTGGCGCGCGAGCGCTCCTCGTCGCGGCGGGCGCCCCCGAACGCCGCGTCAAAGCCGCCCTCCTGCAGCGCGTCGAGCAGAGACTTGGTTTTCAGAAGGCCGCAGCACCGCTGGGTCCCGAGGACGAACGGCTGCGCGCCGTCATTGATCGCTTCCTGATTCGTATGGACGAGGAGCTTCGCGCCCACCTCGGCGGCCATCCGGTCGCGGAACTCGATCATCTCGCGGAACTTGTAGGTGGTGTCGATGTGCAGGAGCGGGAACGGAATCGGCCCGGGATGGAATGCCTTCTGCGCGAGGCGCAGCATCACCGACGAGTCCTTGCCGATCGAATACATCATGACCGGCCGCTCGAACTCCGCCACGACCTCGCGGAGGATGTGGAGGCTCTCCGCTTCCAGCCGCCGCAGGTGGTCGAGGCGGGGAGCGGACGCCTGCGCGATCGGAGGCAGGGTGGCCGGCGGCGGCGCGAGGCTGGAATCGAAACTGTCTCCCACGGCTGAAATCATGATGCTCCGTCTGGTTCGGGCGGACCTGAAGGTCCGCCCCCACGGACGTCTGCGGCGGCGGCTCCGTCGTTTCATACGTAGGGGCGGACCTTCAGGTCCGCCCAAAAACACAAAAGCCCGGAACGGCTGGTCCCGGGCTTTTCGATCCTGTCCGCTATCGAGGTGTTAGCGGGTCCGTGTCATGGGCACGTGCAGACCGTCGGCGCGAGGACCAGGCAAGCGCTGGTACAACAACAACATGCGCGCGGCCGGTTGGCAGGTGACATGACCACGTAAACTTTACCACCTTGGCCCTTGGGGCGTCCACCCGCACAGAGACGGAGGGGGACGGACCCGGGTCCGTCCCCCCTCTGACCCCGAGTGACCCTCCAAAACGGCCGCGTCCGTTGACACCTCTTTCCTCATCAGGTACAACCTTTGACAGCATGTTGGCTATGGCTCCCGGGGCGTGTTGTTGTTGTCGAGCTGTTTTTCCGCCTCCGAGGCGTCCATGCCGATAAGGCCTGACCACAAGCACTAATCAGATTTTTGTGTTGGACGAAAGCCCGGAAGCGGTCACCCGCTCCGGGCTTTTGTATTTTCCAGGCTGTTTCCTATGGATTCTCACGTCGTCGCCCTCTCGGTCATCACACTCGGGGCGGCCATCGTCAACGGCGCGCTGGGATACGGGTTCTCGTCGATCACCGTCCCGCTGGCGCTCCTCTTTCTCGCCAACCGGGTGCTCAACCCTGCGCTGGTGCTGATCGAGGTCGCTCTCAACGCCTATGTCCTGTGGGTGAACCGGGCCTCGCTGCCGAACGTCTGGCGGAGGATGCTCCCGATCGTGATCGGGCTCGTGCCGGGAGTCGTCATCGGCACCATGCTGGTTTCGCAGGTCAATCCGGCGTGGTTGAAATTCGCGACGTTTGTCGCGCTCCTTCCGCTGATCCTGCTGCAGGCCGCCGGGTTCCGGCGGCCCATTCACTCCGAAAAATCAGTGGGCTTCCTGTTCGGGGGCGGCGTCGGCGTCCTGTACTCGGTGACGACCATCTCCGGGCCGCCGCTCGCCGTAATGTTGAGCAACCAGGGGCTCACGAAGCGCGACTTCCGCGCCGGCCTCGGCTTCGTTCGTCTGGCGGAATCCAGCCTCACCGCGGTCGCGTATCTCTACGCGGGCCTCTACAGCTCATCGAGCATGGCCTTGATTCCGGGCATCGTCCCGAGCATCGCGATTGGGGTTCCGCTCGGCGCCATGATCATTCAGCGCGTGCGGCCGGAGACATTCCGCCGTCTCTGTATGAGCTTCGACGCGTGGGTTGTCGCCTTCGGACTCTCACGGCTTCTTGGCGAGCTCGGACTCGTCACGACGAATGCCGCCTATCTGGTGCTGGTGGGCGTCGGCATTCTCGATTTGTGGCTGTTGTATCGCTTCTTCAATGCCCACCCCGAGTTGAGAGGGGCCCCTCACCCCGCACGACTTCCCGACGTCAACCCGGCGGCCATGCCCGCGGACCCTGCTACCGACCCGCCCCTGTAGGCACTCGCAGCCGCCTCGGGGTGAGATACAGCCGTTCGCCCGGCCCGACGTCGAGCATCTCGCGCTGCTCCAGAGACATATCCACGACCATGCGATCGTCACCAACGCTCGGGTTGATCCGGACGACGTTGCCGACGAACTCCCTGACAAACGGGGTCGCCGGATGCTCGACGACTTCCTCGGGGGTTCCCTCCTGCACGATGACCCCGTGGTCCATGATGACGACGCGATCGGCGAGCTCGAGCGCCTCTTCCTGATCGTGCGTCACGAACACACTTGTCAGGTGAATCTGGTCGTGCAGGCGGCGCAGCCAGCGGCGCAGCTCCAGCCGCACTTTCGCGTCGAGCGCGCCAAAGGGCTCATCGAGCAGCAGGACCTTCGGCTCCACCGCCAGCGCCCGCGCCAGCGCCACACGCTGACGCTGACCGCCCGACAGCTGGCCCGGATACCGGTTGGCCAGGTAGTCGAGCTGCACGAGCTTGAGCAGCTCGTGCACACGCTCCTGAATCCGATCGTCTGACGGCCGTACCCGACGCGGCCGCACGCGCAAGCCGAACGCCACATTCTCGAAGACCGTCATGTGGCGGAACAGCGCGTAGTGCTGGAACACGAACCCGACGCCGCGGTCACGGGCATTGCGGTTGGTCGCGTCCTCGCCCTCCAGCAACACCGCTCCCGCGTCCGCCCGCTCGAGCCCGGCGATGATGCGCAGCAGCGTGGTTTTCCCGGACCCGGACGGCCCGAGCAGGGCCACGAGCTCGCCCGCGCCCACGCCGAAGCTGACGTCCTTCAGCGCCGTGAAGCCGCCGAAGGTCTTGCTTACGTCACGGACGGTGATACCCATGTCTCGACGTCGGCCCTCTCGGAGTCGTGAACCGCCTGATATGCCCGCCGCTCGATGATCGTCTTGAGCACCAGCGTGACCAGCGCCAGACAGGCCAACAGCGACGCCACCGCGAACGCCGCCTGAAACTGGTACTCGTTGTACAGAATCTCGACGTGCAGCGGGAGCGTATTCGTGAGCCCACGTATCTTGCCCGACACGACCGACACCGCTCCAAACTCTCCCATCGCCCGCGCGTTGCACAGGATGACTCCGTATAGCAGCCCCCACTTGATGTTGGGAAGCGTCACACGAAAGAACGTTTGAAATCCGCTGGCGCCGAGCACGCGCGCGGCCTCCTCTTCCTCGGTGCCGGTCGCTTCCATCACGGGAATGATTTCGCGCGCGACGAACGGAAACGACACGAAGATCGTCGCGAGCACGATGCCAGGCACCGCGAACACGATTCGAAGATCGTGCTCGGCGACCCAGGGCCCAAGAAACCCCTGACGTCCAAAGAGGAGGACGAACACCATCCCCGCGATGACCGGCGACACCGCGAACGGCAGATCGATCAGCGTGATCAGCAGTCCCTTGCCACGAAAATCGAACTTCGCGATCGCCCACCCCGCGCAGATGCCGAAGAGCAGATTGGCGGGCACTGCGATGGCCGCCGCCAGCAGCGTCAGCTTCAGCGCCGAAACGGCGTCCGGCTCACGAATCGCGGCACGGTACGGCGCGACTCCGTCCGCCAGCGCCTCGGAAAACACGGCGACGAGCGGAACGAGGAGAAAGAGCGTCAGGAACGCGAGGACCACCAGCGTGAGCGCCCGTCGCACGGCAGGCGGCTCATTCAGATGCCGCCGCCCGCTCCCTCCGCGTCGCGCCCCTCCGTGAACGTAACCAGCCATCAGCGTTCCTTCGGCACTGAGGTGACCGCTCGATTCCCGTCCACGGTGGCGCAGCGCTTTAGCGCTGCCGGGTTCAAGCAGCCCTGAAGGGCTGCTCCACCTGTCAACTGATGTCAATTCGCGAGCCTCCGACTGCTCCAGTTCTGGATCGCGTTGATCCCCAGGAGCAGGACGAACGACATCGCCAGCATGACGACTGCGATGGCCGTGGCTCCGGCGTAGTCGAACTGCTCGAGCTTCGTGATGATCAACAGCGGAGAGATTTCGGTCAGCATCGGCATGTTCCCTGATATGAACACCACCGATCCGTACTCACCCACCGCCCGCGCGAAGGCCAGGGCAAACCCCGTGAGCCACGCGGGATAGAGATACGGCAGGATCACCTGCCTGATCACCACCCAGCGGCTTGCGCCGAGGCTCGTCGCGGCTTCCTCGATTTCAGGGTCGAGATCCTCGATGACGGGTTGCACGGTCCTCACGACGAACGGCAGCCCGATAAAGATCAGGGCGACGGTGATGCCGAGCGGGGTGAACGCTGCCTTGATGCCCACGCGGTCCAGCGGCTCACCGAGCCATCCATTCGGGGCATAGAGCGACGTCAGCGTGATGCCCGCCACCGCGGTCGGCAACGCGAACGGGAGATCGATCAGCGCGTCGACCACTCGCCGCCCGGGAAAGTCGTACCGCACGAGCACCCACGCGGTCAGGATGCCCAGCACCGCATTGACCGTCGCGGCGATAAGCGACGCCGTGAGGCTCAGACGATACGAGGCAACGACCCGCGGATCGCTGATCGTCTGCCAGAACACCTCCCACGTCGCTGTGGCGCTCCGCAGCGGCAGCGTCGACAACGGGACCAGCACGACGAGGAACAGGTACAGCAGCGTGAACCCCATCGTCAGCCGGAACCCCGGCAACACGTGACGGCCGCGTGGCGCCACCGCTTACCGGCCCGGCCTGTAGATCTGATCGAAGCTGCCGCCGTCGGCGAAGTGCGCCTTCTGTGCCGTCTGCCAGCCGCCAAACGCCTCGTCGATCGTGAAGAGCTTCACGTTGGCAAACGATGCGGCGTGTGCCGCCGCGACCTTCTGGTCGCGCGGGCGGTAGTGATGTTTGGCCGCAAGTTCCTGTCCCAGTGGCGAGGACAGGAACCGCAGATAGGCTTCGGCCGCCTTCCGCGTCCCCCTCTTGTCGACCACTGCGTCGACGACGGCGACCGGCGGTTCGGCGAGGATGCTCAGCGAAGGCGTCACAATTTCGACCTTGCCCTTGGCTTCCTCGAGCGCCAGGTACGCCTCGTTTTCCCATGCCAGCAGAACGTCGCCAATGCCGCGCTGGATGAAGGTCGTCGTCGAGCCGCGCGCGCCGGAGTCGAGCACCGGCACGTTCTTGAACAACTGCGTGACGAACTCCTTCGCCTTGACATCGTTGCCGCCGGCCCGCCGTTTCGCGAACTCCCAGGCCGCCAGGTAATTCCATCGCGCGCCGCCAGACGTCTTGGGGTTCGGTGTGATCACCGAGACGCCCGGCTTGACCAGGTCGCTCCAGTCCTTGATGCCCTTCGGGTTGCCCTTTCGCACGAGGAACACGATCGTGGACGTGTACGGCGCGCTGTTACTGGGAAGACGCTTCTGCCAACCGGCCTGGATCAGGCCCGCCTTCTGAATCGCGTCGATGTCGTACGCGAGCGCGAGCGTAACCACGTCCGCCTCGAGCCCATCGATGACGGCACGAGCCTGCCCGCCCGAGCCGCCATGAGACTGCTGAATCGTGAGGGTCGGCTTCGCCTCCCCCTGCCAGCTGCGCGCGAACGCCGCATTGATCTCGACGTACAGCTCGCGCGTCGGGTCGTACGAGACATTGAGCAGCGTGGACTGGGCGGCGGCCGGCACGGCGGCCGCCGACGCAGCCGCGAAGATCACAAGAACCCGCTTCAATCGATTGAGAGTGTGACGGAACATTTGCTCTCTCCTCGGCGGGTCCCACAGGACCCGCCCTACTCCTGGTGGAGTAGCCCTTTAGGGCTGCTCTTCACGCAGCGCTAAAGCGCTGCGCTACCGAGTGCCTATAAACGAAACAGCTGAAATCGGAAGTTGGGGTTCAGCCGACCGATTGGCGAGGAGAAAGGCTTGAAGTGCTGGAGTCTAGAAGTGCGGAGTGCCTCTCACCTGCCCGTCGTCGGCCCGATACACGAACACCGACACGCGGTCGGCGCAGTGAATGGACAACGACAGGAGATGAAAAGCGACGTCACGAGTGCGACTACTTAACCACGGGTAGGCCGGGCGTTGTCAAGCGCCAGGGGAAGCGACGCGTGGTGAGGCGTCGAATCCGCCAGCTGAGGATCGCCAACTGGGACGATCGGAGCCGCCCTCAGCATCCACGCCAACGACAGGCCGAACAGGCCGATTCCCCCTGCCATCAAGCCGATCTCCGGCACCCCGATGACCGGCCGCTCGCCAAGGATAGGGGGAAGGATGCCGATGTACAGGTCCACCCACCGGCCAAGGAGGATGACTCCGGCCACGCCCAGCATGAAGCCCCGGCGACGTTTGCTGTCCCGGCCCAGCAAAGCCAGGAAGGGGACTGCCCAGTTCAGCACCACGTTCATGACGAACAGCACGAACCATGCGCCCTGGGTCCTAGGGATGAAGTACACCGTCTCTTCCGGAATGTTGGTGTACCAAATCAGCATGTACTGGCAGAACCAGATGTACGCCCAGAAGGTACTGATTCCCAACGTCAGCTTCCCGAGGTCCCACAGGTGATCGTCCGTGAGCACGCCGGCGAGCGGCCCGAGCCGTTCGAGCATAACCACCAGCAGAATGATCAGCGCGAGCGTTGACAGGAAAAGGCCGGCGAACTGATAAACGCCGAAAACCGTGCTGTACCAGCCTGGCTCGAGAGACATCACCCAGTCGAATCCCGCAAGTGAAAAGGTGATCGCGAACACGACGAGAAACCCGACCGACAGCCGTCGGTTCGTCAATGTCCTCGAGTCGGCATCTCCTGCATCTTGAAGCCGCGACTGACGGCGAATGGCCCACGCGAAGAGCGTCCAGACAATCAGAAACGCCGCCGCGCGGGCGAGAAAAAACGGCCGATCGAGCCACGCGCGTTTGAACGCCAGCGTCACGTCCGAACCGTGGCCGAACTCACCGTGCGTCCACGGATACAGCTCCGGATGCGCGATCAACGCAACGACCAGGAGAACTCCCCCGAGCGGGATGAGCCCCGCCAGCGCTTCAGGCACTCGCCGAATCGCGACGCCCCAGGTCGCACCGCTCGCATAGTGGACCGCCACGAAAAAGAGACCGCCGACGGCCAGCGTAAGCATGAAGAAGCTGACGAGCAGCCAGTTGGCCCACAGACGGTCAGCATCACCCGCCGCCGCACTGAAGACCCCGGACAGAACGCCTACGGCCAGCAGCGCGATAAGAGTCCAACGGATCCGCGAGGGCATTTCCACTCGGGCGGGCATCGGCGCGCTCATCTGGCACCCGCCGTTCCAGCTGCTGCAGGTGTCGCGCCGCCGGCCGCCGCCTGAAGCGACCGCACGTGCAGCAATGCCTTCCAGCGGTCGTTCACCGGAATCTGCGGGCCATGAGGCGGCATCGCTCCGCGTCCGAAGGTGACCAGATGGAACATCTGCCCATCTTTCATCTGTCGCGTGAACGGCCGCAGGAGCGTCGGCGGCCGGCGAAAGCCCCGCTCGACGACCGGACCATCCCCCACCCCGGTCGCTCCGTGACAGGGAACGCAGTAGCGCTCAAATGTCAACTTGCCCCGCTCGAGCGCCGACCGGTCATTGGCGGTGAACGGGTTCGTCAGTTCATTTCCCGCCCGCATCGCGTCAACGGCGGAGGGACCATAGCCCAGCGGGGTCGTTCCGCGGGCAATCGTGCCGACGACCGGCGGATGCAGCGTCATGCCATCCGGGAAACTGGGGTTCGGCTCGTACGGCAAGAACGCCGGGCCCCGCGCCATGTTCGGCGCGAACTCCACGTTCGGGTACAGCGCCGTCTGGCGCATGTACCAGTTCGCCCCAAGACTCACCAGCAGCGCCACCATCAGCACCAGGTTCAGTCGCTGGCCCCGCATCACGCTTCGCGCTCCTCAACGGACAAAGGATGGAACCCGTTTATCAGTGTCTTGATGCTGGCGAGATCGCCGGCGACATCGGGAAGGAGCACGAGGGCGAAGCGATCGTCGGTAATGCCAGCCGCTGGTGCTTCCACTCGACGCCACGGCCGCAGGCCCGCAATCGCAAGGAACGTCACGACCGTGCCGACCCCTGCGAAAAGCACTAGCATCTCGAACGTCGCGGGAATGAAGGCGGGCCAGGAGTTCCAGGGACGGCCGCCCACGTTGTTCGCCCAGCTCACCGTGCTCGCCCAAAACTGAAACCCCAGGATCGACACCGCACCGGTAAGCCCGAGCGCGAGGCATGCCACTGGCAACCGCGACGGAGCCAACCCCATAGCCACGTCCAGCCCGTGCACTGCGTACGGCGTGTACGCGTCGGCTATCGTGATGCCGCGTTGCCGCACCGCGGCTGTGGCACCGAGCAGGTCGCTCTCACGTTCGAAGACGCAGACCACCGTCTTAGACGCCATCTCGCCACCTGCGCCCAGTGGAGCAGCCCTTCAGGGCTCCTGGAGTCCGCAGCGCTAAAGCGCTGCGCCACCACTCCATTGTGAACCACTCCATTGTGAACCAGTCCCTAGTGGACCACTCCCTAGTGGACCACTCCCTAGTGAACCACTCCCTAGTGGACCAGTCCCTAGTGGACCACTCCCTAGTGGACCACTCCCTAGTGAACCACTCCCTAGTGAACCACTCCCTAGTGGGCATCAGGCCTCCACCCGCGGATCCCGGTGGAGCAGCCCTTCAGGGCTGCCGAGTCCCGCAGCGCCGAAGCGCTGCGCCACCTCCCTCGCCGGGGTATCTGCGTGCCCCTGCGCGAGCACACCCTTGACCTCTGCAATCGCAATCACGGGCACGAACCTGCAGAAGAGCAGGAACATCGTAAAGAACAGACCGAAGCTGCCGAGTAAGGTCGCGACCTCGACGATCGTGGGCGCATAGGTCGCCCAGCTCGAAGGCAGGAACGACCGCTCCAGCGAGGTGACGATGATCACGAAGCGCTCGAACCACATGCCGATGTTCACGAAGATTGAGATGACGAACACCGTCAGCACCCTGCGGCGGACCGCCTTGAACCACAGGAGCTGCGGAATGAGCACATTGCAACTCACCATGACCCAGTACGCCCATGCGAGCGGGCCGAGCGCACGGTTCATGAACGTGAATTGCTCGTACGGATTGGCCGAATAGAACGCGATGAAGAACTCGGTGCCGTAAGCCAGGCCCACGATCCCGCTCGTCGTGATCACGAGCTTGCACATCACGTCGATGTGGCGCGGCGTGATGTACTCCTCGAGGTGCATCGTCTTGCGAGCCACGAGCATCAGCGTGAGCACCATCGCCATCCCGGAAAAGATCGCGCCGGCCACGAAATACGGCGGGAACACCGTCGCGTGCCATCCGGGAAGGACCGCCGTCGCGAAGTCCATGCTGACGATCGAGTGCACGGAGACGACGAGCGGCGTGGCGAGCGCCGCGAGCAGTAAGTACACCGTCTCGTAGCGATGCCACGTCCGATACGACCCGTTCCAGCCAAGGCTCAACCAGCGGAGCTGCGTTCGGCGGAACCCGGTGGCGCGATCGCGAAGCGTGGCGAGGTCGGGCAGAAGGCCCATGTACCAGAACACGGCCGAAATGGTGAAATACGTGCTGATCGCGAAGAAATCCCACACCAGCGGCGAGCGGAAGTTCACCCAAAGCGGACCGCGATCGTTCGGATACGGCAACATCCAGAACGCCAGCCACGGCCGTCCCATGTGAATGATGGGGAAGAGGCCCGCGCACATCACCGCGAAGAGCGTCATCGCCTCGGCCGCCCGGTTCACCGACGTCCGCCACCGCTGGCGCAGCAGGAAAAGGATGGCGGAGATGAGCGTCCCCGCGTGGCCGATGCCAATCCAGAAAACGAAGTTGGTGATGTCGAATGCCCATCCCACCGTGCGATTGAGGCCCCAGGTGCCGATGCCGGTCGCAATCTGGTAGCTGATCGCCACGAGACCGATCAGCAGCGCCGTCCCCGAGATGAGCAGGCCGACGAGCCACGTCGCGGTCGGTTTTCCTTCGAGTGCGCGCGCCACGTCGCGCGTCACGTCGGCGGCGGTCTTGTTCCCCGCGATGAGCGGTGGATCCTTGAGCAGAGCCACGTCAGGCATGGCTGCCTCCCGTCTCATCGCGCCGCACGACCTTCAAGTAACGGACCGCCGGCTTGACGTTCAGCTCCTCGAGCACTCGATAGGCGCGTTGGCTGCCCGCCAGATGCGCCACTTTGCTCTTCGGGTCGTTGAGGTCGCCAAAAACAATCGCCTCCGCGGGGCAGGTCTGCTGACACGCGGTCTTGACATCGCCGTCCTTCACCGATGTGCCTGCGCGCCGCGCCGTTGCTTTCGACTCCTCAATCCGCTGCACGCAGAACGTGCACTTCTCCATGACCCCGCGCGAGCGCACCGTCACGTTCGGGTTCAGCACCAAGTTCTCCATCGCGTCGTCATGCGGATAGTCGAACCAGTTGAACCGGCGGACCTTGTAGGGACAGTTGTTCGCGCAGTACCGCGTGCCGACGCACCGGTTATACGCCTGCTCGTTCAGCCCTTCGGAGCTATGCACGGTTGCCAGCACCGGACATACCGTCTCGCAGGGTGCGTTCTCACAGTGCTGACAGAGCATCGGCTGGTGGGCGACGCGAACGTCACCCTCTTCGTCGGAGTAGTACCGGTCGATACGGAGCCAGTGCATCTCCCGCTGGCGTCGCACCTCGTCGTAGCCCACAACGGGAATGTTGTTCTCGACCTGGCAGGCGATCACGCACGCCGAACAGCCATTGCACGAATCGAGGTCGATCGCCATCCCCCACCGGTGCCCTGGATAGCGATGATCCGGCGGCCAGAGGTCGCCTTCCGGGCCATGGGCCTCGTCGTGGTGCCCGGCGTCGGCCAGCGTCGTTTCCTGGATGATGGTCGCCGGTCCTGCGCTGTACGGCGCCAGAGCGCCGGGGGTGGTCAGCGAATGATGAATCTGCGTCGACGCGAGCGGATGGCTGCCGCCTGTTCTCGTTACTTTGACGGGCCGCCCCGCATAGCGGCGCCGCCCCGCCTCTTCGGTGATGAAGACGGCGGCGTTCTTTCCGATGAGGCCTTCACGCCGCCGCGCGCTCACCCACGACGGCCCGATCCCGTTGAATCGCTCCGTGCCGGCGCGGCCATAGCCGAGCGCGATCGCGACCGCGCTATCGTGCTGCCCCGGCTGAACGAAGGCCGGAAGCTCGATCACAACGCCATCGGCATCCACACGAACAACGTCGCCGTCCACCACGCCAAGGCCGGCCGCGGTGGCCGGCGAAAGCGATGCGTAGTTGTCCCAGGTCACCTTCGTGACGGGATCGGGGAGCTCGTGCAGCCACGCGTTATGTGCATGGCGGCCGTCGAGCATTCCAACCTTCCGATAGAGCACCAGCGCTGGCGCACCACCCGGCGCCGAGGTGTTCTCGACTGGCCGTACTGAAGCGGCCGCGTAAACACGCGGCGTCGCTGCTGCGACGGCTGGAGCGGCAACGACGCCCGCCTCGAGCGTCTTATTCCAAAAAACTGGAAACGCCTCCGCCACCGCCGCTCGAGGATGAATCGTTTTCTCCCATTGCTGGCGAACCGCGTCGTATGCCGTTCGTGGAGTACCGGTCCACGCCGCGAGACTCTCGAGGAACGACCGGGTGTTTCCAAGTGGTTGAATCACCGGCTGTGCCAGGCTCAACACGCCAGCCGTCGGCTCTGCGTCGCCCCAGCTCTCCAGGTAGTGATGGTCGGGGCAGACGAAGTGTGCGAGACGTGAGGTTTCATCGACACGCTCGGCGACGCTCACGACGAGCGGAACTTTCTTGAGCGCGGCCGTCAGCGTTTCGCTGCCGCCCATGTCGTAGACCGGGTTGACACCAGCGATGATGAGCAACGCTACCTCGCCGCGATCCAGCTCGCCACGCAGGGTCCCGAAAGCTGTGTCGTTCCCCTGACGCTGGTACGAGGGGTTGTCCACGTCAATCGTGGTCCCATACGCCCCGAGCAAGTGGTTGATGAAGTTGCAGACCTCCTGCGCCTGGACATCATCGCTGCCGGACACCACGAGCGCGTGACCGCGTGCCGTCCAGAGCCGATCGGCAATGACGTCGAGCGTTGCGGCGTCTACCGGGGCCGCCGCCAGACGCCAGTCCACCGGGGCGCCGGCACGCTGGGCGATGCGCTGTGCAAGGTGGGACGCTACGAGGTCGATGTCGCCCGGAGCGACCGCAAGGCGCTGATCCGCCTTCGATCCAGTCAGCGAGAGCCGCGACTCGACGTGCACATGACGCGTGGCCGCCGCCGGCGTCCCATCCACAACACGGCGCTTCGCCGCGTACCCGCGCGCGAACTCGACGGGGGCGATCCAGGTCCCCAGAAAATCGGCGTCGAACGCCACCACGACGTCCGCGCGCTCGAAGTGGTAGTGCGGCAGCACGCGGGCGCCGTGCGTCAGCGCATGAGCATCCAGTACCGCGGAGACCGACACCGGGTCGTACACGTCGTGCCTCGCGTTGGGGCACGTCGCGAGGAACTCGGCAATGAGGCCGGTTGTCGTGGGGCTCGTGACCGTGCTTGTGAGAAGCCGCACGGCCATACCGCTCTGCCGCACCTCGCCGAGCTTCCGCAGAATCGCAGCATCGACATCCGCCCACGTCGCTGGCGCTCCAGCTTTCATCGGTTCCCGCAAACGCTCGCTGTCGTACAGGCCCAGGATCGATGCCTGCCCGACCGCGCACGTGGCGCCGCCGGACAGAGGGTGGTCAGGGTTGCCTTCGATCTTCGTGGGGCGCCCGTCGCGGGTTGTTACGAGCAGGCCACATCGCGCCTCGCACGCGCCGCACGTGGTTGCGTAGGCGTAGCCGAGCCCTGGCACGAGCTCGGGCTGGATGATATGCGGCAGGGCGTGCTGCGGCGCCGGGCGGCAGGCGCTTGCGGCCAGCCCGGCAAAGGAGAAGCCTGCGGCCTTCAAGAACGTCCGGCGCGCTAACGGGTCTGCCTGGGGATGCGTATCGAACTCCGGCCGCAGCGCCGCAGGCGCGTCGCGCTCGGTGAGCGTCATCCAATACTGCTTGGGCGTGGTCATCTGGCCCACCGGAATTGAGAAATTGAGGATTGACGAATTGAGCGATTGGATTGGGCGATTTTCATAAGGCAATTCGTCACTTCGTCGATCTCTCGATCTCTCAATCAGCCACCGTAGGGGCGGACCTTCAGGTCCGCCTAGTAGTGGCAGGTCGTGCAGTCCATCGACGCGTAGACTTCTTTCCCGTTGACCCCGTGCTCGTTGACGTCCCGGTGGCAGTTCACACACCAGCCCATGCTCAACGGCGACTCCTGCCGGACCCGCTCCATTGTTTCGATCGGCCCGTGGCACGTCTGGCAGGCAACGCCGCTGCCGACGTGCGCACTGTGATCGAACCGGACGAACTCAGGCAGGTTGTGGACGCGGACCCAGGACATCGGGCGCGCCGCTTGGCCCTTGATCGGCACGAGCTTCTCGTCGAGCGCGAGGCTGTCGTACAGCTTCTTGAGCTCGGGAGCGATGACGCGCGCCACCGCGCGATTCTCGGACTTGGCAGCCGCCTGCTCCTGCTCGACCGAGGCGCGCGAGGCCGTCACCTGGCGGTGGCAGTTCATGCAGATGCTCGTGCCCGGAATGCCCGCGAAGCGGCTGCGTTCGGCGCCCGAATGGCAATAGACGCAGGCGATCTTCATATCACCCGCGTGCAGGCGATGCGAATAGGCGAGAGGCTGCGCGGGCTCATAGCCCTGGTTGTTGCCGGGCAACCGCCACGCCGCGCCCAGTGAGACGAGGCTTGCTATGAATGCGCTGGCCAGCAGAACCGTCAACGTCCGTGGCGCCATCAAATCAGATTCCTATAATGCACAGTCCGGCAGTCTGGACGCACACCCGCGCCAGCACACATGAAAACCTTCCGGGCTTCCGTGATGTAGCTGCTCGTCTAAGATGCGCAGATTCCGCGAGGTGACCCGTGGAAGGGACGAAATGCGCGCGGGAAAGATATCACAAACACGCCGCGGATGTCGGCACCCGCGGGTCACACCCGCGGGTCCATCCGATTGGAAGAACAGACAGCCGAGCAGAGTAACTGACGCCGCTCCTGCCGCGAACCATCTGTTGCTTCCAGCCGCGCGTCCATACCCAGGCGGGAGCGCCCGAGTTACGACTGTTTTCGCATATATCGTTGAACGCCGTCAGCGTCGCCGGGACTCGCCGTGTACAACGTGCCGTTACGATCTACCGAAATCCCGTGGCCTCCCACTTTCTCAATCGTCTCGAGGACCTTTCCGGTATTGACATCCACGATCGCGATACCTGCTCTCGTCACCGCGTAAAGCCGATCATCGGGACCGATCTCAACCGTCGTGGCCTTGATGTCGGGCCACTGTTCCAGGAACTTACCCTCCGTATCGAAGATCTGAACGCGGTTATCCGTGCAGCCGGTCTCCCCCAATCCGCAGCGATCGGCGACGATGAGGCGGCCGCGGGAATCTTGCACGATCGCGTGCGGGAGCCTCAGCTGCCCCGGCCCGTTTCCTTTCGTCCCCCATGTCTTGAGGAACTTGCCATCCTTGTTGAACTTCACCACACGCTGATTGCCGTAGCCGTCAGTGACAAAGATATCCCCATTCGAGGCCACGAGAACGTCAGTCGGACAATTGAACGTGTCAGGTCCGTTACCTGGCACTTCCGCCTTGCCGAGTGTCATCACGAGAGTGCCATCTCGGCGGAACTTCTTGACCTGATGGCCTTGGACGTCCGTCGTCCAGATGAATCCGTTGCGATCGACGCGAAGCCCGTGCCCCTCGATCGCCATTCCCTTCCCCCATTCACGAACGAACTTGCCCGTTGAATCGAAGGTCCAGATGCTCCCAGGAGGATCAGCATTCTGAAAAGTCCGTATTGGATGCGTGCGCCCTGGCAACGGCGTGCGACGGAGCACGTAGATGTTGCCGTCCTGATCCACATCAACCCAGGAGACCGTTCCAAACTGTTGGCCAGCAGGTACCTGCAACCACTTCTGCGTCCGCTCATATGAGACGCCCGCCGCTCTGAGCGCGTTATCGCTCTTTACATGGCCCATCAGGGTCCAGATGCCTATCACGCACGCTGCTGCGCACCACAGTCTTTTGTTTCGTACCATTTCTTCCTCCGGATTCAGAACTCAAAAACTGCCTCAATCGGCAGCGTTCGAATGGCCTGACCCCTTGCGGCCACTTACGATCCATCGACGCGCTTGGCGGGCGGGGTGAAGGTGCGGAAATCCACGATTGGGCCATTAAGACTGACGCGCGCGCCCGGAGCATGTAAGCCCGGGCGCGCGCTTTCCATTTCAGAACTCGTACTGCATGCCGAACTTAATCATCCGACCGTACATGATGTTCAGCGGTCGCTGCCATGCGGACCCAAACGTGTTGTTTTGCGCAAGGACGGCGTTGGCGTTGAACATATTGTAAAGGTCGAACAGTCCTTGAACGCGTCCTAGCTCCACGTCGAAGCTCTTCGAGACACGAAAATCGACTTGATTCACCCGGTCGCCGTACAGCG
>ORMF011808937.1_pt1 | contig 30778 bp, 29 predicted proteins | sample 1779871 | NCBI WGS metagenome assembly ORMF01 (sample SAMEA104232316, study PRJEB22302) | groundwater metagenome | biome: forest; feature: aquifer; material: groundwater | place: USA | collected 2011-08-07 | depth 5.4 m | reverse complement strand
CATCCGCCGCGGCCGCTGCATCGTTAAAGGGAACATGCGTAAAGCCTGGGACGAGGGGGTCGAACGGTGTACGAAATACGTCGCGTCCGGTGGCGGACAGGGAGCCCATGCTCTTGCCGTGATATCCGCCGATCGTACAGACAAACCGGGTCTTTCCGGTGGCGACGCGGGCAATCTTGAGGGCGGCCTCGACAGCCTCGGTCCCGCTGTTCGAGAAGAACGAGTATTGAAGCCCTTTCGGCGCGATCGACGCCAGCTTCTCCGCCAGGTTCGCGAGCTGCTCGTTGAAGAATGTCCGGCTGGACATGGGCAACCGGTCGAGCTGTCTGTGTACCGCCTCCACGACGCGGGGATGCCGGTGGCCGAGCGTGAAAACCCCGTAGCTCCCAAGAAAGTCCAGATACTCCGCGCCGGACGCTGTCCGAAGTACGCATCCCTCCGCGAACACTTCCACGTCGCCGAACCCGCCGAACTTCATCAGACTCGCTAGACCAGGATTGACGTACTCCTGGTACTTGGAGATCACGTCTTCGATCCGCGCTTCCGCCGCAGAGGATTCTGTCGCAGCATCCATGATTGCCGTCATATTGGAATTCCTGAAAGGAAGATACTCAATTCTACCCGGTTCCGGGATTGGCGGAGGCGCAAGTGCATGGTTGGCTGCCACCAACCCCGGTAATACTTCGTGGCAGACCTACTCACCCACAGTGATGGCTGGAGTAGGAAGGTCGCGATGGATTTCCGTGAGCCGATACCCAAACCCACTGCCGGAAATGGTCGAGAGATCAATCTCGCCATTCCGTCGGGTGTAGAGGCCCGGATGGACTTCCGCCTCCGGCCGGGACGCTTCCGGGTAGAACTGCATCGCATTTGTCTCGACTCCCATGATCGTTCCAGCGTGAGCTGCCAGCAGGACATGGGGTATCTGCGCGATCATCGGATTGGTCAGGTCCTGGACCATAAGCGTCATCCCGTGCGCCTTGGCCCAGCAGAGACTCAGGATCGCCCCGGTCTGCGTCTTGCAGGTCTTCAGCGCCACGCTCGACCAGCCGCCCTCGCGACCCATCCGGATCATCCTCCAGTCGTGGGCGCTCTCGTCCATGAATAGCGGTTTGCGCGCGGATACGCTGTGGACGTCGATGAAGTTCGTTTCGAGCTCGTAGGGAAACGGCTGCTCGACATAGAGGACCATCCCGTAGATGCGAGGATGGTCCGTCATTAGCTTGTCCAGTATCTCGTTTACATAGCCTGGCTCCGTAACTGTGCAGTTGAAGTCGACGGACAGCCATTCCACGCCAGACGGGATTCCGAGCGTACCGATGCGGACAGTGCGTTCGTAATCCCAGACGGCATCGTTTCCGCGCAGCTTGATTTTCAGGCACTTGATGCCGTCGCGCTGGACCCAATCGGTCAGGATCACGGGATATCCGTCAGCAGGCTCGTCCCCGGTCAGCTCGGAGCGACCCAGAAGATCCAGGCCGCCGACCATATGCCAGGCACGCAGTCGGTCCGGGCGCGGGCATACGAGGAAATCCGATGGATACTTGCCTGTGAAGTCCAGTCGGGCATCCTCGGCGGGCTCCAGATACGTCGAGAGATCGCGTCCCATCCATTCCGCCGAGTAGGTGTTATAGGCCGGCACTCCATGGAGGTTTCCATACGCGTCGTGCAGCGCAATGTCGAACGGCGAATTACATACCAGAGCAGCGAGCCAGGGTAGCTCGTCTTGAGGATTGACGGAAGCGTTCGCCCGATTGCGGCAATCCGGGAGATCTCGCTCCAAAAAGGCATGGCCAATCTCCATCGGGTGACCGGATGTAGGGAACTGTGACCATCGTTCGGCCAGGCTGCCGCAGAATGACTTCAGCCGCTCATGGCGGATCGTATAGGGAATATCGTTCGGCCAAACCCATTGGACGCTGAGTGGGGTCTCGCCCCATCCTTGGGCCCGCCGGCCGTCGGAACAGACGACTGTGAGACGGACTCGGGCGCATGTGATGCTCGTGAGCACCTCTGCGCCGAACTTGAGGGGAATCCGGGTTTGGACCGGGAGAAACCAGAGCGATGCGCCGATTAGGCGAATATCCGTCGACCGAGTGCGGTTCGCGGCGCTAATTGTACTGCTGCTCACGTTATGGTTCCTTGAAGGCGTCGGGAACGGTCTGCGAAGGGACCGCAAGCGTTCGGACCAAGGCGGATAGCATCTGTTCGTGATAAACGGAGTTGATCGCTAATGCCGCCTGTGTCTGAGCATATCCGAACGGGATACCGGTATCGTATCGCTCGCCAACGACCTCGCACGCCAAGTATCCGACACCGCCCCCGCGGAGTCGTTCCTGCGCACTGGTCAATTGGATCTCGCCCTTCTCGCGCAGGTCGTTGTCGATCGCGTGTCCCAGGCTGTCGAATATGTCCGGCGTAAACACGTGCATCCCGAAAAAGCAAAGGTACATTCCCCACAGAAGACCTTCGACACGGAGGTTCTGTTCCGCGTATTCGCGGGATGGTTTTTCGTAGATGTGGTCGACTTCGTAAACGCGAGGGTTCTCCTGGATCAGCTTGCCGCGGACGGTCCCAAAAAGGTGCAGCAGCTCGGCCGGCGTTTGCTGGACCGCGGAAACGCTCCGGCCATGATTCTCGAAGACATCCATGATCTGGTGCGCGCATCGTTTGTCGCTGCCGGAAGTGTAAATGTGATCGCCGAGCATCAGCAGAAACGGTTCTTTGCCGACGAACTCCCGCGCGCACCAAACGGCGTGCCCATACCCCTCCGGAGAAGGCTGTTCGACAAACGTCAGGCTGCTGGCGATCTGCTGGAGCCTTGCCGACTGCAGCAGGGCCCAGTCCTTGCCTTTAAACAGCCGCAGCTCCTCCGGGGGAAGCGGCCGGAAGTGCGTCTCGATCTGCATGCGATTCTGGCGGTTGACGACGAGGCAGACCTCCTCGATCCCGGAATCGAGGGCTTCTTCAATGATAATCTGGATCGACGGCTTCACGATTCCGTCCCTATCCATCAACGGCAGCATTTCTTTTTGGATGGTGATCGTCGCGGGGTACATGCGCGTCCCGCGGCCGGCCGCCGTGATGACCGCTTTTCGGACTCGGTTCATGAGGCGTTTCCTTCGATCATGTCAGTCTTCGATCTCAAGAATGACCTTTCTATCGCCGATGGCAGCCATTCGAATCTCGGCCGGCACGTGGACAACGTCATCACCGGTCTTCTCCGCCTTAACATAATCGTTCAACTTAGATCCGCGGGTGTCGATCAGTCCTTCCATTTGGACGACCGTCGAATTCGAACCGCGAAGTTTCATCTCGAGCCTGGCGGATTCTATATTTGAGGCAGGCACACTCGATCTTGCAGTCACAGTGAACTCCCATACGTGCGTACCGCCCGACCGACTCAGGCTGTTCAATGGATACGATTTGGACAACCTGAACGTGTCGCCATCGCGCGACGCGGTAGTCCAGTTCCGGTCTCCCACGATGGTCCACAGCCACTTGACGGTGGTTGGGTCATTCTTAATTGTCCTGGATAGAACCCGGACGCTGCCTTTGCCCGGAACTCCAATTCTGCTGCCTTGAGTCCGGGCTGCACAGCCCGCGAGAGCCAACGGGATAAGAAGCACCAGCCCCGTAAACCAAATGCCAAATCTGCGATCGTACGCCATACTCGGCTACTTCGTGTTCTCAAGCAGTTTCAGAGCATTTTTGAGGGATTGCAAATCCGGATGGGCTTTGATAGCATCCCTGATGTCATCTATGCCCGCCCGAACGTCCTCCGGCTTCGTAATCGCCAGGGCATCGGCGTACTCTTTCTTGGAGCGCTCCCAGTCGCCTTGTACAGCATAGATTAATCCGAGGTTCAGCCTCACATAGGCCAGTTTCGAGTCCAGGTCCAGGGCCTTGCGGCTGCTCTGAATGGCGTCGTCATACTTTCCCATGCCGTACTGGGTCCATCCCAGGTTCCCCCATATGATTGCAACATTCGGATTCGCTGCGAGGATAGTCTTGTACTCCTTCACCGCCTCGTCCCGCCGGTTGAGGCCGTCCAGTGCGATGGCGTACGAAGCGCGCAGATCGAGGTCGTTGGGATTGGCTTTGAGAATCGGCTCGATCTCTCTTGCCGCCTCGGCATATCGCTTCCAGCCATTGAACGCGCTGATCAATCCAATTCGCGCGGAACGCGAGTCCGGTTGCAGTCGGAGGGCCGCCTGGAATTCGCGGACCGACTCCGGCCACTTCGAGACGTCGGCGTAGACCTGGGCCAGAGTCAGATGTATCGCGGAATTGTCCGGGTCGTACCCCAATGCCCGGACGAGGGCCGCCACCGCCGCTTCCGTCCGATGCATCTGCGCGTAAGCAGCGCCGAGGGCGATCAGCGGCTGGGAGCTGTACGGCGAAAGGTCGAGCGCCCGGGAGAACGAGGAGACGGCTTCTTCCTGGCGGCCGGCCCGTGAAAGTGCGCCGCCGAGGCGTAGATGGAACTCCGCGGACTGAGGGTTTAGCTCCACGGCCGCCTGGAACTCCTTGATAGCATTCGGCAGATCTCCCTTGATTTCCTGGGCCTGCGCAAGTCCGAAGTGGGCCGCGATGTACTTCGTGTCGAGCTTCAGGGCCTCGCGGAACTCCGTGACCGCGCCATCGACGTTGCCGGCGCGGAGCAGTTCGTATCCCTTACTCGACCGGACCTCAGCGGTCTGCGCACTGGCAACCGAACCACAGAGACACAGAGTCACAGAGAACAAAATGAGGAATCCGCCTGTTACATTTGAAACCATTAGTTTTGCCATACTTCTCTCATGCGGCAACGTGTCTCGGTGGTCTAATGAGTTCCACTACCGCATCTCGAACCGCTTGAACCAATTCGATGCCTCACCCCATTCCAATCTTACTTCATCCACCCGCGCATGCGCCGGACCGTGGCGTGCCCAATCAATCAGTCCCTTCAAGGCCCCTTCATCTCCCTCAGCAACAATCTCGACATCTCCATTAGGAAGGTTTCGGACGTAACCCGTCAGACTAAGCCGCCGAGCAACGTCCAATGCGGTCGCCCGGAAAAAGACGCCTTGGACGCGCCCTGAAACCAGGATTTTCGCGGCCTGTTTCATAACCGTTGCTCGCGAGACACAAACCAACCGAATTATAGCCCCGCGTAGTAGGCATGTCAAACACACGCAATCGCGGATTGGAAACGATATGTTATATTATCGCAGGCGAATTCATTTCGGTGGCAATCGATAGGACCATGCAGACTTTCGACGTCATTGTGATCGGGGCCGGCCCTGCCGGCGCAACCGCTGCAGCGGCCGCTGCCGCAGCGGGATTGAGGGTAATCATACTGGAAAAATACGTCCTTCCTCGCCATAAGACGTGCGGGGGCGGAATGCCGATGACGGTAGGCAGTGTCCTGCGCGACCTCGTCCCGGAGGCGTTCGTCGAGGCCGACGTGCGGTACATGCGTCATACCTGGAAGTTTCAGGACCCGTATCTTGCGCCGATCAATCCACCGGGCGCGCAGCCCGAGCTGACTCTGTGGATGGTCCAGCGGTCCACATTTGACAATGCACTAACTCAGCGCGCGGTCCAGATCGGGGCCGAGGTTCGGGACGGGATTTCAGTCCGCAGTCTTGAGCGCGGTCGCTCGACCGTCCTCGTAAGAGCGGAGACTCGCGATGGCACAAACCTGGAGTTCTCAGCCCCGTGGGTGATCGGCGCCGATGGAGCAAACGGCGTCACGGCACGAGAGGTCGGGCTAAGGCGTCGGCGCAGCCTGGCTATCGGTCTTGAAGTGGAGCATCCACATCAATGGGGCGACGGTCGTCCTCACCTTCGACCGGACGTGATCCACCTGGAGTACGGTGCGGTTCCGCGCGGATACGCCTGGGTTTTCCCGAAGGCGCATCACCTGAATGTTGGAGCGGGCCTATTTCGGCCCCGCCGACCTGACGGACGGGGAGATAGACGTGTTCGAGAGCAGTTGCAGGATGCCATCTGCGGTTATCTGGAGCATTTCGGCCTTAGCTACTGCCGGGACGACCTAGCGTACTATGCCCATCCCCTGCCGATCTGGAATGGCCGCGAGAGGCTGCAAACCGATGACAACCGGATCCTGCTCGCCGGGGACGCTGCCGGCCTCATTAACCCGATCTTCGGCGATGGAATCCTCCATGCGATCAAGAGCGGCGTCATCGCGGCAAAGTGTGTGGCTGACGGGCGGCCCGAAGAGTATACGCAGCGAATACATGCTGAGCTGGCCGACAACTTCGATGCAGCCGGTAGTCTGGCTAAACTCTTCTATTCGATGACTGGAACGATCTACAAGCATGGGATAAAGCGGCCGACAGCGACTCATGCTGCTACTCGACTGCTCTGTGGCGACGACCTCTTCTTAGACGCAAAGGGCCGCGCGGTGAGAATACTCAAGGAGGCGATCGGCAGCAGGATGACCAGCACAGAGCGCCCGACAGCTCAGTCGGACGTTTCCCTATAAGAGGCCGTCACCCTCAATAACCTATCCGCCTGGACCTTCGCAACCCCGCTTCTTCTGCGGATAAGTCCAGCTCGATCACGGTTTACGGAATCCAGTCGGCGACGAAGATGTTCGTTTCATGCTCTTTTCCGTGGCGGTTGGAGGCCCAAACGAGGCGCTTGCCGTTTGGGCTGAACATCGGGAAGGCGTCGAACTGGCCGCCGAAAGTGACTCTCTCCAGACCCGTGCCGTCGATCCCGATCAAGTACAGCTCGAACTGGCGGCCCTTCGGATCATCCATGTTCGATGCAAAGATAATGTGCTTTCCGTCTGGCGTGAAAAATGGTGCGAAATTGGCTTTGCCGTTTTGAGTGACCTGCCGGGCCGCGGAGCCGTCCGCATTCGCCACCCAGATCTCCATCCGGGTCGGCTTCACGAGGTTTCGCTTCAATAGGTCGCGATACTCCTGCTTGTCCGCCTCGCTCTCAGGGTGGAATGCGCGCCACACGATCATTTTGCTGTCCGGGGAATAGTACGCTCCGCCGTCGTAGCCCAGGGTATTGGTCAGGCGGCGGACATCCGTCCCGTCGATTTTCATGGAGTAGAGATCCAGGTCGCCGTCTGTGGTCGAGGTGAATATGATCCGCTGTCCGTTTGGCGCAATTGTGGACTCCGCGTTATAGGCAGTCAGTACTCCCGGTCCGACCTTCTTCGGAAACAGCGGGCGCAGCTTCGAGCCGTCGGCGTTTGCGCGGTAGATCACATAGTAAGGATAGATCGGCCAAACGTAGCCCTGGGACCGGTCCGGTACCGGAGGTACATCCGGGCTGAATGCGTGTGTCGAAGAAAAGATAATCTCATTGCCGGCGGGAAGGAAGTACGCGCAGGTACAGCGACCTTTTCCGGTCGATACCATTCGGACGTTCCTTCCGTCCGCGTCCATGATGTAGATCTGGTCGGCCTTGTTTGAACCAGTGTCGGACTGGAAGATAATTTTCCTTCCATCGAAGCTCCAATATGCCTCCGCGTTGTTCCCACCATGTGTAATCTGGCGTACGTTCGCGAGATGCTTTTCTCGTGGATCACTCAGCTCTTTCAACTGGGCGTTTGCCGCCAACATCCACGAGAAGAATCCTATGCTGCCAATTGCAGCTAATCGCATCAATTACCTCCGCATTCCGAATGTTACGGCTGCCGCCGCGAGCGAACACCCATATACCCATACACCCATACGCTCACCGAAGCCCCCAACCTCTCACCCGATCAATAAGATGAGTCGCAGTCAGGTCCATGTGGACCGGAGTGACCGATATTTGCTTTTCCAAAATGGCATGAACGTCCGAACCCGGATCGACCTCGTCCTCGCCAAGGCTGCCGCAAAGCCAATAGTACTTTCGCCCCCACGGATCGACACGCCGGTCGATCCGGTCGATGTACTGTCGCCGCCCTTGATGGGTGATCGTAACTCCGGCGATCTCCGATTCAGGCACCGCCGGCACATTTACGTTCAGCAGTGTCCAGTTTTCCATGCCGTGCTCCAGCACCGCCTCCGCCAGTCGGCGGGAGAACGAGGCCGCCGGCAGAAAGTCATATGGTCCGCGGTCTCCGGCAACGGAGACCGCAATGGCCGGAACTCCCAAAATCGCTCCTTCCATAGCCGCCGAGACGGTCCCGCTGTAAGTCAGGTCCCATCCGAGGTTCGGGCCCGAATTGATGCCGGAAAAGACAAGGTCGGCGCGGCCCTCCATCACCACGTCGAACCCCAGCGTGACGCAATCAGTCGGCGTGCCGTTTGTCGACCATCCTCGGGTTCCGTCGGGAAGGTCGACCTTGTCGATCCTGAGCGGCTTATGAAGAGTGATCGCGTGTCCGGAAGCGCTGCGCGGCCGTTCGGGCGCAACGACGATGACTTCGCCCAACGAGTCGAGAGCCTTCTTCAGCGCGTGAAGTCCCGGCCCGTTGATTCCGTCGTCGTTCGTCAGGAGGATTCGCATAGCTGAGTCATTATACCGGCAGCAATGCAGTCGGCCCATGACGGCCTGTCTATGCTCTGCCGGCTTCCGCCGCCTGCCTCCGGAAATCACGCATGGAGATAAGCTGAAGGCCCACGCCGACGAGCATAATGCTGAGTGATATCAGGAACGTAGCGCGAGCGCCGTAGGCGAGCATCCATGGAATCGCGAAATGCGGGGCGATAGACCCACGGACCCCAAAGAAACTGGAGTGCAGTGCCTGGTATTGAGCGGCCTTGCCGGGCTCGGCGAACATCAGCGTGGTGTTTATGTATGCCAGATCGACGCCGGATACCGCCAGCCCCGTTGCCGCCGACGCCAGATAGAGCCAGTGAACGTCGGCAGCGAACGCGTATATGAGAGGCGTGAGAAGGTTGATCCCGATTGCAACGAGTACCGTTGCGAGCGGGCCCTTATGGTCGAGGAAATGTCCCCAGAAAAAGAAGCTGGCGATCGTCACGATCGATGCAATATTCTGAAGGTTGGCCACCTCCGTATTCGAAACATGGAAGCGGTCGACCTGATAAATGGGGTATAGAGTTGAAGCAACAATATTACCAAAGCCGGACACGAAGACCGAGGCGCTGAACCAGCGGTATCCCGAATTCCGGCGAAGGATATCGATTGTGTCCCACAGGAACGCCCGTGTCGTAACCCGTGGCTCTACCGGAGGATCCGTCGGAGGAAGTGGAATCCGGCTGAATGTGAGCGCCGTGAGCGCACCAAAGAAGCCGCCGACGCAAAAGGCGATGTGGTAGTCGAGGCCGCTGTCCAACAGTCGGCCCACCGTCAATGCAGTCATAAGCGTCAGCAGGTTCATCACGATCCGAACCGTGCTCATCAGCCTTCCACGATGCCGGTCCGGGTAGATGTCCTTCATCACCGCCGTGTATGCCGGCGTCGAGATCGAGAAGATGATCGGAGTAACACACACGAGCGCGACGTACTGGCTGCGGGTGTGGATCAAGGGCGCGAGGAGGAACATACCGCGGGCGCAAAGCCACGTCCAATAGACGAAGGGCAGCTTGGAGCGGCCCTCCATCTGCCTGGCCCAGACAGTGGCGAAGATGTAGCCCAGCGCGGGAGCGGCCGTGATCCAGGCGATTTGCCCGCCCGATGCATGCATGTCCGCACGCGCGATGCGCATCACGAAAGTCCAGACGCAGCCCTGATACAGACCGGCAAATGCGCCCGTTAGAATGTCCCACTGCCATGCGGCCCGGGTAATCGGCGGAAGTCCGGCGAGCCGCTCGCGAATTCCCGCGGAAAATGCGGCTAACATGCGCTGGTCGTCCTTCCAACAGGCCGGCTGGGTCTCAACATCACGACAACGCACTCCAGAGGGTTTTCGTGCGGACTGCGGTATTGTACCTGCCCGGTCAAAACACGCCGGACAACCCGTACTTTTGTGCAACTTTACTTGGCTGCTGGCGCTTTTTCAGCAGGTTTCGATACGCCGCACCCAAAATATTCGTACATGCGACACTATTATTCCAATTCGTGCGTCGTCATAAATAGAGGAGCGCCGTGACCGCCGCCGATACCTTCGAGGCACGGCTCGTCGAACGGTTCCGGCAAGGTGATGCGAACGCATTGTCAACACTGTTTGAAATGCACGTCGACCGCGTGTACGCCTATGCCCGCCATATCCTGGGGAGCCGTGAGGATGCGGAGGAAGTGACATACGACGCATTCCACCGCGCGTTCCGCAAAGCCGCCGACTTCCGCGGCGATTCTCCGTTTCGCGGATGGGTTTTCGGAATTACGCGCAATCTGTGCCGAGACCGACTGCGTCAGCCAAAACTGCTATTGATGCCGTTGGACGACGACCAGAGCTCTCCGGACGATCCGGAAGGCATCGCAATTCGGGTCGACGTGCGAACCGCGGTAGCCGAGTTGCCTGACGAATATCAGGACGTACTGATTCTGTGCGATGTGGAGGAGTGGGATGCGCGGGAAGTCGCCGCGACCCTGGATAGATCACTTGCCGCGACGAAGTCGCTGCTATATCGGGCCAGACGTGCCCTGCGAGATCGGTTGACGAGCCGCTGGAAGGATGCCTGAGCTATGACTTGCGATGAAATCATGGAGTTATGCAATCCGTACATCGACGGTGAATTGTCCGAAGAGACGCGCGCGCGGGTGGAACGCCACCTGATCACATGCGAGAAATGTGCGTACGAGGTGCGTTCACATGAACAAATGAAGGCGTGGACCAAGGCGGCATTTCGTTGCGGCACTCCTGCGCCGGACTTCCGCGAAAAGGCGGCGGCTCGTCTGCACGATGCATTCGAAGACGTCTTAATAGATCGAGAGCCGGCCCCCGACACACAGTGGGCGCTTCCGTTTTTCAGGGGGAAAGAAGAGTTGATCGATTAAGAGACATGTCACGGAAACTGCCCAAAATGATTTGAAGAATATCTGTAAACGCCACGACACTTTCTCGTCTGATCTCACGTCGTCATTAGTGAACGAATATTCAATTGGAGGAATCAGATGGCAACCACCCTGGTAGAAGCCCCCGCCGGCCTGAAAGCCGTATGTCCACGAAAAGATCTGTACGAAGCAGTCCAGACTGTTGGGCACGCTGTTTCCGGCCGCACCTCTTTGCCGATATTGAGCCACGTACTCATTCAGAATGAAGACGATGGCCTTCGACTCACCGCCACCGATCTCGAGATCGGTATCTCGCTCAGAATTGCCGGTGGCCGCGTGGAATCGCCGGGCGGCTTGACGGCGCCGGCGCGAATCCTGACCGAGCTTTTGAGCGCCCTGCCGGAAGGCGACGTCGATATGTCCGTCGATCTATCTCACGCGGTCCGGCTGACGTGCGGCAAGTCAGACTATAAGATCCTTGGTCTCCCGGCCGACGAATACCCCAAGTTGCCCGAAGTCCAGGAGGCAAATAGCTTCGTTATCCCACAGGTCATGCTTCGGGACATGATCAAGAAGACCATCTTCGCCGTCTCTCCCGATGAGGCGCGCGCCATCCTGACCGGTATCCTGATCGCGCTGGATCAGGACAAAGTCACCTTTGTCGCCACCGATACGCATCGCCTGGCCGTTCGATATGCAACCGTCTCAAGTGCCAAGGGGTCCGTCAACGCGATTGTACCGGCCCGCGCAATGAACGAACTCCTCCGCATTCTCACGGATGAAGCCGGAGACGTAACCGTACGGTTGTCGGATAACCAGGTCCTGTTCGAAACGCCGCTCGGCATCAACATCGTCTCGAAACTGATTGAAGGCCAGTTCCCGAACTACGAGCGAGTCATCCCGACCGCGTTCGACAAGAAACTCACGATGGAAACCCAGCCGCTCCTCCGTGCGGTCCGCCGCGCCGAGATCGTGGCCCGCAATAACGCCCACAGGATCGTACTTAAGACGATGGATGAACATCTTGCCATCCGGGCGGAATCGAATCTCGATGGGAGCGCTTATGAGGAGATCGAAGCGGCTCGAGAAGGAGACGACACCGAGATCGCGTTCAACGCCAAATATATGCTGGATGTGCTGGGCGTGCTGGAAGAGGATGGCTGCTATCTTGAAATGACAGAATCGCTCAAGCCGGGCGTCATCCGTCCGGTCCCGGCGGATACGGACGCCGCTGCCGGCACATACCTCTGCGTTCTAATGCCGATGCAGATCGTGTGAGTTAATTGCCTGGAGTAATGGAGTGTCGGAGTAATGGCCTCCTAAGTCACGTGGTCCCGTCACTCCACTACTCCACGACTTCTTGCTTCGCTACCATCGGTCTGGTATAATCCCTCTCGCTAGGGCGGTTGGCTCAGTGGTAGAGCGCCTCGTTCACACCGAGGAGGTCACTGGTTCGAATCCAGTACTGCCCACCAACACGGTCCCGCCGAACTACCAGTGAAGTGTCTCCTCGATCTTGGCCGCTGCCCTTTTCTCGTCCAGCGCACCTTGTCACGGTGCATGGTACGGATCCAATCCGTCTTTAGCTCCATGGCCCCATCGTCCACAGTCAATCTGCCCTCCACCACGTCTTTGACGAGCTGCTCGTCGAGGCGGGACCTCAGGTTAGCGAAGTCGTGCGATGACATCCTAATATATAGCAAGAACTGCACTTTCGACCCATGCGGCGGCACTTAGGGTTCTGGTATCATATCCAGCGCAAAGGTGTTAGTTAGTATGAAGATTGTTTCCGTTGTCAACCAGAAGGGCGGGGTGGCAAAGACGACCACGGTGGCGAACCTCGGTGCCTGTTTGGCCGCGAGGGGATTCCGGACCCTGCTCATCGACCTCGATCCACAAGCAAACCTCACTCTCGGACTTCGGCGAGAGTGGGAAAACATGCCCTACGGCCTGCAAGATGTCATCCTCGATTGGTGGAATAAGCCGCTGCGCGGTGTAATCCGCCAGATACCCGGACTGCCGTTGTTTCTAGCGCCGGGGCATCTGGAAATGGCGCGGAGCGAGGCCATCATCCTCAAACAGGGTGGATCTTCCGCATATGGACTTAGACGCGCGTTGACGGCCCTGGAGATTCAGAGGGCGTTCGATTGGGTACTGATCGATTGCCCGCCATCGCTGGGTATGTTGACCCAAAATGGGATCGTAGCAAGCAACTACCTCATCATTCCGACAGAGCCCAAAATGTATGCATTCGCCGGAATGGATACCCTGAACAAAATGGTGAGCGAGCTGGCGAAGGAGTATCAGTTCGAGGTCGAGGTCCTGGGCGTGCTGCTTACGATGTATGAGCGCCGCACCAGACTCCATAAGGCAATCGAGGCAGTCATCCGGGAGAGGTTTGGGGAAAAGGTATTCGATACGGCGATATTCAGAAACGTGCGGATCTCGGAATCGGAGATCGAGGGTAAACCGGTCCTGCTGTTCGACAAACAGGCAACAGGAGCCAAGAACTATGTCGATCTCGCGGAGGAAGTCATTCGCCGAGGCGGTAAGGAATAGGTCTGCGCTTCAGACCCTAAGCGCTAAATTGTAATCCGAAACTCATTGAATGCTAGGTCGAACTGTTGTATTCAGCCGCGGTACTGGTTGGTCAGTAATATGGTTAGGACCAGGACCAAGATCGCGGCGCACATCCAGATAGCGGCCATCAGGTCGCGGCGCCGCTGTGGGGTGACCTCTACTTTGATCCGATTTCGCTGATTCGCTCCCGGACGATTTACCGAAGTCGAGTCGACGAATAGCTTGGCCGCGCGTTCGTGAGAGACTGTTTCGTCCGGATGTGTGACCGAGTTCTTCGGGCCAGATTCTACATCCGGCATCGCTGCTGATCCAGCCGATGAATTTGCTGCAGTAAAGCTGTGCGCGACGCGCTGAGTTTCGGCGCTCCACGATTCGCGCGGGCTTGCCTGCGGACTTTGGGTCGGGACCCGCGGGACGAATTCAGGTTCGGCTGCTTCCTCCACACGCACTTCCTGGGTTTCCGCAGCAGCTTCTGCCGCGGCGGGCACAGTTGGATTGTCGGCTGTCTGGCTAACGTACGTTTGCCACTGGGCAAGCCTTGACTTCAGTTTGTCAGTCGTGTTTTCTTCCAATGCACTGCTCCGATGTTACCAATCAATACGTTAATTAGCGCCCCCGTAACCGGAGTTGCCGCGATTCACCCTACTTTGTGATTTCGGTGCGGCGTTATCCCTGGAACGGACTTTACTCGATATGGATGTTGTCTGCGTCCGAGCCCCGGGTTTGGTCATCATGCTGGCGATAAGCGCAATTCCAACACAAAGCACCGCTGCGATGACCACAATGCCGACGATCGTGCCAAAGTCATAAGACCGTCTGGTCCGATATGTCCAGCCCGCCGTCTGACTTACACGCCCTGATTTTGACGGGGAATGAATCTGCGCATATTCAGAATATGCCCGCGCCGAATCGAGCGGACCGGACCCCGTTGCGAGCGGCGCGGTCGAGACCGATGCAACCGTCGCAGGTGCCTGAACTCTGCCACTTAGGTCTTGGTTCCTTGTATATAGTCCGGGAATTCCCGGGACCGGTACGTCCGTCGGCGTTTCCTGCGGTCCGGAGACCGGTGTCGGTAGGCGACAGTCCTCGGGCTTCGATGTTCGCGCGATCCCTGGCTGGCTGATCGTCGAAACGCCCGATATTAGGGTCTTGAAATCGAAGTCGCCGGCTTCCTGCCTCAGCCTTGTCTCTAAAGCTTCCAGCGAAACCGATCGATTTGCAGTGCGTTTCTTCTTTGCGCTGCTCTTAACTACGGCCTCGTTTCCAATGTCGTTGAGCAGTTGCCCGCCCAACTTGGACTCGGAGGCTTCATCAACCGCTGAACCCGCATTGCTGGTAATGGCTCCGTCCAAACGGGCATCACTCATAATAACTTTCCTTGGCGACAAATCGGTATCCGTACTCAAATGGTCCGGAAATTCGTCGCAGCGCGTCCTCAGACCGGTTCGCGACAGTCGGTCTACTACTAAATTACATCGGCTGAACTTGCTGTGCAGCTATTTTACACCGAATATGGACGCAAAGAGGAGTCCTTGCGTTATCGACAGAAATCCACATCACGCAATATGAAGGTGGTGCAAGACGCGCGAGGAGCGCACAATTGGCAAAGTATTTATTGGATCCGGCAGGCAGTCCACTCCGCGACATGGACGAATGGGAAGAAGTAATCCGAAATCGATACGGCGCCCAGAGCGCCATCGATGACAGCAATCCGGGCAAAGTATCGAAGCAATTCAGGGACTACGAAGCGAACGCCCGACCGACGGTACGTGAATTCTATCGGCTCAATCACTCCAATCAGACTCTCGAATTCGTTAGGGCCAAGAAGCGTGAATACTTGCCTAAGAAGAAGCAACGGATGGGCGTCTGGCAGGCGATGGAGTATCTAAATACGCTGGTCGACGACAGCGACCCGGACGTCGATTTCTCGCAGATCGAGCATCTCTTGCAGGCCGCGGAAGCTATTCGAACTCACGGACAACCGCGATGGTTCATACTCACCGGTCTAATCCACGATCTCGGAAAGGTCCTTTGCCTATTCGGGGAACCCCAATGGGCGGTTGTCGGCGATACTTTTCCCGTGGGCTGCCGATATTCGGAGAAGATCGTCTTTCCTGAGTTCTTTGAAGCCAATCCGGACCACCGGATACCAGCATATCAGACAGAGACCGGTATCTACGATCGGCACTGTGGTCTAGATCTTGTCGATCTTTCCTGGGGTCACGATGAGTATCTTTATCACGTCGTGAAGGACCATTTGCCGGATGAAGCCCTCTACATGATCCGCTACCATTCCTTCTACGCATGGCACAAGGAAGGCGAATATGGCTACCTCATAAATGAGAAGGACCGGGCGATGCTTAGGTGGGTTCAGGCGTTCAATCCGTACGATCTCTACTCCAAAGGGCAGCAGCGGCCAAACGTCAACGAGCTTCGGCCATTTTATGAAGACCTGATTGCGGAGTACTTCCCAGCCGAAATCGATTGGTAGGAGCTGATCAGTAACATGGATCCACTCGTGGGTGTGATTATGGGCTCGAAGTCCGATTGGGAGACGATGAGCCACGTGACCGACACACTCGAAAAACTCGGCATTGAATACGAGGTTCGCGTTATCTCCGCGCACCGGGCCCCGGATCTGCTTTTCAATTATGCGTCAACCGCTGCGGAGCGTGGTCTGCAGGTCATTATCGCGGGAGCGGGAGGCGCCGCGCATCTGCCGGGAGTGGCCGCGGCCAAGACGGTGCTGCCGGTACTTGGTGTTCCTATGGAAACGAAATCGCTCGGAGGAATGGACTCGCTTCTCTCGATGGTTCAGATGCCGGCAGGCATACCGGTGGCAACCTTCGCCATCGGACGGGCCGGGGCGGTCAATGCAGCTCTGTTTGCCGCCGCGATCCTCGCGGGCTCGCACCCTGAGATTCGAAACGCGCTTGACAACTTCCGTGCGGCGCAGACTCAGATGATCGTGGATAATCCCGATCCCCGTGAACCCGGACGGACATAGACGAGTCTCTATTTGGCGACAGTTACCTCGACCGCGGGCGCAAATACAGTTGTCTTGTCCAACTTGCCCTGAATAATGAGGTTTCCGATTCCCGCAGGAGCGTCCGCCGCGGACGCGAGCTTGATCCGAACTTCATTCTGCTTCGCGGGAATGGCCGCAGCCGACGCCGTGACCTTGTCCGGAAGCCCACGGAACTCGAGCTTGATCTCCCCATCCGCGCCGGTCCGGCGGTTTGCCTTGACGACCAGCTCTGCTGATGCGCCCGGGGCAAGACTGATCGACGAAGGCAGCGCCTCCAAACCTACGGGTTCCGTGGTATCCGTCGCGGCGAGCATGAAGAGATCCCACAAATGATGCGGACGCGTGTATGTGTACTCGACAGACAGGAGAAGATCGATCGATCGGTGCTCGTACTGTTCCCACGCCGGAGCGTCGTGTGAAACTGCCTTTCCCCCAATGTCCGCTTCTCCTCGCACGCGAATTGGCGCTGATACCGGACCCGAGCTCGTGCCGGTAAGCGTAACTTCAGTCTTATCTTTGCCGGAAGCAATCGTTCCCCCGCTGCAGCGAACACCCGCCGGCAAGCCGTCGCAGATTATTCGTATCGGTCCGTCGAACCCGCCAATTCGCTGCGCAGTGACCGGCAGCGCCACCGTCCCATTTGCCGGCAGATTGATCCTATCGGTGCTCACATTCACGCGGAAGTCCAGGCCGACTTTTCGCACGGTAAGCCGGTAGAAGCAGTCCGGCCCCAACTTCTCCTCCACATTGCGCGCTTCGATCGTGTAGAGACCATCCGTCTTGGGCGTGAATTCCAGTCGCGCGTCCTTATCGATCGCATCGTCGTTCGAGGCCGCCTCTTTTCCGGCCGCATCCAGCACGCGGATGGCTCCGTCGATGCGAGACCCTATCCGCCTGCCATAAAGGTCGAGCTCATAATGCTCTCCCGGCTGTCCTCGGAAAAAGAACTTGATACGGGAGTATCGCTCGAAAGCGCCATCGAGCGCGACGGGGGGTATCGGTAGGGGCATCGTCGCATCCGTTTCAGTGACGGCGGCGACCGGAATATTATCGACCAACAGCGGCAAGAGGGCGGCATGGCCGGACGGGAGATGGATGTCTGACCAGTATTCGCCGGGCGGAGTGCCGGTAGGGATATTTGCGCTCGCGGGCGTCCGCCCGGCGATGTTTGGGCCCTCGATCTGCAATCCAACATTTCTCCCCGGCTGTTCGCCTCGTGGAAGGAAGCCGGACACGAAGGGCATGCGGCCCACCAGAAGACGATATGTGAAGTTGGGCCCGCCGATATATTCCGAGTCGCGCACGATCAAGGTATATTTTCCGGCACGTGCAAACTTATACGCGAATCTCGGGTCTTGCTCCCACGTGGACTGCGCCAGTTTGAGGAGGCTCCCTTTCTCGTCACGAATCTCCATGACCGGATCGAAGCGCGACCTGATCCGTACGGCATAACACTCAAACGCCCAGAATTCGCCGGCCTGCGCTGAAATCAAAAACCGATCCCTGGCGGCCTTCGCTGCGATCCTTCCATTGATTACGACCGGCTTGTCCAACGGGATCGGTGCGGGCGGCTTCTTCTCGTCCGAAGCCTCCGGCAGCATCAGGTTCGGAAAGACATCCACCCAAAAGCGGGAGCCGTTCGACACGCCCTTCGCGGTGGTTATGCGAACATCGTGCGGCCCGAGTGAGGCATCGGGCGCTACGGAGAGCTCGACCGACAGCTTGTCGCCTGATGAACTTGGCTTCGCCGACTTTACGGTGATGCCGAATCCCCCGATGTGGATCGCCGCACCCTCCAGGTTCTTTCCAGCTATCTCGAGAGTCGTCGATTGCCCGCGCGGACCCCCGGACGGCAGAAGTCCGCCTATCTCGGGGACCTGCGCGCATACGCGCGTAGGCGTTACAAGAGAAAGCACTGCCGGGGTAGATCCGAGGGCGAGTCGGATGAACGTAAATGTTCGAATTCTATTCACGTTCATTTACGGCATGCCTGTCAAATCAGGAGAACAGTCCGGGTATGCCGGGCGAATCCCTGACGATGCGGGCTTCGCGTAGCTGGATCGAGGCATCCATTCCGAGTATCTTGACGACCGACATATACGTATCTTCCGGGGAGACCGGCTCGCTGGCGGGGTATTGCGCACGGGAGTCGCTCGAACCGATCACGCGGCCTCCCGGAATTCCCGCGCCGGTGATCAAGTAGCTATATACGAACGGCCAATGGTCTCGGCCGGCGCCGCCGTTTACGGGCGTGCGGCCAAATTCGCCGGTCACAAGTATGAGCGTCTTCTTGTTCATTCCGCGCTGGTAGACGTCCTCGATTAGCGCCGATACGGACTGGTCGAGCTCCGGAAGCTGGCGCTTGCATCGGTTGAAATTGTCGCCGTGGTTGTCGAAGCCCATTTTGTCCACATCATCGTTGATGGGATGCGCGCGCCAGTTCACTTGAACGAACCGGACACCCGATTGCACGAGCCTCCGCGCCATCAGAAGTCCCTGCCCAAACTGCGTCATTCCATACCGTTCCCGGGTCTTTACCGGCTCTTTGCCAAGGTCGAACGCCTGCTTGGATCGCGGCGAAGTCACCAGGGAAAACGCCTTTTCGTAGGCCGCATCATATATCTTCGTGTCACTGCTCTCGATTTGTCGTTGATACCCGTCCACCGACTTGAAAAGTTCGTGCCGTAGGTTCAGCCGGTCGCCGGTCATTCCCGGCGGAGGTGTGAGCGCCGCCAACTTGTCCACTGGAACGAGCGGATTGACCACTCGGAAGGGCGAAGACGCATTCCCTAGGAATCCACCGTCCTGTCCGATCGGCCCATTGCCGGCGGTATCGTACATCCGCGGTCCGATCTGGATGGCGGACGGGAGGGCATTTCGCTGAGGCATGAACTTGGCGACCACTGCGCCCATGTTGGGCCCCTCGCGTCCGGGACCGACTTTGTTTCCGGTCAGCGAGTAGTGCGCGGCCTGCGCGTGAACGGTCTGGTCGTGCGTGGCGGACCGGACGATCGTGTACTTATCCGCCATCTTGGCGAGCTTCGGCAGATGCTCGCATATCTGTATGCCGGGAACGTTCGTCGGTATCGGGTTGAAAGTCCCCTTGATCTCCGCCGGGGAGTCGGGCTTCATGTCAAACGTATCCTGATGCGGAGGCCCGCCCCAGAGGAAAACGAGAATGATCGATGTACCGTTGTCCACCTGCTCGGCGCCCATTGCCGCCTGCGATGCAAACAGTCCGGGAAGCGACAGTCCCAGAAAACCGGCTGCCCCGATCTGCATAAACTCACGACGCGAAACCCCGTCGCAAGTCCGAACCGTTTCATGTCCGAATTCGATCATGTTCCTTTTTCCGTTGATCCCACTGGAAGTTCGCGAGCCAATCCTGCCGGCTCATTATCCTAACCCAACTCGTCCTTACCATTGTACCAAATGAACGGCGGATTATCCGCCACTTACGTCGATCGCCCTCAGTGATTGAACAGGAACTCCTTGCTGCTCACGAGCACCCAGAGCATATCTTCCAGCGCCCGGCGTCGCCGCATCTGCTCGGGCGGACGGAGAGCGGAAGACACCCACCCTATCGGCGCCAAAACGCATGCTTCCGCATTAGCGCTTTCAATCGCCGCCAGGTTCTTCACCCGCTCCGCGGGTTTTGGCGCCCGGCCCAGAGCCGTCCAATACAGCCCCTCTACGACCTGCTCGTCCGTGCCGCCGGCTTTCACCAGCCGGTCCACAATTCCGTCGTTGGCGGTCACCTTCTGATTGATTAGATCGCCGTTGATGAAGAGCAGCGCCTGGGCCATGCTCGGCTCCTGACTTCGCTCGCACTCACATGTGATCTGGCGGGGCGGGCGTCCAAAACTGTCCATGAAATCGGATTTCACATGCGTATCCGGTAGTTGTATGGCCCGGAACCCTGCGGGAAGCCCCGGGAACTGTTCGGTTTTTCCCGTCACCTGGCTGAGCGCGTCCATTATCTCTTCGGCCGTGAGCCGCCGGACGAGATACCGGCTGTAGTATCGATTATCCTGGATGTTTCGCGGGTTGGTCGCGGACGACCGCTGGTAAGCCTGGGACATCACGATCGTTCGCATGAGCGCCCGGAGATCGAACCCGTGCTTCACGAAATCCGCAGCCAGGGCGTCGAACAGCGCGGGATTTGTGGGTGGATTCGTCTCGCGCAAATCATCGACGGGTTCCACCAGGCCGCGTCCCATGAAGTGCGCCCAAACGCGGTTCACAATGGTGTGCGAGAAATACCAGTTATCCGGGCGCGTCAGCCAGTTGGCGAAGAACGTCCGGCGATCGCCCGTATCCGTCGCCATTACCGGGCCGCCGAGCGGTTTTGGAGGGATGGCTTTGCCCAGGCGCGGCTGGATAAGGTCGCCCGTCGGCTCGTTATATACGGTCATCTCGTCGTTTACATAGATCGCCAGGTTCGCCTTGAACTTCGTCCGGGCGAATATATTTGCCATGCCATAGTATTCGTTTTGCGTCCACTTCTCCAGCGGGTGGTTATGGCACTTGGCGCAGCCGACCCGGATTCCCAGGAATCCCTGGCTCACATTCTCGGCCAGCTCTTCCGGTTTCAGCGCGGTGCGGAAGTAGTTCGCCGGGCCGTCGAGGAACGTGTTGCCGGTCGAGGTGAGCACTTCGCGGGCGATCCGGTCCCATGGCCGGTTCTCACGCACACTTTCGTGGACATAGGAATAGAAGGCCCACATCCCCTTGTCTTTTAGCGTCCCCCGGTTTACACGCAGCAGGTCGCACCACTTGTACGTCCAAAAGTCCACAAACTCCGGCTTCTGCATAAGGGCGTCGATTAGTTTTTCCCGTTTACTCCCGTCGCGATTCGAAGCGAATGACCGGACGTCGTCCGGTGACGGTAGTGTTCCGATGAGATCGATGTAGATCCGCCTGACAAATTCCGCGTCCGATGCCTGGGACGACGGCCATAAGTTCAGGTCGGCGAGCTTGGTGTAAACGTGGTCGTCGATAAAGTTTGAACGCGGCAGCCGCTGCATCTCGGAGCGAGATATCCGGTTAGGATACGGAGTCGTAACCCGCGCGACAGCCACGCGGTCCTGGTATCCGATCATGATCGACGTCTCGCCGTAGCCCGTCATCGATACGGCGCCGTCCGGAGCCGCCAGCGCGACGTTCTCGTCGTTGGTCACGAAGCGGGACCAATGCGTCACGTCCCGCGACGACCCGTCCGAAAAACTTGCGCGCACCTTCAGCGAGAGATTGGCGCGGGGGGCGACGATGGCATTCGATGGATCGACGGCGATCCGGGTTACATGCGGGTCATTCCGGACAGGACCGGGGGCGCCGGCGGCGAGCCAGCGCGTGAAGATCTCGTGCTCCGGGCTGCCGCGGCGGATCGCCATCCCTCCCATATGAGGCAATTCCATGAGCGGCTTCCGCAGCAATAGGCTCTGCTCGGGCGAAGTCCTTGAGACTCGCCGGCCGAGCGATTGGTGCGTAAGGGCGAAGTGGTCAAGCTCAGGAGCGTAACCCCGGAGAGAGAGCTTGAATCCGTTCTTCCCCACGGCCGCCCCGTGGCAAGTGCCCGCGTTGCATCCGGCCCGCGTCAGCACGGGAACGACGTCGTTGACGAAGCTGATCGGGCGTGAGGCGTTTGGCGATAGGCGTTTGGTCGTTGGGTCGATATGTCGTTGGGCCGTTGCAAGCGCCAACGGACACACGGCCAAAGCCATTACCAGTAGGATCGCGAGACGGGGATTCCAATTTGGAGCATCTCTCAGTTGCATCTCTCTCATTATACACTGAGATGCTCGAACGCTCCGGAAAGTGACGGAAACCTAAAATCCTGAATTGCAGGGAGGTCTGCTCGCCGTGTCCCTGCCCTACTTACATCGGTCTATCGGCCGCGCGATGGAATCGACGATCCCACGAGCGTCCGGAACCGAACGCGATAGGCAGCCGATCCCTCCGCATCTCGCATGGTGACTGCGAACGAGCATTCGGCGTTCGGAGCCAGGTTGGCCGCGCCAATCAAAGCCGATTCCACATGCAGCACGTCCCCCTGCCCATCCAGCAGCTCGACGACCGCTTCCACATTCCGCAGATCTCTGGCCGAAACGTTCGCGAGTGATCCCGCGACCGAGACGTACTCATACTTCCGCTCGGCCCGCGCCGAATTCAGCACCACCTCCGCGCGCTCATCAGTGATCGGACGCATTCTTAGAAGGGTCGCGTTCGCCCCTAGCCGTGCCGGCAGCGCGATCAGCGCCGTCCACGCAAATGCCCCAACGCAAAGCAATGCGGTAGCGCTTTTCCACGACGGCCGCAACAGCTGCCTGACATCCAGTATGGTCGTCCGCTTCGCCGGTAGATAGGCGCTCATTCATATCCTCCGAAGATGCACTAGTATAACAGAATGGGTCTATACATGTCAACCACTTTTTGAACCACCGGTTCAATTCTGTTATCCAACGATGGTACTGGGGGAAGCGCGCGAGAAGCGGAAAGGTGAGATTCGCGGATTTCGCCGAGTTCGTAGATGGCGATTCTTGGACACAATGCACAGAATGTCCAACAACTAATCCGACGAATCTCAGTACATGACTACTCTGTGCATTCTGTGGTAAGTCTTCCGCTACCACCCAGGAACGTGGATCCAGTCCCTGGAGATGTAGTCCTGGAGGGTAATGAAGAGGAAGATGAACCAGACGAAGCCGAGGAGGGCCCAGAACCACGTGAGCTTGGTGCCGTACTTCACCTGCATGAAGAAGAGGACGACGAGAGTCCCTTTGACGATGGCGATGATCATCGCAACGACGTTGTTCAACGCGCCCAGCGGGACGAAGGATGCTGCGACGGTCAGGGCCATGAAGACCACGAGGATCAGGTACGTCTTTATGTACGTCGAGACCGGCGTTACGTGGTGCTCGTGATGTTCGTGCGGCGGGTGTTCGGAAGTGTGTTCCATGGGCTTACTTGGGTATCAGGTAGTAGAGCGGGAATAGGAATATCCAGACAATATCGACGAAGTGCCAGTAGAGACCGGTCATTTCCGTCGGAATGTAGTCGTGCAGAGACGGCGACGGATAGTTTATCTTGAAGCCGAAGATCATTGCGCCCATAATAATGATTCCCACGATGACGTGGATCCCATGGAGGCCGGTCATGACGAAGTAGAGACTGAAGAACATCTGCGCCTTGTCGCGCGTGTCTTTCCCCAGTTCACCCGTCGGAACGAGCGATTTGCGCCCCTCGCCCAGTACCCCGATCTCGACGGGCGCCGCATGAGCGGCCTCGCCCGGATGCTCGTGCGACGAGTATTTGAACGTGGGCCCGGGGAACAGGTGGTGTTCGAATTTCTCCGTGTATTCAAAATACTTGATGACAAGGAACCCGAACGCGAAGAGAATGGTGACGCACATCCAGTTGATCTTCCATCGCTTGTTGCCAATCTGCGCGCATCGGACCGCGAGGGCCATCGTAAGGCTGCTGGTCAGCAGGATCATCGTGTTGGCGGCGCCCATCTTTACGTTCAAATGCTTGTGGGCGTCATAGAACACATCGGGATAGGCAGCCCGGTACAGGACGTATGCGAGGAAGAGCGCGCCGAAGAACATGATCTCCGTAACTAGGAAGGTCCACATCCCGACCACGTAGGACTCGTTCTGCTGCTCGATATCCTCGAATTGGTGCCAGACGGTCTGCGGGGCGACCGTTGGCGATGCTGCCTCTACGCTCACGCTTTATCTCCTACCCGCGGCCCTGGAACGCCCGGACTAGGTCCGGTTATTTCCTCTTCGGTCCGATCATCTTCCGTATGGGCATGATCATGCTCAACCGGATGGTATTCATAGGCCTCCCACGTCACGATCGGCGGCTCATCGAAGTTATGGGACATAGGCGGCGACTGCGTCTCCCATTCCAATCCCACTGCGCCCCATGGATTGTTGCCCGCTGCCCGTCCGTAGAAAAGAGACCACGTCATATATCCGAGCGGGATCAAATACCCTACGGCGAGGATTGAAGCGCCGGCAGACGACAGGATGTGCCAGACCTGGAATTCGTCCGGGTAGTAGTGGTACCGTCGCGGGTTTCCGAGGAATCCAACGATGAACTGTGGGAAGAACGTGAGGTTGAAGCCGATGAACGTAATCCCGGCGGCAAGCCTCGCCCACCCTTCCGGATAGAGCTTGCCCGTGATCTTGGGCCACCAGAAGTGTAGGCCGCCCATATAACCCATGATCGCACCACCGACCATCACATAGTGGAAGTGTGCGATCACGAAGTAGGTATCGTGAAGGTGGATGTCCGTTGCCAGGCAGGCCAGGAACAGCCCCGTAAGGCCGCCAATGGTAAACAGTCCGATGAAACCCATCGCATATAGCATCGGCGCGGTGAACCAGACTCGGCCCTTGTATATTGTGGCGGTCCAGTTGAAGACCTTAATCGCGGAGGGGACGGCAACCAGGAAGCTGATGACCGAGAAGACCATCCCGGCATACATCGACTGGCTTGACACAAAGAGGTGGTGACCCCAGACCAGGAAGCCGAACGCCGCGATCATGACGCTGGAAAAGGCGACGAACGAGTATCCGAAAATGCGCTTCCGCGAGAAGCAGGCGATGATCTCGCTGATGATTGCCATCGACGGAAGGATCATGATGTAGACGGCCGGGTGGGAGTAGAACCAGAATAGGTGCTGGAACAGCACCGGGTCGCCGCCGATCTTGGGATCGAATATTCCCAGATGCAGCGTGCGCTCGACCACGACGAGCATGAGAGTAATCGCTACAACTGGAGTGCCGAGTATGATGATCACGCTGGTGGCGTAGTGCCCCCAGACGAAGAGCGGCAGACGGAACCAGGTGAGGCCTGGGGCTCGCATCTTATGGATGGTGACGATGAAATTTATGCCGGTAGTGATCGATGAGAATCCAGCGATGAATACGCCGATAAGGGCCAGCACCACGTTCGTGTTGCTGTACATGCTGCTGTAGGGAGTATAGAACGTCCAGCCGGTATCGATGCCGCCCGTAAAGATCGCGACCAGCGTGCAGATGCCGCCGATCACATACAGATACCAGCTCAGGAGATTCAGCCGCGGGAAAGCAAGGTCCCTGGCCCCGACCATCAGCGGGATGCAGAAGTTGCCGATCGTGGCCGGAATGGACGGCACCAGGAAGAAGAATACCATGATGACACCGTGCATGGTGAACATCTTATTGTAGGTCTCCGACGCCAGGAAGTGCCCCCGGGGGGAGGTCAATTCCGCGCGGACTGCCGCCGCGCCGATGCTCCCAAGGCCGAACATGATCGTGATCGAGATGAGATATAGTATCGCGATCCGCTTATGGTCGGTCGTCAGCAGCCACGACGCGATCGTATTCCCGTTGTTTAGGTAGTTCTTCGGCGCCTCGGGCGGGCGAGATGAATGTTTAACGGTTGGTTCGGTTGCTAAGCTCATTTGTGGTTCCCGTGGTTGCCGCCGGGCGAGGCGGCGCTGCGCGAGGCACGGAACCCGGCGGCGCCGGTTCCGCGGACTGCAGGCTTCGCCCGCTGAGCGACCGTATGTATGCGATCAGCTGCAGGAGCTGCTCCTCCGTCAACTGCCCCTTATATGATGGCATGACCTGCTGGTACTTTTCAGCAATATCCTCGCTCGGATTTATGATCGATTTGCGGAGATAGATGTCATCCGCAACGGTCGTCCGGCCGTCCTTCAACGTGACTTTGGAGCCGTAAAGCCCGACAAGAGACGGGCCGCGCTGCGAACCGCCGAGGTCATGGCACTGCCCGCAGCCATGCTGGTCATAGAGTACCGCGCCGGCCTCCTCCATGGTCTGCATCGGACCGACGGTGTTGCCGCCGTTCGCCAGCCACCGCGCATAATCATCCGGCGCCATTACGTAGACGTGGCCGGTCATTTCCGAGTGCCTCGTGCCGCAGAACTGCGCGCAAAAGATGCGGTATTTGCCGACTTTCGTGGGTTCGAACCAGGTCGACGTGTACCGGCCCGGGACGACGTCCATATGTATCCGAAATTCCGGCACGAAGAAGTCGTGTATGACGTCTTGTGAGATCATGGTGAGCTTGACCGGACGACCGACCGGAATGTGCAGCTCGGGGTTCTCGCGTACGCCGTTTGAGTGCTGGAGGTGCCACATCCACTGCTTGCCGATGACGAAGACTTCCAGCGAGTTCGGCGGAGCGGGCCCGAACACGTTCGCAAAGAGCTTGGCTCCCCATATGAAAACGCCCAGCCCAAGCAGCAAAGGTACAACGGATGAAACAAGCTCGAACATGTGATGTTCGTCTATCGGCCGGGTGCGGTCCGCTTTTGAGCCGCGCCGGTACTTGACGGCGAAGTACATCAACATAGCCAGGACGATGCCGGTAAAGACGACCGTGAGGAACACGAGCACCCAGAAGAGCGGATCGAGGTCTTCCGCGAACTTCGAGGCCTGTTCCGGCATTAGTGGTAGGTTGCGCATTGCCTATGCCGCCCCGGTTTTCATGTCAGGGTGTATGGGTTGCTTTGAGATCCTCGCCGTTCGGCGCTCTTTGATAAGCATCAACGAGATACCGGTGCCCACGATGAGCACTGTCGCGAACCCGGACATCTGGATCAATCGGAAGATCTGGACGCCGTACCGGCCCGTGTATGGGTTGTACTGATAGAGACATGTCCGCAGAACGAACCTCTCGACCAGCGATCCGATCTTGTTGTTCGACGCCTCCACGAGACCCAGAGATACGTCCTTGGGCCGGTACATCGTCGTGAAGAAGTAACGTGAGACCTTGCCGTGCGGCGTGAGCAAGATGATGCCCGCGGGATGCGCGAACATGCCCTGGACATTCGGGCTGTTGGGATTGTACTTGTATCGGTATCCTATCGAGTCGGCCACTCGATGGATGTTGGCATCATCGCCCACTAGGAAATGCCAGCCCGCATTCGCCGTTTTGCGGCCGTACATCTCCAGCAGAGCTTCCTTCTTATCGGTAGCGAGAGCGGGCGTCTCTTTCGGATTGATGCTGATAGTCACGACGTCGAACTGTTTCCCGACGGACATGTCCATCTTTCGGAAACAGTCGACCATGCCCTCCAGCTCGACGCTGCAGGTACCAGGACACCGGTAGAAGATCAGGTTCAAAACGACCGGTCTCTTGCCGAAATAGTCTCCAATTCTCACAGTCTTCCCGTGTTCGTCCTGAAAGACCGCGTCGGCGGGCACCTGCGCGTCCAGACGCTGTTCGAGGTTAACGCCGGGGACCGGTCCCGTGTCAGCCGATTGCGCCGATGACGCTGCGTTGAGAATGATTACGAGCGCGAGTCCAAACGCAATCTCAAGACGATATCGAATTCGGTTCAGTTGTTTCATTGTCTGTCTCTGGGTAACTCGGTAGGCGGACCGACTGGCGCAGGCGTTTCGGGCGAGACCATGGCGGGATTCGATCCGGGCAGCGGGGAAATGCGCTCTACAGGGGCATTCGTCACCGGAGGGGCCTGGAATCCATCGACTGCTCCGGCGGAATTGCGGACCGGCAGACCCTTCTGGAGAATCAGATTCATTGCCCGATCGACGGGGATGCGCACGATGCCCTTCTGTTTGTCCTTCCAGGCGTATTCGGTTACACGCTCGTCCTCTTCCTTCCGGAACTCCGTAATCTCTTCTTTCGGACGGGCCTGGACCCTGGGATACCCCTCAGGAGGGAGCTTGCGAGCGTTCACCAATGGCTCGGTCGAGCTCTGCTTGACCTCCTGCTTCACGAACAGGACGTATACGCCGTAATAGGTCGCAATTGCGGTTAGCATCGAGCCGATAATCAGCGCGGCGATCCACTTCCAGACGACCGCTAGCTGCATGTCGCGCGTTTCATACCCGAGCCGGCTTAAGTAGTCGGTCCGGTCGTCCATATTATGCTCGGATTTACGCATGCTCCAGCGCCTCCACCAATCGAGGCTCGTGCTTTGGCAGGAGCGGATATCGCTTCAGATTGCCGACGAAAGCAAACAACCAGATTCCCCCCATCGCCAGCCACGCGGCAATTGACATCCAGAAGATCTCCACCGGCACGGTCTGTCCCGAACCCCGTGGATCGGGATGAAAGAATGGCAGGATAGTCCAGAAGATGTCGAAGATGCGCACGGTGAAGATCATTGTCGCGACGAGGCCGAGCAGCTTCGCGGACCGCTTGGTCTTTCCCGATAGCAGCATCACGAAAGGTATGAAGAACTGGCCGAACGTGATGGCCGATCCGATGAACCAGTAAATCGAAGCCCCATGCCGTGGATCCAGTCCGCGGCGCAGATAGTAACTCGTCTCCTCGCCCAGGTTGCCGGAATAGATGATCAGGAACTGCGAGATGGATATGTATCCCCAGAACATCGTGAAAGTCAAGAGGACATTTCCTATATCGCGCGTTACTCCCTCGCTGACCATGTCCGAGTAGGGCTTTGTCCCGGCCCATTTCCAGATGAGAATCGCCGTAAACGCGGTCGCCGACAGTCCCTGACCGATGACAAACCAGATTCCGAAGATGGTTGAAAACCATGACGGGTCGAGCGACATCACCCAATCCGTCCAGGCGAAGGTCACCGTAAGTACAAACAGAACTATGCCTGGCGCCGCCCAACTCGCACGCGAATTGGACATTTCGGAATCGCCCGTGACATCCTGCCTTACGGAAGACCGGTTCAGCACAGACGAGAAAAACAGCCAAATTGCGAAATACAGCGCGGCTCGCCCGATAAAGAATGAGAACTCAAAGTATTTGGCTTTGTGCGCAATGTGCTTTTGCAGCTCATGTGGGACGTTTTCGGGAGTGAATGCCCACGGATAGAGATGATGCGTGTAGATCGCCAGTGCGATGGGCACGAAGAAGATCGCCATCAGCAACAGGTTTCTGGAGCCCGCTTCCCAGATTCGCAGGACCGGCATCCCCCATCGCCCCCGGATCATGTGGTGGATCAGAGTCAGTCCGAAGAGGCCCATAGTGAGGCCCATCCAGAACACGAAGGCGAAGAGGTAGCACTGAAGCATCGTTCCCTTGCTGACCGAGTACCCGTACGCGGACCCGGCCAAGCCGATAATCGCAATTGCGATCGCCAGCATGCGGAGATTGCTAAACTTTGGAGCCATCGCTTCGCGGTCGGTCATCTTTTCTCCGGCTCCATTCCGGCGGTATCCACGGGCGCGGAGTCGATGTTCTCTCCCGGGGCGACATCGGCCGGCGTGGCATGCTGGCTAAGCTGGAGAGCACGGACATAGGCGGCGATCCGCCAGCGGTCCTTTGAATCGTGGATACGGGAAGAGTAGCTGAACATCGCACCGAAGCCGTTGGTAATCACGTCATAGAAATGCCCGACCGGCTTCTTTCGAAGCTTCTCCGTGTGGTAGTTTCCCGGTTTCTTGCGGATATTGAAGCCTCGCTTGGCGATCATTCCATCGCCGTACCCCAGACGGCCGTGGCAAGGGGTGCAGAAGACGTTGAATCGATCTCGCCCGCGCTCGAGGTCGGACTTCTTTATCGGAAACGGGAACGTGTCCACCAGCTTCTTGTTCACAATGCCTTTGTAGAGCGCATCGTCGTCCCGCAGCGTGCCCCGAGGCACCGTGTGCGGTACGAGCTCTCTCGCGGAGCGGTTGTCCACGAAGAAGTCGCTGTCCCGCAGCGGCTTATGCACCTTGGGCTGGACCCACATGTCCCAGTGGCAGCCGGCCAGAATGAGCGCCGCAGTACAGGCAGTCAGTAATCGGAGCAGTGTCTTGAGTTTCACTTTTCCACCAGCTCCACGTCCGTCGCGCCGAGGCTGCTCAGGAATTTCGGAGTATCCGTTGCGTCGAACTTCGGATCGTCGGCTTCTATACAGATAAAGAAGCGGGTCTGACTGGCCAGATCGAAGCGTGTAGCGTTGAAAACGGGATGGTACGGCTTCGGCAGGCCGTTCAAACCGAGCATCCCGAATACCGCCGCGAACGCCGCGAACAGAACGGTACATTCGAATGTGACTGGAATGAAAGATGGCCACGCGATATTTGGTCGTCCGCCCACGTTCATGGGATAGGAGGATGCGCTGACCCACGCCTGCAGCCCAAATCCGACAATCGCGCCTGTAAGGCCGCCCAGAAAGATTACCCACGGGACGCGAGGGTCCTTGAAACCGATGGCTTCGACGAGGCCGTGTACCGGGAAAGGTGTGTAGGCGTCGATGCGCTTATATCCCGCTTCACGCACGCGATGCGCGGCAACGACGATCTCCTCCGGGTCCGCAAACTCCCCAAGGACGCCGTATATTCGCGGCTCCTCTTCTTCATGATG
>ORMF010999004.1_pt1 | contig 30815 bp, 29 predicted proteins | sample 1779871 | NCBI WGS metagenome assembly ORMF01 (sample SAMEA104232316, study PRJEB22302) | groundwater metagenome | biome: forest; feature: aquifer; material: groundwater | place: USA | collected 2011-08-07 | depth 5.4 m | reverse complement strand
GCGGAACGCGGACAGGTCCTGAGCACCGCGGCGTTTCACGTCGGCGGGCGGTTGTTGGCAACTGACACTGACGGCATGATTACGATTCTCGAACCCGGCGGCCAAGCCCTCGCGCGGCAAGCGGGACTCGAATGGCGGATCGGCGAGCGCGCGACTACGGAGCAAATCGACCAATTGGCGGATTACATGGTCAAGGCCGTTCTCGCCCTCGTTGAGCAAGAAAAGCCCGCGCCCGAATTCGCGCGGCTCTGGCTCACCCCGCCACTCGGCGGCGCCAAAAGTTACGACGCCGTCGTTTTTTCCGGCGGCGTCGGCGAATACGTCTACGGCAAAGAGTCCAAGACCTTCGGCGACCTCGGCGCCCCGCTCGGCCGAGCGCTGCAGCGTCACATCAATAACGGCGCGCTATCCTGGCCCCTCGCGCCTGCCCGCGAATGCATCCGCGCCACGGTCATGGGCGCCGCGCAGCACACGATTCAGGTGAGCGGCAACACGATCTATCGCTCCAACGACGAGCTGCTCCCGCGTAAAAACCTGCAAGCGCTGCGCCCCGCCGTCGACTTGAGCGACAATATTCATCCGCCCACGCTTGCAACGGCGATCGCGAGCCATTTCCAAGCTTTCGATCTAAAAGAAGGAGAAGCGGAAGTCGCGCTGGTGTTTCGCTGGGGCGGACCGCCCGCGGCCGTCCGCATCGCGGCTTTCTGCCGCGGCCTGATGGAAGGTCTGCCGCGAACTCTGAAGAGTGGGCAACCGATTTATCTCGTCTTCGACCACGACCTCGCGGGACTCGTGGGCAACATCCTGAAAAACGATTTCGACCTCAAGAACGACATCCTCGCCATCGACGGCGTCACCCTCCACGACTTCGACTTCATCGACCTCGGCAAAGTCCTGGAGCCCTCCGGCACTGTTCCCGTCACCATCAAGTCGCTGGTGTTTCAGTTTTAGCTGCTAACCGCTGGATCATTACCGGTAACGCCGAACTCAGCGGCGCTTTTGGCGATCGGTTGAAGCGTGAGCTAACGATGATTTTTTGCAGCACGCTCTTGAGAGAGCCGCTCGGCGATCCACATGGCCACCAGGTGACGGGCGCGCACTTGTTTATGCCGAGCTACACGCTTCAAGCGGTTCAGCGTAGGCTCGTCAAGCGCAATGGTTAGTACTTTTGGAGGCGGCCGCCGAACACGGACTTTCACCGGCTGACCTTCGCTGAACAGTCGAGCAAAGTCCTCGTCAGAAAGCTCGTCCCATCCGACTGCCTCTCGTTTCAAAGCCTGCCGCTCGGCGGCACTTAACTTCTGCGCCATTGCTGATACCTCCGTCGTGTATGCCGCTCCATGTCCCGTGCTGTCACGGCTCTCCAAACTCCCCTAATGTGATATGGAGCGATCACGGCAACCACATAGCGACCTCCACACGTTTGGCCAAAGACTGTCCAGCGGGCTTCTCGAATCCCGCGACGTCGAGCCCGAACGATCCATGATGGATGGCAGTCCTCATAAACGATTTCTTCCACTTCTTCTGGCTCTACACCGTGCCGGGCAATGTGCCCGATGTTGTCGTCGTCCCACTCTGCCTCCAACTCCCGGAATTGCACAAGCTAAAACTAGCACAAGGATATGTGGGTTTCGAGGCTCTAACTCCACGACTTCGACTTCATCGACCTCGGCAAAGTTCTGGAACCCTCCGGCATCGTCCCCGTCACCATCAAGTCGCTGGTGTTTCAGTTTTAGTGCCCGACCGGACCGATCGTTGATTGTAATCAGCGGAAGGCGGAACGTTTAGCGGGAGCGGCGCGTCTTTCCTTGTCCAGCCCTCCGCCGTGCCTGGGCTTTCAGTTTCTCCCAGAACTGTCTGGGGTTGAGAATTACCATTTGCTCGATCCGACCTATATCCAGGATTTCCTTGTCTCCCGTCACGAACACGTCGGCTCTGGCCGATATCGCAGCGGATAGAATAGGCAAATCATTCTGATCTTGAATATCGACCGTCGGAATTTGGCCGGGCTGGGCGAGCACCGAATCTTGCGTAATGAGAGAGATAAACTCGTCGATCAACTCCGGAACGACACCGAACTTGGTTGCCAAGACGCGCTTCAGCTCGCCCAGTACTTGTGCGGAAATCAGAAAATCGTGCGAAGCAAGCACCTCGCGCAGAACGTCCGCGCAAAGGCCGCGAGTCGCCGCTGTGCTGGCCAGAACGTTAGTATCGAGGAAAACCCTCACGACACTTCGGCGAACACGTCGTCATCTGTAAGGTAACCGCGCGCCTCCGCAAAGGGCATGATCTTGCGCCGCAGCGCTTCAAACTGGCTGATGCGAAGCTGGCGACGAAGGGCCTCTCGGGCAACCTCGCTCCTGTTCTTTCCTGACCGACGACTCGCCTTGGTCAATAGGTCGTTTAGATCTTTATCGAGTCTAATCGTGAGAGTGCTTGTCTTCATGTCAGACAACGTAATACCGGATAGCGCTCGTGTCAATAACGCTTTTCGGCGTAACCAGGTTGTGAAAATGCGCCTCTAAAAATAACGGCCTGCCGATCTACCTGGTCGTCGACCACGACCTCGCCGGGCTGGTCGGCAACATCCTTAAAAACGATTTCGATCTCAAGAACGACATTCTCGCCATCGACGGCGTCACTCTCCACGACTTCGACTTCATCGACCTCGGCAAAGTCCTGGAGCCCTCCGGCACCGTCCCGGTCACCATCAAGTCATTGGTGTTTCAGTTTTGATGGTCAATGCACTTTGATGCTCTGGCTACGGTCAGCCTAAAAACTTGCCATTCATAGCCAATAGGTTATAAACTGCGTATGAGGGTCACGTTTTTCAAAACATTCTCAGGTCGATCACCCGTCCTTGAATACATTCAAGGACTTGCGACACCCGAGCGGGCGCGCGTATTTGACGGGCTCGATCAAATTGAGCGCCATGGTTTCAATGCGATTAGGGTGCAGTTCCGGCAGATTGAGGGCAAGCTGTGGGAGATCAAAGTCTCGTCTCAGCGAATTTTGTATGTCGTCATTGAGCGAGATGAGATGGTTTTACTGCACGCTTACAAAAAACAAGGGCAAAAGCTACCCATAAGGGAGCGAGACGTCGCCGCTAAACGAATGAGGGAGTTGTTGTCATGAAAATCAAACGGAAGAGAGCCACGCTCAAAGAGGCGCTAAGTCGCGAACTTAAGAACCCTGAATTTAGTTTCTACTTCCAAAGAGAACAAGCCATTAGCGAAATTGCCAGATTGGTTCGTGATGCGCGACTGAAGGCGGGCTTAACTCAGGCTCAACTGGCCAAAAAGGCGCAAAGCAGTCAAGTCGTTATCGCAAGACTCGAATCGGGAACGGACCAGCGGATTCCGTCGCTAGATCTTCTCGAGCGAATCGCCAGCGCGTTAAAAGCAAAACTATTGGTTCGCTTTGAGTACAAAAAAGTTGCCTAGGGTCTGGAAGCAGTGACAGTGATAGACGAAGGCCGATCCTGGCGCTCCTCCGCCGGCCCATCTACCTCGTCTTCGACCACGACCTCGCCGGGCTGGTCGGCAACATCCTCAAAAACGATTTCGACCTCAAGAACGACATCCTCGCCATCGACGGCGTCACGCTCCACGACTTCGACTTCATCGACCTCGGCAAAGTCCTGGAGCCCTCCGGCACCGTCCCAGTCGCCATCAAGTCGTTGGTGTTTCAGTTTTAGCGGCGGGCTGACGAGATCGACGGTTCTAATCTGCGAAAGGCGTAACGCCCGCGGTCACCGGCCGGAGCGAACAACGCGAGCCCCGGACCGGTGCAGTGCAATGTTCGGCCATTTCTCATAGGAGAGTCAATCGGGAAGCTGGTCGACAGGAATGGTTTGTGACGGTGCCTTCTCGTCAAACCTGAGCCAACGCAGTTTCGTGTTGGCGAAGTCAATTCGATCGGGATGGCGTACCACGGTCGGCGCAAGCTCTACGCTCGACCGATACCGAAACGGTTGTCCTCTCTCGGCAGATAGGTATGTAAGACCATTGGGGCGTTGCCAAACGATTGCCATCTGTTCCGCACCAAGTACGACGATCTGTGTAATCAGGTCCGCGTAGATGCAGCCCTCTTCGAGCGCCATTCTGCATCGATAGCCTTCTCCCTTGACGCTGCCAGAATTGCGGATGGGAGTCGACACCTGGGAAGCCGAAGCTTGGCGAGGAAAGCAGAGTGACTCGTAAGTCGCTGACGTGGGAAGGTTTTTGCCGGTCGGTGCTCGAAGGTCCGTAAACCGCACAGCACAGAGCAACTCGTTGGTGCGCACGTACGTGTAGGCGTCCAATGGACTGACAACGCCAGCCCAATAGGTCGTCGCTTCCTTTAAGTACCGGTCTGGAAGCTGGATCAAAGGAGCACATGCAGATATCGACGCAACGGCGAGCAGAAGCCCAACCGTGCCAGCGATCAAGGTAGTAAAACCCGGCATGTACATCTGCGAGGCCGAACGTCTTGGTGAACGGCGGGCCGGCACGTCGATTGTTGAGGGCGCGGCGCTTGCGGCCCGTCCGTTCAACCTGTTAGGCCTCGTCATGCTTTGGGGTTCACTCTCACACGCTCCAATATCAAATCGGCGACTTCAATCGGAGAGTGCTTTGTGGCGTCAATGAAGCCATCTGTTGAGAACACGCCGTCTACATGTCCGGCATCGTGCCTGACATACATTACCTTGGAATCATCCCGTTGCTTCAGAATCTCACGAATGGCTTTGAATTCTACGCCACACCAATCCTTTGTCTGATATGCGGCGGAAAGAAAGGCCACTATCAAGCGAGATCGGTTCCTGTAAATATCCTGAAGCAGTGTATCCAGATTGGGCCGCGCCAATTGTGATTTGTAATACTCATCGTAGAATACGCGTTGCCGTCCCAAGAGTAGTGACAACCGGTCGGCCACTGCCCTCGCGTACGGCCGATTGTCACCGGGAAACGATAACGCCACGTCGAATGTTGCGGTGGTCACATCCACCGGACCCGTCGTCTCGGATTGAACAATTCCAGCAATGTCTGAATGCGTCAGGACTGTATGCAGGTCAACATCTTTGAGAGCCCAGTGGGTTCTGCCCATCTCCCAGTTCCCAATATCCAAGTCCCATTCAAGCTTTGATAGGTTGGCGGTGGGTATTTCGGGATAATTTGCATCAATGATGTATTCGATTCGAACCCATGAGCCGCGGCGCGTCACCTTTGTCAGGTGCCCCACCTTTGCTGGCCTGTCGCATCCGGTTTCGCATGCGAAGAGGCACGGAATTGTCAGCAGTTCTGCAACTCTTTCATCAGATAGGTCCGCGTATTTGGCCTTCAATCCATCGTCAGTGTACTCACGGAGGCATCTGGATAAATCGAACTTTGTAGGAGAGCCGTCCCACGCATCGCAGTCTGCTGTCACGAATAGATTGTACATGGAATCCTATGGCCTAACGGGGTTGCGGGTGAGCCGTGGCCAACAGGGCCATCGGTTCCATCCGCTGGATCGGCCGCCGTAGGCGGCCGTAACCAGCGCGGCTCACCCGCAACCCCGTTCGCCCGACCGCCTGCGGTCGGGCGAACTTGTGAGTATACAGGTCTGCGAATGACGAGTTTTAAAACTCATAGAGCGAACGGATTCTCCTCAGTATTCAGTGCCTTGTCATGTTATTCTCAGAATGACTCATACTTTCATATACAGGTCTGCGAAAACCTAATATACCTGACCGGGACGCGGAACGACTGTCACTCGGTCGAGCGACCTTTAGACCCCCCTGCCACCTCGATTCAAGAACTGGGTGTAGACTTTAGTCATGCTCGGGCCAATTATGCCAAACGCTAATGCCCGCCGCACCGCCGGGACTTTTACTATCGTGAGAGTCGGTTTTCTCATGGCTTCTCCGCAACGACCTTGCCATTCTTCCAAATGTAGATCGGAGTTCCGTGCATGCGGGCGGTTTTGCGTGCGACCTTTGCGGCGCGGCGCAGGGCGCGGCCGACGGCCGCCGAGAAGAGTCTCGTTTCTTTCTTTACTTTGGTTCGCTTCATGGTCCCTGCTCCGTTAATTGAGGGATCTTACCCGAATTATCGTACACGCTCCAAGTCTCGGCTAAAAGCCTGTATCGTTTCTCAAAGTTGATCCAACTGCGATCGAATCGGCGCAACACGTCGGCGCGTGGGACATCGTGACCGCCCTGTTTGACGCGGGCGGCGATGCGGCGAAGCGCCAACCGGCTTGAACGCAGCCGCAGGTAGACGATTTCGATACGGTACCCGGCGGCTTTCCAGCGCTTCAAGCGGCCCAGATACGTCAAGCCGCTCAGCGTACTCTCGAACGCGAAGTCCGAGCGTGTTCTGGAAAGGCGATCGAGTTCTTTGAGAAACAAGCGCCCAGCGGCAAGCGCGGCCAGTTCCGGCCTCAAAGGAGACAGACCGCTGGCGATCAAATCGGTGTTCACGAAGCGGACAACGCGAGTGTCTTTTGGCAGGAACTCCCGTGCGAATGTGGTCTTACCCGCTCCGTTGGGACCGGCGATGACTATGCAGAGCGGCGATTTTGGTCGTGGCTTACTCACCTGGGCAAACGTCCATCATCCTGATTTTTTACGCAAGGATTTCTGGGCGTGCTCGTAATGATCGCCGTTCATGGTCCCAGTTCCGTTGGTTGAGGGGCCTTACGCGAACTGGGACCCGGGTGTGTTCCCAGAAACGGTCGAGTGTCTCGATGATAAATCGGCAGCTTGCTATGCAGCCACGATGTCGACCCGTGCGGCATACCCAAGTTGACCGAGCAGCCGCTTGCAATCTTCCCACGTCAGACCAAATGCACGCACATCAGCGACACCGATCCGAGAGATGACCGCCGAAAGCGTGGCCAACTGATCCTCCGCAAATTCTCCGTCCCTCATCGCCTCTTCCGCCCAATCCACCAAGTCCGCGAGGGGAATCTCGTGACGCAGGTATGCCGCGATTTTGTCGGCTACGGTCTGCTTTGTGATAGTCATGGCTGAGATTTTACACTTTCTGGTGACCCTTATCCACCGGATATTTCTCGTGCACTTCCACCAGCTTGCCCTGATCGTCATAAATTTCCTGCCAGAAACGTACCGTGGTTTCCAGTTCATCGACTTCCTTCAGATAACGCGCTTTCCACCGCTGTCGGCCCGTCACTTCCAGCCAGTAACGTCGTCCACCGTTGGGCAATTCCTCCCATTGACCAAACTTTTTCTCGTTTTGACCACGCGTATTCATTCGCTATCGCATGTCGCTGCAAAATCTAACCACTGGTTTCACCCTGGACGTCACGCCTTTCGTAGCACCTATCCAACTCCAAGACACACGAGTGAATCTATTTTATGGCTTCCGCCTTTTTCAGTTCTTCGATCTTCTCCGGGCTCAATCCCAAAATTTGACCGAAGACTTGATCGTTATGCGCGCCGATCCAGGGGGCGGGGCGGGCGGCGGTGGCGGAGGAGATAGAGGGAATACCCGGCAGGCCGTGGTGCGTCATCTTGCCCCATGGTTGGCCATCGGTTTCGACGATATGGCCGCGCTCGCGCAGATGAACGTCGAAGTAGATCTCTTCGCCGGACATCGGAATTCCGGCGGCGACGCCGGCTTCTTGGAGCAAACGAAAAGCCTGTCGTGGCGTGAGCTTAGCGGTCCACTGTGAAAGATTCCAATTAAGCTCCTCATAATGCGATTTGCGCCCGCTCTTGGTCGCGAATTTTTCGTCGGCCGCCCAGGTCGATTTGCCGATGAGACGAACCATGCTCTGCCACTCTTCGTCGCTTGCACAGGCGATGATGATCCAAGCGTCATCTCCGCGGCATGGATAGACGCCGTAGGGCGCATACGGCTCGCCAAGAATTTCTTGATAGCCAAGCGCGTCCCACTCGTTGCCGTTCACCGTGTAATCGAGAATCGCCGGCCCCATCATCGCGCCCTGAGCTTCGAGCATGCCCGCTTCGATAAACTGCCCCCGCCCCGTGCGCTGCTGATATTCAATCGCTGCGAGAACTCCAAGTGTCATCGTCACCGCGCCGACGCGATCCGGCCAGGCGATCTTGCAGCGGCTTTCCATCGGCGAGTCAGGATAACCCCAGAGCCGCATGATTCCGGTGTAGGCGAGCAGTTGCCAACCCCATGCGACCCAGGACTTGAGGGGACCGGTAAGCCCCCAGCCCGGCATGACGGCCTGCACGATGCGCGGATTGATTTTTTGTAGCGCATCGAAACTGAAGCCGAGCCGATCCAGAACTCCCGAGCTGAAGTTGTCCACGACTACGTCGGACTTGGCGACGAGCTGCTTGAATAACTCTTTCCCTTCGGCATGGCGCAAGTTGATCGTGCAGCCGAGCTTGGCGCGGTTCATGTCGGCGTGTGCCGCCGATTCCCGCTCTTTGCTAGGAACAACGGCGGTTTCGATCTTGACGACCTCCATGCCGTAATAGGCGAGCTGCGCCGTTCCCAAGGGCCCGGCATATTGCTGCGTCAAATCGGCCATGCGCAGGCCGGCGAGCATGGGTTGATGCGCCTCATCCTCATTCGTGGGGTTCTTCGAGACCCTCGGCGAAAGCTTTTCAAGCTCAGCGAGAATTTCAGTCTGGTGCTCGCCGAGAAGAGGCGCGGGTCGGCGCACCCGCATCGGCGTCAAAGATAACCTCATGGGAAATCCCGGCGCTATGTAGCGGCCGATGATGGGATGCTCGATCTCCTGGAGCCACTCGCGCGACCGCAGCTGCTCGCATTCGACGAATTCCCCGATTGTGTTTAGCGGCGCGGCGGCAAGATGGCGCCGCTGCGCTTCGTTGGCAAACTCGTCGGCGGTGAATTGCCCGATGAATTCCGCAAATGCCTTCGCCACCTGCTCCGAGTGAGCGTCGCGATATCTGGGATTCTCCCATTCGGGGCCGGCGAGCACCGGATCGCTCATCCACTTTTGCGCGAACTCCTTCCACATATGCGGCATGTTGGTGGTGAAGTGGACGTAGCGCCCGTCCTTGCAGCGGTAGATGTTGGTGCCCGCGCCGCCGTAAGCTTTGGCCCCCGGCCTGCGCTCGAGACGATTCTCCAGCGTGTAGCGCGCCACCGAACTGCTGTTGGTGAAGGTCAGCGCTTCTTGCAGCGACAAATCGATGCGCTGCCCCGCCCCGGTTTCCCGCGCATGACGAATGCCGGCGAGCCCCAGCGTCGCCGCCACGCAAGCGGCGACCTGATAGGCTAAGTGACTGGGCGCCGTGCACTGGCCGCGCTTGTCGTCGCCCTGCCCGTACAAGAATCCGCCCGAAGCGTTGGCGATGGCGTCGCTCCCTTTGCAATTGCGATACGGACCGGTGCGACCGAAGGGAGTCAGAGAAACGATAACGAGAGCGGAGAATTCTTTCTGAAAGCGCGTGTCGGTGAAACTCAGCTTTTCCAGATAGCCGAGCGGCGTCGCCTCGACGAACAGTTGCGCGGAGCCGAGCAGTTTCCCGAAAACATCGCGATCGGCGGAACTGTTCTCCAGATCAAGCACGATGCTGCGCTTGTTGGTGTTGGCGTTGATGAACGTAAGGCTGCGCTCGGGATGCTCGATATTGCCGGCGAACGGGGGAAGCAGACGGTTCGGATCGCCGCCGGGCGGCTCAACCTTGATCACATCGGCGCCCAGGTCGGCAAGCAGTCGCGTAGCGTAAGAGGCAGGGATGTCGCCCAGCTCGACGACGCGGAGATGCCTGAGCGCAGAATCCTGGGTGGCATTGCCTAACTCATGCATCATTCGTCAAAATTCATTCTCACCACGAAGGCACGAAGGTCACGAAGGGTTCGGATATTTATTTTCCAAAACTTCGTGTTCTTCGTGTCCTTCGTGGTAAAAGTTGTTTTATCTTCTTCGATTGCGGCACGGCGGCGCTAGGTTTATTACGGATGAATTTCTTGTTCGACAATCACTTGCTAAGATCGACCACAACCCGGCCGCGAATGCCGCCTTTGAGAATCAGATCGATCTTCGGACCCAGCTCTTCCAGGCCACACTCGGTTACGAGATCGCCAGAGAGATCGACTTTCCAATCGCTGGCGAGTTTCTGCCAAGCCATCGTGCGCGGGCGCATGGGGACATCGACGGAATTGACGCCTAAGAGACTCACGCCTCTGAGAATAAATGGAAAAACATTCGTGATCAGTTCGACGGACATCGCGTTGCCGCAGGCCGCGACCAGGCCGCCATCTTTTGCCGACTTGAGCGCGGTCGCGAGAATATTCCCCCCGACCGTATCGACGACACCGGCCCAGCGGCCCTTCTGCAGCGGCCTTCCCGAAGTGTCGTTGGCTTCCTCTCGCGAAATGATCGATTTGGCGCCGAGCCGGGTGAGAAAATCTTTTTCATCGCTCTTGCCGGTGGCGGCGACGACGTTGTAGCCCAATTTGGCAAGAATGCTTACGGCGATGCTGCCCACGCCCCCGGTGGCGCCGGTGACGAGCACTTCGCCCTGCTCCTTAGTTAGGCCGTACGCCGATAATCTCATCACGCACAGCGCCGCGGTAAAACCCGCGGTGCCGTACGCCATGCTGTCCCGCAAGGACAAACCCTGCGGCAGCTTCACCGCCCAACCTGAGGGCACGCTGATGTAGCCGCCGTAACCGCCCGGCGTGTTCATGCCCAGGTCGAAGCTGGTGACGATGACCTGATCGCCCACGGCGAACGCCCTAGTCGTACTATCGGCGACGACGCCGGCGGCGTCGATGCCTGGGGTATGCGGATACTTTCGCGTGACCCCCTTGTTCCCCGATGCCGACAACGCGTCCTTGTAATTCAACGAGGAGTACTTGACCTCGACGATCAACTCCCCCGCCGGTAATTCGCTCAATTCCCGTTGCTTGATTTCGCGCACGAAGGTCTTGTCGGCCGTCTCCGAAACAACCATCGCTTTGAAACTCTGTGGTAAAGGCATAGTAAAACTCCTAGTCGAAAAATTTTCTCCCAACATCCGACTACCTAATAAGTCGCCGAACTGTCAAGGCCCTGCGCGCCACAGCGGGCTGGTTCCAGTCGTTACAGCGGTTTCAGCCGTTCCAGCCGTTCCAAGCTATTGGAACCTTTGGAAGGAATGGAACGATTGGAACTATCCGATCAGAAGAGCTTGCATTGGACAAGGTAATCGTTGCAAATTGGGGCTGGAGGACAAACTAATGGCAACGGACAACGCGGCCGGCCTCGCGGGAGTCATCGCCGGACAGACGGCGATCGCGACCGTCGGCAAACAAGGCAAAGGGCTCACCTACCGGGGCTATTCCATCCACGATCTCGCCGAGCATTCGAGCTTCGAAGAGGTCGCCTATCTTTTGATCTATGGGCGGCTCCCCAAGCAGGGCGACCTGCTCGAATACCGGGCCAAACTGCGCGGCCTGCGCGGGTTGCCGGCTCCCCTGAAACGGGTGCTCGAACAAATCCCGCGCCACACGCATCCGATGGACATTATGCGCACCGGCTGCTCGATGCTCGGCACACTCGAGCCCGAAGGGCTCGGTCACGATCAATTCTCCGTCGCAAACAGGCTGACGGCCTGTTTTAGCGCGATGCTGCTTTATTGGCACCATTTCCACGCGAGCGGTAAGCACATCGACACCGAAACCGACGACGAGACCACCGCCGGCCACTTTCTCCATCTGCTCCACGGCAAGAAGCCCGACGAGCTTATCCGCCGCGCCATCGACGTGTCGCTCATTCTCTACGCCGAGCATGAATTCAACGCCTCGACCTTCACTGCGCGCACGATCGTATCGACGCTGCCCGATTTCTATTCGGCGGTGACGGGCGCCATCGGCGCGCTGCGCGGGCCGCTGCACGGCGGCGCCAACGAAGCGGCAATGGCGCTGATCCAAGAATTCCCTACGCCGGACGCCGCGGAAAGAGGCGTGCTGGAAATGATCGCGGCGAAGAAGCTCGTTATGGGTTTTGGCCACCGCGTCTATAAAATCTCCGATCCGCGCTCCGATGTCATCAAGGCCTGGTCGAAGAAACTCGCCGGAGCTCACGGCGACTCGCGTCTCTACGCGGTCTCCGAGCGTATCGAGCAGATCATGCGCCGCGAGAAAAATCTCTTTCCGAATCTCGATTTTTACAGCGCCAGCGCTTACCATCTCTGCGGCATTCCCACGGTGATGTTCACGCCGCTTTTCGTGGTCTCGCGCATCACCGGCTGGGCCGCGCACATCATCGAACAGCGCGCCGACAACCGATTGATTCGCCCCAACGCGGACTATATCGGGCCGGAGCCGCGGCCCTTTGTGCCGATAGCTAACCGTCAAAGTCATGACTAGCGCAAGCGCCAATATCCGTCCCGCGCCCGACGAGGTCCTCGTCGCTATCGCCGACTACGCGCTCAACTACATGCCAACCAGCCAGGAAGCGCTCGATACGGCGCGCTACTGTCTGATGGACACCATCGGCTGCGGGCTTCTGGCTCTGCGCTACCCCGAGTGCATGAAGCACCTGGGGCCCATCGTTCCCGGTGCGATTCTGGAAAACGGCGCGCGAGTTCCCGGAACGGATTGGCAGCTCGATCCGGTCCACGCCGCCTTCAACATCGGCGCGATGATCCGGTGGCTCGATTACAACGACACCTGGCTCGCCGCCGAATGGGGCCACCCGTCCGATAATCTCGGCGGCATTCTCGCCCTGGCGGATTATTTAAGCCGGACGAAACAAAAAGCGCTGACGATCGGAGATGTTTTTAACGCCATGATCAAGGCCCACGAGATCCATGGCGTGCTGGCGATCGAGAACATCTTTAACCGCGTCGGCCTGGATCACGTCCTGCTCGTGCGCGTCGCCACAGCGGCGGTGGCGACGGCGATGCTCGGCGGCGGCCGCGAGCAGATTATCAACGCGCTCTCCAATGCCTGGACCGACGGCGGCGCGCTCCGCCTCTATCGCCACGCCCCCAATACCGGGCCGCGAAAATCCTGGGCCGCGGGCGACGCCACCAGCCGCGGTGTGCGCCTTGCACTCATGGCGATGCAAGGCGAGATGGGCTATCCGTCCGCGCTCTCCGCCAAGGGCTGGGGCTTCTACGACGCGCTTTTTCGCGGCAAACGTTTTTCGCTGCGGCGCCCCTTCGGCTCCTATGTCATGGAAAATATCTTGTTTAAGATTTCCTTCCCCGCGGAGTTCCACGCCCAGACGGCCGTCGAGTGCGCGTTGCAACTTTATCCCGAGGTCAAGGATCGACTGGACGAAGTGGACCGGGTGATGATTACCACGCAGGAATCCGCGGTGCGCATCATCGACAAGACCGGCCCATTGCACAATCCGGCGGACCGCGATCATTGCATTCAATACATGACCGCCATCGGGCTGATCTTCGGCGAGCTGACCGCGGACCATTACGAAGATGCAGTCGCCAAGGACCCGCGCGTCGACGCGCTGCGAGAAAAAACGATCGTGATCGAGGACGCGCGCTACTCCCGCGACTACTTGGACCCGGACAAGCGCTCCATCGCCAACGCGGTGCAAGTCTTCTTCAAGGACCACTCGGCGACGGAGAAGGTCGTCGTGGAATATCCCATCGGCCACCGCCGCCGGCGCGCCGAAGGCATGCCGCTGCTGGTTGAAAAGTTCGAAGCGAATCTGGCGTCGCGACTATCGCCTGGGCAGTGCAAGCAAATCATCGAACTCTGTCTCGATTCGCAGCGCCTCGAATCGACGCCGGTGAACGTATTTATGGATATGTTCGTCGTAAAATAACCCAAAGAGTCTCGCGTCCCGAGTCCCGTGTCTCGGGTTAACTCCAGACAAGAAACCCGAGACTCGAAACGGCGAGCACCGCGTCGATTCACAGCAAGTCAAAAACAAGAGGTAGCCATGACCCCACGACAAGTACTTAGGCAACTCCTGAAGCGCGAGCGACTGTTGGTCGCCCCCGGCTGTTTCGACGGCCTCTCCGCCCGTCTGGTCGAAGAAGCGGGGTTCGAGGCGGCTTATCTCAGCGGCGGCGCGGTGGCGCGCAGCATGGGCATCCCCGACATTGGCCTCGTCACCATGTCGGAAACCATCGAGCGCGCGGCGCAAGTCGTTTCCACCGTAAGGATTCCCGTCATCGCCGACGCCGACACCGGCTACGGCAACGCGGTCAATCTCGTTCGCACGGTGCGCGAATATGAGCGCACCGGCGTCGCGGCGATCCACATCGAAGACCAGATCACGCCCAAGCGCTGCGGCCACCTGGACGGCAAAGAGGTTATTTCCCTCGCCGAGATGGAAAACAAATTGCAAGCCGCGCTCGCCGCTCGCCGCGACCTGGACTTCTGCATCATCGCGCGCACCGATGCCCGCGGCGTGCATGGCTTCGACGCCGCCATTGAAAGAGGCCGCGCCTTCGCCAAGCTCGGCGTCGACGCCGTCTTCGTCGAGGCGCCGCAGTCGGAGGCGGAGCTGGAGGAAATTCCGCGGCGCGTAACCGGCGTTCCCTTGCTGGTCAACGTTTTCAAGGGCGGCAAGACGCCGATGCTGCCTGCGGAGCGTCTGCAGAAGATGGGCTTCCGCATCGCCATCTATCCCTCTGAGACGCAAAGAGCGGGGATTCACGCCATGCGACAAGTGCTCGGCCTGCTCAAGCGCGAAGGCAGCACGGAGACGATGGACGGGTCGCTTACGACGTTCAAAGAACGCGATAATGTCGTCGGCCTCGACGATTGGCAAAAAATCGAGAAGCAATACATGGCGACCGACGCCGAGAAGTCTTAGCCTTTCGTACGGCTATGATTGAAAACTTGTGTGCCTCATGCGCCGGGTTGAAAATGCCATCTCACCACGAAGCACACCCTTCGACTGAGTCTGCTCAGGGCCGGCTCCGGCCACGAAGGTTTCGAACACTGATATTTTTAAACTTCTTAGCTTCGTGCTCCCTTCGGCTTTGCTCAGGGCATGCTTCGTGACCTTCGTGGTAAAATTTGCTTTCTCGTCTTTGGTTGCGGCCTTGCCGCACTCAAGGGCGTGCGCCGCAAGCTGGACATTTAGCCGTCGCTGAAGTATTGAGGCGATATCACTCAAAGGAGACGGACCCATGAGCTTCAACGTTCTCGAAACCACCATCGAAGAAATCCACGCGGCCTATAAATCCGGCCGGCTCAGCTGCCGCCAACTGGTGCAAATATACCTCGATCGCATCGAGGCCTATGACAAGAAGGGTCCCGCTATCAATGCGATCATCACAATGAATTCCGCAGCCCTCAATGAAGCGGATAGACTCGATGCCGCTTTCAAGACCTCCGGCTTCGTCGGCCCGCTTCACGGCATCCCGGTCGTCGTCAAGGATCAAGCCGACGCCGCGGGCATGCCGACAACCCTGGGCTCGGTACTTTTCAAAAATCACCGTCCGGAGCGAGACTGCTTCGTGGTGGCGAATCTGAAGAAAGCCGGCGCGATCATTGTAGGAAAGACCACCCTCGGCGAGCTCGGCGGCGGCGATACCCATGGTTCGCTTTTCGGCTCGACGCGCAACCCCTACGACCTGGAACGAACCGTCGGCGGCTCCTCCGGCGGCTCCGCGGCCTGCGTGGCGGCGAATTTTTCAACCGTCGCCATCGGCCAAGAGGGCTTGGCTTCCATTCGCCGGCCCGCCACCTGGAACTCCATCGCCGGCATGCGCCCCACCGCCGGATTGGTAAGCCGCGGCGGCGTGTACGCCGGCTGGCCGTCGATCAACGGCTCTCTCGGTCCGATGGCGCGCACCGTTACCGATTTGGCGAAACTGTTGGATGTCATGGTCGGCTACGATCCGGAGGACCCAGTCACCGCCAGAGGCGTCGGTCATGTGCCGGACAGCTTTACCAAGTTTCTCGATAAGAACGGACTCAAAGGCGCGCGTCTCGGCATCTTGCGCGAGTCCATGGGCCTTGGGTCCGAACCCGACTCGGAGGATTTCAAAACAATCGACGAGGTCTTCAACAAGGCGATCGGCGAACTCAAGGCCGCCGGCGCTGTGCTCGTCGATCCGGTGGTGATTCCCGATTTGAAAGCGCTGCTCGCCAAGCGGGCGGGGAGCTTCACCGACGAAGAGGAGTCGTTTAACCGCTATTTCGGCAGGAGCCCCAATCCGCCGTTTAAATCGCGCGCGGAAGCCGCCGCGTCACCGGATTTCGCCAAAGTAGTCCGGCGCTCGCAGGAGCGCTGGAAAAGAGCGCCGGACAACAACGCGCACTATGAATATCTCAAAGCGCGCGAGGAGCTGATGACTAATCTGCTGACGGTCATGGCGGACAACAAGCTCGACGCCATCGTGCACAAGGCCGTCGAGCACCAGCCGACTCTGATCAAGGACGGCGTCAACCCGCCGTTCGTCGATCAGAAAGGGGCGCCCCATCTCAATACATATCTGGTCTATGTTCCGTCTATCGTCGTGCCCGCCGGCTTTACCCGGGATAATCTGCCGGCCGGCATTACGTTTCTCGGGCGCCCCTACGACGATGGCAACATGATTAAATGCGCCTACGCGTACGAACAGGCGACGCGGCACCGCAAGCCGCCCCCAACCACAACGCCCCTGTGAGGAGTAAGGAGTCAGGGGAAAATGCTTTAGGAAAAACGCCGATGCTGAATCTCCGCAACATCAGCAAAGTATTTGGCGGCACTGACGACGGTCTTGCCGCCGTGCCGGCGGTCGACGATATTTCAATCGACGTTCGCGCCGGCGAATTCTTTTCCATCATCGGCCCTTCGGGCTGCGGCAAATCGACGCTGCTCCGAATCATCGGCGGTTTGATTCCGGCCAGCGGTGGCGAGCTGACGGTGGCCGGCGAAACGGTCAAAGGGCCGCACCGATCCATCGCCATGGTCTTTCAGGAAGAGTCCACGTTTCCCTGGCGCACGACTCTCAGCAACGTCGAGTTCGGACTGGAGATGCGCGGCGTCGGCAAGGCGGAGCGGCGGCAAAAGGCGACCGACATGATCCGTCTTGTCGGTTTATCCGAATTCGAGAAGCGCTACCCTTCCGAGCTTTCCGGCGGCATGCGCCAGCGCGTCGCCATCGCTCGGGCGCTCATTCTCGAACCGAAGATTCTGCTGATGGACGAGCCCTTCGGCGCGCTCGACGAGCAGACCCGCATCATCCTCGGCGAGGAGCTGCTCAAAATTCGCGACGCCTTGAACCAGACGATTATCTTTGTAACGCACAACATCAACGAGTCGGTGCAGCTCTCCGACCGCGTCCTGGTCATGACCGCGCGCCCCGGCAAGATCAAGACCATGGTCGACATCGACTTGCCCCACCCGCGCGACTCCTCCATCATCGCCTCGGATCGCTTCGGCAGACTGGTGGGCCAGGTCTGGAGCGCGCTCAGAGAGGAATCGATAAAGAGTTTTCGCCAAACTGAACAAGGACATTAGGAGGGTTTTAACTATGAAGAAACGGTCATTGAACCTCAGGTCGCGCGAGCTGCTGGCGCTGGCGCTTATATTGGCGTGCTTGATCGGAACGTCAAGCGTTTGGGCGGCCGCGGCGCGCACCAAGCTCATCCTCGTGGTACCCCACCGGGTGCTCTTTACGGTCGCGGTGCCGGTTTACGTCGCCCAGGAGAAAGGCTTTTACCGGGAAAACAATGTCGACGTCGATGCGGTATTCACCCGGGGCGGCGGTGAAAATGTCCAAGCGGTGGTTTCCGGCGACGCGCAGATCGGACTCTCCACGGGCATGTTCGCTGTCATCGGCGCGTTTATGAAAAAGGCGCCGATCAAGATCGCCGCCGCCGAGATCACCGGCATGGACAGCTTCTGGTACGTGGCCGGCAACTCGCCGATCCGCCGGTTCGAAGACCTGGCGGGAAAGAAATTGGCCTACAGCCGCCCCGGCTCCTCCACTCACATGGCGGTGCTCGCCATTTCAGACCAATTGAAAGCCAAAGGGCTCAAGCCCGCCGAACCGGTTTCGCTCGGAGGAATCCCGGAATCCTACACGGGCGTGAGAACCGGCCAGGCCGATGCCGGCTGGTCGGTGCCGCCGTTTAATCTCGACCGCGTGGAAAAAGGCGAACTGCGCATCGTAGCGCGCGGCGACGAAATTACCGCGCTCAAGGAAATCACCAGCCGCGTCCATTTTATCAATAGCGAGTATGCCGCGAAACATCCCGATGCGGTGCGCGGCTTTTTCCGGGCGCATCAGCGGGCTGTGGAATTCATGATGGACCACAAGGAGGAGACGACAAAAATTTGGATTCGCAAGGCCGATCTGAAGATTCCCGAGGCGGCGGTGCTAAAGACCTGGGATTTTTACAACAAGCCGGCCATGGCGGCCAAGCCGATCCGCGGCCTGCAGCAGACCATCGACGATGCCATCAGGTTTAATTTCCTGAAGCAACCGCTGACCCAGGCCGAGATCAACAGCTTGATCGATCTGAGTTATTTGCAGTGACAGGCCGAATCCCTCGCCCGATTGCAGGAGTAAGAAGGGGGACAGTCCCCCTTCCGGAAAGGGGACTGTCCCCTTTTGGCTCCGCTCTCATTTGGTCTTGCCTCTGCGGTATTGGATTCTTCATCATCCATCGGAAATCCGCTCATGTCAGAAAGCACTAGACTTATGGCCTGGCGCCTCAGCCTGATCTTCGGCGCCCTCGCCCTGGCTGAAGCGTCGGTTCGACTCGGCTGGATCAGCTCGTTTTTCCTCGCCGCTCCATCGCGCGCGGCGACGGTTCTGTGGTCGGAGCTGTGGAACGGCAAGGCGCTGCTATTGACCGCGATCACGCTCTACGAAATCGCGGCGGCGCTGGCGATTTCGACGCTGTTCGGGCTGCTCGCCGGCTTCTTGCTCTGGCGTTACCGGCTGATCGGCACCAGCTACGAGATGCCGCTTGCCGCGCTCTTCTCATCGCCCGTGATATTGGCTTATCCGGTTTTTCTCGTCACCTTCGGCCGCTCCAGCGCCGCGGTCATCGCTCTTTCATCGATCTTCGGCTTGATCCCGACCATCATCAACACCAAAGGCGCATTCCAAAACGTCAATCCGATCCTGCTTGAAGTCGGCGCCAGCATGAACCTCTCCGGCAAGCAGATGTTTCGGCATATTATGCTTCCGGCGGTGGCGCCGACGATTTTCGGCGGCTTTCGCCTCGCGCTCACCTATATTCTGAAATCCGTGCTGGGCCTGGAATACGTCGCGCAGGTCGGCGGCGTGGGCATGTGGCTTTCCGACGCCGCGTTTCGCTTCGAGGTCGAAGAAGTGTACGCGGGATTGGGCGGCACAATCCTGTTGTCGATTCTTTTTCTCTATCTTATCAACCGGGCGCAATCCCTGATGCGAAGATAGCGATGGCCACGGCGCATAGCAGCAAAGCCGCCATCCGCGCGTATATTCAGACGCCCGCCGCGGTGCAAATACTCACGCTCCTCGGTCTCATCGCCGTGTGGGAATCGATCGGCCGCACGGAAATTCTTTTCCCCGACCTCTTTCCCTCGCTGGCGGCGATTCTGGAGTCCCTCTGGATCTACATCACCACGCCGGTTCTGCTGCCGCATCTCAAGGCGAGCCTCTATGAAGTCGGCGGAGCGCTGTTTCTCGCCGCGCTTACGGGCATCCCACTGGGCATTCTCTGGGGCAGCCGGCGCTCGTGGATGGAAGTGGTCGAGCCGCTGATTCTCTACGCGGCGGTGGTGCCCAAGATCGTCATCTTCCCGATCTTCATTTTATTCCTGGGAATCGACGTTCACTCCAAGCTCGCGGTCGGGGCCATCGCGGCGTTTTTTCCGATCTCCCTCTTGACCATCGCCGGAATGCGGGAGGTGAAACCGGTTTACCTCGACGTGGCGCGCAGCGTCGGCGCCAGCGCGCTTCAAATCGCCACGCGGGTCTATCTTCCCGCCATCGCCGGACAGATTTTCACCGGCGTAAGAATCGGTTTGGGCGCAGCAGTCACCGGCGCGCTCCTCGCCGAGACGAAAATCGCCAGGGCCGGGCTCGGTTTTATGATCGTCGAGTATTACGGCCAGTTCCGCATCGCGGATATGTATTCACTGCTGCTTTTCATTTTCATCCTCGCGGCGCTGGTGAATTGGGGGATGAAAGCGTTATTCTCGCTCATGACGCCGCCGTCGCGCACCAACCAGGATGCGGCACTGTTTTTTTAGCGCTTATATATGGCAAGAAAGATCTCATGGTCGCGGATGTAGAGCTTCCCCCCGAAGAACGCATTGTTCAGGTCATGCGCCATCTGGGGCTCGAACGAGCCCACTTCGCGGCGCGCGAGTTCCTGGAATTCGACGCCCTCGTGCGCGCTCATCGCGAGATCGTCGCCTCGCTCACGCTGGTGCTGCCGCCGCGAACGCTCAACGTCGAGACGCTTCGTCCGCTCGCCACTCGGCTGCTGTCCTTTTACGGGGGCAAGGGACCCAACGCGAAATTCGTGCGCCAGTCCCTGGCGACGCTGCCCTTTGCGACCACCCTTTGTTTAGAGGATTATCCGGATGTCCTTTGGGCCGACGTCATCACCGATCACACGGATTTCATCGGCGACGCGATGCTGGGGTTTCTCGCGCGCATGGACATTCAGGCGGCGTTGCGGACCGCATCCCTCGCGTCCGGCGAAGGCGAAGTCGCCGGGATTCGCTATCGGATTCTAGGCTCGGGACCGCCGCTGGTGCTGCTGCCGCTGGTCTTGTCCCCTTCCCAGTGGGAGCCGCTGCTTGCGCGCTTGAGCGAAAGATATTGCACCATCGTTCTGGGCGGTCCCGAATTGGGCGGAGTGCGCCAACTGGAAGGAAGAGGGCGTTCCCTGGGCCATCGCCGCGTGCTGGAGCGTTTCCTCGCCGAGGTCGATCTCAAACTCGGAGAGCGCGTGCTTGAAGTAGGCTGCGGCTCGGGGGTATTCACGCGCCTGATCGCCCAGACAACGTGGGGTGGAACCCCCATCGTCGCCGTGGACATCAATCGCTACTTCCTTAAGGAAGCCGTCGCGCTGGCGCAGAAGACTGGCTACCAGGATGCGATCGAATTCCGCGAAGGAAGCGCCGAGGCGTTGCCATTCGAGGACAATGCTTTCGAAACCTGCCTATCGACTACCGTCATGGAAGAAGTCGCTGCCGACCGGATGCTCGCCGAGATGATTCGGGTGACCAAACCGGGCGGGCAAGTCGGCGTGATCGTGCGCGCCGAAGATATGAATTCGTGGACTAATATTGCGCTGGAAGCGACGCTCAAGGCCAAGGCCGAGCTGCCGCGCGGCAACGTCGCCGAGAAGGGCTGCGCCGACGCAAGCCTTTACCACCGCTTTCGCGACGCCGGGCTGGCATCGCTCAAGATGTTTCCCCAACTGGCACCCTTCAAGCTCAGCGAGCTCCACGGGAAACGGATGGAAACCGGCATCCTGGCCGCGCTGAGCCCTGAGGAAGCCGCCCAGTGGCGCGCCGCCACCGAGTCACCCGACGCGCGCGAGTTTCTTTTTATCGCGCGGCCCTTTCATTGCGCGGTGGGAACCAAGCCGCCGACCTCGTAATCCACAGGGCCCAATCAACTCCGATCATCTGAGACAGGTGGCTAGCATAATTCGTACGCCGCTCCATACTTCTCTAATTGCAATCTTTCGCGGCTTGTGCAATTTTTCTCATGACCGATGGTTATCCTTCCCCATGCGACAAAATGTTTTCTCACCACGAAGCACACGAAGGCCACGAAGGTTTCGGACATTGATACTTTTAGACTTCTTAACTTCGTGCTCTTCGTGACCTTCGTGGTAAAATTTGTTTTTTCTACTTAGGTTGCGGCTCACCCGCGCCAGGATTCTACCAGAATGATGGTAGTGAGGTTCTAAGCATGAATGAAATCCGCTTCGTCGATACGACTCTGCGCGACGGCCAGTTGAGCCTCTGGGCGTCGAACATGCGCACGGACATGATGCTGCCGATCGCCGAACGGCTCGACCGCGCCGGCTTCGAGGCCATCGAGATCATGTCCTCCGCATTCTACAAGAAATGCGTGCGCGACCTGAAGGAGGACCCTTGGCAACGCTTGAGGCTGATGTCCAAGCGCGTTAAGACAACGCCGCTGCGCACCATCCGCAGCCGCTCCATGCTGGCCTTTCAGATTTCCCCGCCGGCCATCACCGACCTCTGGCTTGAGCGGCTGGCGGTCAACGGCATCAGCGAGGCTCGCACCTCGGATCCCTCGAATACGGCCTCGTATTGGGCGGAGGCGGTACGCGCGGCCCAGCGCGTCGGTCTCAAGACGATCCTGAACATCATCTACTCTATTTCCCCGAAACACACCGACGAATACTTCGTCCAAAAAACCCGCGCCGCGGCCAAACTGGACGTTTATCGAATATGTTTTAAAGATCCCGGAGGCTTGCTGACGCCGGAAGCCACCCGCCGACTGGTGCCGTTGATCCTACGCGAAGCCAAAGGCAAGCCGGTCGAGTTCCACACCCATTGCAACACTGGGCTCGGCGCGATCTGCTGCCTCGAAGCGATCAAGCTAGGCATCCAATCGATCAACACCGCGATTCCGCCGCTTGCCGACGCTTCGTCCAATCCTTCGCTCTTCAATGTCGCCATGAACGCCCGCGCGCTGGGCTATCCAACCGCCGTCGACGAAGAAGTTCTCAAACCCGTGCGCGATCACTTCACGGCGATCGCCAGGCAGGAACATTTGCCGGTCGGAAAGCCGCTGGAGTACGACGCGTTCCATCCGATGCATCAAGTCCCGGGCGGCATGATCTCGAATTTTCGTTTTCAGCTCGCCAACATCGGCAAGCTCGACCGGCTTGGCGCCGTGCTCGAAGAAGCGGCGCGGGTGCGCGCCGAGCTCGGCTACCCGATCATGGTTACGCCCTACTCGCAGTTCGTCGGGGTGCAGGCCGCGATCAACGTCATGGTCGGCGAACGTTACAAAGAAGTGACCGACGAAATGTTGCTCTATGCCCTCGGCTTCTGGGGAGAAGAAGAAGCGCAATCCATCGAACCCAACTTGAGAGACCGGTTGCTCGGCCGCCCGCGCGCCAAGGAGCTCGCTCGGCTGAAAGCCCCCGAGACTTCGCTGAAGGAATTCAAAGAGAAGTTCGGCGGAGCGGGTGTCACCGATGACGAGGCCATGCTGCGCTACTTCGCCGGGGCGGAAAGCGTCGCGGCGATGAACGCCGCCGGTAGGGGACGAGATTTCACAAACACCAAGACGCCATTGCTCGCGCTCATCGAAACCCTTGCGGGGCGCAAAGAATCCCGGCAGATTTTCATTCGAAAGGGAAATCTCACCGTGCGTATGGAACAAAGGCAAAGAGACGGCGGCTCGGCTAAACGCGCTAAGCCCCGTCGATTGGTATCTTCGTCGCCCGAATGATATAGAACAGACGTGAAATGCCTGCCCGTCGACGGGGTTGCTGTCGCTTTACTGCTAAGCTTTGGGCTCTTCGTCAGCGCCGCAACGCAAAAATTTTCGCCTAACAACGCCACGGTTATATTTGTCACCGTGGCGAGGGCTTCCATGCCTCTCCTTGAAGAGGCGATCGACGATGGCGATAAGCACCTGCCGGCTCCCGGCCCATCGTGCTCTCATCGTCCGGCTTTTTTAATTCCGGCCGCGAAGCGATCCGTTTCACAAACCACCGACTCCGCGAAAAAGAATTTGAAGCTCTACCGGCTCAACGGCGTTTTGCTCATTTAAGACTTCCTCCCTGCGACGACCCATTTTGTTGCCCTGATTCAGAGTCATGCGGCTCTGCTTTTGTGAGCGCGTTGGCGATCTACGGACATCAGGGTGCAAGCGCGTCCCGAATTCGATGGAGAATACCATGGAAGATTTTCCGCTCTGGCTTAAAGTAATCATATACGCAACGATCGGCTTGACGGTCCTCTACACCGGTTGGGGCATCGTCCATTCCATGCTCGGCGCTTAGGGCCGCCGTGGCAGCGCGTTGCTCACGCGGCGACCCGGCTCTTTGAAATCACCGTTCAACTCCTCTCCGCGATCCCGTCCGGTCCGCGACCGTCGGGATTCGCCCGGTGGCGCCTTTCGGCGAACAAGGGGACTGGCATCAGCGGCTTGTGGATGTTACAAGTGCCCCGTTCTTTAGCTTTACGATCCATGACTGACGGCAAGAACGGAGGGCGCATGAAATTCTACCGTTTGTACGCTGGCGACGACGGCCAGTCCCATTTCGAAGCGTTGGACGCCGGCAAAGCGTCGGAGTTCTTCAACAGCACGAGGCCGGCCACGGGGCTGATGTTCCGCAACGATTTCGCGCCGCATATCGTCAACTACCACCGCGCGCCCCGGCGCCGTTGGGTGATCACGCTCTCAGGCAATGTCGATATCGGGCTTGGCGATGGGACGAGCATGAATTTCGGCCCCGGCGATGTTTTTCTCGCCGAGGACACCACCGGCCAGGGCCACACCGCGACGCCGCATGATTGGACCCGAGTTTATGTGAATGTGTAATAGCCATCATGGTCTGGTCAGCGGTTTTCTCCTTTCACCAATCGCGCTACAATCAGCCCCGATGAAGATTTCTCGAACCCATCAACTACGGGCGCCAACGTCCTCGGGGAAAAGAACTTCGAATCGCCGGGTGCGATTATTGTGCGCGCTGGCCGCCCTCGCATGGTGCGACCTTTTGTTTCACGGGCCTGTCTGGCAGGAGGCCAGCGCCATCGCCGCCACCAATGCGCTTACGCCCGTCGTGCGCCAGGCCGACCGTTTCGATCTCTCTCCCCCGCTGCGCGATATCGCACCGGTAAAATCCCCGCCGAGTTTCACCACGGGTGCCAGGCCGCGGGTTTTTCGCTTGGGCCGGCACCCCAGAGCGAGAGGCGCGGAGGCATCCGCGTTAAGAGAGGCTTTCGCCTCGATCGATCCCGTGGTACAGAGCTTCGCCCGCGCCCAAAAGACGCCTGCTCCCACGACCGTGTTCGAAGGCATCAGCAATGCGGACAATATCACGGTCACAAGTCTTCCCTCGATCCCGCCGGACCCGGTCGGCGACGTCGGCCCGGATCACTACGTGCAAGCAGTCAACGTTCTTCTAAAGATCTTCGACAAGAGCGGCGCGACACTGCTGGGGCCTGTACCCATAAAGACATTGTTTTCAGGCTTCGGAGGACCCTGCGAGACAAGTGACGACGGCGATCCGATCGTGCTCTACGATCATCTCGCCGACCGTTGGTTGATCAGCCAGTTCGCGTTCGTGGGCCCGCCCTACCACCAATGCATCGCCATTTCCCAGAACGGCGATCCGACCGGGGCATATCATCGCTACGATTTCACGATGCCCAAAAATAAGTTCAACGACTTTCCGAAATTCGGCGTCTGGCCGGATGCCTACTATATGAGCGACAACCAGTTCGACCTGTCCGACAATTTTGTCGGTGTGGGCGTGTTCGCCTTCGATCGCGACAAGATGCTGGTTGGCGACCCGACCGCAACCTACATTTATTTCGATTTGGACAGCCGAGATCCGTTTATTTACAGCCTGCTACCGGCCGATCTCGACGGCACGCCGCCGTCGCCGGGCACGCCGAACTACTTCGCCTATTTTACCTCCGACGAACTCGGCGACCCGCAGGGTGACGGATTGAGAATATTCGAGTTTCATGCAGACTTCGCCATCCCGGCGAAATCGACCTTTACCGAGCACGGCGGCAGCCCGGTGGTAACCGCATCTTTTAATCCCTTAGTCTGTGGCAGTTCATTTGAGTTCAACTGCATCGCCCAGCGCGGCACCTCAAGCAAACTCGACGCGCTCTGGGACCGCCTGATGTTTCGCTTGCAATATCGCAACTTCGGCTCGCACGAATCGCTGGTGACTAATCACACCGTCAACGCCGGCGGCGGCAAAGCGGGCATTCGCTACTACGAGTTGCGCGCCACGCCGCCGGGCGGCAATTTCGTGGTCACTGAGCAGGCGACTTTCGCTCCCGACTCCAACCATCGCTGGATGGGGAGCGCCGCCATGGACGCCAACGGCAGCATCGCCGTCGGTTATAGCGTTTCAGGTTCAAAGCTGTTTCCGTCGATCCGCTACGCGTCACGGCTGGCGAGCGATCCGCCCGGCGGCCTGTTTCAAGGCGAGGCGACGCTGCAAAAAGGCGGCGGCTCACAGCAAAGCGACACATCCCGCTGGGGCGATTACAGCGCGCTCTCGGTCGATCCTGTGGATGACTGTACCTTCTGGTACACCCAGGAATACTACGCCACCACGAGCGATCGAGGCTGGCAAACCAAAATCGGTTCCTTCCGCTTGCCGGGTTGCATTCATGACCTGGCGGTAGTTAAAATTACCGCCACAGCAACGGTCAAAGGGGCGAGCCCGGTGACGGCGGGTGTCACGGTGCGGATTCAAAACCGCAGCGACCATCCGGAAATCATCGATTCGGTCGATCTCGGTGATGGAGTAGCCACCGGTTTGGTTCGTCTCAATGTAACCAAGGTGGATTCCGGTGTTGAAGCATGCCAGGAAGCCAACGTTGTCCTCGATGGCGCCAAGAACGCCGCTCTGTTCAGCGGCGGGGCGAAAGTATTGAAGCCCAAACAATTTATTACTGTGGACTATCTCGTGACCTACAATTGCACATCTCCTCAGCCCTTGAACAAAGCCGACCCGACCCGCGGCGATTATAGCCATGTCGCCACGGTCCATCACGACGTCCTTGACGGAAACGCCGATGACCACGCCGCGGACGATAGCTGCCCGCATGATGCCCTGCCGGGCAATCTGGATTCGAACCCGCCGCCCAAAGGCGTGAAAGACAAAGGCTGCGGCGCTAAGAAACCGGGCGGGGCCCTGGGCGCTCCGGTTCAAACCGATGTGATCCAATGAAACTTCTAGCCCTCGCACTATTCGCCCTCATGCTCGCGGCGGAAAATGAGCCGGAGTCGGACATCGCCGTAAACCCCAAGCTTGCGGTCGAATTTCAAAACGAGCGCCTCAGCGTTCACGCCGAGGAGGTTCCGCTCCAGGAACTCCTCGCGCAGATTGAAGAAAAGTGCGGCATCAATTTCGTACTCAGGGACGAAAAGGCGGCGGCCAACTTGATAACGCTTGACTTAAAGGACCTCGCGCCGGCGGATGCCCTGGAAGAAATTCTGCGCGGTTTGAACTTCGCCTACTTCTACTCGGGTACTCGGCTTGCCCGGGTGATTGTCCTGCCCAAGGGAGTCGGAATTACCGGACCGCGTGGCAATGCGCCGAACTTGGGCGGCTCGCAGGGCCGGATTCCCGGCGCGGGCAATCTGCCGGCCAAGGCCCCAGTGGTCAAGAAAACTCCGGAGCAAATCAAGGAGGAAAGCCGCGTCGCGGCAAAGCTCGAAGCCATCGACGACCTGGAAGACAAGAACGATCCCAAGAGCATCGCTGCTCTAGCGGATATGTTCTCCGATCCCAGCCGGGAGGTTAAGGAGGCCGCGCTTGAAGCCCTCGCCGACAAGGAAGGAAGCAACGTCACCCAACTGATCCGGCGCGGACTGAACGACCGCGATCCGGGGTTTCGCCTTGAGGTACTGGAAGTGCTGGCGGATCGCGGCGATCTCGAATCGCTACGCAAAGCCAAATCGGACCCCGATAAAGAAGTGCGCGAACGCGCCGCGGATCTTTTGGAGAGCGCGACGCCGTAGCCGCCCCTTAGAGTTCAAGGTTCAAGGTTCCGAGTTCAACGTTGAACCTTGAACCCGGAATCGCCCGAACCTGGAACCTTGAACTGAGTGAGGTCAGAGAGCGACTCAACGATTTCGCACAGGGAACACGCAGGGAAATAACCCATGGCCGCACCGTCACAACCCGCGGAACATAGAGTGAGCTTCGCAGCGTCCACACCGCCAATCTCCCGGCGCTTTTCGAGCGGCTCGGAATCAGCCTTGTCGTCTCGACCTATCAGGCCGGCAAAGCGATCCTGGCGCGCAAAGACGACGGCGAGCTCAACACGACGAAGAATGGCGCGAAGTTCTTCAATGTTCCATGACACAGCACTTCATGACTGTATGATTCGTCAACGTTCCACTACACCAAAGCGTATAGTGTTTGCTTGACTTTTTCCGACGGATCAAGTTGGTAAGGAGTCATGGATGCGCTTTTGCAAAAGCTCCTGAATCTGGTCGAGAAAGGCACGGTGGAGCAGCGCTGCGCTGCGTTGTTGGTTTTGGGCGCGCTGAAACTGGATAACGCCCAGGTCGCGAAAGCGGTCGGCGCGGCAATCGCCCAACCCAATCCGGTGCTCAAGGACTTCGCGCTGCGCTACTTCGAGGAAGTTAAACCTAATAGCGCCCTGCCGCTCTTTGCGGGCCTGCTCGACGACCCGGATAAAGATACCCATGAGCGCGCCGTTCGATTCTTGAGCCAGGCGGGGCAAGCCGCGGTTCCGGCTGTGCTGCAATTCGCCGCCGGCGCGGCGCGGGCCGGTCAAGTCAACGCGGCGCGCGTGCTGTGCAAGTTAGGGGGCAAGGCCGCTTTCAATGGCCTCTTGCAAATGCTCGTTGCGGGCACCGACGAGTTCAACAAAACCATCTGCGATCTGATGACGCCTGCGCTGCGCGAGCTGGACGCTAAAGAACAAGAGCAGCTATACGGCGAAGTCGAATCGCTCGCGACCAAGCTCGACCCCAAGGAGCAGCGCCCCGCCGCGGTCTCCGCCATGCGCCTTATGGGCCAGCTCGGCCGCGCCGAGGCGCGCCGCTGGCTGTTCAAGTTCGTTGCGCCCGAGCACCACCACACGCTGCGCGCCCATGCGCTGGTTGCGCTCCTGCGCTGCCTGCGCGACCACGACCTGCGCAAGGAAGAATACGCCAAGCTCGTTCCCCTGCTCGAAGAAGCGGAGTACTCGGAAATCACGCGCCTGGCCATCGATCTACTCGACGCTCACGAGCTGCCCGACGATTCGCGCCATCTGCTTTCCCGACTGCTAGAGATCCCGCACCCGGACGTGCAGAAGTTTGCGCTGCGAAAGATGGCCGACTTCAGCACGCCGGCCACCGTGCGCACGCTGATCGAACAACTGGGCGACCCCGACTACCGCAAGCGCGACGTGGCGGCGAATTCGCTGCGCAAGATTCCCGAAGCGCGCGCCGCGCTGCTCAAGGAACTCACCGTCTGCGACGATGCAAGCAAAGCCTGGAGTATCGCCGAGCTGCTGCCTTCCTTCGAAGGCAAGTGGCGCCAAGACGTTCTAAATGCGCTATGGAAACGTCTCCACGCGGCGATCGGCGCCGAAGACCGAATTCAGACCGCCTTCTTGCAGGTGCTCAAACTGGCGGACGCGAATTATTCCTATGAGCAACTCGCTGGCGAGGCGGCCAGACTCGCCAAGGCGAAGAAGTTCAAAGAAGCGGCGGCGTTTCTCACGCCGCTCAAAGAGTTTTCGGAATTCAAATCGGAGGACAAGTTCCGGCTCGCACTGGCGCAATTGAAATTGCACGCCCACACGCTCGCCAGCAACCGGCATCATCCGGCAGTGGAGATCTTCGCCGAGCTTCACCGCAACTCGGCCTATCCCCTCTTCGAGGCACTCAAGAAGGATCGAGCCCTTGAGGCCGAGGATCTGTTCAACCTCGGCTTCAGTCTCGTCGAACGGCACGGCGACGAGCGCGGACTGGGCAAAGATCTCCTGGAACATGTCGCGAGCAAATTTCCGCGCAATAAAATCGGCAAGAACGCCAAGAACAAGCTCAAGCTGATTTCGTGGTGAGCGCTACCTAAAATGGAGGGGGTCATGGCGAAGCACGCATTGTCGCAGATCTGCAAGGGCATCCAAATCATATCCTTCATCCTCCTGATTTCCGCTTTTATGTTATCTTCCGCCGCGGCTCAGGAGCTGAAGAGAGTCAGGTTTGGTTATCCGTCCCTCGGCTTCCGGCAGGGTCATATCTGGGTCGCTAAAGACGAGGGGTTATTCAAAAAGTATGGACTCGACGTCGAACCGATCTTCTTGCGCGGCGGGCAACTGGCGATACAGGCGCTTGCCGGCGGCGATCCGCCGATCATGAGCATCGGCCAAGTGGTGCAAGCGAACCTCGCCGGCTTCGACCTGGCGCTGGTCGCCGGCGTGGAAAGTTATTACGACTCGACGATCTTCGGCCGCGGCAATGTGACCCGGCCCGAGCATCTGAAAGGAAAACGGTTGGGCATTAGCGGCTACGGCGCCGCGACGCACTTCGCCGCTTTGATCGTCGCGAAGCATTTGAACCTCGACCCGAACAAGGACCTGACACTTGTCCCTGGGGGGCCCGACGCCGAACGCATCGCGGCCCTGTCATCCGGCAAAATCGACGCCTCAGTCTTCAACTCCTCCTCGGTTCCCATCGCCAAACGAATGGGGTTCACCGAGCTGGTCTACTTGCCGGACCTTGGCGTCGAGGTGCAAGGCAACGGAATGGCAACCACCCGCGGCTATATCAAAAGCAGCCGTGATATCCTGAAAGCGGCGCTTAAGGGTTACGTCGAGGGCATCAACTACATTTTTCAGAACAGGGCGGCGACTCAAAAAGTGTTCGCCAGATACATGCGTACCAACGACGCCGAAGTCCTCGAACAATCCTATCAGGTCTACCTAAAGACAACGGCGAGAAAACCTTACCCGACGCTCAAAGGGCTCCAGTTCCTACTCGACGCTCTGGCGCCGACCATGCCCCAGGCGAAAACCGCCAAGCCGGAACAGTTCGTCGATCTGAGCTTTCTTCAGGAACTGGAGAAAGAGGGATTCTTTAACGAGATGGCGAAAAGATATCCGGCGAAGTGAGCAAGACCGGACTATTGATCCCGTATTCCGCAGTTGAAGTTACAATCTATACTGGGCGAGGTGTGAGACCGGAGTGGCGAAGGCAAAAGGATGTTCAAGGTTCAATGTTCCAGGTTCAACGTTTCAATTCGATTCGGACCTTGAGCCTT
>ORMF012114395.1_pt1 | contig 30832 bp, 31 predicted proteins | sample 1779871 | NCBI WGS metagenome assembly ORMF01 (sample SAMEA104232316, study PRJEB22302) | groundwater metagenome | biome: forest; feature: aquifer; material: groundwater | place: USA | collected 2011-08-07 | depth 5.4 m | reverse complement strand
TGCCGCCAGAAAATACCATCTAAAAGTTTGGTTCCGAGGTAATTTTTCAGGTTGGGAAGGGTGGTTTGGTTATAAAAAAGACCTAACTCGAAATGAGCATGAGGCTCTAATGCGCCAGTTTATCAATCAAAATGGCGATATGTTCGAAAACGGTGATCTTTTTACCCCTTGTCCGGAATGCGAGAATGGAGGCGCTGGTGACCCAAGACAGACTGGAGATATTGTGGGGTTTCGCCAGTTTATGATCCAAGAATTTCAAGACGCTAATATTGAGTTTAGGACAGTTGGCAAAAATGTCAGAACAGTTAGTTCAATGAACTATGATGTTGCAAATCTCGTTATGGACGAGCAAACGGCCAATGCCGTTGGAGATTTGGTTGTTATCGACCATTACGTCAAAGAGCCTCAAAAGTTGGCACAAGACATAAGGACCTTAAGCCAAAAAACTCAGTCTAAAATAATCCTAGGTGAGTTCGGTGCACCTATCCCAAGTATAAACGGAAGTCAAACAAACGATGAACAAGCTTCTTGGATTGAAGAAGTCCTTTCTTTAGTTAGCAAACAACCAGAAGTAATTGGACTAAATTATTGGGTCTCTCACGGTGGATCAACTGCAATTTTTAATAACGACAACAGTCCCAAGCCCGCCGCTGAAGTTCTCAAGAAATACTATAAACTTCATAATTTAGACCTATAAGTTCACAAAATATTGGTATTCAAACACGAACTCCTATCACTTGACAATCTTATAATAATTATTATATACTTATTGTCTATGACTGGCAGTTTATTTACGAAAACTACCTGCCTCAAGTTTTCCGTCATCTTATTTTTTGCACTGTTTTTAACACGACCGGTTTTCGCCCAAGGGCAATCACCGGCTGTGCCGCCTCAAGCAACTTGCATCACTCCATCTGGGGAAAAGATTGCCGGCTACTCAAATGGTACTCACGGCATTGTTGGAGACTCCAATAATTTTGTGGGTAGGGATAATGTTTATAATCTGGGCAATGCCGGTGCTCTTCAATGTTTTTGCGCAACTGATGGCAATGGTGTCGAAACTATTTGGTGGGGAAGTATCTCTGAACTTACAAAGGAGCAACTTGAAAGCTACACTTCATCTGGCTGGATTTATGTTCCCAACGGCTCCCTCTGGGGTCTTGATCAAAAACCTTATCTTGCTAAAAACACTCGTTACCTTTGTTCAGCAACCGGTACCGGGGGAGAAGTTTCCTCAATAACAAGCCAATTTGATTCTCAATTGCTGGGTGTCAGTACACTCGCTGCTACCGGCGGTAAAGGTTTACTTTTTGCTTTAATGGTTGCCAGCTTCCTCCTTCTGATTTCCGGTCTTCTTCTTAAATTCCGATTGTCCAAAAATTAACTTATTTTTTCAAATGAAACCAAACCTTTTGGCAGCTATAATGATTGCTGTAGGCGCTTTCATTTTGTCAGCAAGTTCACTCGTTTATCTTTATAAAAATTTCCAACCAGTACAAGTTCTAGCCGAAAGCGAATACTTCGATCCAAATTCAACATTGCCTGTCAAAATCACTATCAACAACGTTGGAATTAATGTTCCGGTGAAAGTTGCCCCGAATTATCAATTTTCAGATAATGAGGCAATTTTTATAAAATCAACCCAGGATATCGGAGGCGGCAACAGTGTCATATATGCTCACAACTGGGACAAGCTTTTCGGTAAGTTAAAAAAAGTTAAAATCAACGATGATATTACAATCAATCTAGCAAATGGCAAGCAAGTTAATTACCGAGTAGATCAAATTCACACTGTGCCTGCAGATACCATCAATATTTTAAAACCAACAACCAATTCCTACCTGACATTGTTTACATGTACTGGATTTCTCGATAAAGACAGGCTAGTAGTTGTTGCCAGCCAGATTTAGTTTAGGATTTACAAAAACAAAATCTTAGCAATACACAACTTGCGGATCGACTTCATTTACCATATTTCGCAATGCCATTCTTTACAAGTTGGTATGAAGTCTCAGAATTATTGATGAGCTCATTATCCATAAAACTGAATGCAAATAAGCCATTCTTCATCAGTTGATCGATAACATTATCTGTGAATAACAGGCGCATATCGTTATCAAAAACGTCATGCGAACCACTCGAGGGTTTATAGTGTGCAAGCATTACAGGCTTGCGATATGCACCCAAAATTCTGGTCATCTCGATCATATCCTGCACATTTGAATCAGACTCCATAGTCTGAAAAGCAGTGAAATCTGATTCCCTCATAACATCGGCAAAATAGGGGAATAGAGATCTCCCACCCTGATTTGTTTTGTCGTCGTACCTGTTTAACCATCCGCCCCAAGACAAAGCCACTTTCGATTGTGGAGCATATAGATGAAAATTATTCTTAATTTTTCTGAAGTTATCCATCAATGATTTCCAGTAATTTTCATTCCCATTCCAGTTGTTATCGACGCAAGTAAAACTTGGAAATTCAGTAAAAAGTGTTACATACATGGGACCGGGACCGTTATAAATTTGGGCAAGTTGTTTCATGTCTTCAACAACTTGGTCTGATACTGGGTAAGGCCTCCCACACGCTGGTCCGTAAGGAGTCTGTATCTCATTTTCCGGAAGATCAGTCCAAGTAATAAGGTGTACTACATATTTATTTTTATATAACCGAGGAATTAGATCGTTTTTCTGAACCTGCATCCACTCAAGATCCTTTGTACCGTTATACCAACTAGTCAGCATATGAACCGGAGCCTCCTTAACAAGTCTAAAATCTATTGCTGGCCCAGCTTGTGAGCCAATTCCAAAAAGGATTTTCCCCGAAGGGGAAACTGGAACAGGTGTTGGTTTAGGGGAAGGTGATGGTATTGGATTTGGATTTAAAATGGTTGCAGAAGCGCTTGCAACTTCACTTTGAGTTTCGAAACTCGGGTTTTCATAAGCAACCTGATTAGCATTGTGTTTTTTTTTGAGATATAAACCGACAAATAAACAGATTATTATATAACCTAGCAATCCAAGCCAAAGCCACCTCATCCGTCTCATAATAGAATAATAAAAGCGCTGGGGGTAGTTTATCAGAAATCCCTGCAAGATCAATATTATAAGGATTAAGCAAAATTAAGGCCGGAATTAAGCTGGGTATGCCGGAGGGCACCTTTTTCCGGGGTCAACTACCACTAACAAGACGTGTATATCTTGGACTAAATGAATTTGTGTGTGCCGGGACCAGGAGTCGAACCTGGATAACGCGTTTTTCAGACGCGCGCGTTGACCACCTCTGCCATCCCGGCGCGTCAATCACACACCGAGTATTTTAAGTGAAACAGAAGCTAATATCAATTGAAGTTTCACTTGCACTCTTGCGAGCGAAAGGGAAAATTGACCAATCATCAACGTTATTCATATGACTGTACAAGTGTAGTATATTTACCTTAAGAATTAATCTTTTGCTAAATGCTTCGTAAGCTTGCAGTTTTATTGCCTGCCCTGGTACTTTTTTTGTACTTTGCAGCCCTTTTTTACAGAGTGCTCCTTCATGATGTTTGGCCATTTCCCGGAGACGTTTTAGTTTCATATTTTTATCCATGGAACTCAGGCGGCTGGGCTGGCTGGCATCAAGGGATCTTTCACAAAGAAGTAATCGCATCCGATGTTTTTCGCATGTACCTGCCCTGGAAAAGCCTTGGGGTAGATATTGTCAAAAGTGGGCATTTGCCACTTTGGAATCCATATAATTTTGCCGGCACACCGCTACTAGCCAACTTCCAATCGGCCTTTTTCTACCCATTTGGACTGCCTTTTTACTTTTTGCCTCTTTTGCCGGCGTGGGTATTTTACTTAGCGCTTCAGCCAATCATAGCCTTTTCCGGAATGTATCTTTACTTGCGTCTCATCACTAAATCGAGGTTTTCAGCGTGTATTGGGGCACTCGGATTTATTTCGACTGGCTTTATGCTGACATGGTTTGACTGGGGAATAGTGGGCCATGCCGCCGCTTGGATGGGTTGGCTTTTATTTGTCTGTCATCAAATATTTTGGGAAGGCCTAAAAAAATACCGATTTTTAATGCCCGCGCTCGTTGCCTTTGCGATTTTGAGCGGTTATCCGCAAATAACTCTCCTCATATTTTTGACTTCGTTTGCCTATGCGCTTATTCCATTTATCAAAAGAAAAACCAATAGATTTGGAAATGTTTTGCAACTCATTGGGCTGTTTCTTTGGGGTGCAATATTGACATCAATCCAACTAGTACCTACTCTTAAAATCTCTCATTTTTCAGCAAGAGGAATGGAGTCAGCCGCTATTTTTTCCAAATTTGATCTTCCACTGCCCAGTCTTATCACTATTTTTTCACCGGATTATTTTGGCAATATCGCAGTAGGCAATTTTTGGGGCATGCACCACTACCAAGAACACATGGCTTATTTTGGTGTTGCGCTGATCCCTTTGATATTATTGGCGCTTTTTAATTTTAAAAATGATTTAAAAATTAAATTCTTTTCAATCGTTGCAGTTTTGTCGATTGTGCTAGTACTACCGACCCCTCTTGTAGAAATTGTCAAAATCATTCCGATAATGTCTTCCGGGATTCCGACCCGTACGCTCTTTCTTTTTCAAACTTCCATGGTAATTTTGGCGGCGATGGGGCTTGATCGATTGATTTTGGGCAATGCCAAAAAAATCGAGGTGATCAAAGTAGTGGTATTTACCGCCTTTGTTTACGTCGAGCTTTGGATTTTAACCATACTCATACCCAATTACTTTCCAACGCTTACAAACAACTTAGCAATTGCTCGGCATAATCTTATCATTCCAACCGTTTTAGTATTTTTATCCTTAACTCTAATTTTAACTCTTTCATTTAAGGTGCTTAAGTATTGGCTTGTTATTTCTGTACTTATTGTGATGATGGCCTTAGAAGCAAGTTATTTTTTCAATAAATTTGCCCCATTTTCCCCTCGAAACTATTTCTTCCCGTCACATCCTCTTATAACCGATTTGTCCAATCTAGCCTCAGTTCAAAGAGCGTGGGGATATGGTACGGGCTACGTGATTCCCAATTTTGAATCATATTATAGGTATCAAACCACAGATGGTTATGACCCTCTATATATAGAAAGGTATGGCGAACTTTTATCATCTATAGGCTCAGGTAAGCTTGGACCCAGCCTCAAAAGAGCCGATGCCAACTTGCCTCAAAAATATTCACCTAATCTTATAAAGATCGCCAGACTTATAGGTGTTTCATATTATGCATTTAATTTCGACGACGAGCAAAAGCACAATGACCCAATGTGGTCAGAGTTTCTTGCAAGTGCCAAACCAATTAGAAGTGACTTTTGGCCCATTTCACAGGATCTAGGAGCTTATCCGAGGGCATTCTTGGCTGGAGAATATTTGACGGCTACTACCCAAGAGAAAATAATCGAGCGCATGTTTGACTCGAGAGTTGACTTATCAAAAACACTAATTTTAGAAAAAAACTTGGGAAAAGCCCTAGATAAACAGCCTGGAGAAGTAAATATAACAGATTATCAAGCGACAGTTATCACAATCAAAACCAAGTCAGATGGCAATAATCTGCTATTTTTGTCGGACAATTATTACCCCGGATGGAACGCCTACGTTGATGGCAAAAAGAGCGAAGTTTACCGAACCGATTATACTTTTAGATCGGTCTATGTACCCAAAGGCGAACACGAAGTGGTTTTTAAATACGAGCCCGCTTCAATAAAAATCGGCCTCGCTTTGACAGCTTTAAGCCTTTTAGCATACGCAGGATGGGTATATGGATGGTTGTGGGGAAAACGCCATAAAACGAAGACTGGTTAATCTTGCCACTTATATCCATAAAAGTTATAATTCACCCTTGAGACATCCTCAAATGCGCAAGCATTTGAAAGAGGAGGATCAAACGAACGATTAAATTCTTTTTGAAAAGACTAAAGTGGGTTTCGATCTGACGAGCCGAAGTGGCGGAATTGGCAGACGCGCATGGTTCAGGGCCATGTCTCCCTAATACGGAGGTGTGGGTTCAACTCCCACCTTCGGCACCAATCAAAGCATTGTGCTTTGCACTTTTCAAAAAACCAAATGCGAAAGCATTTGAAGAGGAGGACCAAGTGAGCGATGAGATCTCTTTAGAAAGAGACTAAAGCAAACTTCGGTCCGACGAGCCGGGATGGTGAAATTGGCAGACACGCAGCCTTGAGGTGGCTGTGCCCTAAAAAGCTTGGAGGTTCGAGTCCTCTTCCCGGCACCATTATATCTTCTTCTTGCTCTTGTGAAAAGTTTCCTGTAAATACTATTAGATAATATGGTAGAAACAGAAGGCTTCATTGATCCGTCCGAATTTCCAATCAATGAGGACTTAGAGAGATTTAAGCCCCCTTATACGCCAGAAGTATTTACTGATGAAGAAAAGGAATATTTACTCCCTTTTTTTACTAATCTTGACCAACCAGTTTTTATTGCTCATCATTTGCCTGAAATTGTCATCGCAGCACTCTCAGCCCGCTACAGTCGATCAACCAAAAGCGTGAGAAGAATGTTCCTGGATGAGTATGTTGCCCCAGTTGCGGCACCTCAAAAGGTTGAAGGATATGACGAATTATCTTTTGATGAAAAGGAGGCGCGATTAGAGACAGCAGAAAAATTTAGAGCGGAAGTTGCTCATTTAAACGAAACAGGAGGAATAGATGGAGTGGTTAACGCCCAACGAGCTACAAAATTTTTCAATAAATGGCTTGATGGTTTTGGTGATGATTCGATTGCCGAGCTTGGTAATGTTCATCTTTTTGTCGAAGGAGCATCAAATATTGCAGTAAATGTAATCGAAGCCAAAAGAGTGGGGATTTCACCCTTAGAAAAATCCTCCCGCTATGTTTCTTTCTTAGAAAAAGGAGCAGATGGTCACTATCAATATGTAGTTCCAGGGGAGATTATCGGAACACATTTAGAAGGTGAATATAGAGAAGCAATGGACAATCTTTTTGACACATTTGCAGAAGTATCAGAGCCCTATTTAGAATACATAAAAGAACTCTATCCTCAAGGAGAAGATGAACCAGAAAATTCATTTAAAAATAGCAGAGCAGCTAAAAGATTTGACGATCTAAGAGATCTCTTACCTTTTGCGACTCGAACTAATGTAGCTCTTTCAGGAAACGGACGAGCTTATGAAGATCTGGTTAACAAAATGCTTGCTCATCCTTTGGGAGAAGTGAGGTATTGGGGGCAAGCAATGACCAGAGAATTGGACAAGGTGGTTCCTTCATTTGTATCTCGGCCACAATCGGAACGAGGCGCTAAAACTCAAAAATATTTAAGAAACCTAAACGATAAAAGAGGCCATATGGCCACAGAATTACTTTTTCCACTCATGACTGAAGATCCAATTAGATGGGCGCGACTCTTATCTTATACTCAGCAAGCTGACATGGAAATTTTATCTGCGTGGCTTTTATCCCAATCTGACGGAAATACATTTGGACAAATACGAGAAATGGTTTCTGAAATGAGTCCTGAGGAAAGATCCGGTTGTATTTTAGAGATTTTAGAGAAAAGAAACTTGGATAATCCAGAATCTAAAAGAGAACAAGTCCGTTTCAATACAGTTCCTCGATCGTTTGAGAACGCTCATTACACTTTTGAAGTATTTGCCAGAGGGGGCGACTATCGAGACCTTCATCGCCACAGGCAACAGACTCAAGAAAGACATCCGTTTACCAATCGCTGGGGTTATGACTTAGAACAAGAGGTCAATGAATCTCCTTTTGTTGATAAGATAAAGTCTTCCCTTGATAGAGCAAATACAGTTTGGGGGGATATGATGCTGGATGTTTCTGATGATGTGGCTCAGTACGCTGTACCTTTTGCAAATATTCAACACTGGTATATGCATATGTCTGCCAAAGAAATATATTGGATTGTAGAACTTCGTACCGGTCCGCAGGGCAGACCTCATTACAGAGAGATTTGTCAGCAAATTGCCGATCTGGCTATAGAAGCATCACCTGCGGTATTTCAGGGAATGAGAGTAGATAGAGGTGACTACTCGCTCGCAAGAAGAGAGTCGGAGATCAAAGCTCAAAAGAAGCGTGAAAGACTCGAAGGCACGATCAATCCTCAATAATTTCTAATTTACTCCCAAATATATTAAAATACGTGTATCGGGTGGTTAGCTCAGTTGGTTAGAGCGACACGTTTACACCGTGTAGGTCTGGGGTTCGAGTCCCTAACCACCCACATCAAAGAATTTATGAACGAAAATCTTACTATGGAGGTCGATGAAATTTCTCTGCTGCCAGAAAATAATTTCTCTCCAAGTCAATTGCGAGATAAATTACATGACCCATTCTATCTTCCAATGCACGCTGACATTGAGCGAGCCTTCAGTAACGACGAATGGAAAAGTTTTTGCTTTAATTATGAAAATCCCATCTTCGAAGTCTTATCAGAAGAGTTCTTAGATTCTTTTAGTGAATATTTAATTCAACGCACAGAAAACCATGCGGCCTCAGAAGATTCACCCATTACTATTTTGGAAGTAGGTGCGGGTAATGGTCGATTGTCACACTTTCTTAGACAAAAACTCGAAGTCAGAAGTCCGGGTAAATTTAATGTTGTTGCCACTGATTCCGGCGAATGGGGTTTAAAAAAACCATGTCCAGTCGAGATAATTGGCCATTGTGAAGCCTTAAAAAAATACAAACCTCAAATAGTTATTTGTTCTTGGATGCCTTACTGCAAAGACTTAACTAAAGATTTTCGTGACACGGAAAGTGTTAGTGAATACATTCTTATCGGCGAAACAGACGGGGGATGTTGTGGTGATGCATGGCTCACTTGGGGATTTTCATTTTCTTTCGACGTTAGCTCAGGCACCGAAGAAAATACTCCTCCATATATTGCTGACGGTTTTGAGAGAAAGGACCTTAAAGATATTGGGCAACACCAGATATGTAGATCAGACCGTCTTGGAGATTATTTACACTCAGCTACTATATCTTTTAAGAGGATAACTAACTTTTGACTCTGAAAAATACAATATATTGTGGTTTTCCTGATGTTTAGCCACAAAAACTTGACATCAAAAGGATGCTCTGATTAAGTAGTTTTTGACCCGGAAGCGAGTTTTCAAAAAGAAAATTGTAGCTAAGCGGACTTTTGAAAATGAAAAGACTGCTTCTAGTTTTGACAGCAACGACCATCACCCCAATTACGCTCATTATTGCGATTATCGCGTTGACTCAACTTTCACCCCAGCGTGCCCCGGAATCTAAAGTAGCAATACCTGATTACGAATCATATGCAGCCTTACCCAATGAGGTCGGCAGTGTCAGCCAAGCCGTGGTTAGCGCTGATTCCCGCACCTCAATAATCCATGAATTTCTCTCGGGTTACGGTTCACCTTTAGCTCCATACGCGAGAGACTTTGTCAAAACTTCTGATCAATATGGGCTTGATTTTAGGCTTTTGCCAGCCATTGCGATGCAGGAATCCAATGCCGGACTTAAAATACCTGACAGCTCGCACAATGCATGGGGTTTTGGGGTTTATGGCGACGAAGCATTGGGTTTTAAAAACTGGGAGACAGCTATTAATACCGTAGGCCGCGAACTTAAAAATGAATACATCGATAAAGGCCTCATCACACCAACACAAATAATGTCAAAATACACTCCACAAAGTGCTGAAAAGGGTGGACCTTGGGCTAAAGGTGTTGAGTACTTTATGGCCGAAATGCAGTAATCAAAGCTTGCGTCCTTCAGACTAAAACTACTCCCCAGAAATATTTCCAATTTTTAGAGTAAAATTAAATTGTGTTAGACCTAAGACTTACTAGTGCAGTCCTTTTTGGCAAAGTAGTCGATTTTTCGATCAAAAGATTGGGATCAACAGGGGCAACATCGGCTCCTGGTTATTATGCTCTCAAGATCGATCCGTTACTTGTTAAAAAAATAAGTCGAAGGGTTGACCGGTCAATACTTGTGACAGGAACTAATGGCAAAACTACCACTGCAAGGTTGATCTCTGCACTTTTTAATGAGGAAAAAGCACTCCACAACAGAGAAGGGTCCAATCTGCTGCGTGGAATCGCTTCAGTTTTAGTCAAAAACCTTGGAATTTTAAGACATAAAAACATATCGACAGCTATTTGGGAGACCGATGAAGCCGCAATTGGCGATATTTTAAATCAAGTCGAGCCGGATATAGTCATAGTTACCAATTTATTTAGAGCTCAACTGGACCGTTATGGCGAAGTCAACGCTCTCTATAAAAAGATACGCCTTGCCCTTACAGATACCCCTAAGAAGCCGATCTTGGTACTCAATGCCAATGATCCCAATGTTGCCTCTCTAGGTCATGGATACCGAGAGAAAGTCATTTACTTTGGCCTAGACAAATATTCCAACCCGACAGCTGGCGGAGTACCCGATGCCGTATTTTGCCCCATTTGTGGAAATAAGCTTAAATACCTGCAAATATTTTATTCTCATATAGGCAATTACTCATGTTTAAAATGCAGCTTTAAAACTCCTCAGATTGACGTACTTATAAATGATTCAGCCGATCTTTCACTCAGAACTGGCGGAAAAGATTTTAAAGTTAAGACCAATCTTGAAGGGCTTTATAATCACTACAATATCGCCTCGGCTTTGGGAGTTTGGATGGCGAGTGGTTACCAATTAGAGGATGAAGAAATCAAAAAAATTGAAGGTGTCAAAGCCGTCTTCGGTAGGCAGGAAGAGTTTGTGCTCAAAAATGGTCGAAAGGTAAAAATAATTTTGGTCAAAAACCCTACAGCTTTTAATCAAGTGTTGGCAACTATTGGAACCGGCGATTTGGCAATCATTTTAAATGACAATTACGCAGACGGAAGGGACGTTTCGTGGATTTGGGATATTCAAATCGATAATTCAAAGTATAAAGATAGAAAGTTTTTTGTGGCTGGAAGCCGGTCATGGGATATGGCCAATAGACTTAAATACGCCGGTATCAGCATGGATAAAATAGTTGTTCAAAAAAGTATTCAAGAACTACTTAAATCAGCTGAAAGTGATAAATCGAATATAGAAAGTACTCTTTATATTTTACCTACTTATACCGCTCTGTTACAGTTAAAGAGGCGACTTTCAAAAGGTAAATACACTTCAAAATTTTGGCATGGATAAAAAGATAAAATTAGGATTTTTATATTCAGACTTAATGAACACTTACGGAGATAGTGGCAACGTCGAAGTTTTACAAGCCAGGCTCAAAGCACAAGGTTTTCAGTCAGAGGTAATTAATCTCTCTTTGGATGCCAACGCTAAACAATTTGGAAATGTGGATTTTTACTTTTTCGGTGGCGGACAGGATCAAAACCAAGAAGTAGTGGCTTCAGACTTAAAAGGTGGAAAAGGAGAAGTAATTAAAACTAAAGTCGATGGCGGATGCCCGCTTTTAGCTATTTGTGGTGGATACCAACTGCTTGGTAAGTGGTATCAGCCGTATGATGCAAAGAAACTGGAAGGCGTTGGTATATTTAATGTCGAAACCAAAGCTTCTGACAAACGAATGATCGGCAATCTTTACATAAAAACTCAAACATTTCTAGGTAATGAACTAATTGGTTTTGAAAATCACAGTGGACAGACCTTTTTGTCAGACTCTGCTCAACCATTGGGTAAAGTAATCAAAGGTTTTGGTAATAACGGCGAGGACCAAAGTGAGGGCGTGGTCTATAAAAATGCGATTGGGTGCTATTTGCATGGACCAGTTCTTACTAAAAATCCAATATTTGCTGACTTTTTCATCAGAAAAATCTTTGAATATAAAGGGATCAAAAATGCTCTTAAAGAAACAGCCGATATGTTTGAAAAAAATGCATACCAACAATCCATCGAACGTGCGCTTCGAGATTAAAATTGGTATAATATGCCTGTTTGTTCCCTCAAATGCGTCAGCATTTGAAAAGAAGGATCGAACGAACAATGAATAGCTTTTATTTAGAAAGCGTTAAAGTGAGTTCTGATCCGACGCGGGCCGGTGGCGGAATTGGCAGACGCGCACGGTTTAGGACCGTGTGGGGCAACCCATGGAGGTTCGAGTCCTCTCTGGCCCACAATTTATTAGTTAGTTAAGAATTAAAAATAGTTATTATGGAAACAATTTCTTTAACTTATGAAACTGTCTCAAAGGCAGCTTCAAAAATCCTGAAAGAGGAGGGACGACTGTCACTTCAAGAAACCCTTGCCCAGGTGGGTATAGAGAGGGCAAGCAATCCGGAAGAAAAATTTGAATCGCAACTTACTCAATCTACCGAAGTCGTCAATGGTACTTTTGGCGCAATCCGTCTAAGAGAAGAATTATTGCATAAAGACGAGCAGGCAGTTGCTCAAGTTAGATCGGATCTTGATCATCATCATCAACGATCTGAGCAAATTGCTCAATTTAAATTAAAGGAAGGGTATACCTCTATTCAAAGTGCAATTGATCAAGCTGAAGAGTACTTGGGCTATGACTCTCGCGAAGTCCAAACTGAAAAACCATTTTACTCTGAATATGACGTTGCCCTTCTACGAATAAAGTTAAAGAGTCGTAAAGAACAAACTAAAACAAGACGTAACCCAATCAAATCGGCTGTGAGATTTATCGGCGATGGATTGTCTGCTTTGTGGACCAAGGGTGCTAATAGGGACAGCATGACAGAAACCGCCGCGATGACTCAGGCCGCAGGCTGATCTTGTTTTGAACTCCATTTCAGCATAAAATACACATCAAACGGATTCGTAGCTCAGTTGGTTAGAGCGCCACAGTATTAGAAAATTTTTTGGGCTTGTAGCTCAGTTGGTTAGAGCGTCACATTGACATTGTGAAGGTCAGAGGTTCGAGCCCTCTCAAGCCCACAAATTTTCGCAGGAGCTAAGGCTTCATTAGAGAACGAAGTTCTCGCAGAAACCTATTGTTTCTACATTGGAAAGGTTTTAGTAAATCTTTGCGAAGAGCTGTGCTCTTCTAGGAGGTCACAGGTTCGAGTCCTGTCGAATCCACCAAAAACTTGATACAATAAAATAAATGGATGACCAAACACCTGACCCAGGGCAAAATTACGCCAAAGTTTACAGGAGCAGAAAGAAAATGATACTTGATAATTTTTTAGGTGGAATAGCTTGGAGCGTTGGAACTTTTGTTGGTTTTGCGCTTTTGGCAGTCCTAGTAGGATTTATATTCTCTCGAATTAACCTAGTACCAATCATTGGAGGCTGGCTATCCGACATCGTCAACAGCGCCGCAGTCAACATCAAAATCCCTCAAAAGTAATTATTCAATGAAAGATCATAGACAAATAGGGCAGGAGCTAGAGCTTTTCTATATTGACGACGAAATTGGTCCGGGACTGGCCATGTGGCTTCCAAAAGGAGCAATTATTAGACGAGAACTTGAAAGATACATGACCGACCTAGAGATTGCGTCAGGCTATGACCACGTCATTACACCCCATTTAGCCAAATTAAATCTATACAAAAAATCAGGTCACTGGGAGCATTATCAAAAAGATATGTTTCCGCCTATGAAAAGAGGCGAGGAGGAATATGAGCTTCGGCCCATGAATTGTCCACATCACATTCAAATTTTTTCTTACAGACCACGAAGTTACAAAGAGCTCCCCATGAGAATTGCCGAATTTGGCACACTTTATAGATGGGAAAATTCGGGCGAGCTTTCTGGGCTAATTAGGGTAAGAAGCATGACTTTGAATGATGCCCATATTTTTGTACCAAAAGAACAACTTAAGGATGAATTTCTAAAAGTCCTTAATTTGATAGAAAAAGTTTACAAGGATCTAAAAATAGAGAAATTTTCGTATCGTTTGTCTCTTCACGACCCCAAAGATAAAGAAAAATTTGGCGAAGACAACCAAATGTGGGAGATTTCAGAAAATGCTATCCGTGATGCTCTCAAAGAAGCTGGGCTTGAGTATGAAGAAAGCGTGGGAGAAGCAGCATTTTACGGGCCCAAACTTGACGTTCAAATCCCTAATGCTTTAGGTAAAGAAGAAACAGTCTCCACAGTTCAAGTCGATTTTAATCTACCACAAAAATTTGACCTTAAATACATTGGAGAAGATGGTCAAACTCATCCAATTGTGATGATTCACAGAGGCATTACATCGACTCTAGAGCGCATGGTTGGATACCTTACTGAAATCTATCAAGGTGCCTTTCCAGTTTGGCTATCGCCGGTTCAAATAATCGTCTTGCCAATTACTGATAAAGTCACGACATATGCTCAAACGATTGTTGACGAGTTAAAAGCAAAAAATATCCGGGTACAGATTGATGATCGAAGTGAAACTCTTCAGGCCAAAATTAGAGACGCAACGATTCAAAAGATTCCTTATCTAGTAATTGTGGGTGAAAAAGAAGAACAAGCCAAAACACTGGCAATCAGGTCACGAGAAGGGGAAGATTTGGGCCAAAAGACTCTCGAAGAGTTTTCTGAGCAAGTCATGTCGGATATTGCGAAGCGAAGCTAGAAGATGGTACAATTTGCCTCTTGTGCGGAGCTTTAGTTTTTTAAGGAGAAACTTATAAATCTAAAAAATTACAAAATCAACGACGCGATTACATCCCCGGAGGTAAGACTCCTCGATGCTCAAAATAATCAAGTTGGTGTTGTACCCTTAGAAGAAGCTAAAAAATACGCCGAAGAAAACGAAATCGATCTGGTGCTCATTGCAGAAAACGCGGTGCCGCCTGTGGTCAAAGCCGTTGATTTTGAAAAGTTTCACTACTCTCTTGAACGCAAGGCCAGAGAGGCCAAAAAAAATATTAGAGAGACACAGTTAAAAGAAGTCCGATTGTCTCCTTTTATTTCTGATCATGATTTTGAAACGATACTAGGACGAGCCAAAGAGTTCTTAAAAAGAGGAGATATGGTCAAGGTAAGCATCAAATTTACCGGCCGACAAATGGCCCACCAGGAATTTGGACCGATACTGGCTGATCGAGTGGTCAAGTATTTGGAGAATGAGGCCCAAGTCGACAGAGAAGCTAAATTTGAGGGAAGAAGGATGATATTGACTCTATCACCCAACAAAAAGCCTTCTGAAAAGAAAGAGGAACCAAACAATGCCGAAAGCGAAGCCTAAAAAAGCAGCGGTCAAAAGAATTAAAGTCACCTCAACTGGCTTACTTTTGCGTGGACACCAGATGGCAAGCCACTTAAGACTCAAAAAAACCAAGGCGGCCAAACGTAGATATCGCATCGACCAACACGTTTCCAAAGCCGATGAAAAAAGAATTAGGAGGCTAATTTAACATGGCCAGAGTCAAAAGAGGTGTTGCCTCACATGCCAGACATAAAAAAGTTTTAAAGTCTGTCAAAGGCCACAAACTTGGCAGATCTAAGCTGATCAGACAAGCCAAATCCTCGCTTCTTCATGCCGGAAAATACGCTTATGCCGGACGCAAAATCAACAAACGTGATCGCAGATCAAGTTGGATTGTTTCGATTTCAGCCGCACTTTCAGACCACGAAGTATCATACAGTAAATTTATCTCACTTTTGAAAAAATCAAACATCGAGCTTGACCGTAAGGTCCTTTCCCAAATTGCCCAAGTCGACAAAGACTCCTTCGACAAGCTTGTCAAAAAAGTTTTAGCTTAAATTCCTGATCTTCTTTGTAAACTCGTTACACTCGTTTTAATCGTGAGTTTAATAAGCAAAGCGTGCGATCTGATGATCTAAAACAAAGCTTGCGCACTCCGTGCTAGAAAGTATGCGATTATGATATCATAGCCTCACTTAACAAGTGATGGATGCGCGCATAAGCTTACTAAAAGAAGAATTTGAAAATTCTCTTAAAAACGTCCAAGATTTGGATAAATTAAATGTCCTTTATGTCGATTTTTTTGGCAAAAAAGGAAAGTTTAACCAGACACTTAAAGAGATATTATCTTCCTCAAGCGATAAAAAATCGGCCGGGGAGAGCATTAACCTCTTAAAAAGTGAATTAACTGCTTTATATGAGAAGCGCAAACTTAGCCTTTTAAATGAAGAGTCGGTTGACGTAGATGTTACGGCTCCTGGTAAAAAACACCCCTTAGGTCACGAACACGTCGTTACTCTCGCAATTGAAGAAATTGCTGAAATATTCACCCGAATTGGTTTTGTTCGCAAAAGCTACCGCGAAATTGAGAAAGATTGGTATGCCTTTGAAGCGCTTAACATGCCCAAGGATCACCCAGCCCGAGATGAGTGGGAGACTTTTTTTGTGTCTGACAATGTCGTTTTGACACCTCATACTTCATCCGGACAAATTAGAGAGCTTGAGAAAAAAGAGCTGCCAATCCGAATGATTAATATTGCCAAAACTTACCGCAGGCAAATCGACATCTCTCATATTCCCATGTTTCACCAATTCGAAGGCATGCTTGTTGATAAGGATGTCACTATCGGGCATCTCAAAGGAACGCTTGACTATTTTGTCCAGCAATTCTTCGGTCCGAATCGCAAAACAAGACTCAGGCCTTTTCATTTTCAGTTTACGGAACCATCTTTCGAAGTTGATATCACTTGTGGCAATTGTTTAGGCCGTGGCTGTCGTATGTGCAAAGCCGGCTGGGTAGAGCTGGGTGGCGCTGGAATGATCCATCCTAATGTTTTAAAGGCAACGGGAGTCGATCCTAGGGTCTACAACGGTTTCGCTTTTGGATGGGGAGTCGAGCGAACAATTGTCATGAGAACATCGATATCTGATCTTCGCCTTCTTTATCAAAATGATCTTAGATTTCTCGAACAATTTTAACGCATGGACATAAAAATTCCTTTAGGTTGGCTTAAAGATTGGGTAGACACAGACGCAACGGCACCTATTATTGCGCAGAAACTATCATTATGCGGACCATCAGTGGAAAGAGTGACCAAAAATGGCAGAGATTGGATAATGGATATTGAGGTCACTTCCAATAGACCCGATAGCGCGTCAGTTTATGGTATAGCCCAGGAAGCCGCGGCGATCCTGCCAAGATTTGGTTATAAAGCGACACTTCAAAAATTACCCAAACTTCACGACCTATCACCCGAAACCAACCAAAGTTTGCCGCTAAAATTAAATATTGCTAAAGATACTTTTGGCCCAAGGTTTTCAGCAATAGTTCTTGATAATGTAAAGATCGGACCTTCTACAAAACTTATCCAGGAAAGACTGAAACAAGTGGGCATCAGGCCAATTAATAACGTCGTCGACATTACCAATTATCTAATGGTCGAAATCGGTCAGCCGATGCATGCTTTTGATTACGATAAGATTACCTCTCATTCTTTAAATCTCAGAGAAAGTAAAAAAGGTGAAAAAATAACGACCCTTGATGGGGTCGAACACATTCTTCCAGCTGGAATAATTGTGGGGGAGGATAATGGCCGCCTCATTGACCTTTGTGGGGTAATGGGCGGGTTTTATAGTGAGGTTGATAACAAGACCCAAAAAATTCTTCTATTTGTCCAAACTTACAATCCCAAGTTAATCAGACGCGCAACCCAAGTGACTGCGCTGCGTACCGATGCCGCATCACTTTATGAAAAGGGACTTGATCCAGAAAAGGTAGAGTTGGGGATAAAAATGGCCACAAGTATGATCAAAAAATATGCCGGTGCAAAAATTGCCAGTGAGCTCGTGGATATTTACAAGGCTCGCCCGCAAAAAAGAACTGTCAAACTTTCTTATGACTATCTCAATAAGATCCTTGGTTTTGAAATCTCAAAAGTCGAAATCAGAAAGATTCTTACCAGTCTTGGTTTTGAAGTAGGTCTGGGAATTGTTGAGTTAGAAGCCGTTGTACCCAGTTGGAGACTCGATGTGCAGGTCCCGGAAGATTTAATCGAAGAAATTGCCCGAATTTATGGATATTTTGAAATCAACGGCGAGCTTCCTAGTGGCAACCTTCCTAAAACCCCGCCTTCTCCAATGTTTTATTGGGGTTCCCAGGTCAAAAAAACCCTCGCCGACTGGGGATTTAATGAAGTTTATAATTATTCACTGGTTTCAGAAGATTTGTTATCAAGAATTGGAGAGGTGAAAAACGTAGTTAAACTTTTAAATCCGCTAACCGAAGATATGACCGTCATGCGAACTACCCTCATTCCTCAACTTTTAGAAAATATCAAACTGAATAAGACTGGACCTGATTTACGGTTTTTTGAGCTTTCCAATATTTATTTAAGTACAGAAAATGATTTACCTCAAGAATTGCCGATGCTGACGTTTGTTCAATCTAGCCCTTCGGATGATTTTTTTAGTCTCAAGGGAGTACTGGAAAACTTAACCCGTGTGTTAAAAGTAGGGGATGTCGAATTTCGAAAAATAAATCACCCCTATCTTTCTCCAGCAGCCGAAATTCTAATTGAAGATAAAAAGGTTGGAGTTTTGGGGGAAGTTAAAAAAATAACTTTGAATAAATTTGGCATAAGTAGGAAGGTAATAATTGCCGATTTAGATTTCACAAATCTTGTCCAAAATGCTAAGAGGACCAATGTTTTTTCGCCAATTCCAAGATATCAACCAATAACTTTTGATCTAACACTCGCAACCTCGGGCAAGTTAATAATTGGTGATATCTTAAAAACTTCCCGCTCGTCTTCACGAATACTTAAAGAAGTTGAGGTAAGAGATATCTTTATTGACGAAAAGAAGAGCAATGAAACATCGACAACACTTCGTCTTTCATTTTGGTCAACCAAGCCACTCACTTCCGAAGATGCGAAAGCGGAACTGGGTAAAGTAACAAAAGCACTAGAAATTGCCGGGGCTAAGATTAAGGCCGGGTCTTAATTAACGTGGACATTGACTGTCCCTAGACCATAGCCCGATTCCTTTTTATAAACGACAACCGAAACGACATAGTCGCCAGACGCACTGAAGTTATAGTTAAACTCAAAATTAGTCTTATTTTCTTGATGAGTATCTTTCTTATCGCCATTAATCAAAAGGTCGGCGTGTTCAATCTCGCCACTAGCGGTAACATTGGCCACAATTTTAGTATTGCCCGTTACACTTGAATTATTCGAGGGCTGGGCAATTTGAACAAAGACACTATTGTCGCCATTTGTTGCAACATCATAGACTCCTTTGGGTGGGCGATAACGCGCATCAGATTGAGTCTGTGCCCAGTTTTCGATACCAATCTGCCACCTATTCACACCATCGGTTGAAACCGGATCTTTTTCAGGTAAGACAAAAAACTCTTTTTCATCAAAATCATTTCTGGATTGCTCATCAGAATTAGCAACACGACTTGGGTCGGATTTAGAGACCTTAATCATTTGCTCAACCACACAACTCTTGCTTGGCGCCGAACCTTTGATGAAATACTCCGATCGTGTCGGAAAAGCCTTACAAGGTTGCCCACCGCCAAAAGCATCAATAACGACCGCTTCGACACCGGAAGGAACTTTAAAATCTTCAATCTTTCCTTTGGTTACTTCTCTCATAATCTTGTTCCAAATAGGCGATGCACCTGTGACACCCGAAGCGATTTGGGGATTCATTGGGGAGTTATCATTGTTACCAACCCACACCCCGACAGCATATGACGGAGAATATCCAACCGTCCAGTTATCTCTTTTGTCATCCGTCGTACCTGTTTTGACAGCGACGGTTCTCCCTGGTACAACCAAAAAGCTTGAAGTGCCAAAAGTCTCAGCTCGGGCATTGTTATCAGAAAGAATGTGAGAGATCAAAAAAGAAATTTCTTCGGACAAGACTCTTTTGCCCACATTGTCTTTATATTCTTCTAAGGTCTTTCCTTTAGCATCTTTAACAGAAAGGATAGATACGGGATCGTGTTTGACGCCACCCGAGGCAAACACCGAGTAGGCAGTTGTCAGATCGATAAGCTTTACCTCACCACCACCCAAAGTAACCGATAGGCCAAACCGCTTAAGATTGTCATCGGTCGGCTCAAGAGTGGTAAGCCCCATATCAAAGGCAGTCGAAAGCATGTTTTTAACGCCGACACTTGCAAGCATTTTGACGGCCGGCATATTGAAAGAGTTGCCAAGAGCAAACCGAAGCTCAACAAAGCCATGGGCCTTACCATCATAGTTTACTGGTCTATAAGGCGGTAAGCCTTGGCCACCAGGGAATTCGGTCGGCACATCCGCAACAACAGTTGACGGAGTGTAACCTTGTTTGAAAGCAGTCGCATATGTAATCGGCTTGATCGATGAACCTGGTTGCCTTTGGGAGAGAGTAACGTTGACCTTGCCATCATAATCTTTGGCAAAATAGTCCTTGGAACCAACCATTGCCAAAATTTGGCCGTTTTTAGCATCCATTACCATCGCGGCACCGTTGCCCACTTTATAATTACTAAGCTTTGCTATTTCATCATGGACAATCGTTTGGACCTTGTCCTGAATTTCTAAATCAAGCGTTGTTTTTACTTGTAACCCACCTTGCTCAACCGCACGCTCGCCATAACGCTCCGCCAATATTTCTCTGACATAAAAGACAAAATGGGCAGCTTTCAAATCTCCCGAAGCAGGGGAAAAGGCTACATTGGGCAACTCTTTTTTAATCTGCTCTTCTTGGTCCTTGGTAATATATCCATCCTCCCGCATCCGTCTGGCAACATCTTGGGCTCGGTCGACGTAAGCTTTGGGATGAGTCCCATAAGGCGAATAAAAACTCGGACTTTGGGGCAACCCCGCCAGAACTACGGCTTCAGTTAGAGTCAGATCCTTAGCTTTTTTGGAAAAGTATGTTTCAGAAGCCGCTTCGACACCCCAAGCCGTGCCACCATACGGCACTTCATTGAGATAAATCTGCAAAATTTCATCTTTGGAATATTTACGTTCGACCTGAATAGCCAACATAAATTCCTTAATTTTTCGAGTCAAAGTTCGCTCAGGGGATAAAAGCACGTTTTTGGCAACCTGCTGAGTAATTGTTGACCCACCTTGCAGGCGGTGATTAACTGCTAGCTCATAAAAAACTCTTAAATAAGATAGCGGAGAAAATCCTTGGTGTTTTTCAAAATTTTTATCCTCAATCGCAATTGTTGCTTGCTTGATATAAGGCGGAAGATCATTTAAAGAAACCAGAGCCCTATTTTGATTGCCGTAAATATCGTAAAGCAGCTTGTCATTGCGATCAAAAATCTTGGTCGAGAGGGCACTGTCGCGATTGGTAAGCCGGTAGGGACTAGGTAAGTCGCGTGCAAAAACGACAAAAGCTACCACAATAAGCACCACAAAACCAATGATGCCAAAAATAATGAGTCTAGATAAAAGGCTAAAAAATCGAGTCCTTTTTTCTCTTTTGGACAGATTTGAATTGTAGTTCGAGCTGAAGTTGTTAAGACGTCTGATGCGTCTTCTTGCAAACATAATGTGCTTTCAATTATATTCATTTGAGACCTAAGACTCAAGTGAATAGGTGTAATTTTTCATTCAACATTTTGCAAAGTTTAGCCTCAAATTTGCAAAATTTTGCATTATTGTTAAGGCTAGCTTAAAATGAAAAATTACAACATGGATAAGAATCTATTTTTAAGAGGGGTTGAGGAAATATTGCCAAGCAAAGATGCTTTTTTTGATAAAATCGAGTCAGAGAAACTCACAATTTACTTAGGAATCGACCCAACGAGCCCCAATATTCATATCGGTAACGCTGTTAGTCTTTGGAAGCTGAAACAGCTTCAAGACTCTGGCCAAAAAATAATCCTTCTTTTTGGCGACTTTACTGCGATGCTTGGTGACCCATCCGACAAGATGGAAACCAGAAAACTATTACCCCACGAAGAAATCTTAGAAAATGCCAAAACATACGCCGACCAGGCAGGCAAGATACTCAAATTTAGCGGGAATAATCCGGCTGTAGTTAAACTTAATAGCGAGTGGCTTGAAGATCTTAAATTTAAAGAAATTATAGAGATCGCTTCTCATTTTACAGTCAGTCAAATGATCGAGCGTGATCTTTTCCAAAAAAGAATGTCGGAGGGCAAACCTATTGGTCTCCATGAGTTTCTTTATCCGCTTTTGCAGGGCTATGATTCCGTGGCAATGGAAGTGGACGGGGAGATAGGGGGCACCGACCAGACTTTCAATATGCTTTCAGGAAGATCTTTATTAAAAGACTACAAAAACAAAAATAAGTTTGTCATCGCTGTCAAACTACTTTTGGGAACTGATGGCCGCAAAATGAGCAAGTCTTATGGCAATTCTGTCAATCTATCTGATAGTGCATCGGAGATGTATGGCAAAATCATGTCGATAAGTGATGAGCAAGTTGCAGATTATTTAAATCTTGCGACTCAATTAGACGATGCAGCTATAAAAGAAATTTTAGATTTTTCACCCCTTGAAGCCAAAAAAAGACTCGCTTTGGAAATAACTACGCTTTATCACAGCGAAGAAGGTGCACATTCCGCCCAAGATAGTTTCACTAGTGTTATTCAAAACAAAGAAATGCCTACCAATATCGAAGCGGTATCTTTTGCTACAGATCCGACTGTTGTCGAAGCATTAGTTCAATCAGGAACCGCCAGCAGCAATTCCGAAGCCAAAAGACAAGTCAGTGAAGGAAGTGTCGATATTAGTTCTGGAAGCGGATTTTCCAAGATAACCGACCCATTTCAAATATTAAATGCCGGAACAGTAGTCCAGCAGGGATCAAGAAACTTTTTTAGTGTGGAAGTAGGAGATGAAAATAATTAAAAAAAGACATTTAAGAATCGTTTGGGTCGCAATCGTTGTGCTTGCCGGAATCGGACTTATTGTCGGTCAGATGCTCCTGCCTTTTTCATACAGTCGCTAAGTCTCCAAAGGACACCCAAGGTTTTCCTTTGGTATTACCTTTCCATTATAGGTTAAAATTGTCCAGGCAAAGCCTGAGCCAATTTTGATTTAATCATTTCAATCTTGTTAAGGATACTAATCGAATTTATATAAATAAATATGGACTTATCAAAAGTTAGTGTAGCAACACTACCTAAAATTGGTCCGTCGTACGCCAGACGACTTCAAAAACTTAAAATCGAAACTGTTTCTGATCTTTTGTATCACAAACCTTCAAGGTATCTCGATTTTTCCCAAATTTCCAAAATATCCACTCTTCGAATTGGGGATTTTGCTACCGTCAAAGTGACTTTAAATGGATTTACTCCGATACGCACTAAGGGCGGTAAATTTTTAATACTGGCAAATGTCGCCGACGACTCGGGGAGTATGGGTATTTGTTGGTTTAATCAGCCCTATATCGCATCAAATCTAAGCCCAGGATCAACCTACTTTTTCTCTGGTAAAGTTCAGATGTATAACAAAAAAATTGTTTTTTTCGCACCTTTTTTTGAAATAGAAAAAGAGGACAATCTTCATACCGCACGAATCGTGCCAATTTATCCGGAAACCGCCGGAATCTCATCCAAATGGCTTCGTACTCGTATTTATAATGCCTTAGAATCAAATGCTTCCGATATAGAAGATTCTATCCCTGATGAAATTTTAAAAAGACTCGATTTAGTGAGTCTTTCCAATGCATTAACAAGTCTTCACTTCCCAAAAAATCTTGCCGATTGCGAGATTGCTCTTTCCAGGCTTTCTTTTGATGAGCTTTTCTTAATAACTCTTACCTCTCAAATCCAAAAACTTGAATGGAGACGTCAAAACAAATCGTTTAGCGTACCTGTGGATCAAAAAGACATAAATACTTTTATATCACAACTCCCATTTGACCTGACCAATGCCCAAAAAATTGCTACACAAGAAATACTTTCTGATTTATCAGGAGATGTCAGTGCCAATCGGCTTTTGGAAGGGGACGTGGGGTCAGGCAAAACTATCGTTGCGGCAATTGCTGCTTATGTTTGTGCCAAGGCAGGGCTCACAACTATTTTGATGGCCCCAACTGATATTCTCGCCAACCAACATCTTCAAACATTTAAGAAAATTTTTACTGGGTCATATCTTAAAATTGGTCTTTGGACCGCCAAAACCAAAGACTGGCAAAATGACATTGTGATCGGCACCCATGCTTTGATTGCTAAAGAAGGCAGCCAAAAGATTAAAAAGAGTCAAATCGGGCTTATTGTGATCGATGAACAGCATCGATTTGGAGTAGCCCAACGGTCCAAACTCGCCTCACATGAATTTGGCGCGAGCGGAAAAAGCCCGCACATTTTAACCATGACCGCAACCCCTATTCCGCGTACTGTTGCACTCACTCTGTGGGGAGACGTTGATATATCGGTTTTAAACGAAATGCCTCCGGGGAGAAAAAAGGTAGTTACCAGGGTCGTTGGCGCAAAAGATCGAAATAAAGCTTACAAATTTATTAAAGATAAATTAGATAAGGGTGATCAAGCTTTTGTCATTTGTCCGTTTATTGAACAGTCAGAAACAATGTCGTCAGTCAAATCAGCTTCCGATGAATTTCAGAGACTTAAAGGCATTTTTAAGCCTCACACAGTGGGACTTGTCCATGGCAAACTCAAGACCCCAGAAAAACTTGAGATAATCGATCGTTTTAATAGAGGTGAAATTGATTTACTGGTGGCCACTCCGATTGTCGAAGTTGGCCTGGATATTCCCAACGCCACAATCATGATGATTGAAGGCGCCGAAAGATTCGGACTTGCTCAGCTTCATCAGCTAAGAGGACGCGTGGGCAGGGGAGACAAGAGCTCTTACTGTCTGCTTTTTACTTCCGATGAGTCAGGTAATTCGACAGACAGATTAAAGCTCATGGAAACGACAACTGACGGCGCCAAGCTCAGTGCCGCCGATCTTAAGCTGCGTGGCCCGGGGGAGATTTTTGGGCTCTCTCAGCATGGGTTTTTTAGACTCAAATTTGCTGATTTTTTTGATTTTGAACAGATAAAACTAGTCAAAAGCGAAGTGGAGAAACTACTCAAAGTCGACCCGACTTTAAAAAAACACCCCAAGCTTCTACTGACCATAAAAAAGATTAAAAGCGAAGTATTAGCACCAAATTAACTGGTTCTCCTTTTTCTTGCCTTGAGTGCGCTAAGTACGATATAATCCTCTTCGACATGACTCCGTTACCAAAAAAGAAGCATTCGAAATCAGCAAGCCGCACCAGAGTGTCGGCAATTTCTTTGAAAGTTGCCCATCTCCAGGTCTGCCCAAGTTGCAAAAGCCCAAAGTTGCCCCATGTGGCCTGTCCAACGTGTGGATACGTAAAAGAGGGCTTGCAAAGGCCCATCGGCAGCCGATAAGATAAGTTTGTGAAATCCCGTAACGATCCCAGACACCAAGCCAGGGTTGCGGCAATGCAACAGATTTTTGCTTGGCAATTTAACAAAGACCAGGATTTTGAAGACAAAAGCGAGGCTGTTGTAGCCAAAATGTCTGAAATTGACGAGGTAGTCACCAAATGTGCACCGGCTTGGCCAATTGATCAAATCGCCCAAGTAGATCTAAGCATTTTAAGACTCGCCGTCTATGAACTTTTATTTGAAAAAAAAGAGCCACCGAGAGTCGTTATTGATGAAGCGGTCGAAATAGGTAAAGAATTCGGCGGCCCATCATGCGCCTCATTTGTAAACGGCGTTTTAGGCACTGTTGTCAAAGACTACGATTTATTAAAAGAAAATGAACAACACACAGACTCCAACAAGTGAAGCAAGCACCAACGTCATTACCCAATTGGCGAATGTTTCTGGCCAAACTTTGGAAAATATTTTAGAGGATTCACAATTGGGTCCGGATCTAAATCTGACCGATGAAGAAATCCGCGACCTTCGCGAAAATTTTATAAACACCTACAGCTTGTCAGCCGATTCTCTAAAACTAACAACCGAGACTAAAGTCAGAGAAATTGTTGCAGAAATCCAAGAAAATATTGAGAATAACTAAATTATATTCATATACATTCATTAATTATTAAATTATGGACATTGAGGATCTTCAGAAAAAAATACGTATCAAATTCAAGGATCCTAACATCCTTACCAAAGCCCTCACCCATCGTTCTTATTTAAATGAACATCAAGACGACTTACTAGGTGATAACGAAAGGTTAGAATTTTTAGGTGATGCTGTTTTACAATTGACCGTTTCTAAATACCTTTTTAATACATACGAAGACATGCCCGAGGGGCAAATGACAACCAATCGGTCTTCGCTTGTACGGACCGAAACTTTGGGATCAATCGGCAGAGACTTGGAACTTGGCAATTATATGCGCATGTCTAAAGGCGAAGAGGAATCAGGCGGACGCGACAACAACTCACTTTTAGCCAACGCCTTGGAGTCGGTCATTGGAGCAATTTATATTGATTTGGGACTAGTTTCTGCTGAAAAATTTATCAAAGATTACTTGCTTTCTAATGCTTCCAGATTTATCGCCGATGTCGGTACTGATTACAAAAGTCAGTTTCAAGAAAAAGTGCAGGAAAAATACCACGTTGCTCCAAAATACCGAATTCTTTCCCAATCAGGCCCCGACCATCTCAAGAAATTTAAAATCGGAGTCTATGTCGAAAACAAACTCGTAGCTACCGCCACTGACCTTTCCAAACAAAAGGCTTCCAAAAAAGCAGCCCAACTAGCCCTTTCCAAGCTCTTTGATTGACGCGCTTAGTATCAATTAGGTATAATCTCCATCTAATATGGCAGTAAGAATTAAACTCGCAAGAACCGGATCCAGATCCAACGCATCATTTCGAATTGTGATTGCGGAGGCTCGCAGCAAAAGAGATTCCGGCTATATCGACGTCTTAGGTCACTACAACCCAAAAAGTGATCCTAAAACTGTGTTTGTCGATAAAGAAAAATATCAAAAATGGACTGCCAATGGCGCAGTTCCAACACAATCAGTGTGGAGACTTATCAAAAAAGAGGTAGAAAACATTGAAAGAGCTGCTTGAATTTTTGGTTAAATCAATTGTCTCCAAACCAGACGACGTCTTAATTACCGAAGAAGAAATTGAGTCCTCACTTGAGTTTACAATAGCTGCGGACCCTGAAGATATTGGCAAAGTCATTGGTAAAAATGGCCAAACCATCAAAGCAATCAGACAAATTGTCCGAATGGCTGCAATGAAACAGAACAAGTTTGTCAACGTAGTTCTGGCAAGCGAGTAATCCTAAAAGTTTTTCTGATTATGAGTGATATTGAAATCAAATTTGGATCCAGCTTGGCTGGGACAAATTTAACCTTTGAGGAAGGAAATACTAAAGGGAACCTTGGTGCCCTTTAGAGCATATGATCTTTACACTCGTTACACTCTTCCCAGAGTTTTTCCAAAGCTCTCTTTCTTCTAGTATTATTGGCCGTGCCGCTTTGAAAAAGCTAGTTTCTTTTGACTTCATCAACCCTAGAGATTTTGCCACCGACAAACATCAATCAGTTGATGACAGTCCTTATGGCGGCGGAGTTGGGATGGTTATCCGAGTCGATGTGATGTATGAGGCTATTCAAAAGGCAAAAAAACATGGGTCCCATGTTGTACTTTTGACTCCTCAAGGAGAAAAATTTGATCAAAAAAAAGCGGTTTTTTTATCAAAGAAAAAGCATCTTGTGCTAGTTTGCGGACATTACGAAGGCTTTGATGAGCGGATTAGAGATTTTGCTCACGAAGAATTATCAATTGGAGACTTTGTCCTTACCAGTGGGGAAGTAGCCGCGAATGTTGTTGTCGATAGCATTGTGAGACTTCTTCCGGGAGTGCTGGGAAAAGATGAATCATCAAGGAATGAATCTTTTTCTCACAGTGAGGACGGAGCAATTCTCGAATACCCTCAATACACAAGACCAGAGAATTTTAAAGGTAAAAAAGTGCCAGGTGTACTTTTGTCAGGCAATCATGCAGAAATAGCCAATTGGCGAAAAAACGAATCTATTACCCGCACCAAAAAAAGACGCCCCGATCTCTTAAAATCAAAATAATTTCAATCAAATTTGGATCCGGCTTTGCTGAGCCAAATTTCTCAATTTAAGGAAAGGAAATATCAAAGGAAAACCCGGGGTCCCCGCGAAGCAGGGGCGGACTAGTTGTCCTTTGGAGGTCAAAATGGACTAGTTACCGAACCGGTGGGGAGAGGTTGGGGTTGGCCAGAAAGGATTTTGTACTGCGCAAGCGCCTCGACAACTTTCGCATTAGATCCAAGTGTTGGCAGCGGGTCGGCATAATTTCCCAAATCTCCTGGTGATTTCCAATAAGCTTTAGCAGAAAGAAGCATGTCTATCGACCCTGCGCCCGAAGAAGGGGCAATTTTTGCAGTTTTGACACTTATTAATCTTAATGTTTCGGTTGATGCCTTAAGTAAGTTTTCCAAAGCCGAATAATCGCCTCTAAAGGTGACAGTAAAATCAATTGTCGTCCCACCAGCTGCCGCCTGAGGACCCGCAACTGATTGAACAGCTCCACTTGGGTCAGGAGTCGGAGCAGATAGTGCTGAAGCTCCTAGATTGCCAGGCGTTGCGCTAAATTGGGTAATCGATAAACTATTTTGAGAAGCCATCTGTTGCAAACCAATTACTAGACCCGTGATATCTTTATCCGAAGGAACAGCGGTTTTCAAGAGTGTTGCATCGGCGATCAGTTTTTCCTCATCAAGTGTCTTTAAACCATTGAGTTTGGCCGTCATCGCAGCTGTTTTTTGAGACTGCGCGTCGACTTGAGTCCTGGCTTCTTTTAGAGCGCTAAATCTGGGGTATCCCACCAAAAATATTATGGCAATTGCCGAAGCAAAACTGGCCAAGGTAATCAGTGTTGTTAAGTTTTTCTCCAAAAAGCCTTGCACTTCTTGGGTTTGGGTCATTGGTGTTTGTGTATCCATTTTAACTCTAAAGGGCACCAAGGTTCCCTTTAGTATTTCCCTCCTTTAAACGTTAAATTGAAAAGTTTTGCTTTGCAAAAGGAACTGGCAGAGCCAGATTCCAATTTATTTTTAATAATTCTCATAATTTTGCTTTTACTTTTGTATTTTTCAAATTCATCGCTACGCTAAACTGAAATGTCCCATCGTCTCGTCCGGTCAGTGTTGCAATGGTTACCGAAGAAAAGTGGCTTTCGGGATTGGTTGATGCATCAATTGCCTTAGAGATAAAAGTCGATAAAGCAACAGAATTATCAGCCGTTCCAGCAACCGTAAGCGTTTGAGTCGTGGCGGATGAGTCGCTCAATTTAATTCCAGCGGGCATTAGACCTCTAAAATCTGCAAATATCGACTGATAGTCGACTTGCTCGCCAATTGCTTGAGTTGCTACTTGAGCCTGATCAGCCACAAATTTATTGAGTTTTTCTTTTTTGGCATAGCTGTCAATTTGAGCAGCTAACTGACTCTGTTTAGAAACCTCAGAGTTGATTTGGCTAATGCTTAGCGCCCAGGCCGAAAAGAGAAAGGTCGTGGCGGCAGAGGTTACAACCAAAAATATTATCGCAACAGTCAAAGCTCGCGTCTGCCTCTTGGAAGAAGTGCGGATATTTATCTCTTCAGATGGTATTAAGTTTATATCAGCCATAATGTCTCCAAAGGACAACCCAGGTTTTCCTTTGGTATTTCCTTTCCTTTCAGTGAGAAATTTGAACTGGCAAAGCCAGACTCAAATTTAATTTTTAAAAAACTTTCAATTTTCAACTTTCAACTCCTAACTCCATCATGTCATTTCAAATCCATCATCGCAAGCCCAGCAGCCGTCGCATATTCAGGACTTAGGGACGCGGCTTCAGGTGGAATATCCTGTCTGTTTAAAACATGACTCCACGCATCGGCTATTTCGACGTCAAGATTGAGATTAGACGCCATATATGCTGCCATTCCCGGCATAAGCGCCGATCCACCTACTAAAATTAACCTCTTGAGAGGGTCATTGGCAACTTTATTTTGATGAAGGGCAATCGTGCGATCAATTTCTTCAATAATTACTCCAATTACCGGACGAAGGGCCGCAACTACTTTTCCTTCTGCTTGGCCTTCAAGCATTCCATAAGCTGATTTATACTCTCGTGCCTGCTCTTGTTGGATGTTAAATTCCGAAGCAATAGCCCGGGTAAACGCATCACCACTTGTAGAAATTGTCCGGGTAAAAAACACTTTATTCTTTTTAAGGACTGAGATCGTGGAGTCAGAGGCTCCAATGTCTAAAAGAATAGCCGATGAAGTCTCAGGGCTATCAATTACCCGCGATATCGCAATTGGCTCCGTTTCTAAAGCAATTGGATTCAAGCCGATTTTTTTTAAAGTTTCCATATATTTAGAAACAACTGTTAGGGGTGCAGCCACTAGTAAGACATCCATTTTGTCGCCTTGAGGTGTTTGATACCGGTCAACCACACTGTACCTAAGACTTACCTCCGTAATCGGCAGGGGAATATACTGCTCAGCTTGCCATCTTATGGCCGACGCAAGTTCTTTATCGGTCAAGATAGACATAGTAATTGTGCGCGTAAATACCTTGTTTTCGGGCAATGATGCAGCTACCGAATTGGTTGCAATCTTTTTTTCGGATAATAGCTTTTTAATTGCTTCGACTGTGGAGGTGATATCAGACTCTGATTCGGAAAAAAGACCTTTGGGTGTCAGTACTTGACCCAAAGCTAAAACACGGTAGCCGGCACCTTCTCGGCTCATTTCCACAACCTTGGAAGTATAGGTTCCAATATCTATACCAAAAAAACTTCGGGCAGGCATAATTTATTGTTTATTGAGTAATTTTCACCCCTTTTACAGACTTGGAAGCTTCTGGGAATGGCGAGGATTCCACCGGTACGGCAGGCGTTGGGGTGAGCTCATACAACGTTTGTTTATCAATTGAACGCTGGACAGCCGGTTGGGCGGCTTGGTTTTGGGTGGAAAATACACGGGGAAGGAT
>ORMF010313922.1_pt1 | contig 30832 bp, 30 predicted proteins | sample 1779871 | NCBI WGS metagenome assembly ORMF01 (sample SAMEA104232316, study PRJEB22302) | groundwater metagenome | biome: forest; feature: aquifer; material: groundwater | place: USA | collected 2011-08-07 | depth 5.4 m | reverse complement strand
GGTTTGGCCCTGGCGCTTTTTCTTTTGCAGACCGCCGGCACGGAAATCGGCTGGGGCTTTCAACTGCAATCGCCGTTGTTCGTGACGGCGTTATGCCTGCTTTTTTTTCTCTTTGCCCTGAATCTTCTCGGGGTTTATGAAACCGGCGGTTTATTGTCCTGGCTGACGCAGCTCGGACGGCATAGCCAAACCAGCTACGGCGGGATGCCGTCTTTTTTAAACGGCATTCTGGCAACGCTTGTCGCCACGCCTTGCACCGCGCCTTTTATGGGCGCCGCACTGGGCTTTGGTCTTTCGCAGAGCCCATTCGTTTCATTTTTGATTTTTACGTCCCTCGGGGCCGGCCTGGCATTTCCCTACTTGGCTCTATCCGCCTTCCCCGGACTTGCCCGCATGCTTCCCAAACCGGGCCCCTGGATGCAGCGCTTCAAACAATTTCTCGGCATTATTTTATTCGGCACCGTCGCTTGGCTGGTTTGGATTTTGCAGATTCAAATCGCGCACCGGGGACTTTTTTTTATTTTGGGATTGAGCGGCCTTTTCCTGATTCTTGGAACGTGGGGTTATGGACGCGCGACGCTCGGCGCTGAAAAAAGTTTTTGGGCGTCCCGCAGCACGGCTGCGTTTTTAATTGTCTTGGGGGGCATTACCGCGTTGGGCGGCATCGGGATTTTGCAAGCCATCCACAATCCCAAGAACCAAACAGCTGCCGCGGGTTTGAATTGGGAACCTTATACCGCGCAACGGCTGCAGACTCTGCGCACGGAAGGCAAACCCGTGATGCTGGACTTCACAGCCGCATGGTGTTTGACCTGCCAGGTCAATGAACGTTTTGCGCTAGGCTCTGCGCGTGTCGTCCAAGCGTTTCGCGACCTCGGCATCACGGGCCTGAAAGCGGACTGGACCTCGAGCGATCCTGAAATTACCCGTGCGCTTGCCTCCTTCGGCCGGTCCAGCGTGCCGCTGTATGTGTATTACCCACCCGGGCCGGACTCCAAACCCGAATTATTGCCTGAAATTTTAACGCCCGAGATTGTTTTGAAAATAATAAGTGAAAAGTGAAGGGTGAAGTGTAGAACAAAATCTTGTCATCCCGGAAGGCCGCAGGCCTATCCGGGATCCAGCTGGATCCCCGCTTTCGCGGGGATGACCAAATTTTTCTTCAATTATCATAGTGCACCTTAAGGAGATCGTTATGAAAAAATATATCTCAATTTTAAGCGTTCTTTTTTTAAATATCTGGATCGCAACGGCAGGCTGGACGGCGGAGGCTGTGGTCGGCCAACCGGCGCCCGATTTTAGTTTGGTGGATACGCAAGGAAAACAACACGCACTTTCGGATTATGCCGGCAAGACCGTGGTGTTAGAGTGGGTCAATCACGATTGCCCGTTCGTCAAAAAGCATTATCTGAGCCATAACATGCAAAATCTGCAGCAGGTTGCGAAAGAAGGCGGGGTTGTGTGGCTTTCGATCGGTTCTTCGGCGCCAGGCAAGCAAGGCCATTATGCTCCGGATGTTTGGAACCAGCTGACCCAGGAACGCGGGGCCACGCCTACCGCGGTGCTGTTAGACCCGGATGGCCAGGTCGGCCAAACGTATGGCGCCCAGACCACCCCTCATATGTATGTCATTAATGCGGATGGTGTGCTGGCATATCAAGGTGCCATTGATGACACCCCGAGCACAGATCCTGAAGATGTAGCAGAGGCAGAAAATTATGTCCGGAAGGCTTTATCAGAACTTGCGTCAGGAAGCCCCGTGAGCACTTCTTCGACCAAAGCTTACGGGTGTTCGGTTAAATATTAATTTTAACGCCGGGCGGTAAGCAACTCTTCCATTTTTTCAAGCAGATCCTTGCTTTCGTGATACATCAGCACGCGCGACCTTGGGAAAACCTTGAGGGCATCAATGCCGATACTTTCGCGGCAAAAAGCGACAAACGCAAGCCCTTGCGTCGCCGGATCCTTCTGAAGCCGCTGGTCAATACGCAAAGCGTCAAATTTCTCGGGCTCTTCCCAAAACTGGCAAAGCACCGCTTGCGGCTGATGCGCCTTGCTCAATTCAAACGCATCTTTTTCATCATGCGCCGCAAAAACCTCAAAGCCTTTGCTCTGAAAAAACGCTTTGATCTTATCCAGAATGTATTCATCGACTCCGGCCAGCACAATGTGTTTTCCTTTGCCATCGATCGCTTGGAATAGCGCCGGTTGGTGCTGGCTGCCGCCGGCCGGATTGGCCTTGGGCTTGACCCCGAGGGCATTTTCGACGCACCGCATTAAACTCTTGGAATCCACAGGCTTCGGAAGGAAATCAAACACTCGGCCTTCAAAAAGACTTCGCATGCTTCCTTTGGCCGAAATAATGATAATGGGAATTTTCTGCACTTCCGCGGACATTTTTTGGATCTCCTGAAGCACTTGAAAACCGGACATCCGGGGCATCAAATTATCCATTAAAATAAGGTTCGGTTTTTCAGCCTTCATCAACTGTTGCAGGGCTTCGATCCCGTCTTGAGCGGTCAAGACTTCATAGCCCTCTAATTCGAGCCGGGTTTTAAGCAAAAGCATGATTTCCGCTTCATCATCTGCCACGAGTATTCGCATTCCCATTAAACTACCGTGCCTTTCAGTTAACCTTGGTCAAAGTCTAGCTTGTCCGGCAGACTTCGGCAACTTGAAACCATAATTAATAAAATAAGAGCCGCCCTGAGCCCCCTACAAAAACGGCTGGGCGGCTGTCATGCGCCGGCGGATATCGTTAGCTTTTTGACAAAGTTATTTTCGCCTGTTTCTTCGATTTGAACCTGCATGCCTTCCTGCACATCCTCCATTTGGATGATTCGGATCATCGGCTGCTCCGAAGGCACCGTCAAATTTTCTCCTATTTGCGCCAATTGAATCGCGACGCCCTTGCCGGACGCTTCTTTTTTCACAACCGTGTCCATCACAATATCATCTTCAAGATCTTCGGCCGTGGCCGCAAACAAAACATCCGGCGACGGCACCGGATAACTCATTTCTTTCGGGATGACTGCCTCCTGGGGCTCTTCTTTTTTCTTCTGTTCGCCTCCGCCCGGCGGCGGACCTCCCGCAGGCGGCGCCCCCTGCTCTTGCTTCATCTTGGCCAACTCTTCAGGGGTGGGCTGATTGGGCGGATCCCGCTGCTCGACGTCTTCCTTGGCCTTTTGAACTTCTTCAGGCAGCTCGGGCGCTTGCGGGTCTTGCCCTTGCCCGGGCACTTGCGGTTCTTGTCCCAGCATATTGGCCATTGAACCCGGCACGTTGGCGCGCGGGCCATTAGGATCCGCAGGCTGCGCCAAAGCTTGTGATTTTTTCTGTGCCCATTCGCCGGTTAAAAGGATGCGGTGCCCCACTTCCAATTTTTCAGCCGTTATCAATTGATGGATCTGCGTGGCACGACTGATCAAATATTTCTCAATGCCGGCCGCAGTCTGGATCTTTAACTCATAATGGTTGTGGTCATAGGTGCGGATTTTTTGAATGGTCCCCGCCACCACCGGCACAGGCTCCGGAACCGCAGCCGGCTCTGGAGCCGCGACAGGCGCGGGCACGGTTTCCGTAAGGGCAGACAAAGCCGAGGGCAAACTCCCGTAAAGGAAGACGAAAAACAACACCCCGATCGTCTTTTGCTTCATCGCTTTTTATGCCTTATGGGCTGATTAACCTGGCGTAACGGAGATTTTGGATTCAAGGGAATCTGCAACCCATTGTTTGTGTTTCTTGTCCAAATGAATTTGCAAGGTCACAGGCTCTCCAGGTTTCAAAGAATTCAATTGTTCAGCACTCAAATTGCTCATGTGGATGGCCGGCGAGACCGTAAAATCGTAATCGAAAGTCCCCTGAGGCTCCACTTCAAAAAGCCAAATCAAGTTGCCCTGCTCTACGTAATACAAAACATAACCGCTAATGGACATCTCACGCTCCTCGACGCAAAAGGCCGGCGTTAGCCCGCCATCGCTATCAACTAATTTTAATCCCGTTGAAGAATCGGGCAAAGCCGGTATCCCCATGGAATGGTTCCAATTAAGAATCGATTATTTTATTGCTGTTCCGCTGACTCGTCGTCATTCCCTAACGTGGTTTCCCACGCTAGACTGTCAAAATCTTCGGCAATTTCTTGATCCCCAGCCTCGTCTTCCACCACTTCTTCAACCGTCGCCTTTGCTGTCAATGTCGAGCGATCATCGGTCTCATCTGTCCCGGCCCGCACAACGCCTGAGGGCGATAGAAGCAAAAGAGCTAAAATCAGCCCTAGCCATTTCTGCATTTTTGCTCCTTTTAAATTGAGAGTCGCTTCAATTTTCAGCAGGTGTGACAAACTTTCAAAATTTGTTTTATCATTCCCGAGATTGTGTTTGATTAAAATATAACTTCGGCGGGAGCGTCGCGCAAGTTTTATTTACTATTTTAACGGCAGGCTTTTTGAAAACTTCAGGCCGGCGGGGCTGTCAAAAATTTCAGTGGGCGTGCGGGGTGTGCGCATTGCGGTCCTTGACGAACAAAAGCGGGAAAACAATATCACTGAGACAGCAAGGAAACCAAACGGCTATAAAAAGGAAGACCACCATGCCGCCCACTTGCACCAGCGTCAAGGCTGCCCCCATGGCCATCATAATATGGAGGAGCGAAGCCCAAGTGCTGACCAAAACATGCCCGGCATGAGGCACTTTGGTCGCCGGCCGCAGATAAGCTACCGTCACACCGGCCAAAGCAATCGGATTAATCACCCACCATTTTTCGACGAACCCCAGATGCAGATGGGCATGCGGCATGCCGAGGAAGCCTTCCGAAATAAAAGGAATCACGGAATCGCTCAGCGTTGCCAAGCTGATGGATCCAATGCCGCCAAAGGCCAGCAAAACCCAGAAACTGCAAGCATGATGCCCCATGGTGCAACGCCGCAATTGATACATCGAGGTCATGGCCACCGCACTCAAGAACACATGCGCCGGATGCAGAACGTAAAAAGCGGTATTCAAAATTTCTTTCGGTAGTTTTTGAGCCGCCAGCGCAATCAAAGTTCCGATGATGGCACCCACGAGCGTAAAGGGCGCATGGTGACGGAGTTCCTCGCCGATCAGTTTTAACATAAATCCTTCCGTTCCTGCGGTTTTAAGCGGCGCCATTATAAGCGATTTGAATCCCCGCGCGACAAAAAAGTCGCTCCTCTATGCCGCTCTCCCATGCCACTTTTTCAGGCAAGCTAACAACGCTAAAAAAGCGCCAAAGGTGCTGACCAGCGTAGCACCTGTCGGCCAATCCGCAGCATAAGAAAGCAGAATGCCGGCCGCGCTGGCGATCATTCCGAATGCCCAGCCAAAAAGAAGGCGCTGCGGCCATGTCCGGCAAAATAACTTGGCGGCCACGGCCGGCATAATCAGAAAAGAAAAAACAAGCAGGACACCGGCGACCTCCACCGAACTCGTCACCACGATGCCGAACGTCCCGTAAAAAAGGAGGTCCCAGAGCCGCAAAGGCATGCCTTTTTCGCGCGCTTTTTGGGCATCAGTTGAAATCAGCATCAACGGCTTACGAAAAATCCAATGCACCGCGCCGATGACACTGTAAAGCCCGGCCATTTTTAAAACTTCCTCCGGACTCACCAGAAGGATGTTACCGACCAGCATATGCTGGATATGCTCATCGCCTTCGGGCGAGCGGTGTAAAATCAGGACCGCCAGCGCGGCGGACACCACGTAGACAATCCCGATGATCGCCTCCTGCGGCACCTTTTGATAACGCGTCCGCGTCAGCGCAAAAATCGCGGCGCCCAAAAAAGTGGCTGACAGTGAAAGCCAGTAAGCCTGCCACGCATGCATATCAAAGCCCAGCAGCAGCGCCAGAGTTGTTCCCAACGCCGCGATCTGCGCCAGCGACAAATCCACGAAAATAATTTCGCGCTGCAGCACATGCATCCCGAGGTACGCATGGATCCAGGTTAAAACCAGACAGGCCGTAAGCGGAAGCCACATAATCTCTAAAAAAGCTTTCATGGCGTCTCCTCCCTTTTCAATGCTTTTTCCAATGTGGTGACGTTGTGGTTCATCAGGGCGATATAATTGTCCGCGCCGCGGCCGGAATCCACAAATTGCAGCAATTCAATGACCTGCGCCCGGACCGCTTGCGCAATTTTCTCAGGCGTGCGTTTTTCAAGATAAGGTTCCCGGATAATGACGCGGGCGTGTTCACGCCGCATGGCTTCGATCAACCCGGCCATATGCTGGCCTGTGGGCGGAATCCCGGGCTTGGGTTCCACTTCCCCGATAATGCGGAACTCAAAACGCTGCGCAAAATAGGACCAACTCCGGTGGTACGTAACCAGCGCGGATCCGGCAAACGGCTGCAAGCGCGTCTTCCAATCCTGGAACGCGGCATCCAGCCGGGCTTCCCAGTTTTCGCGGCGCTGGCGCAAACTTTCGCTTTTTTCCGGATAAAGGCGCGCCAGCTCCGCGGCCAAATTTTGGGCCATGCGTTTGGCATTCTCGGGATCCAGCCAATAATGCGGGTTGCCCATCGGATGGATGTCCCCTTCCAAACGTGAAACCGAGACTGGCATTTCCAGGACCGGGACGCCGGTTGAGACGTCAAGCAAATGCCCCGTCCCTTCCAATAATTGCCGGTTGGCGGCCGCATGCAGTAACGGCTGCAGCCAAGGTTCCGCCTGCAGCCCGTGATGAACCAAAACATCGGCTTTTTTGGTAATCAGGACATCTTTGGGCGTCGGGGTAAACTGATGCAGATCCCGCTTGGGTGAGGCAATCGCCTCCACCTCACTCCAATCGCCCGCCAGTTCCTCGGCCAGACTGGCCAAGGTTGTGGTGGTGGTCACGATTCTAATTTTGGGTTCCGAAGCCAGAAGCTCCGGAACCTCGGTCAAGCTGCAATTTATCCACACAAACGTGAAAACGTAAAACCAAAATCGCATAAAGGGCCTCATCCGTTTATTGAACAGGGTGTTGGTGCGCACCGATCAAGAAATTAGCCTGCAGAAAAACGGCATCATCGGAAATCCCGCTTTCATTGGCCGGTTCCGTATGCGAGTACTGAATACGAAAACTCGCAAACTCACTTTGCCAAAATGTGAGATAAGGTGAAATGCCCGTCGTGCGGACATGCTGGCCTTCCACACCCAAAGGCTCCAAATAATCAAAGCGGATCCCCGCGCTAAACTTTTTCGAGAACCGGTAATCCAATAATGAATAGAACCCCCGTGGGTTGTCATTCGCACGGGCCAGATTACCGCGGTTCTGAAAGTAGAGTTCGTTCTGGAATTTCACGGCTTTGCCTTCCGGCAGGAGCCAATTGAAGGTGGCATCCGCGCCGTAGACCATCACGCCGTATTTGTCGCGGCCGTCGGTCGTCCGCACGGTCACGACTTCGCCGTTCGCGTCAAAGCCCGCGAATTGCGGCGGGTTTTCATCGCCAAACATCGTGGTCCAGCCAAATTCAACATTACTGTCTTCGGTCATTTCAAAAAAGCTTTTTATATGCGTGTTGAAAATCGGGCGGCGTGAAATCCCGGAAAAGCTGTTGCCGTTATTGCCGCGCAGCACTTCGCCCGTCACTTCCAGCGGGATGTCCCAGGGATTCGGGATGTGATTTTGCAGACGCACACCGGAAGACGAAAGCCCTTCCCCCCCAAAGAAATTCTGGATGACGAGCGGATAATCCACCGTATCCAGCTGGTGCAAATGCAGCAAATTCTGCTTCCCGATTTTGGAGCGGAATTTCCCGAGCTGGCCTTGAAAACCCCACGGCAGCCCCCAATGCGTGTAATAGGCTTCTTCAATATCCAGATTCTGCGCTTCGAGGTTGTCATTCATGGTGATAATCGCATCGAGCCGCGAATAAGGATCAACGTATTGGGAGAAACTCAACTCCAGCTCTTTCAAAGCAATGGTGTCCTTGCCATCGCCGTCCTCATTGTCTTCCGTCAGATGCGCCTGCACGGTACCGACCACGCCGATATCGGGATTAAAACCCTGGCTCAAACCTTGTAAAGGTGTCGGACCCGCCGGCGCGGCGGTTTTGGATTCCGTACCCTTGAGGCCTTCCAGGGCATTGATCCGGACCGACTGCTGCTGGATGACTTCATTTTGCTCGCGGACCGTATGTTTCAGATCAGTTACCGCGGCATGCAGATCCTGGAGCATGGCTTGAAGCTCTTGCATGCCGGCCGGCGCCGGTTCCGCGGCAAGGATGGCCGGATGGGCCGCCGTGAGAACACTCAGACACAAAAAGAATGTAAAAAAATGCAAAGAACGCATGAGAAACTCCTTTCAAAAATTGGGGATTTCTAAAAAAACTAAAGAGAAGAGAAACTAGCAGGCAAAAGCAGGCGGTCCGCGGTGGCGGCGGTAAGGCAGATAAACGGTTTGAATCGGAAGAAAGCGTTCATGAGGGCAGCGCGCTTTGCCTTCCGTATCGCGGGACAAAAAGAAGGTGAACGCAAAAAACAGAACCATCAGCTTGAAGAAATGACACATCAAGCATTGGGTGTGCTCCTGTCCGTGATCGGGATCCAAGTGGGCCAGGAAGTGAAATGAAAGGCACAAGCAAAACAGCAGCAGAAACAAACTATAGATTTTCTTGTGGCGGCGTATCGCAGCAATCATAATATTTCCCTGAGGTGGGATGCATTATAGGCCAACCCGTCCAAAATGGCTACCGCTTTAAACCACCCGGTACATATCGGGATAAGCGTGATCCATCTCAGACCGCAACTGCGCGATGATTTCTTCCGAGGTTTTCATCTTCAAAATTTCAGCCGCCATGGCTTCGGCCTTGCGGGCATCCAGATGGCGCAGTACGTCTTTGAGGATCGGCACCAGCGAGGGCGCCACGCTGAACCGGCGCAGGCCGAGTCCCAGCAGGATTTTCGTGTAAATCACCTGACTCGCCATCTCGCCGCATAAAGAAACCGGGCAATGGGCTTCGGCGGCGGCCGTCAAAATGGTTTTTAAACTCATCAGCACGGCCGGGTGATGCGCCACGTAAAATTCCGAGACGCGCGGGTTGTCGCGATCCACGGCCAGGATGTGCTGAATCAAATCATTGGTGCCAATCGAAATAAAATTCACTTCGGGCAAAATATGCGCGAGACAGGTGACGGCCGAAGGGGTTTCGATCATCGCGCCGATTTGCATGTTTTCGTCAAACGGCTTGGCTTCTTCCCGCAACTCCTCTTCGCACATGGCGATATATTCCCGGCATTTCGACACATCGCTGTAATTGGTCACCATCGGGAACAACATCTGGATACGGCCGTGACAGCCCGCTCGCAAAATGGCTTTGATCTGAATTTTGAATTCGTGCGGGTGATCGAAGGAAATCTTCAGCGAACGCCAGCCCAGGTAGGGGTTCACTTGCTTCGGTAAGAGAAAATAGGGCAGAGCCTTGTCACCGCCAAGATCCAGCGTCCGGATCGTGACCGTCTTGTCCGGAAACGTTTCGGCTGCCTTCCGGTACAAAGCGTACTGTTCGTCTTCGGTCGGCATGCGCGGTTTGGAATAAAACATCAATTCGGTCCGGAACAATCCCACGCCTTCCGCGCCGGTCGCAAGCGCCTGGTTCAGATCATCCAGATTGCCGCAATTGGCCGTGATCTTCAGTTCAACGCCGTCGTGTGTTTTGGCTTTTTCTGCGGCATGGCGCTCAATGCGAAGATGATAGGCCTTAAAGTCTTCCGTTTCCCGCTGAAATCTTTGGCGCGCAGCCTCATCAGGGTTGATATACAAGGCCGACTCATAGCCGTCGAGAAAGACCACGTCCCCGTCCTGAATCCTTTTGGTCACGCCCTTCGCCACGCCGATGGCGGGAATCCCGTAAGAGCGCGCCAGGATCACAGCATGCGATCCCAGGCCGCCGGTCACCGTGACAATGCCGTCAAAGGCCTTCTTATTAAATCCCAGGAGTGTGGTCGGCAAGATTTGCTCGGAAACCAGGATACAGTTCCGCAGCTTGCTGAGCGCCTTTTGACGTTCGCGCAAATACCCACGGTCAAGCATCCGTAAAAGCACATCTTTGACATCGAAAAATTTGTCGCGCAAATACGCATTCGCGGCCCGCTCAAATTTCTCTTCGTAGAGGCGCAAAACTTCCCCGATTGCGGCCTCATACGTCCAGCGCTGTTCCCGGATAATTTTTTCGATTTCCTGAACAAAGTGGATATCTTCGACCACGAGCATCTGAACATCCAGAATCGCACTTTGCTCTTCGCCGAGGTCGGAAGAAACCTGGTCTTTTAAAAAGGCCAGTTCCTTTTTGACTTCGCCGATGCTGTCGCGCAATTTATCGAGTTCCGCTTCGGCATCCAGCTCCGGGAGGGTTTTACCGGCCGGGATCGGCGGATGACGGAGGACCACAAACGCCGCCCCCACGGCAACGCCGGGTGACAAAAGAACGCCTTTGATTTTTTTGGTTTTCTTTATTTCCACGGGTCTTTCGCCGGACAGATCAAGCCTTGGCTTTGCCTTGGCTCGCCACCGCTTCCATGGCTTTTTTGACCTTGGCAGGATCGCCGAGATAATAATGCCGGAGCGGTTTCAGATTCACATCCAGTTCATATACGAGCGGCATGGCGGTCGGAATATTGGTGCCCACGATTTCGTCGTCCGGAACATTGTCCAAATATTTAACCAGCGCGCGCAGGCTATTGCCATGAGCGGCAATAATGACACGCTTGCCTGCCTTAATATCGGGTGCAACACGTTCATTCCAGAATGGCAGCACGCGCACAACGGTATCCTTCAGACATTCCGTCAGCGGCAGCTGGCTTTTTTTCAAACCTGCGTAACGCGGATCCTTCGCAGGGTTGCGCGGATCTTTTTCTTCCAGGGGCGGCGGCGGGATATCATAACTGCGGCGCCAGACTTTGACCTGCTCCTCGCCGTATTTGGCCGCGGTCTCGGATTTATTGAGGCCTTGCAACGCGCCGTAATGACGCTCATTCAAACGCCAATCCCGGTGCACGGGAATCCACATCAAGTCGGTTTCATCCAGCACATACCACAGAGTCCGGATCGCACGCTTCAGAAGCGATGTATACGCCACATCAAAAACATAGCCTTCTTTTTTCAAAAGCTTGCCGCCTTCAGCAGCCTCTTCTCTGCCCTTAGCGGAAAGATCGACATCCATCCATCCCGTAAAAAGATTTTCCTGATTCCATACGCTTTCGCCGTGCCGGATTAAGACCAATTTATGCATGCGTGCTACTCCTTTTAAAAATGAGTGATTGCCAAATGCGCGGTTATTTTATAAGAGAGCCTGCTTGATTCCAAGCTCTTTGACCGGGCGGCGCTCAACGGCCAGCCGCACGGTTAATGCAGTTGCTTGAGGCTCTGCTGCAGGGCTTCCGGCAGCGGGGACTCGACACGCAGCGTTTCACCGGTGACAGGGTGCTGGATTTCCATCATCGAAGCATGTAAAAAAAGGCGGCGCAGGTTGATTTCGCGGCGGAGTTTTTTGTTAAAGGCAAAATTACCATAAACATCATCCCCGACAACGGGATACCCGCGGAATGCCGCTTGCACACGGATCTGATGCGTCTTGCCGGTGACCAGTTCAATCTCTAAAAGCGAAAGCCGGCTGGCAGGATAATAGGCGGCAATCCGGTAACGCAATAAAGCATTCGGCCGCTTGCCGGTCAGCACCACCGTGCGCACAAAACGCGCCTTGCGGCCGACGGCCAAATGGTCTTTCCAAACGTCCGAAGCCGGCAGACGCCCCAAGACCAGCACCGTGTAATTTTTGCGGATCTCGCCGGCCTCAAAAGCCGTCCGGCATTTGGCCGCCGTGGCAGCGTCGCGAGCCGCCAGTAAAACACCGGAGGTGTCTTGATCCAAACGGTGAATGAGCCAGATCATGCCCGCCGGCGTTTTGAAGCAACGCTTCTCCACGTCATAGGTCCCTTCAAACGCCGCGCGGCTTGACGTACCGCCTTTTTTTTGCCGGTCGGTATTCGGATGCGACAGCACCCCTGCGGGTTTGTCCACCAGGATCAGCCATTCGTCTTGAAAGAGCACCGGACAGGATGTCAGCGTTTGAATTTTATCCACGGTCAATTGCCCCTCTGCGTTTGAACACGTTCCAGATAATCATGGACACCGAGAGCCGCCACCGTCGCACTCGACCATGCCCATTGAAAATTGTATCCCCCAATTTGACCGTCCACATCAAAAATCTCGCCGGCAAAAAAAAGACCTGGCTGGATCTTCGATTCTAACGTCTTGGGATGCACTTCGCTGAGCGGAATCCCGCCGGCCGTGACTTCGGCCTTACGATACCCGTAGACGCCGTTCACTTCCAGCGGATAATGATGAAGAAAGCGGATGATTTTTTCGCGATCTTCGCGCTTGAAGGCGGCCAGCGTAACCCTTTGTTCAATCCCCATCTTCTTTAAAAACACTTCCACAAACCGGTCGGGCAAATATTTCGCTAAAAGGACGGCCACGGTCTTACGGCCTTGTCCTCCGGTTTGAACCAGTTCTTTCCGGAGCCGCTCCTCCGGGATGTGCGGTAAAAAATTGGCGGCGATTTTTTTGTCGCTTTTATCTGACCGGACCCAGTGACGGCTGATATCCAGGGCAACCGGACCGCTAAAACCAAAATGTGTAAATAGAAGCGGGTCTTCGTAAACTTCTTTCTTTCTGCCGCCCTCCCAAAAAGTTAAGCGGCACGGAAGACTCAAGCCTGTCAACGTGCGCCAATCCGGATCCGGCGACATTAAAGGTGTGAGGGCCGGCGTGGTGGGAGTCAAAGCATGCCCCAAAGCATGGGCAAGCGTGTAACCGGTGCCGTCGCTGCCCGTGGTCGGATAGGATAACCCGCCGGTGCACAGAACCAAACATAAAGTTTCACATTCCCAGCCGGCTCCCCGGAGGCTAAAACCGTGCTCCGTCCGGAGCACCTGGGTCACTTTGAAATTGGTTTGCAGCTTCACGCCTTTGGCCATCACGGCCGTTTTCAGAGCCTCTAGCACCGTTTTGGCGTCATGAGTTTTCGGAAAAAGTTTGCCGCCCGGTTCTTCCTGTAACGACACGCCCAGATTTTTAAAAAACGGAATGGTTTTGGCCGGCGGGAAAGCGGCCAGAATCCGTTTCACTAAAAGCGAGCTGCCCGAATGATACTGGCTTTCCGATACTGTCCGGTTGGTGACATTGCAGCGCGTGCCGCCGGACATCAAAATTTTGGCGCCGATTTCACGCTGGCCGTCCAACAGCAGGATTTGCGCTCCCGGCCGCGGACATTGAATGGCGCACATCAGTCCCGCCGCTCCGGCGCCGACAATCACAACGTCATAAATCATAAAAGTCTGCCAGAAGGGGGCAGGCAATACTTCCCTGCCTGTCCCCTTCTAAAAAGTTCAGTTTGATCATGAACTTTGCTGTGAAGGACTGGAACCAAGAAGGCCGGCGGCATGCGCCAAAGCCTTGTCAATATTTTCAAAATGGTTGGCTTCCCCGATCTGATGCATCAATCCGGAATGTTTCAAAGCCCTGAGGGGTTGAACTTGAACGCCGGAAAGAAGCAGGACGATGCCTTCGGACTGACAAAAGTGGACGACCTGTTTCATGGCGTGAAGCGCTGTGGCGTCAATGCTCGGCACATGACGCATGCGCAGAATGCGGATCTTGGGTTTTTTCTGAATATTTTTCATGATCTCCAAAAAAGTGGTGGCGATGCCGAAAAAAAACGGCCCCTGGATTTCAAAAACCTCCACGCCCTGAGGGATGTGCCGCAGGCCGATCGCCTCCGGGTCCCGGGCCTCCTCGATATCTTTCAAATCATTTTTCATCGAAACGGCCGACGATAAACTCAAGCGGCGGATTAAGAGGAAAGCCGCCATCACCATTCCGATTTCAATGGCAACCGTCAAATCGATGATCACCGTTAAACCAAAAGTGATTAATAAAACCGCGACGTCGCTGTGCGGTGATTTCAAAATCATATTGAAAGAATGCCATTCGCTCATGCGGTAAGCCACGACCACTAAAATGCCGGCAAGGCATGCCATCGGAATGAGAACGGCATAGCGGCCGAAAAAAATCATAATGAGATAAAGCGTCAACGCATGCACGATCCCGGACACCGGTGTACGGCCGCCGTTATGAACATTCGTGGCTGTGCGGGCGATGGCCCCGGTCGCGGGCATGCCGCCGAAAAGGGACGAAGCAATATTGGCGATGCCCTGTGCGACTAATTCCATATTGGAACGATGCCGGCCACCGATCATGCCGTCCGCCACAACGGCGGAAAGCAGGGATTCAATGCCGGCGAGAATGGCAATCGTAAAAGCAGCGGGGATAAGATCCCGGATCATGGCAAGCGACAAAGACGGCAGCATGGGTATTGGCAGACTTGTCGGAATCGATCCGAAACGGCTGCCGATCGTTTCCACCGGTAGTTTTAAAAAATACACGGCTGCTGTGGTGACAATCAACGCAATCAGCGACCCGGGAATCGTTTTTACGATTTTTCCCCAAAGCCAGATGATCAGCAGTGTGCCTGCGCTAATCGCCAGCGCATAAAAATTCAGGGAACCGATATGTTCGAAATATTGCATCCATTTCTCGATAAAATGGGGGGAAACGGTCCCCATTGTAAGCCCCAGAAAATCTTTGACCTGAGATGAAAAAATAATCAGGGCGATCCCGGTCGTAAAACCAACGGTCACAGGATACGGGATAAATTTAATGACGCCGCCGAGTCCGGCAAAACCAAAAATCAGCAGGATCAAGCCCCCCATAAAGGTCGCACAAATGAGACCTTCTAAACCATGCTGCTGGACAATACCGTAAACAATCACGACAAAGGCGCCCGTCGGACCGCCGATCTGAACGCGGCTGCCGCCCAAAACAGAAATCAGAAAACCCGCCACAACGGCCGTGACAAGCCCCTTATCCGGGGAAACGCCGGAGGCGATGGCAAAGGCGATGGCGAGCGGCAGCGCGACAATGCCAACGATCACTCCGGCAATGATGTCCGCACGGCACTGGGCCAAGGAATAATTTTGGAGACTAGTCCAAAGTTTCGGGACAAACAGATTTCTCATTTTGTCCTTTCTCTTACCATTTTTTAAAAACGAAAAAAACGGCTCCGATCAACAGACCGAAACCGACCCAATCATTCCATTTCAGCTGTTCTTTCAAATAAAGCACCGAAAAAAAACTAAAGACCACCAGCGTGATGACTTCCTGAATCGTTTTTAATTGGACAGTGGTGAATTGGTAGGACCCGATCCGGTTGGCCGGCACTTGAAAGCAATACTCAAAAAAAGCGATCAGCCAGCTGATGAGGACGACTTTCCATAAGCCTGTGTGTTTGAAACGCAAATGGCCGTACCAGGCAAATGTCATGAAAATATTGGAAACGATCAGGAGCAAAATAGTGCGCATGAGTCCCGTATTATAATCCTAAACTGAGGGAGCATAAGACAATTTTGTTTAAGTGAAAACCCGGGGCACCTATTTTTCTACAACTTCTCTAAGATGGCCGGCATGCGATGGATGTCTCGAGCTCCGTACTCGATTGTATAACCGCGTGCCGTCCGGGATAAAAGGTCCGCGATCCGCCACGGCACGGACCTTTCGGGGGTTTTTTGCTCATTCTGAAGTATAATCCTCAGATATTCGTCTTCAAGCAAGCTCTGGAAAAAAACGTCCCGCTCCATGCGTTTTACAGAAAAATTCCCGCCAAACTTGAACTTTGGAAAAACGACCTTGGAAATTTCTGAAACTTTGCCCACACAGCCGGGCCATACCTTCGCAGGATCCAAAAGATACTTTCGCCGGCCGGCGGACCACTCCATCTTACCCACAAGTCCGGCAAAGTTTTTTTTCACCGAGACAGCCGGCAAGGCGATGGGGCTGACAAAACTTCTTCCTTGGACACGGTCAGCCCCTATTTCCAGGATAGGGTGTTCATCTGAAAAATAGTGAAACCCCTGATCTAGACAAGCGGTTGAGAGCGTGCTTTTTCCGACACCTTTTTCCCCAAGAATCAGAACACCCCGGCCATTTTTTTGCAGCAGCGCTCCATGCACCAGCGACGCGTTTTGAAAACGCAGAAGAAAGGCCAGCGGCCCCAGAAACGCCACGTGAAAAATCCAATTGTCCCTGAAAAATTTCCGGCGGTTCATAACGATGGAAATACGGCTCTTTTTTTTGTGAATCAGGCGGTAAATGCCTGCGTGAGAATTATGCATCGATATGAGCTCGGTACCGAGAAATACCGGCTTCTCATCCCATGCCTTGTCAATTCGGTTTGAAAAAGAGATTTCAAGAACTCTGGCGGCAGACCGCGGCATTCGTTCCCAGTAATAAGGCAGAAATTTCCGAAGAACGGCCAAATAATCGGGATCATCCGTAAGGATCCGGACTCGCCAACCGTGCAAAGGAAAATTCAGAGGTTTTGGACGGCTGCGCACTGTATCCGATTTTGGAGAAAAATCGTTTTCGTCGGCGGCAATCAGATCCATGACGCGCGATGCACAATCTTTTGAATCTCTTATTAACCCAAGCCTCGCAAAATACACTGAAAGAATGTAGTAAAAACTAACCTTCTCGTGCGCGTCATCAAAAAATTTTGACCGGCCGGCCGCCGCAGCCTTGCGCAATGCTTGTGCAGCTTTTTTATGATGTTTAGAAGCCACATAAGCGATCCCCCGGTATAAAGATTCCGAAAACAGGCGGCTGAGCCCAGCCCATTTTCCGGTCATGGGACGGCTCGGACAAAATGTTTCTTTTTGTAGAAGTTTCGCTCCCTCCACCATCATGCGGTCTTCAGCGTTTAGCGGACAGAGAGGAAAACGGTGCCGGACTTTGCGCCATTTTTTAAAAAATTTCATGCCGTTAATCGCAGCCTGCCAAGAGCCGCCGTGTCGGGATAGATTGTGATGAAGAATTTTGACTTTACCGTAGTAAAAAATTTTGTACCCGGCCAGCCGTACGCGCATGCAATAATCAAGATTTTCACACGTACGGGGAAAAGATCTTTCGTCAAACCTGCCGATTTTTTCGATAATACGCCTTGGCAGGAGCCAGCAGGGTCCCGGGAGCACATCCGTCTCTTTAATATAGTCCCGCTGTCCCAAGTCCGGTTCTCCATGGCCGACTGCACCGAAAGGGACCAGACTAAACTCGGCACAAAAAATTCGCCGGTCGGGGGATACCACTTTAGCGCCCACAATTCCTACCTCGGAATTTTTGCGTGCAAAATCATACAGTGTTGCAAGCCAGCCCGGGGTTACCTCGGCATCGTCGTCAAGCAGCACGACCCATGGCCGGTTGGTTTTACGAAGCGCCAAATTAGCGCCGCCTGAAAATCCAAGGTTTCGATTGCTTTCAATGAGCCTGATCTTTCGCGCAAATTTCTTTTTGAGATACTCCGATGTACCGTCCGAGCTTGCATTATCCACCACCGTCAGCTGATACGGCACCCCTTGGGTATGGCGGATCACCGACCCAAGGCAGCGAGCCAATTGCTGTTTGGCGTTGTAGGTCACAACAATAATATCGGTCAATGGCGATTTAGGCACCCGGCCTCCTTTTCTCCAAAGTCCTTTGACAGCCGGACCATGCTTTGGCAATCAACCTTGTCCAATGCTCCAAATAGCAGGCCAACAAACCGGAAAATCCAGGATGGTGCCGCTTGGCCAAATAACTTTCACTGGGGAATAAATAGCCTATTTTGAACAAAATGCGCTCCCGGCGAGAATTGAGAATTTTGGGAATGGAGATCGGGGGCAAAGCTGCCGACACGATCGGACAAAAAAAAGGCTCGAGAAACTCTCCGGATTCTTTCAATAACCGGTCGTCCGGACTCAAGAAACCATCCTTAACGGCTTCAAGAAGCCGCGCCAGCCGTCCACGGCCCGTAGCGTCTAAACAAGGGGCGGATTCTTCAAGAATCGCGCCAGAGACCACATGGTATTTTTTCATCACAAGTGCAAGATCAAGGATTTGCACCAGCCGCGGAATGTTGGTATCGCTATCGTTTAGAATTTGCAACGATAGGTGGACCGCTTGATCCTCGGGCGAAAAAACAAAAACAGACTTCCCCATCCCCGGAAACGGCTGTGCCCTGTGCCAGACCCGTTTCATATCCAAAGCCGCCCAACAGCCGCTGATCCAAAATCGCGGGCTCCACTGCAGATCCAAATCCAACTCCCCGTCGATAAAACTATAACGTCCCCACGCACGTGCCAAGATCTCGGCCTGCCAACGATTGCGCATCTGCTTGAACCGCAAGCCCAGCTCCGCCAAAAATATTTTTGTTTTAGCGAGATCTTCTTCATGGATCAAAAGATCGATATCCCCCATGCGCCGAAAAGGGAACTGCGCATAAACCAAGGGCGTGAGCGCGACCCCTTTCAGGGGAATGACCGCAACGTTATGCTCTTCGAAAAGAGCCTGAACTTTCTCAAACTCCAGCATCTTGACCCGGTTTTCCCAAGAAGCCAAGCTCATAGCGGATTCAAGACAACCCCTGACCGAGGGCGCCAAACGGTCAAGATGCCCCGCCTTTTCCAAGAGCGCTCCAATAAAAGCAATCACCCGCTGGGACTCCCCGGTCCGGATAAGAAAATCCCAATCTATTTGGCCGTCGAGCGGAAATCGATCGCCGGCAAGCGCTGATTCCCAGATAAGGGCCTTCAGACAACGCCGGATAAACGTTTTTTCTTGTGAATGATCCATGGGGTCAAACCTGGGGATGCTGGATTCTTCTTTTAGGTTGAGATTGTACCCCATCTCCCTTGATTTTCAAAAAATTATGCCATATTCGTTTTGACTCTTATGCTGGACGGCTTTATTCTATGGGTGTCCGATTCTGCCTGGACCCGACAATGAAGAACCCCAAAGAAAAGATCATTGCAAATGACCGGCGGCTCATCCGGTGCCCGCTCTTTCTTGAAAAAAAAATCATGGGGGATCTCGTTCTGCTCCATCAACCCACTGGAAATTACTACATGCTCAACTCCACGGGAGCGGCCATTTGGAACTACTGCTGCGAAAGCAGGCAATGGCAGGAGGTTCTCGATTTTGTAGCCTGTGAATTTCAAACAGAAGAAGAACCGGGTTTTCAAGACGACATCAACATCTACCTGGAAGAACTACTTCAAGAAGGCCTTCTGGAAATTGTGCCGAACGCTTCTGTCCAAAACAGCCTCTCATGAACTCAGTCAGACCCACGGTATCCATTATTGTTGTGACCGTTAACACCCCTAGGATTACCACAACCTGCCTTGAAAGCGTCCGCCGGCATACTACGGTTCCCTATGAACTGATCGTCGTCAACAATAGCCGCGCGCGCGCAATCCGGCAGTGTCTGAAGAAATTTCGCGGCATTCAAATGATCCGGAATCCCAGAAATCTCGGCTACACCAAGGCGGCCAATCAAGGGGCTGTTGCGTCCAAAGGCGAGTTTCTTTGCTTCTTAAATAGTGACACCCTGGTTCCGCCGCGGTGGATGGAGCGTCTTGTGAAAGCCGCCCGCCTTCCGGGGGTGGGCGCGGTCAACCCTCTGAGTGAGTGGGAAACGGATCGCCGTATCAGCCTCGATCAAAACAAAGACTCTCGCGCTTTCACGGAGCTAGCGGACCGGGCATTTCAACATTGGTACAAAGACCGTCTTAAAAACTCCCTTTGGCTTTGCGGCTTTTGCCTTGTGATTCCGAGAACCGTCATGGCCCGGCACGGGCTTTTCGACGAGCGGTTTTTTTTCGGATGGGAAGACATTGATTACACACTCCGGCTTCGTCTTAAGGGCTATCGATTGTTAAGGGTGGAATCCCTTTTTATCCACCATGCGCGTGGAGCTTCCTCGAGCGTTCAACGGCGCAGGCAACTGACTGGGCATGCGAAAAAATTATTTTTGTCAAAATGGAGCGCCCTGTTTAGGAAAAAACTCTCCAAAGGCGGCGCTGTCTTTACGGAGGCCGGTCGCCGGGTAAAACGCTCACAAATCTCACAAAACCCCGGAAGCCCTTCCCGCCATCAAACTCCTTTTTCTCCGGGCTTCCTTCGGGCCGGATATGCCTGGCGTTCGGCAAAGCACGGTTCCATCGAAGCTCTGGTTCGACTCTCGGACCTTGAAATGTTTGCCCTGGATTCCAAAGGTAAAAAAATCTGGGAGACTTTCGGCCAAAGGCCGCCCAGTCCACAAACGCTTAAGTATTTGGATTTATGGGCCCACGAAGGCTTGCTTTGCAAAGCAACTCCTGCGCCTTTGAAAAAAGTCTTGGTCACCGTCATGATGACTGCGCACAACGCCGAACGCTGGATCGCCGAAGCGATCGAGAGCGTCCTGACGCAGGAGTTTAAAGATTTTGAACTTCTCATTGTGGATGACGGATCAACCGACGGCACTGTCCGCATCATCCGGCGATACGAATGGGACCGACGGGTGAAGTTTTTTCAAAACGAAAGACAGCTTGGGATTGCTCCTTCCCGAAACCGCATCCTGAATCTTGCCCGCGGGCCCTACATCGCCGTGTGCGATGCCGATGACCTAATGCGCCCTGCTTTGCTTCAACGTTTGACAAGTTTTCTTGAGAGCCATCCCGAAGCAGGCTGGGTTTACACCGACCGTTTGCATATCAATGCAGAGGGGCGCTTCCTAGGCCCCTGCCCCGCCGTGCCGATGGACGGAACGATTGAATATCAACGCAACGTCATGCAGCACGCCGGCGCGCTGATCCGCCGAAAATTAATGCTTGCTGTGGGGGGATACGACACAACGATGAGTTCCTGCGAAGATTACGACCTGGCTTTAAAAATATCAAAGCACGCTAAAGTCCTCACCCTTCCAGGTGAAAGTCATTATCTTTATCGCCGCCACGACGGCAGTGTTTCCGTTATGGATCCTTGGGCCGGCTGCGAAACGGCACGTCTTTTGCGGCGCCACAAGCCTCTCGCCTGCAAAAACAAACCAGCTCATGGCACGCGTACGCTTTCCGTAGCGGCCTGCCTTGAGTAGAGGCTGACAGCCTATGTTGCAATCCTTTAAAACGTCTATCAAAAAACTATGCCGAAGAATCGCGCCAAAGTCTGATTGTGTTGTGGTTGAAAATTTTCCTGTCCCTCCAGCACATCTTCGGCTTTGTGGCCGAGCCCTCGCAAACGAGCAGGTCTATATTGAAACCGCTCGTCGTGAAGCTAGGCGCTTAATAGCGGATTACGGATGCTTGCCTGAATCCTCTATTTTGGATATTGGATGTGGGCACGGCCGCTTGCTTGTGGGATTACTTTCCGAAATGAGCAGCGCTCACTATGTCGGGATGGATGTGTCCCCGTCTGTGATTCAGTGGTGTCAGCGTTATTTTGAGAAATGGCCGAAACCGCAATTTGTCCATTTGGATATTTTTAATGAACGCTATCACATCCAAGGGAGAGAGCTCTCCGGCGCCTTTCAATTTCCTCTTGCGAGCGCAAGTCAGGACTTTATTTATCTCTTTTCTGTTTTTTCTCATATAGTTGAACATGATATGAGAATTTATCTTCGGGACTTCAAGAGATTATTGCGTCCGGATGGGCGCGTTATTTTCACAACTTTCGTCGAAGAAAATGTCCCTAATGTGAGCATTAATCCGCCAAATTATATTTTTAAGAAATGCCAGGGGGCTTTGCATATTGTTCGATATGAACGGAAATATCTTTTCGAGATGGTTGAAGATGAGGGATTTCAGATTGTTTACTTTGGGCATCGAACGGAAGCGGATGCACAGAGCTTTTTGGTTTTAAAGTCGAGGTTGTCCAGTCTTTAGTTGAAAGCGTCCACTAAACTGGGGAAAGTCACAACGCATGCACTATTTCTTTCAATCCATCATAAAGCCCTATGTAACTCAAAAAAAATATACTCGCTTCTGTGAAATAGGCGCCGGTCAAGGCACGCACACAGACAGGCTCTTACAAACAAATCCGAGCCAGTACACTATAATAGACCCTTGTGTTAATTGTAATTTAACAAATAAATACAAAAATGCGAGTAATGTTGTTGTTCAGAAAGGCATCAGCCTGGAAGTTCTGCCGAAACTCCAAAACGGTTTTGATTGCATATTGATTGATGGCGATCACAACTGGCACACTGTTTATAACGAGCTTACAATCATCGAAAAGAAAAACCTCCTGAATGCTGGAGGCACCATATTTCTGCATGATGTTTGCTGGCCGTATGGTCGGCGTGATATGTATTACTCACCATCACAAATTCCTCTGCAATACAGATATCCGCATAAACAAAAAGGCGTGATCTGGGGAGAAAAAAATCTGGCTGAGAAGGACGGGACTAATGCAGGTTATTTTAATGCTGAAGTTGAAGGAGGGCCAGGAAATGGCGTCTTAACAGCAATAGAAGACTTTCTTAAAGCATCTCAAAACAAATATCTATTCTTTGTTTGCAAAGACCAGCATGGTTTAGGAGTTTTATTTAAGCCAAGCACTTTCTTTGACAATGTATTTTTCTTTCAATGGAAGTACGTTTCTTATTACAAAAAACTAGTTGGGAAAGCTAAACATTATTTTCAACATCCCGCAAAACTGCCCGGGATGATAAGACGCAAGCTAAATATACCCAAATAAATTAAGATTGCGAACTTTTTGGAGCCATTTTTCCCTTGGACTTACCCCTAAAATCAGGCGGCTCAATAAACGGGGTAAGTCCACCTTCAGAGAAAAACCCTCTCGTATATACCTTCGTGTTGAACTATTGCAGTTTTGAAGAAACCGTAGGGTGTGTCGAGGCATTGAGCCAAAGTCAGTACCGCAATAACCGGACCGTCATTATTGATAATGCTTCCCCGGACGGAAGTGGGGAAAAACTTCAAACGCAATTTCCCAAGATTGAATATTTACAAATGCCAAAAAATTTTGGCTACGCAGGTGGAAATAATTATGGAATAGCGCATGCGTTGAAAAACAACGCGGACTTTGTCTTTATTATAAATCCTGATGTTCGCATAGAAGCGAATACACAAACACTCCTGGTCAATGCCTTGATGTCGGATCGTCGCAGAGCGGCGGCAATGCCTTTGCAGCTACAACCGTGCGGAGAAGAAATAGATCCTACGGTTTGCGGCCTCCTCAAAAGTAACAGCTATGCATCGACATTATTAGAACTTAATAAAACGAACAATGCGTGGTTGCCCTTGAAGACCTTGTTTGGAGCCGCGTTGCTTTTGTCGGCTTCAGCATTGCATGAGGTTGGCCTTTTCGATCCAATTTATTTCTGTTATGCGGAAGAAGTGGATTTGTGCAGGCGTTTCCGGCATTTTGGATATGCCTTGGGGATGGTTCCCAAAGCAATTGTTTATCATAACAGGCCGTACTTTTATCAGCCCGAGCTGGACCCGCTGCGTGCGATGAGAAAATATTTAAAGGAAAGAAATGGATACTTACTTGTTCTTAAAAATCCGGACCGAAATTTCGGAGATAACGTGATGGCCGTTTTAAGAATGCTGCGAAAAACTCTTTTTCTCACTATCCGATGGCAAAACTTCCAACGTTTAAACAGTACGATCAAAATAATAACGTGGCTAATAGGAAACTTTTGGAAGATCATGAAAAATAGAGAATCGGATTTAAACTGTCCAAAAGACCGTTACCTAGGTTCTGTTGACATTTAAGATTTTCCCCCTCTCCCTCATAAAGGGAGAGGGCTGGGGTGAGGGTGAAGATTCAAATCCGCCCCCTCACCTTAATCCTCTCCCCCATAAAATTCATGGGGGAGAGGAAAAAAGTGCAATGCAAACAAATATCAACAGAACCTAGTGCATTGTCACGATTGTCCCACAGGGACTATCCCGATCCTATTGGAAAAAATTAATCAATGGGATTGAAACGGGCAGTTGACCGTTTCAATCGGCACAGTACCGCGTTCTCACCAAAATAGGATTGCCGCGATATTAGCCTCGTAAAATAGGGCCTTCATCAAGTCCGGTCGTTGCGTAGGTCCGGAATTCAGAATTCCAATAATCGAGTATCCCGAATCGGTCATTGGCCAGGATTCGATATTTTCTTAAGTCAGGCTGCCGGGTTTCTGCCGTCAATCTCAGAATGTCGTGGGTGCGGGGATACCAGGAATGGTTTTCATATTTTCGCTGCAACTCCTCGTCATTAAGTCTGACCCGCGTCATATGATGCATAAGAAGCAGCCATGCGGGAAAGAAAAAACAGCTCTGGGTTCCCGTAACGGTTCGAGCCGGATCAACGCGAACGCCGAAATTGAACGGACAAAATGGGAATTCCACTCGTTGAATAAACGGAGAACGGTCATGCGTCCGTAGGTGCCGAGATTGATACAAAGGCGAAGCCGTATAATCGACAACGTAAGAAAAGGTGATGTCGTACCGGTTTGCTATCCAAAGCGCAAGGCGCATCAATTTTGGAGAATAGAACTCATCGCAGTCGCGAACCATGATGTGCGTACAACCTGCCGATTGACAAACGCGCCGGGCCAATTCTCTCTTCCGACGCATATGTTCGACCACTTCCTGCGGGGACGTCGCCGGAGGGTTCGCCTCATAAGAATGAAGGGCGTCCACTAACCCCTGACGAGAGAGATCCTTTAAAAGACTTTTTAAATAGGGCGCCGCTGGGAATCCGAGATGCGAAACCTCGGAATAAATAATAGTAACAAAATCCACGAAGGGCCGGATACTGAGAATGGCCGGTTTCAAAAGTTCAAGTCCGCTAAAAGCGATAAAAGCCGCTCCAAGCCGCACAGACGCCCTCCCTTCTCCAACACTTACACCGAATGTGCAAAGTACTGTGCATCAAGCGCCAAGGAAGCGCTTGTATGCACTAGTATCTCTGGCCTGATTTCATCAAACGTAGCTACTGACCATTCGCCCGATTTTATCCCATCTCAATTTTTTCTCCGGCCACAGCATAACAAAAAGGCCCGGGAGATCGAAGAGGATTTTCAAATTGACTCCAGCTACCGCCATTCGTTATTCAAGGAACCAGACAATGCCGAACTCCCACACAGTTTCATCCTAGGCCCGCCAGCGAACCCTATCGCTGCGGGACTGTCCCTGCGCATCGGTGCAGGGGCTAAAGACCATTCACGCCTGATCCGTTGTCCACTCGTTCTTAAAAAAATCGTGGGCGATTTCGTCCTGCTCCATCAGCCTACTGGAAATTACTACATGCTCAACTCCACGGAAGCAACCATTTGGAAATACTGCTGCGAAAGCAGGCGATGTGCGGAGATTTTCGATTTTGTAACCTGCGAATTCCAAGCAGAAGAAGAACAGACCTTTCAAAACGACATCAGCGCCTACTTGGAGGGACTACTTCAAGAAGACCTTTCCGAGATCGCTATGGGCTCTTCTCTCCAAAACAGCCGCTTGAAAATTCTGTCAGACCCACGGTTTCCGTTATTGTTGTCACCGTTAACACCCCTGCGATCCATCAAGGGTTTGATCGTCCCAAATTTTTTGGTTTTTTCTCATGGTTTGAATATAAGAAGAAAGAGAAAACAATTTAATAATTATTCTGTTTAAAGCCGACCACGGGAAAGGAAGGGGCCTTAGAAAATCAACAAATAGAATAATGCGATGGCTATCGGCGTTATTCCAAACCTCGTGGGGAAAAGAATCATCAAAAATCAGACTTTTCCCTTCTTCCCAATGCGCCGATTCTTTGCCAATGCGAATTTTACAGGACTCTTTGGGTTCTGGAATTTTTAAACCAAGATGGTAACGCAGTACGCCTTTGTAAGGGCCGCGATGTTCGCGAAGATGTTTCTTAGGCCCAAGGATCGAGAAAAAAGCGGTTTTCATATTCGGAATCATTTTCAGGACTTGAGCGGTTTTCGGGCAAGCCTGACAGTTTTTTTCAACACGATATCCATACATATAGAAAAAATAAACTTTCCAGTCATCATCTTTTGTCAAAAAATACTGCAGAGGTGATACGATTTGAAAATTAGGTATTTTTTCCTTGTGCTTAATTAGCTCATCAAGCTCCCGGCGGATCTCTCGCCAACGAGATTCCACGTCAAGAGCCCAAGAGAATTTTTCAGTAGGGTAAAACTTGGTTTTCCCATCAGGCGTCGTTGTTTCAATGAGCCATTCAAAAGATCGCAATATGACTATTTTAAAAAGTGACTCGCTCTGTCGTATCGCGAAAGAAAAGAAACGTAAGGTTTGCGACTTTAACCAAAACATAAACTTCGAGCCAATCCCTGGTTTCATACTATTTCAAACTCACTCTACCTAACGCAATTGCGATTGCGAAACATTTAACCCAATGATTTGAAAGTTTTCTGTCAGCAAAAGCCTTAAGGCTTGGTAATGGTCCTTGATGTTAGCACCTCTTCAGTCCTGCGCATATGTTCTACCACTTCCCGGAGGGACGTCGCCGGAGGGTTTGCCTCATAAGTCATAAGAATGAAGGGAGTCCACTAACCCCTGACGGGAGAGATCATTTAAGGGTCTTTTTAAGTGAGGGGCTGCTGGGAATCCACGGCGCGAAACCTCGGAATAGGTAGGGGGTGATAAAATTCACGAAGGGCCGGATGCTGCGAATGGCCGGCTTCAGAAGTTCAAGCCCGCTAAAAACAATAAAAGCCGCTCCAATTCGCACAAACGCCTCCCTTCCCCATATCCTTGCCTGATTCTTTAGAGACAAACTCTTCGATCCTTTTGCGATGGCAGCGGGGAGAGACCATATCCTTTCGATCGCAGCTCAAACCTCTGAATAAATCCCTGGTTCATAGCTCTGGGTAAAATCGGTTTGTTCGATCATCTCCCGGACTTCGTCATAATTACAAATCACCTCGGAAGGGGATTTGAGGTTTTGCTTGACCAGGTTTGTATGGATACGATGGCGCAGCAGTTTCAAAAAAGGGAACACTTTTTCATCAAAAAACGCCTGAGGATCCTTCACAAGATCCTCGTAACTGATCCAAAGAGACCGCTCACGCAGCAAGGGGTTTTCCCCCGCTGCCCGATAACACGATTTCATCCGGTCCCGATACTTCACAGCTTCGCATGGATCGAACTTTATATGCACATTGCCGGCAGGCGGAGAGTTCTTATGCCGGGTCCATCGCTGAGACCCGTTGGCTATTTTATAGGACAAATATTGTGCCAGGATATTTTTTCTGTAAAGAACAAACCATCGGGCTTCCGGAAATTCTTTCAGTAGATCGTCCAGAGAAAGTCCTAACTCTTGCAAGTGAACAAAAAAAATCTTGGCGCCGCGAACCTCTTGACAGCGATAGTTCAAGGAATGCCGAATGTGACGAAAGATCATTTTCCTGGAAATCCACCAACGCCTTAGCCCAAAGGTCTGATAACGAGAAAGAATCTCGTAGCCGGACGATACACCGGGCACGGAATTGAGATAACTGATTAAAAGGTTACTTCCCGTTCTATGCTCGCAAAGAATAAAATAGACACGTTTCGGCGCCTTCTTCTTTAAAGAGTAGCTCCACGCAAGCCTGACGCCAAAAAAGATTTGCCGGATTGTAAGAATCACGACATGCCGGACAATTTTGATCCTCTGCACAGCTTTCACACAGAAGCCCCCTGAAAAAATGCGCTTTTTCTCCGGCCATAAACTGAAAAAGCATAACAAAAAGGCCCGGAAAAACGAAGAGGATTTTCAAATTGACTCCTGCTGCCGCCGGCTTTATGCTACCGCGTTCGCTTTTCACGAGACTAGACTATGCCAAACTCCCACGACAGTTTCATCCCAGGCCGTTCATACTTGAACCCGAGTTCTCCACCCCAAACTGACGACCGCCCGTGAACTCAAGCCGGCCCGTCGTGTCCATTGTGGTGGTCACCGTCAACACTCCGGCGGTCACGCAGGCCTGCATCGAAAGCATTCTCCGGCATACCACGGTTTCGTATGAACTGATTGTAATCAATAACAGCCGAGCACGCAGCATCCGTAAGTGCCTCAAAAAATTTCGTGGCATTAAAATCATCCAGAATAAGAAAAATCTCGGTTATAGCAAAGCTGCCAATCAAGGCGCGATCGAGTCTAACGGAAAATTCCTTTGTTTCTTGAATAGCGATACGCTGGTTCCGCCCCGCTGGATGGAGCGTCTTTTGAAAGCGGCCCGGCTTCCCGGAGTCGGTGCCGTGAGCCCTTTAAGCGAATGGGAAACATACCGCCGGCTAGGCTCTCCGCAGAATCAAAATGCAGAGATTTTCACCGAATTGGCAGACATGGCATTCCAACAATGGTATAAAAACCGCCTAAAGAATTCGCGCTGGCTCTGCGGGTTTTGCTTCATGATTCCAAGATCTGTGATGGCTTGCCAAGGGCTTTTTGACGAGCGCTTTTTCTTTGGGTGGGAAGACATTGATTACTCGCTGCAGCTGCGTCTTCAAGGATACCGGCTGTTAAAGGTGGCGTCCCTTTTCGTCTATCATCGGCGCGGGGCTTCCTCAAGCGCCAAACGGCACCGGCTGCTGGTCCGGCGCGCCGAAAAATTGTTTTTGTCTAAATGGAGCTTAAAATTCAACAAAAAATTCTCCAAAGACTGCGACGTTTTTGCCGAAGTCGACCGGCAGGGAAGACTTTCCCTTGCCAAGTGAAGTAACTATCAGACTCCTTGAAGAAAAAGACCATGGTGCTCTCGTCAGCACACTCAACCCGTGGAACTTCAGCCTTAAAGGAACAGCCTATGTCCGATGGCTGGAAGCGTCCAACCCTGCTGACCATTTTTCGCTGATCGCAATGCTGGACCAGGAAATGATCGGTTATTACGGCACCATCACCGTCCCTTTAAAAATAGGCGCACAGATCGTCCCCTGCTATCGCGGAGGGATATTCGTTCATCCGGCCCATCGTAAAAAAAAATACAATGTGTTCAACTTGCTGGTTCGCGCCGCTCATGCGGAAATAAAAAAAAGGAGCGGCGTCACCTACGGGTTCCCGACCCCGGCGATTATCAAGTATTACTCGGTTAAAACGAAAGCACGCATCATCAAACCCATTCCGGAATACACTTTCTTTCTTGGTGCGGATGGATTTTTTAGGAATTTTTTGAAGCATGCGGGGATTGCGCGCCTTCTCGGACGCCTTTTGGGGCCGCTTTGGCATTGCCGGTTCCGTTGGTTTAACCGAAAACAGGACGGAATTTCCATTTCCAGAATCTATTTTTTTGACCCGCGCTTCGACGCCCTATGGGAAAAAGCTTCCAGGGACCACCGGATACTGTCCGCCCGCCATGCCGGGTTTTTAAACTGGCGTTATTTCAAGGAGCCCGAGGAACTTTATGCCGTTTTCACGGCGGAAAAAAATAATGCGCTGCAGGGATACGTTATTCTTAAATCAATTCCCGATAAAACCCCCCGCACGGGCATGATCGCGGACCTTTTTAGTGTCCGGGATTGTTCAATCAGCAAAGCGTTGATCGGACAAGCCATCAAATATTTTGAGGCGGAAGGCATGCAAAAAATTAGGCTTTTTCTTTCCGACAGCTTTTATGAAAATATGCTAAAATCCGCCGGTTTTCTGAGGGTTCAAAATAACGATTGGATGATGGCCAAATCTTATGCCCCTTCCATCCCCGATGCACTGTTTTACGATACCAAAAACTGGTTTGTCACCACGGCCGACACCCTGTTTGCCTGAGAACCTGGGTTCATGACACCCTACTTCCGCAACGGATTCATCATCCTCTGGCTGACTGCCCAAATTACCATTCCCTTTGTCCGGACATTTGATCTGCAACATGGGGGTTATCGGTATGCCCTTTTCTCCTGGGCAATGTATTCCAAACCCGCTGTCATCTATGATGTGTCTTTGTTTAGAATAGCCCCTTCAGGACACCCTGAAGCTATTCCAGACATAAAACAATTTGTTGAGGGATACCGTTCGCCGCAGCCCATGCGGATGCGTGAATATTACCGGTCCGAAACCGAAATCAAAAAACGGTTGGTTGATTTGGTCACCCATATCGCCCAAAAACAGCACCGTGCCGGCTACCGGTACGGTGCGTCCATCCGCTGGATCAGGGCGCTTCAAGCGGATGAGCCGGTCCAATGGGATTACATCACCCCCACCGGCCTGTCATGAACGTGACAACCCGCTGGAACCATTTTTGGTTTAGTCAAGTGCCGGCGCACCGCCTGGCTCTTTTTCGCATGGCATTGGCCGTCACCACAGTGATGTTCTTTATGCCGTATTCACAAAAAATGATTCACCATTATCTGGCTTCTTCTTTTCATAACCCCATGCTGCCAGGCATCCCGGACCTTGTGCCGTGGGCAGGAAGAATGTTGATCATCGCCCAATATCTCGCCGTTGGTGGTCTTTTCCTTGGGGTCCTTCCTCAGCTGGGCGCCGGAATTCTCGCATTAAGCGGATTTTATGTCTTTTTGCTTGATAAACAGTACTACTCGCATTGGTACCAGTTTCATCTCATTTTACTGACGCTGCTGTCTTTTTCAAAAGAACGGCTTTCGCTCGTGGGTTGGATCCGCCGAGACAACAACGGTTCCCCAACCTGTCCGGCATGGCCCGAAAATCTGATCCGGTTTCAGTTGTCCATCGTCTTGTTTCATACAGCCTTGAACAAAGCCTTCAGCCCTTACTGGGGAAGTTCCGGAAAATTTTTCACGGTTGGATTTGGAACTTTGGCATTTCCAGACGGCAGCCCCTTCTTTGCACTGCGGGAATTCATGCTGTCCGCGCTGCTCGCTTACCCTGCGGCGGCCAGCCTATGTGTCATCGGGCTTGAATTTTTTCTTGCGATAGCCTTTCTTTTTCGTCCTTTGTGGCGGATTTCCCCCACAACCCGGCTCCGGTTTGCGCTCTCTCCGTAGCTTCTTTTCCAGCCGGGGCGGTTT